>Ga0265309_10000091_pt1 | contig 28913 bp, 27 predicted proteins | sample Helome_FD_192492 | JGI IMG/M metagenome (GOLD analysis project Ga0265309, IMG submission 192492) | Marine sediment microbial communities from subtidal zone of North Sea - Hel_20160524 (Illumina Assembly) | ecosystem: Environmental > Aquatic > Marine > Subtidal zone > Sediment ...
CCTGTTTTTCTTCGGCATCCTTGCCGATGCAGGCATTTAATTCGCCGATTTTTTCAGAGGACTCTTCCCGTTCAGCGCGCAACCGCTCCAGCTGGCCGTTCAGATGCGCCATGGCTGCACGCTCGGTCGCCAGTTCAGCAGTCAGCGACGTATTATTCTCCTGCAGGCTGGTATTCTCGTCGCGCAGCGCGATCTTCTGCTCGTCCGCTTGCGCCTCGGGGGCAGCCCCCTCCTGCTCCGGTATGTCCACGGATCTGGCGCCGGTCACGCCTGCATTTCCATCCGCTGCACCATCCGCCAACAGCTGGCCGGGAATGCCACCCTTGAGGACATAGACATCGAAGCCCTTCTGGCTCAACATGAATGCGGCCGAATCGCTGCGCTGCCCGGTATCACAGCAAATGACATAGCTTGTATTGAAAACCAGCTCGGGCAGTTCATTGCGCAGGCTGGCCAGCGGCAGGTTGACGCTGTCCTCGAATGAGCTGCCTGCATACTCGTCGGGCGTGCGGACATCCAGCCAGACCGCACCCTCAACTACCAACTTTACGGCTGCCTGATAATGGATATACTTGAGGTGTTGTGTCTTGAGCAGCTCATCGAAGTCCTGCTTGGCAAGCCGCATCAACTGGCCGTCGGTCAGCATGGTAATGGTGGCATTGCGCCGGACAGCCGATACCAGTGCCTCCTCACCGAATGAGTCACCCCCGCCCAGTTCAGCCAGTACCTGTTCCGTCCCGTCATCCTCACGTCGGGTCACCCTGCAGCGGCCCTCGTGTATGGTATAGAAGTAGTCACCCTCCTCACCCTGCGAGATCACCAAATCGCCCTGTTCCACCGGAAAGGGCTTCATACGCATCAGCAGCCCCTGCAGCTTCGATGGCGGCAGCTTGCTGAATGTATCGATCTTGAGCAGGCGGCTCATCCAGTCGCCGGTGTCGTCGGCCTCCAGTTCAACTACCTCGGCGGTATTGAACTGGTCCCAGGTCAGGTAGGCATCCAGCACCCTGGAATCGATCCAGGCAATGACCGCCTTCTTGGCGACCCGGGCAGACACCGGTCGTGGCTGCTGGTGGACCATCGGGTGATGGCTGGCGTCCGAACCGGCCTCGACTTCGCCCGTGACCTTGTGGGCTGCATCGATGAGGTCGACTTTGCCCTCGAGGAGATAAATGGTGCGATCATCACGATCGCCCTTGCGGAACAGGTAGCGTCCGGACTTTACTACTTCAATGACAACCTTTGCGGCAATCTCGGCAAAACGCTCATCGGAAAGCGCGTTCAAAGGCACGAGATCCTGCAGGATTTTGATATTATGGGTTGCTTTTTTTGCGGCGCGCATGTCTACCTGTCCACTGCATCCAACGTATTGAAACCGGCCCGCGCAGGGCCATCCCCGTGACACAATACTGCTTGCAGGTTATCGGCTAAAACCGCTTGAAATTTAGATAAATTGCGGAGTTCAGGGCCAGCCGCCGGAGTAATGGAAATGCCCGCCGTCTGCACACCCTGTTCGCACAACAACACCTGCCAGATCACGCCCGGAAACTATCGGCCACGTGTCGGGAATCTGTCTCCCCACCCGGCCGGATTGTGAGCCATGCACGGTTATATTGCCTTTTCATCCGTTGCGGCCCGGTACCGTGCGACCGCCCGCAAAACCGTGGTCGCCGGCGAGCCGGCATACCTCTACACAGGCAGCAGCCGCAGAACCAGGTCAATCAAAATGGACACACGCCATGAATACGGGCGGGCTGTCACGCTGAAGTGCGCAGCAACAGCCCGATGCAGTTGTGAACAGGTACAGGAACAATGGCGGATAACGCCTGCTACGTCACGGATACACAAACCTGTCTGTCGCTGCATGAAGTCCAACGGAAAGACAAATACTGTTAGAATACCTGTAATTACAGTGTTTTTCTCACTTTTGATTATAGTCAGGACACAATCGCGGACCAGATGGATACTGCATCACGTGACTGACTGTTTCGCTCACGCCAATGGCACGGGTGATGAAAATACTGCAATAGAAGGCTTTTCCTGTGAATTAACGCTTTAACATTTTTCTTATTGTGCTATCTTACGCCTGCAGTTTTTCCATTACCTAGTCAGAGGAGCATTATCGAATGGCTGTGAAAAAGAAGGCGACAGCTCGAAGGAAGACAACCGCAAAGGCTGCAAAGAAGCCGACTACCAAGTCAGAAACCCTGACTTATATTGCTGAGAAGACTGATCTGACCAAGCGGGATATCAGCGAGGTTTTCGATGCACTTTCCACACTCATGAAGCGTGATCTCAAGCGCGGTCCGGGAGTTTACACAGTTCCCGGCCTGATGAAGGTCAAGGTTGTTCGCAAGCCGGCCACCAGGGCACGCAAGGGCGTTAACCCGTTTACCGGCGAAGAAATGATGTTCAAGGCAAAACCTGCACGCAATGTTGTCAAGGTGCTGCCACTGAAAGGCCTGAAAGAAATGGTCTGAGCGTACTACGCAATATTAAAAAAGGGTCGCAATGCGGCCCTTTTTTTTGCCTGCAGGGACGTAAGTATGTCTCGGGTGCAGAGATGCACAGGAGCGACGCCCGAAAGGCAAGCAGACATCAGGGATGTCGCACTGAATCGGGATAACTCCGGTTTATCCAGATAGTCCTCCATTGATTCGCCTGGCTGACTATGGCAGGCGAATCCGAGATTTAGTGGCATTTATTTTTCCGTGTCTTTCCGTGGATTCCGTGGCAATAACAATCATTTTAAATGGCCACGGAATCCACGGAAGGACACGGAAATATTAATGGCGGGATATCTTAACAGTCAGCGGTCATCATGTTGCAGGCGGGTACGAATGAACTGGCTGTGTGGCACATAAAGCAGGTCGGCGATCTTTCTTACCAGGTGTTGCTCGTGGGCATCGATACGGCCATCCGCCGCGGTCACCTGCCACAACATACTGACGATCTCGATACGTTCCTCCAGGCTGCACCCGGCATTTATCATGCGCGTAAAGGGGTATAACGATGTCGTGTGTTTGGTATCGACCTCCGCACGATGGGCTATTGCGGCCGCCTCATCAGGGAGAATCGAATATTTTTCCTCGACAATGGACCGGATGGTATCCCGCTCGGCATCGCTGATGTCGTAGTCGGCACTGGCGACCTCCATGAGCAGCGCAGCAGTTGCAAGTTGCAGTGCCCGCTCGTCATTCTGATCTTCGTCCACCGCCTCGCGGCTGAACAGGAATCTGTTGAGCTTGCTGATCACGTTTGATATCGGGGGCAGCTGGCGCGGTAAATCGCCGACAACCAGCAGGGTTCAGTTGATATGTTTGCCTGTATGGTAAGTGTTGCCATCATATTCGACGAAAAATCTGTCCAGCAAGGGATGATTCACGGGCTCCCGGGTATCGTCTTCCAGAAGATTCCGCTCGGCCACATAGGTCTCGCTATTGGCGTCATGTACAAGCACATGATACCAGGGCTCGTTTTTCGGTGGCCTGCTTCTGGCGTTTGACTCGTACCACTCGTCCTGGCCGAGAAATTCAGGGTCAACATCGACGATGACACCCCGGTAATCAAACAACCGGTGGTGAATACATTGACCGATCGAGAATTTAGCCTGTTTCATAAGTACCTGCCAGCCTCCCGTAATAGCGGTTATATATGTGACCCCCGGCCCGCACACAAGTTCGACTGTTTACTCCCGATCCGTATAATACACGGCCCGTTCAACTGCATAGAATCCGGATGAATATTTACCTGACTATCGGGCCAGACAAGGTCGTAACCATGCAGTATTCGCTGACCAACGCTGATGGCATTGTACTGCGTGACGCCGCCAGCAAACCGGTGAGTTACCTGCATGGGGCCGGGGCAATCCCGCCCAGGCTCGAGCGGGAACTCGAGTCACACAAGGTCGGTGACATCGTCAGGGCCCGCCTGCTCCCCGATGATGCGTTCGGCAAACGCGATGTCGAGCTGGTTTGCGCAGTCCCGCTGAACGAAATACCCGAGTCGGAAGAGATCGAGATTGGCGGGCAAATTGTGGGGAAGGACCAGGATGGCAACGAGGTCACATTCGCGGTCACTGCTATCGATGATGGAGTCGCCAGCCTTGACGGCAATCACCCGCTCGCGGGGCAGACGCTGATCTTCGAAGTGGAAATCCAGGCCATTCGCGATGCAACCGACGAAGAGATCCGCATCGGCAAGGCAGCAGATCCGCCGGACGGCTGACGACAATACTGCTAGCGGTCGACCAGAAAGCGCGTACCCTGGTAGTTCAACTGTATGTTGCCGGGATGAATCCTTTCCAGCACCGCGCCGTTCGCCAGCGTTTCCCCCTCGCGATACTTCTTCAGATCGGCCATGATGAAACGTCTGGCCGGGTCTTCCGCATACACATGCACATCGATACGCGGCAGGCTAAATCCGCTGCGAAACTCCAGGGAAAGTTCCCGCCATTCGGGTAATCCTGATTCAACGGTGGATGCCACTGTCGGCTGACTGGCCGGGGTCGTTAGCGGCATCTTCACTACCGGGGAAGGTACCGCCGGCGCCTGTTTGACAGGCCGCTGGACAGGCGGGCGCAACGGTACCCGCGGTCGCGTCGTCGTCGGCTGTACGCTATCAACCGGTGCGCGCGGCACGGGCACGACCGGAATACGTTCCGGCGGTGCGGTTTCAGACCGGGCCACATCCGCTACCGGCAGCACGTCACCGCTGTCACGATTGAGCAGGGTGATGACAATCAACAGGCCGTTGAATACCAGCAGCGCGCCGACGATCCACACCCACAGTTGCGGTCGCGGGTGTCTGCGCGCACGCCAGTGCGCAGTCTCAAGGTCCGGCACCTCGCCGAGATCACGCTCCTGGTCTGCCTTCTTGAGTGCATCGAGTATGTAGGACATCGCTCAGCCCGTGCAGTGAATCCGCACAACTGGAACCCGCACAACCGGAATCCGTATGCAATCTGATGAGATTGTACATCCAGAGTTCATTTTTTCAGCTGACTCTCCTGTGTACACTGTAAGCTGCTACCGGCCCGGTATCTGCATGGTTGCGAACTCCGCCATTGGCTGCACACCGTATAAATCATTAAAGCTGCTCACTTGCCGTTCAACCGCGGCACATCCTTGCGGTTAACTGCAGTATTGAGATGGAGTATCGTATTCTTGCCAACGATGCCGTCCGGTATCAGGCCGTGCGCCCGCTGAAAGGCCAGCACCTGTTTCTGCAGCTGGTAATCGAACAGCAGGGTATCACTGGCCGGGATATTTACATCCTGCGCAATCCCGATCTGTTCACGTAACCAGGCCACGTCGGGATCCCGGTCACCCGCCTTGAGGAACAACCGGCCGCCCGGGGGTGCCTGCGCGAGCACAACATACTCGCCATACCAGTAGCTGCCGACCTGCTCGACCTGCAGGCGATAGACATCGCCCCCAATGACCAGCTCCAGATTCGTATCCTCCATGCGCTGCAAAAAAACGGGTACCCGGACGCCGTCTTCCCGGATCAGCGTCAGGATTCCCGGCCTGTCGAAGGTACGCAGTGTATTCCAGTCGCCCTGCTTTACAATGCAGTGCAGGCCGTACTCACGGCCAAATTTACAGAAATCAGGCTTGACGGCCGGGGGCAGCACAACCTGCCAGCGCACAAACAGCGCCTTCCATGCCTCACGATACCAGCTGCTGTCCGCCTGCTGCAGCAGCTCGCCCAGCGAGACGGCCACCGGGGCATCAGCTTCGGGCGCCGGTTTCACGGCCACCTCCGGCTCCGTCACCCCAATCGGTTCACTGGTCGCAGGTGCTTCGGGCTCCGGCTCCGGCGCCGCGCTTTCACTGGTCTGCGCCGTATCCACCTCAGCGGGCACCATGACGGGCGGTGCCAGGTGCTGCCAGGGCTGGTAGTAATAGGCTGCAGCGGCCAGCAGCGCTACCACCAGCGTGCCGGCCAGCAGCGGCATCCACGGACGGCGTCGCGACGAATCCTGCCCGCCCACAGACAGGACTTCACCGGAGGCCTTGTTGACGATTTTACGGTCGACGACACCCTTGCCCTCGACATAGGTCCCGAGGAGCGCCCGGTCACACAGCACGTTGATCAGGCGGGGAATGCCCTCGGACAGCTTGTGAATGCGCTCCACGGCCCGTTGCGTAAACAGGTTCCGCGAGCTGCCGCATATCTGTAGCCGGTGCCTGATGTAGGCATCGGCCTCTTCGCGGTTGATGGGTTCGAGGTGGTAGCGTGCGGTGATGCGCTGGGAAAGCTGGCGCATGTCCTCGCGCGACAACTGCTCGCGCAGCTCCGGCTGTCCGATAAGGATAATCTGCAGCAGTTTCTGCGTGGCCGTCTCGAGATTGGTCAGCAGGCGGACCTGCTCGAGCACGTCCGCCGACAGGTTCTGTGCCTCGTCGATGATCAGGACAGTGCGACGACCACGTGCATGTGCGTCCAGCAAGTGACGGTTCAGCAGATCGATCAGTGTCTTGATGCTGGCATCGTCGCCGGGATGTTCGATACCCAGCTCGTCGCACACGGTTGCGAGCAGCTCCTGGGCAGTCACCTTCGGATTCAGCACGACAGCGACGTCCACGTTATCCGGCACCTGTTCCAGCAGGCAGCGGCAGATAGTAGTCTTGCCGGTACCGACCTCGCCGGTCAGCTGCACGAACCCGCCACCCTCGCCAAGGCCATACAGGAGATGTGCCAGCGCCTCCCGGTGGCGCGCACTCATGTAGAGAAAGCGCGGATCAGGCGTGATCGAGAACGGCTGTTCCGTCAGATTGAAATATTCCAGGTACATAAAGTGTCGAAAACGGGCTGTTATACTCAAAGCTTGTGACAACCATTCCGCTCCTGCCGAACCGCCGCCAATGTGCCATGCCCCCGCATAATAGCCTTTATCTACTGCCTGTTGCGACTGTATTTTTCCTGTTCCGCCTGGCCCCGACCGGGGCCACGGCAGCGGCCCCGCAGCAGCTGCAGGGTTATGAAGGGATCGTGCTGATGACAAGCCGATGTGTTACGCCGGCGCAGGCATGAGCATGAACCGGAACAGCAATCGTTGAGACCGATTCTCACATCCAGGAACCTGCTTCTTGCCAGTGCAGCTGTCTTTGCCCTCGTCGCCTTCGGCCAGTTACCGGGCCATAGCCTGCTCTGGCAGGAATTACAGAACTCGCTTCATACGCTGCTGTTCTTCATACTTGCCCTGCTGGTGCTGTATCAATTACGCCACCATGCCCGGCTTGCCCTCACACCTCTCAACACATACCTGGTCGCCGGCAGCATCTGTCTGGCAACCGGTATTGCGACTGAAGTCGTGCAGTGGCTGACCGGGCGCGGCTTCGGTTACCTCGATGTGCTTCGCGATCTGGCCGGCATCGCAATGGCTGCCATCCTGTATGCCCTGCTTGATCGTACAGCCGCGGGTTCCCGGCTTGTTGAACGATCCGCCATCCGCGGCTTGCTTGCGGCGCTCCTGGTCAGCCTGCTGCTCGTATCCTGCTACCTGCCGGGCACACTGGTAATGGATTACATCGCGCGCAACAAGGCATTCCCTGTCGTCATGGATCTGCGTGCAAACTGGGCAGACACTTATACAGAACGGGTCGATGCACTGTCGGCCCCGGATGCCTGTGCACCGGGCATGACCGGTCTTAAACTGTTACCGTCGCCCTACCCCGGCGTGTCTGTCGCTGAACCCGTTCCGGACTGGCGGTCTTACCGGCAGCTCGCGTTTACCCTGCATAACACAGGTGTTGCACCTTTTGACCTGGTGATTCGCATCCACGACCGGCTGCATGACCAGTCCCTCACCGACCGTTATAATCGTACGCTGACCGTCAATCCCGGCCTGAACCGCTACAGAATACCACTGGCCGAGATCAGGGACGGCCCGGCCGAACGCTCTCTGGATCTCGCGCAGGTTGGCGGTATCATGCTGTTTGCAATCGATCCCCCTCACACGAGGCAGGTCTGTGTCAGCAGCATGCAACTGGAAAAATGAATACCGAAACCGTCCGTAGACGGTAGTGGTGCTACACGTGAATTGAGTGCAGAGTTACGGAATGGGTGAGCGGGAACACGCCTGCTACAGGAGCACGCCTGCTGCAGAAATGCCTAGGATTCGTCGGTACGATTGCGGCGCCTGTTGCGGCTCTCGCGATCCGCTACGGGTGAATGCAGGACCAGGTCCATGTCGCGCCAGCTTGGCACATCGAGTGACTGGCGTTTGCCGCTGATGTCCTCGATTACGATGCGGTTGCCTCTCCCGCCGGTGAACACGATCGCCCTCACCTGGATAAGCTGCCCGGACTGGTTACTGTACCAGTAGCCGGGAATCGGCTTTTGTTGCAGAAACATCCTGCCTCCTTCGCCCGAAACTGTTATTTTTTGCGAGCTGTTATTGTTGTTGCAACCGGATAGCGTTCAATAACGTTTTCCTGCCCACATTTATAACCAATTACGGCCGGGGTGGCAATTGTTCGAAGGTACTACCCTGCTTTCAATTACTTAGCCGCACTTGGATTCGCCACAATTGAGGCAGGTCAGACAGCCGTCCATCACGATGGCGGCCTTGGTGTGGCACTTGGCGCATAATTGCGCGCCTTCCGGGAAGTCGCTGTTGTCGGACGTGCCGGCCATACTGCTGGCCGCCTCGAACTGGGCGCGCTTCTCTGCCACCAGTTTCTGCTGGTGCTCGTCCAGACCGTCGTCCTTGAGCAGACCGATCATGCGCATATGGCACTCGATGGCATCACCGATCTCGGCCACCAGTGACGGCATGTACTTGCCGCCCTTCTTGAAATAACCGCCGCGCGGATCGAACACGGAACGCAATTCCTCTACCAGGAAGGTCACATCGCCGCCTTTCCTGAACACGGCGGAAACAATACGCGTCAGTGCAACGATCCACTGGAAGTGGTCCATGTTCTTGGAGTTGATGAAGATCTCGAACGGGCGGCGCAATTCGTTCGCGGTGCCTGAATTGAGTACGATATCGTTGATGGTGACGTACAGGGCATGCTCCGACAGCGGTGTCTTGACCTTGTAGGTCGAGCCGATCAGCATTTCGGGACGCTGCAGCTTCTCGTGTAACTGTACGATCTTGTCCTGCGGCTCCGGCGCCGGCTCGGCCGCAGGGGCCTGCGCCGCTTCCGGAGACTCTTCTTTCCCGGTTACCTGGTAACCGACGATCTTCCTGTCAATTCGAACTGTCATGCTTGTCTACTCCTGCTAAATCTTTATCGATGTGCCGTCTTTGCGAACAAACCGGGGCGATCTCTTTATCAAGGTGCGATAATTCAGGAGATCGCTTCGTCATAAAGCTCCTCGCCACGACAATAACCGGATAAATACCTCAAAACTTGCCGTAATAGCCTTCCTTCAGCGCATCGTAAAGGTTGGCCGCGGTATGTATTTCACCGTCGTACTCGACCTCTTCGTTGCCTCTCAGACTGACCTGTGACCCGTCCTCGAGCGTAAATTCATACGTGGTGTTCTCCAGGTCCTCGTCCTTGACCAGCACGCCCTGGAAGGCCTCCGGATTGAAGCGGAACGTGGTACAACCCTTGAGCCCCTGCTCATAGGCATACAGGTAGATATCCTTGAAATCCTCGTACGGGTAATCCGTCGGTACGTTTGCCGTCTTGGAAATGGAGGAGTCCACCCATTTCTGGGCCGCGGCCTGGATATCGACATGCTGTGCGGGCGTCACGTGGTCTGCCGAGATGAAATAATCCGGCAGTGCATCGTCTTCGCTGTCCATGGTGGCGCTGGCATCCGGGTTGACGAGCTTGCGATAGGCCAGCAGCTCGAACGAGAACACGCCCACCTTTTCCTTGGTCTTGCGGCCTTCGCGTATCACGTTGCGGAAGTAGTGGTGCGCGAAACTCGGTTCGATGCCATTACTGGCGTTATTGGCCAGCGACAGGGAAATGGTACCGGTCGGCGCGATCGAACTGTGGTGGGTGAAGCGCGCACCGACCTCGGCCAGCTCATCAACCAGCGCCGGCGCCTCGGCGGCAACACGCTGCATATAGCGGCTGTAGCGTGTATGCAGCACCTTGCCCTTGACCCAGTCGCCCGGCACGTAACCGTCACGGCGCATGTCGGGACGCTTGCGCAGCGTCTCCTCGGTCACCTCGAAATCCTCTTCCATCACCGGGGCCGGCCCCTTCTCTTTCGCCAGCTCGAGCCCTATCTCCCAGCCGGTCAGGGCCAGTTCACGACTGACGCGTTCGGTAAACTTCACGGATTCTTCCTCACCGTACTTCATGCGCAGCATGGTGACGGTGGAGCCCAGCCCGAGGAAGCCCATGCCGTGCCGGCGCTTTCGATGAATCTCATCGCGCTGTCCATCCAGTGGCAGGCCATTGATCTCGACCACGTTATCCAGCATGCGGGTAAAGATCGCCACGACTTTGCGGAATTCGCCCCAGTCGAACTCGGCACGTCCGGTAAACGGGTCGCGCACGAACTTGGTCAGGTTGACCGAGCCCAGCAGGCAGGAACCGTAGGGCGGCAGCGGTTGTTCGCCGCACGGGTTGGTCGCACGGATATTCTCGCAGAACCAGTTATTGTTCATCTCGTTGACCTTGTCGATCAGGATGAATCCCGGTTCGGCGAAGTCGTAGGTGGAGCTCATGATCATGTCCCACAGGCGTTGCGCCGGAATGGTCCTGTAGATCCTGCACGCAACCAGCCCGGCGTTGTTGGTAACGTAGTCGCCCTTGTAGGGCCACTCACGCCAGACCACCTGACGGGTATCGTTCAGGTCGATACCCTCTTCCTGTTCCTGCCGGCTGATGGGAAACGCCGGTTGCCAGTCTGCGTCTGCCTTGACGGCATCCATAAATTCCGTCGTGATCAGCAGGGACAGGTTGAACTGGCGCAGGCGGCCGTCCTCGCGCTTGGCACGGATGAAATCCATGACGTCCGGGTGGCCCACGTCGAAGGTTGCCATCTGGGCACCGCGACGACCGCCGGCCGAAGATACCGTGAAGCACATCTTGTCGTAGATATCCATGAACGACAGCGGACCGGAGGTATAGGCACCGGCGCCGGACACGTAGGCACCCTTCGGACGCAAGGTGGAAAACTCGTAGCCGATGCCGCAGCCGGCCTTCAGCGTCAGGCCGGCCTCGTGAACCTTCTCCAGGATATCGTTCATGGAATCCTTCACGATACCCGAGACCGTACAGTTGATGGTCGAGGTGGCGGGCTTGTGCGCCTGGGCGCCGGCATTGGAGGTGATGCGGCCGGCCGGTATCGCACCGTGGCGCAGCGCCCACAGGAACTCCCGGTACCAGGTCTCCCGGTCCTCGGGGGTCGTCTCGACATCGGCCAGTGCACGGGCGATGCGCTGGTAGGTCGAATCGATGGTCTCGTCGACCGGGGTGCCGTTCTTTGTCTTCAGTCGATATTTCTTGTCCCAGATGTCCTGCGATGCCGGTTGCAGCGGTATCTCAGCGACGCTGGTCGGAACTGCTTCGAGATGCGCGGTGGTGGTCATGCGTCCTGTTTTCCTCCCCTTTATATGGCTTTTTGTGACAGGAATTACCATGATTTCAGCCAGTCGGCACGGGAAATCCGGACAATCGGCCTAGAATCGGTGTGAACACAACATATTGTGTTCGGAAGGCAAAGATTATGCAGTCTGGAGTGGCCTGTCAAGCAGATTTTGTAACCATATGTTTCTTGTTATTATTCAAGCAATTATATAACTATTACAGGAGAGAAACGCCGGCATTCTGCGCAAATATCGCATAACAGAGAACCACTATATATTGTGTTTCTTATATTGGAGATATTCCCCTTTTTCGGGGAAAAAACACCCAAAAACTATACGTTAGTCTAGTTGGGGGGGGTGATGGTGCATCCCGTGGTGCCCGTCATCGGTCTGCGCGGCGGGGTAGGCATGATGCCCGTGTTCACCGGGTTTGGCAAGCAGCATGGCCACACCCAGCAGCATCACGCCCAGACCGGCGACGATGCGAATTCCGGGCTTCTGCAATAGCCGTCCGAAGCGCGTAAATGCAAGCCCCATGACCAGCATGGTCGGCAGGGTGCCGACACCGAAGGACAGCATGATCGCGCCGCCACTCAGGGCATCGGCACTGGTCATCGCCAGGGCCAGCACGGCATACACCATGCCGCACGGCAGCCAGCCCCACACCATGCCGAGCATCAGCGCCTGACCGGCCGAACGGACCGGCATAAAGCGACGGCCGAGCGGCTCGATGTGACGCCAGAGATGCGCGCCCGCGCGCTCCAGCCACAACAGCGAATGCCACCAGCCGGTGAGGTAGATACCGAACAGGATCATGATAATGCCTGCCACGATCTTGCCCAGCGGAAAATCCTCCAGCACACCGGTCCCGCCAAGGTGCCAGGCAAAGGTACCCGCAATGATACCGGCGATGGTGTAGCTGCCGATGCGGCCGAGGTTGTAGGCCAGCTGTACGAGCACGAAACGCCAGCGCGTGTTGCGCAGGTTGTCAGTCAGGCCGCTGGAAAGCGCGCCGACAATGCCACCGCACATGCCGGCACAGTGCGTCCCGCCAAGCAGGCCGACCATAAAGGCGGCGATGAGGGGTTCGATGTTTATCATTGACTATGACGATGTTTTGAAAAATCGCACATTATTCCAGATATCATCTTGTCATTCCCGCGCAGGCGGGAATCCAGTCGCAAACGAATACGCACTGCCAGACAAGCCACGATGCTTTCTGTGTGTGTCTAAACACTTCGGCACTCATTACGAACCCAGGCCCGCTCCTGCAATCGGCGATGATCAGGCATGTACATTAACTGCAGCAACATTTCTTTGGACTGGATTCCCGCCTGCGCGGGAATGACAAGATAAATCTGTGCTTGCAACTATGATCCCGTGCAAACGGGAAGAACTCTACTCCACTGCTGACAAAACAACCGGCCCCTCAACAGGAACAGTCATACTCCCCGACAACCGCCAGTCATCGGCTTCCAGCTGCAGATACCAGTGACCCTGCGGGAGTGTCGCCAGCGCGCCACGGTAAACGGCCGCGGCAATCGGTGTCAGCCGCACCACCTGGTCGTGCCCGGGTCGTGTCGGGTGCAGTACTGACAGGCGAAGCTCCGCCGGCTGGATATTGCTGTTTGACCGGAGCACCAGTTGCACGCGGTTGTCCTGCAGGTCCAGCGCCAGCGTTGCCATCAATTCGTACCGTACGGCCGCCTCGTCACGCGCCAGATCGCGGTTGATGGCCTTGCCGCGCTTGTAGTAGTCATCAACGACCAGGCCGTCGCTGGTGCTCACCGCCAGGTAGATCGTGATCATGCCACCAATAACCGCGGTGGCCGGAAACAGGATCAGCAGCCATACCCAGGGCTCACGATACCAGCGAACTGTGCGGTGGTCTTTTGCCATTGCCCTGCTCACATCGGACCCAGAAAACGCGCTTCTTCAGTGACCGCAAGGGCGGGATCACCCTTTGCCGCCAGTTCGAACTCGATGCCGGTACTGCGCGCCTCCAGGGCACCCTCCTCTACCCGCAGGCTGACCGGAAGTTCCAGCACAGCGCCGCTGTCGACGCGGATCTCCGGCATATCCATATGCAGCCGGGCGCCCTCTATCCCGGATACCTTCAGCTCGAAGGTATGTGCGACATCATCCATATTGAGGACCTTCAGAATATAGACGTTCTCGATCAGACCTTCATTGGTCTCGCGGTAGAGCTGGTTGCGGTCACGTATGACGTCAAGCCCCAGAGGTGTCCGACTGAACAGCGACCAGGCGAAGATGGCCATTATACCAAGCAGGATCGTCGCATAAACGATGATGCGCGCACGAATGACATGGGTCTTGCCGCCATGCATCTCGTCCTCGGTGGTGTACTTGATCAGACCCCTGTCATAGCCCATTTTGTCCATGACGTCGTCACAGGCATCGATACATGCCGAGCACGCGATGCACTCATACTGCAGACCGTTCCGGATATCGATGCCGGTGGGACAGACCTGCACGCACAGCGTGCAGTCGATGCAGTCACCCAGACCCTTTTCCTTCGGATCCACGCTGCGCTTGCGCGCACCACGCGGTTCACCGCGTGTCGGTATATAGGAAACGATCAGCGTGTCCTTGTCGAACATCGCACTCTGGAAACGCGCGTAGGGACACATGTACTTGCATACCTGCTCGCGCATGAAACCGGCATTACCGTAGGTCGCAAAACCGTAGAAAACAACCCAGAAGGTTTCCCAGGGACCGAGCTCGAACGCCAGCAGGCGCTGCCCCAGCTCAATAACAGGCGTGAAATAACCGACGAAGGTGAAACCGGTCCATGCTGCCAGTGCAAGCCACAGGAACTGCTTGGTGGCCTTGATACGAAACTTGCGCACGTTCATCGGCTGCGCATCCAGCTTCTGCTGCTGCAAGCGGCTGCCCTCGATCTTGCGTTCGATCCACAGGAAGGCCTCGGTCCACACCGTCTGTGGACAGGCATAGCCGCACCAGATGCGCCCCCACAGCGCCGTTACGAAGAACAGTGTGAGCCCGGCGATGATGAGCAGTGCCGCCAGGTAGATGAAGTCCTGTGGCCACAGTGTGATGAAGAAGATATGGAATTTACGCGCCGGCAGGTCGAACAGCAGCGCCTGGTGACCATCCCATTGTAACCAGGGCATGATGTAATAAATCCCCAGCAGTCCGAGCACCCCCAGCACGCGCAGGCGGGCATACAGGCCGTGCACCTCGCGCGGGTAGATCTTCTCCGCCCTGGCGTAGAGGGACTGTTCGACCTGTTCGTCGGTCTTGCGGGCCGCAGCGGGAGTTGCCATCGGAATCTCCCTAGCGTTTTTGCCGCATACAGTTGGTCACCGCAAAATAGAGCGTGCCGACACCGGAAACGGCCGACACGAGCCAGAATGCGAGAAAACCAATTGAGTAAGCCCCCAGCCGGCTGATGCCGGTCTCGTTACCGAACGGGTAAAGATCGTCCGGGTCAAACGCAGAAAAGAACAGGCCGGTCGCTACAATAGCGACCAGGAATGACGGCCACAAGACCGCTATGCACTTCTGGATGTTTGGGATGCCCTGTTCAGCCATTTCATGTCTGTATAGCACAACTTTCGTGCTTCATTCACCGGCCTCCTGTCCGGTTTGCAGGCTGTAGACATAGGCGGCCAGCAGGTGCGACTTGTCTTCACCGAGAAACTCGCGGTGTGGTGGCATTACGCCATTGCGGCCCTTGGCTATGCTTTCCTGAATACTCAGTCGCGATTTCCTGTACAGCCAGATACCGTCTGTTAGGTTCGGCGCACCCAGCGCATGGTTGCCGGTGCCGTCCGCGGCATGGCAGGCCACACACAGTTGCGCGTATTTTTCCTTGCCACGCGCTGCTGCCACCGGATCGGCCTTGCGGCCGCTAATGCTTAAGACATATTCCGTCATGTCATTAACGCCCTCGGCACCACCCAGTGCCGCTTCCCATGCCGGCATGACGCCGTTACGCCCGTCGAGGATGGTCTGTTCGATGACTGCCGGATCACCGCCGTAGAGCCAGTCGTTGTCACGCAGGTTGGGAAAACCAGGCGCACCGCGCGCATCCGAACCGTGGCAGGTGGCGCAGTAGTTCACGAACAATCGCTCGCCCATGCGGCGCGCCTGCTCATCGTCGGCCACGGCGACGATATCCATATCCCGGTATTTCTCGAACAGCGGGCCATACTTGCCATCGGCCAGGTCCATTTCCCGCTCATACTGGCCGGTCGAGGTCCAGCCGAGTACGCCGGCAAAGGTGCCCAGCCCCGGGTACAGCACCAGGTAGCCGATGCCGAAGAACAGGGTGATATAGAACATGTTCAGCCACCAGCGCGGCAGCGGGTTGTTCAGTTCAACCAGGTCCTCATCCCAGACGTGGTCCATTTCCTTGCCCTGTTCTTCCGGACTGATCGCAGCCGAAAGCCAGCGAATCAGGACAAAGCAGGCAATGATCCCGGCAACGGTCGGGATAATGATGTACCAGTTCCAGAAGCCGCTGGTGAAATCAGCCATGGTTTTTCTCCTGAGTCTTTGTATCTACAGATGTCATATCATCTTCTGTAAAAGGAAGGTTCGCCGCCTCGTCGAAACGCTGTTTGCGCTTGCCGCTCCAGGCCCAGATCACGATACCGACGAACAACACCAGCACCACAACGGTCCAGATCGACTGAATCAACGAGTAGTCCATAACGGCTATCTCCGCATCTTGATCGTGGTACCGAGACCCTGCAGGTAGGCAATCATGGCATCCATCTCGGTCTTGCCTTCAAGTGCCTGCGGAGCATTGCTGATCTCCTCATCCGAATACGGGGCACCCAGCATCCTCAGGATTTCCATCTTCTTGCTGATGGCAGAGGCATCGGCGGCATTCTCTTCCAGCCAAGGGTAGCCGGGCATAATGGACTCCGGCACGACGTCACGCGGATTGACCAGGTGGACGCGGTGCCACTCATCACTATAGCGGCCGCCGACCCGGTGCAGGTCCGGACCGGTGCGCTTGGAGCCCCACTGGAACGGCCGGTCATAGACGAATTCACCGGCGACCGAGTAATGCCCGTAGCGTTCTGTCTCGGCGCGGAACGGCCGGATCATCTGCGAGTGGCAGGTGTAACAGCCTTCACGAATGTAGATATCCCGCCCGGCAAGCCGCAGCGGCGAATAGGGCTCGAGCCCGGCCACCGCCTCCGTGGTCGATTGCTGGAAGAACAGCGGGATGATCTGCACCAGCCCGCCGATGGAAACCACCACGAGTATCAGCACGATCATCAGACCGATGTTTTTTTCAACCTTGTCGTGTCCAGATGCCATGATGTCCCTCCTTAGTGAGCCGCAGCGGGTTCAGGGATGGTGCCAACCGCCGGCTGGGCACCCTTGATGGTCTTCCACAGGTTCCAGGCCATTACCAGCGAACCGAACAGGAAGAAGGTACCGCCCAGGAAGCGCACGATGTAATACGGATGCATGGCCTGTACCGACTCGACGAAACTGTAGGTGAGCGTGCCGTCGGCATTGGTGGCGCGCCACATCAGGCCCTGCATGATGCCGGCGACCCACATCGAGGTTATATACAGCACGATGCCGATGGTCGCTGTCCAGAAATGCACCTCGACCAGCTTCAGGCTGTACAACTCACGCCCGAACAGACGTGGTATCAGGTAGTAGAGACTGCCCATCGACACCAGCGCAACCCAGCCGAGTGCACCCGAGTGTACATGCCCGATAGTCCAGTCCGTGTAGTGCGACAGTGCATTCACCGTCTTGATGGACATCATCGGTCCCTCGAAGGTGGACATGCCGTAGAAGGAGATCGACACGATCAGCAGGCGCAGCACCGGATCGGTACGCAGTTTCTCCCAGGCCCCCGACAGCGTCATGATGCCGTTGATCATGCCGCCCCAGCTCGGTGCCAGCAGGATCAGCGACATGATCATACCCAGCGACTGGGCCCAGTCCGGCAGCGCGGTGTAGTGCAGGTGATGCGGACCGGCCCATATATAGGTGAAGATCAGTGCCCAGAAATGCACCACCGACAGGCGGTAGGAGTACACCGGCCGGCCGGCCTGTTTGGGCACGAAGTAGTACATTATGCCGAGAAAGCCCGCTGTCAGGAAAAAGCCCACGGCGTTATGTCCGTACCACCACTGAATCATGGCGTCCTGCACGCCGGCATAGGCCGAGTAGGACTTGAGCAGCGAGACCGGCACCGCGACGCTGTTGACCAGGTGCAGCATGGCGACGGTGATGATCATCGCACCGAAGAACCAGTTGGCCACGTAGATATGCGGCACTCGGCGCTTGAGGATGGTGCCGAAAAACACCAGGGCGTAGGACACCCAGACCAGGGTGATCAGGATATCGATCGGCCATTCCAGCTCGGCGTATTCCTTGCTGGTGGTGATACCGAGCGGCAGGGTGATCGCCGCCAGCACGATGATCAGCTGCCAGCCCCAGAAAGAAAAGGCGGCCAGCGGACCAAACGCCAGCCGGGTGTGACAGGTGTGTTGCACGACATAGTAGGAGGTGGCGAACAGGGCGCAGCCACCGAAGGCAAAGACCACGGCATTGGTATGCAGCGGTCGCAGGCGCCCGAAGGTCAGCCAGGGAATATCGAAGTTCAGTACCGGCCAGGCCAGTTGGGCTGCGATCAGCACGCCCACCAACATGCCCACGATACCCCAGACAATGGTCATGATGGCGAACTGCCTGACCACCGTGTAGTTGTAAGTTTGCTGTTCCGCCATGCTTGGCTCCCTATAATTTCTCAAAAAAGCAGCAGGTTACGACAGTACATTACTGTATCAGTATATTATGATTTATTTAATATACGAACGGCTACCGTGTGAACTGCGGCTCGAGGCCCATGCCCCAGAGGATCGCCGTGATGGCCAGCAGGGCAACGAAGGCCACCAGCCCGACGGCCAGCACCGCACTGGAAAACAGGAAACCGCGGTCTTCCGAGATCCCCATCATGATGGGGACGCCGCTATACAATAGATAGACCGTATAGGCCAGCGCCGGTATTCCAACGACCATGTTTACCCACAGCACCGGGTACAGTTCCATGATGCCGATGATAAACAGCGGGGTTGCGATGTAAGCGGCCAGTACCACGCACTGAGACAAAGGCACCTTGGCACCGTAGGTCTCCCCCATCCAGTGAATCATCCAGCCAAGCGAGTAGACACCCACCAGCATCGCCAGGTAGTAGAGCACCGCGATCACGCCGGCGCTCTGTACTGTCAGCTTGACCGGGTCTCCGACGCCAATCTGCCAGCCGAACTGGGTCGTGCCGATAAATCCCGAGATGGCGGGAATCGCCGCCAGGATCAGGACATGGACGGCATAACACTTGCCGATCGTGCACTTGTCATCGCGGATGGAGACCCACTCGCGCTTTGGATTGACGAACAGACCCCAGACATGTTGCAGCACCATAGGTCAATGCCCTCGTGATTGGTTGCCACGCGCGGGGCCTGCGCCCCGCACCATCGGTTATGCCGGTTTCCCGGGCGCCCCCGGACACAGGCCGTCAGATCAGAACTTCTTGCCCACACTGAGCATGAACACCCAGGGATCAATATCAACATTGAACGATTGATTTAGAGCGGCAGTGGCGGAACCGCTGACGGTTGCGTCGGTTTCGATGTCTATATACCAGACTGCCGCGCCAATCAGCCAGTCGTTCTGCAGCTCATAGTCAACACCGATCTCACCGGCCAGTCCCCAGGAATCATCCAGGTCCAGACCGGCATCGCTGATGGCACCACTGGTATCTTCATCGAAGAAATAGGTGTAGTTAACGCCCAGGCCCACGTAGGGATGGAGGTTGGATGCCGTGTTGAAGTGGTATTGCAGGGTCACGGTCGGTGGCAGGTGCTTGATGTCACCAGCGTCGCCGGTACCCGCAAGCCCACCCTTCGTTTCAATGTCATGCTCGAACGGCCAGGCAGCGAGTAAACCCACACCAATATTATTGGTCGCCATCCAGGTACCCGTGAGGCCCAGGCTGTAGCCATCATCTGCTTCGATATTTGGGCCCGGCGCGGCAGGATGGGTGCCGTCACCCGTGGGCAGTACACCGGCCAGGCCGGCGCGAAATACCAAATCACCGGCCTCATAGGCCATTGCCGGCACAGCGGCTAAAGCAGTAGCAGTTCCGAAGATCGCGGCAAGCGCACCTTTTAATACCTGTTCTTTCATGGGAGGCCTCCTGTTTAAAATTTGATCGGACATTATTCGCGGCCCTCCGGAAAGCCGACTTGATCTGCATCAAGTAATTCTAATATTCAAATACTGCATATGCCGTCAGGAGACTGTCACGGCCCGCTACATCCCGCTGCCGACCGGCCGATAAACGGGATATTGCAATGGACAGAAACCCGCGGTTTGACAGGAAATGTTGCCGGTTCGGGCCGTTCGTCGGTCAAAACCTACACCCAGTCAGAAACACGGCATCAACCCCAAGACATTCATTTCAAACGTGGATATAGTCAAAATCATGAAAAACGCACACGGCTTTACTCTGGTTGAACTGCTGATCACGATCCTGGTCGCCGCCCTGCTGATGGCACTGGCGATACCGGCGTTCCACAGCTTCGTGGAGAACAACCGCATTGCGGCCAGCACCAACCAGCTGGTCAGTGCGCTGGCCGTCGCGCGCAGCGAGGGGATCCACCGCCGCGAGACCGTCACCCTGTGCAGCAGCACCGACCTGGCGACCTGTGCAGTCAGCGCCAGCTGGGAGACCGGCTGGATTGCCTTCACCGACCGTAACAGCAATGGCGCCATCGACGGTACCGACGTGCTGCTGCGGGTATGGGAAGCCATCCCGGCCGGCCACACCCTGACCGCAACCGGCGGCATGACCCAGGTAGGCTTCGACCGCCTGGGTATCGCCAGTGCCGGCGACATCTTCCGCCTCGCCAACCCGGACTGCAGGACCGGTCAGGCCAACCGGGAACGCACGGTCACCCTGTTAACCTCGGGCAGCGTCAATGTTGCCAGGGCCAATTGCCCGTAATGATGAGCGGAGCAGACACAATGCAATCACCGAATTCACATCACCGCACTCGCCGGCAAAGCGGCTTCTCGCTGATCGAGGTACTGATCGCGATCCTGATTCTCGCCATCGGCCTGCTGGGCATGGCGCATATGCAGGCCAGCGGCATGCGCAGCACCCACGGGGCCTACCTGCGCACCCAGGCGACCGTGCTCGCCGGCGACATCCTTGACAGCATGCGTGCCAACGTGACCGCCGCGCGCGGCGGCAGCTATGACGTGGCCTTTGCCGCCAATGGCACCGCCGGCACGATTGATGGCGACGACCTCGTTGCATGGAAAGCCAACCTGGCGGCCATGCTGCCGGCCGGTGATGGCCAGATCACGACCACCGGCAGCGATGTCACCGTCGAGATTTCATGGACCGGTCTGCGCCAGCAGGAGACTGCCGGTGTCGGGTCAAACAAGATCTTCACCGTGGATACCACACTATGAACATCAGCAACACATACACCTGTCGTAGCCGTCAGCGCGGTATCTCCATGATCGAGCTGATGATTGCGATGCTGCTGGGCCTGTTCCTGATGGCCGGCGTGCTGCAGCTGTTCTCCAGCAACAAGGCGACCTTCGGCAATATGGAAGGCATTTCCGAAATCCAGGATGGCGCGCGCGCCGGTATCGAGCGGATGAGATCGCGGGTGCGTATGGCGGGCTACATGGGCTGCTCGAATACCAACGTACTCAACCCGAACAACATGACCGCCGGCGTCGCCAACGTCGCGTTCGGACCGAATGTCATGATTACCGGGGCGGACAACGACGCCACCGACCCGAATATCGTCGACGGCACCGACTCCGTGACCGTGGTGTTTGCCACTGCGGCCAATACCGAGCTGAATGCCAACATGACCTCGCGCACCGACAACATCGTGATTACTTCAAACCCGAATAATTTCCGCATGGACGACGCCCTTATCATCAGCGACTGTGAAAACGCGGATGTGTTCGGTATCTCCAACTTTACCGGTACCGGCCCGTACACCATCGCGCATGCCCTGAACGATCAGAACGGTGACCAGGTGAATTCCAGCACCAGCCTGGCCAAGCCCTATCTGGCCAACAACAGCCTGATCATGTCGCTGTCGAACGCAACCTACTCGGTGCAGAACACGAATCCTCTCCGCACCGATGACGCCGGCAATCCGGTGACCGCGCTGTTTGAAACACGGGGCGGAACGTCTACCGAGATCGTCAGCGGTGTCGAGGACATGCAAATCGTCTATGGCGTGGATACCGACGCCAGCGCGGATGGCGAGGCCGATCTCTACCAGTCAGCGGCCGCCATGGCGGCAGCGCAGTGGGCACGCGTGGTCAGCGTGCGCATAGCTCTGCTGATCGCGACCGAGCGCGGGGTTGGCCGGGACGTGGACGTGCGACCCTACAACTTCCTGACAGATACCGCCGGCATAGCCGGTGCCGCCCAGACAGGCGACCGGCACATGCGCCGCTCCTTTACCACCACCATTGGTCTGCGTAACCGCAGCTCCTGATCACGGATCACGCGATGAAAGCCATGACACAGACACCCGAAGCAATCACCCGCTTAGCGTCCTGTCCACGGAGACAGCGCGGCACGATCCTGTTCGTCAGCCTGATAATCCTGTTGTTGCTGACCATCCTTGGCGTTACGGCCATGAGCAATGTCACCATGGAAGAGCGCATGGCCGGCAACCTGCGCGACGGCCAGCTGGCCGAACAGGCATCCGAGGCAGCGCTGCGCAGCGCCGAGGCCTGGCTGACCGCGATCGTGGCCGAACCGGGCCGCTGTTCCACCATCGGCACCGCCTGCGCCACGGCCTGGGACGAGGGCGCACTCCCCGACCTCAGCTTCCTGGACGACACCTGGTGGACGACCAACGGCCGGCCCTACGCCAACAGCGGCGGCGGCAACGTGCTGACCGGCGGCGACACGGTGAGCGGGTCCTATGTCGCCGCGAACCCCGAATTTATCATCGAATTCCAGAAATACGTGCCCGACACCTTGACCATCGGGCATAAAAACAGTGTCGACGGAAAACAGTTCTTCCTCGTCACCGGACGCGCGCACGGCGGCAGCATCAGCGCCGAATCCGTGCTGCAAACCTCATTCACCAAACGCTTCTAGTCAACGGATGCTATCACCAGGGCAGGAAATCGCCATGTTCACAGACAAACTCAACATATTCACCAGCTCCCGGTCGGCACGATCGGTCATTCACGCGCTCGGTGCCGGCCTGTGCAGCCTGCTGTTGGCACCGGCGGTCTGGTCGGCCTCGCTGTCGATCGCCGACTCACCGCTGTTCCTGACCTCCGGCGTGAATCCCAACGTCTTCCTCGAACTGGACGACTCGGGCTCCATGGACTGGGAGATCCTGACCCGTAAGTACTGGTACGCCTGCGACTATGATCCGACTCACCCGGACGATACCTACGGAGGTGCCGGTGACATCTGCGATGGAAGCGTAATAGATGACGGGCTGTGGAAAAGCAACAACGGCGGCAGTTCGCCGGAGACCTATGAGTACATCTTTAACAACAGTGATGCCTCTTACAGCCAGGGCTGCACCAGCAACCGGGAGACGCTTTACTCATGTAACAGTGACATGAGCAGCAACACCCCCTACCAGCTGGACTGGCGCATCCTGTCCAGTGATTTCAACGTGATGTATTACGACCCCCGGTTTACCTACCAGCCCTGGCTGGGCCCGTGCCTGACCAGTGGCACGCAGTGCGCCAATGCGGTTTTCGACGATGCGCGCAGCAATCCGCGCGAGGGTACCTCCGGTTATAGCGTCAGGCGTGACCTGGACGGATTCACCTGGGAGCAGTGGGCGGACACGGCCGGTTATTCGGCCACCGACGGCCGCCCCTTGCGCGGTAACGAGGTCAACTACACGGTTGGCGGCAACGGCGAGGTCGACCTGTGGGACACACATATCAGCTTCGAGATCGATGGCAGTGATATCGATGTCACAATAACCAGTTATGCACCGGACAGCTCCGGCCTGAATCCAAGCGCCACCAGCTATACCCTGGCGGGAGCGGGCTGTTTCACGGAGTTCGCCAACAACACCTCCAGCTGCCGCACCATTGACGAGGTCAAGCAGAACGTCGCCAACTGGTACCAGTATGCACGCAAGCGCCAGTTCGTCGCCAAGGCCGGTGTCTCGGCGGTGATCAGCCAGGTGCCGGGCTTCCGCTACGGCATGGACACCCTCAACTCGACCGCCAATTTCGTCGAGGTCCCGACGGGGCTGGGCAATTATGCCACGCACAACGACAGCCTGCTGAACGAGCTGTACAGCTTTGCCTGGCCGGCCCAGGGCACCTACCTGCGCCAGGGACTCAAGCGTGCGGGCGACTATTTCGACAGCGTGAGCGGCAACAATCTCGGCTACACGGACCCGATCGAGTACAGTTGCCAGAAAAACTTCACCGTGCTGCTCACCGACGGTTACTGGAACCAGAACAATCCGGGTGTCGGCAACGTGGACGGCGATGCTGTCAGCAACACCGTGGCGGATGTCGCACGCCGCTACTATGAAAACGACCTCAGCGTCATGACCGATAATGTGCCGGCAGATGCCTTTGATCCGGAGGTCTATCAGCACATGGTGACCTACACGCTCGCCTTTGGTGTGGAGGGCGCACTGGTGGACACCGATCCGCCAGGCACCCCGGGCACGGGCTTCGGTACCGGCTCCGGCTGGCCGAACCCGCCGCTGACCGAGAGTGACGACTGGGGCGACCCGACCTGTACCAGCGGTACCTGTAACCAGGACAAGATCGACGACCTGTGGCATGCCGCCTATAACTCGCGCGGCACCTTCATCTCCGCCTCAAACCCGGGAAGCGTGCTGGCCGGTCTGCGTGCAGCCATCAAGAACGTGCAGAGTCGCATCGGTTCGGCCTCCTCGGTGGCCCTGAACTCCGGCGTGATCAACACCAACACCAAGATCTACCAGGCACGCTTTGTCGATTCCGACTGGCACGGCGAACTGCTGTCGATCGGTGTCGACCCGAACACCGGTGTCCCGGACACAGCCAACGCGATCAATGTCGTGAATAACATGCAGGCCCATGGTTCGCGCGTCATGTTTACGCACGACGGGTCGGATGGCATCCTGTTCGAGTGGACCGGCACCGGCACTGCACTGACAGCCTCACAGCAGGCCCTCCTGAATACCGACGCCGGCGGTAATACCGACGCACTGGGCATGGCGCGCCTCGACTGGCTGCGTGGTGACAACACCCAGGAGGCACTGAACGGCGGCATCTTCCGCAGCCGCACCAACGGCGTGCTCGGTGATATCGTCAACTCGGCACCCGTGTTCGTGGGCGCACCGAATGCCCGTTACCCGGACTACTGGCCCGGTGCCAGTGCTCCCGAGAACACCGCCACGGCCGAGGACTACTCGACCTTCAAGTACAACAATGCCAGCCGCCTGCCGATGGTCTACGTCGGTACCAACGGCGGCACGGTCAACGGCTTTGATGCCGACTTCACCGCAGCGAATGTCGAAAGGCTGGCCTATGTACCGACCACCACATTCAACAATCTCAGCAAGCTGCCGGATCCTGCTTACACACACAAGTACTTCGTGGACGGTTCGCCCACGGCCGTGGACACCTTCTTCTCCGGCGACGATAGCTGGCATTCCGTGCTGACCGGCGGCATGAACGCGGGCGGACAGGGCATCTACGCACTGGACATCACCGACCCTTCATCATTCGCGGCCACGGCCACCTCGGCACAGAACACCGTCCTGTGGGAGTTCACCGATGCCGACGATCCTGACCTGGGTCATACCTACAGCCAGCCGGCCATTGTGCGCCTCAAAAACGGCCAGTGGGCAGCCGTGTTTGGCAACGGCTACAACAACCGCGACAACGACGGTAACCAGAGTTCGACCGGCCATGCCGCCCTGTTCATCGTCGACATCGAGACCGGTGCCCTGATCAGGAAAATCAGCACCGGGTACGGCTCGACCGGCACCCCGAACGGGCTGGCGACCCCGGCCGTGATCGATTTCGACGGTGACTTCGTCGCCGACTATGTCTATGCCGGTGACCTCGAGGGCAATATGTGGAAATTCGACATCACCGATACCAACTCGGCCAACTGGGATGTCGCCTTCCGGGATGCCTCGAATGTGCCCGAGCCGCTGTACGTCGCACAAGACGCCAGCAGCAACCGGCAGCCCATCACGGTGCGGCCCGATATCGGTCGTGGTCAATACGGACTCGACATCATGGTGTATTTCGGCACCGGCCGGTATCTGCAGACCAGTGACCTGTCGGACACAAGTACGCAGAGCTTCTACGGCATCCTCGATACCGGTTCGAATTTCACCGGACGCGGCAGCCTTGGCGCTCAAACCGTCGATTTCCAGGGCGCAGTCAATGGCACCCCGGTACGCGTCACCAGCGACAACGTGACGGGTACACGTGGCTGGTACATGGACCTGCCGGACAGCGGTGAACGCAGTGTTGCGAATCCGATCCTCAGGTCCGGGCGCATCATCTTCGTGACCACTGTCCCGAGTTCCGACCCCTGTCTGTCCGGCGGTAACAGCTGGCTGATGGAGCTCAATGCACTCAACGGGCAACGCCTGGATATTCCGCCCTTCGACCTGAACGGCGACGGCCTCTTCACACTGCTTGATTACGTGCCCGTCAACTTCGACGTCAATGGCGACGGGATCGTGGACTCCAGTGATGTATTGCCGCCTTCCGGCAAGGGCTTCAGCACACTGCTGCCGACACCGGGCATCCTGACCTCGGTCGACACGGAGTACAAGTACACGCCGACCTCCAGCGGTTCGCTCGAGATGACCACGGAGAACCCCGGGCAGTTCGCACTGGGCCGGCAGTCCTGGGGCCAGTTGCGCTAGAATCGGGATATTCTCAAGGAGACACTAGACATGAACATCAAGACAATTGCAGGAACCATCGCCGGATTGTGTCTGTTGGCCGCAACAGCGGCCGCGGCACAGGACGGCAAGGGCATGGTCAATGCGCTGGATCCAGATAAAAAGTGGATATCGGTCGATAACGAGGACCTCGTCATCGACGATAAGGTGCGGGTACAAACCTTCACCGGCATGACCCGCACGACGGACCATCTCGCCGAACGTCAGCACGTGAATTACACACTGAACCAGTGGGGGCGCGTCAGCGAGATCCGTATCTACGACCCGAAGAAACTCATGGAACAGGGTTTCTACAGCAGCGATGAATGGAATCACTGATTCACCAGGGAACACACAACGAGGCCAGCATGAAACAGACCAAGTCACGCGGATTCACGCTCATCGAGGTATTGATCGTCGTTGTCATCATCAGTCTGCTGTCAGCGCTGGCACTGAGCTCATATGGCAATTACATCCGCAAGGCGCGTCGCGCCGATGCCAAGGCCGACCTGCTGGAACTCGCGCAGCTGATTGAACGCAACTACACCGAGAGCAACAGCTTTGCCGTCGACGCGGCCGGCAATGCCTACGCACTGGAGTACACCACTTCGCCGCAGAGCGGTCGGGTATTCTACAATTTGCAGTTTGCAGCCGGACAGCCGACTGCCACGACCTACACTATCCGGGCAGTGCCGGCCGGCTCGCAACAGAAGGATGTGAGCTGCATGACACTTGGCCTCACCCACACCGGTGCCAAGTCCGTTTCGGGATCGGGCACGGTCGCCGAGTGCTGGTAGTCTCAAATCGAGATTCGCGCCTGCAAGTCGCTCCTACCCTAATGGACACGCCTGCAGGTGCGGACGTTGTCCACGAATACGCTTCGCGCACATCATTTATTCGCGCATTCCTGCGCTCCTACCCCAATTGATACGTCTGCAGGCGCGGACGTTGTCCACGAATACGCTTCGCGCACATCATTTATTCGCGCATTCCTGCGCTCCTACCCCAATTGATACGTCTGCAGGCGCGGACGTTGTCCACGAATACGCTTCGCGCACATCATTTATTCGCGCATTCTTGCGCTCCTACCCCAATTGATACGTCTGTAGGCGCGGACGTTGTCCACGAATACGCTTCGCGCACATCATTTATTCGCGCATTCCTGCGCTCCTACCCCAATTGATACGTCTGTAGGCGCGGACGTTGTCCGTGAATACGCACCTCGCATATCTTTTTTACGTATTCCTGCGCTCCAAACCGATTGACACCCCTGTAGGAGCGGACGTTGTCCGCGAATGCGCTCTGTCTACATCATATATTCGCGCATCCCTGCGCTCCTGCAGGCGCTTTAATCTCCCTTGAGAAGACCCAGCTGATATCCCGCTCCCCGGGATTCTGGTAGGGTGTAGCACGCCGTGCCTGATGAACAAGCATTACAAACCGGATCGAGCAAGACCGCTAACGAGACCTGCTTCCACTGCGGCCTGCCGGTACCGCCCTCGCTCAACCTGACCGTCAGGATAGAAGGCCGTGACGAGCCAATGTGCTGTCACGGCTGTCAGGCCGTGGCCCGCGCCATCGTCGAATCCGGCAACGCCGGTTTCTACCGGCATCGCACGGAAGTCTCTCCGACCGGCCGGGAAACGGTCCCGGAATTCATACGCCAGACACAGGTCTACGACCACCCGGCGGTGCAAAAATCTTTTGTGCGCCGGGAGGACGGCAACGTGCGCGAGGCCGCACTGATGCTGGAGGGTATCGTGTGTGCGGCCTGCATATGGCTGAACGAACGCCATGTCAGCCGTCTACCCGGCGTGCTGGACATGCAGGTCAACTACGCCACACACCGGGCGCGTATCCGCTGGGACGACAGCCGCATCCGGCTCAGTGAGATCCTGCAGGCCATCCACGATATCGGCTACGTCGCACATCCCTACGACCCGCAGCAACAGCAACAGAGTTTCGAACGCGAGCGCAAGGACCGCCTGCGCCGAATCGGTGTGGCGGGCGTACTCGGCATGCAGGTCATGATGCTGTCGCTGGCACTCTATGCCGGTGACTGGAGCGGGATGGAAACAGGCTTTCGCACCCTGTTTCGCTGGGTCGGCCTGCTCCTGACGACACCGGTACTGCTGTATTCCGGCGCACCGTTCCTGCGCGGTGCCTGGCGTGACCTGCACAACCGCAGCGCCGGCATGGATGTGCCGGTGGCAATCGGTATGCTGGTCGCCTTCAGCGGCAGCGTGCATGCCACCGTGACCGGACATGGCGAGGTGTACTACGACTCGGTCGTGATGTTCGTGTTCTTCCTGCTGGTCAGTCGCTACTTCGAGCTGATGGCACGCAAACGCGGCGCGGAAAGCGCAGAACAACTCGGCCAGTCGATGCCGGCCGTGGCCAGCCGCCGCAGCGGTGACGGCGAGAGCTACGAAACCGTCGCGGCC
>Ga0265309_10000092_pt1 | contig 28801 bp, 23 predicted proteins | sample Helome_FD_192492 | JGI IMG/M metagenome (GOLD analysis project Ga0265309, IMG submission 192492) | Marine sediment microbial communities from subtidal zone of North Sea - Hel_20160524 (Illumina Assembly) | ecosystem: Environmental > Aquatic > Marine > Subtidal zone > Sediment ...
CAACGGGACCATCAGGTCAGCATCGTCAATATCCTTCGAACCGGCGGCATAAATCGCCTGCTCGGCCCAGGAATCTGTGAGATCACCCAGGCCTAACCAGGTATATACGGCAGAGATAGCCTCGGTGGCGCGTCTCCTCAGTTGTTCGATCTCTTCTTCAGAGGCCGTCCGAAGGCCCCCATCGACACCCCAGTCGCGCTGCATGGCCAGATAATCATCGACGTCCTCCATGTTCCAGTTGCTGGGCCCAAACATGTTGTCGTACTTTTGAGTAGAGCCGAAACCACTGCAGATGAAATCCGAACCGGCAATAAAAATAGGATGGGTGCGCGAAGTACGGCGAACATCCGATTCGCTCATCAGCGCATCATTCCCAGTACATGCCTCCAGATTGAGTAGCATGACTAATACATTTTCTGCCATCAGTGAGCGCACCCCGCCGGGAACGGCCGCTGCGACAGATGCCGAGTCGATACCCCCGTTCTGCACACCCTGGGCTCCAATAGCCCGCGCCAGTGCCACGCATCGAGACTCCAGGTAAAACATACTGCATTGCTCGGCCCCGCCCATAAGCGCTTCGGCGCCCCCACCTGAAGTAACCCGCATTTTTATCCCGCGCGAAGCATAGCCACTGGTAAGAAATGCCTTGGACCATGGGGTATCATCACCATCGACAAATATCTGCTCCGTTCCATAGAGAGAAACCGTCTCCGCGTAGGAGACCAGGCCACGCATTCCCATGGCAAGTTCTGCTGCTTCCTCGACCGAACACTGCACCAATACACCGGCTGATCCCACTGCGGCGCCCACGGATACGGCCACAGCATTGGATGGTGCATCTGCAAGAACCGGTACCGTCGTCTCGATCTCCCGAAACCCGAACGCGACGGCTGTGGCGGCGTCTGCTGCCAATAGCAAAGGGTCGTCAGAGCGATTACACACGTGTGCCTGGTTGCTGGGTGTTTTACGCGCGCGTAATTTGGTCATCGCCATGACTAACTCTGCGGCATTTAACTGACCGAGGACCTCTGCCAGTTTGGCTGGTGTCATGCCCGCGGCTTTGCGCACCAAACCTTCTCTAGGCTCATAGGGATCAACCAATTGACGTGCAAATTGCAGACTATCAATCGTCATGGCTTCCTCGGCGATCGCGATATCAATGCCATGCGTGGCGATAAATTCGTCAATGGAGTCAAATTCTTCCTTGCTGCGGCCGTCCATTTCTACAATCGATCCGTTTTGAATGGTGATTGAAGGAACAGGATCACGCGTACCGTTAAAAGCGATAAGCCCGAGTTCGGGCGCCGGGGTGGCAAAACCGTCCAGGTTTACGGGTTGCTGATCCATGATCCGAAACCGTCCTGTCACCGCTTTTGAATTATTTTGTTCTGTCATAATGACCTTCCTATTCAAGATTCCCAATTCTAGCGAGAAAAACCTGGAGGCAATATGTGCGTTTGTGGTGTCTATTGCACTACGCTTACAGCAAGCCCTCAGCCTGGTCTCAATGTAGCCTTGATAAAATTCTCGCTGGATGAACTACCACTAGTTTGTGAAAAATTTTATAGAATTTTCATTTTGATGTATATATTACAAATTGAGTAAGCTATTTGTAATATAGAATATGCGGCCCTGTCAGAGTGCGTCCAGGTACTTTCGTACTGCCGCGGGGAAGCCTACCATGAGCGCCTCGGTCGTAATGCCGTGTCCGATAGAGACCTCCGCGATATTGGGAATTCGAACCGAGAGGATTTTGAGGTTCTCAGCGGTCAGATCGTGGCCCGCATTGACCTTGATCGTTTCGAGCATGCCTGCCCGTTCCGCAGTAGCTGCCAACGATTCAAGTTCCCGTTGAATGGTCTGATCATCCCGTGCCGCCCCGTACGGGCCGGTGTAGATTTCAATCCTGTCGGTACCGACGCGCTCGGCGAGATCGGCGTTTCGAGGGTCCGCATCAACGAACAAAGCTACGCGGCACCCAAGGCCGTGATATTTGACGATTTCTGCCCGCAAGAAATCTTCGTTAGCCTCGATGTCCCAGCCGTGATCCGATGTTGACTGCTCCGGAAGATCGGGCACGAGTGTTACCTGCGTTGGCGGCGAATTCACAACCAGGTCGAAGAATTCCCGAGTGGGATACCCTTCGATGTTGAATTCGGCGGCCGGGTATTCGTTGCGAAGAAGAGCCGTCAAATCCACAATGTCGCTGCGCCGGATGTGCCGTTCATCCGGCCTGGGATGGGCGGTGATGCCAATCGCGCCGGCATCCAGAACAAGCCGCGCCATTGTGATCAGGTCTGGCCAGGGCACATCCCTCCTGTTACGTAAATAGGCAACTGCATTGAGATTGACCGATAGACTCGTCACTTGTCTCGCTCCTTCACTGTATCGATGTGGGATCTAATCAAGGGATTCAGATCGGCACCATAGTCCTGCCTGAGACCTGTGGCCTGATCTGGGAGTGATTGCAACACGATTGTGGTACAAGTCAACCCCCACAGCCGCACGGATGCTCTTACAGACGCAAATCTCTAGATGCATTCTCCACCATCAACGACCAACGCATGTCCGGTCACAAAGGTAGACATGTCTGACGCCAGGAACACAATCGCATCGGCAATCTCGCTCGGTGTGCCGAAACGCGCCATAGGGATGCTCTCGGAAATATAGCGTTCCAACCCCTCGCGGCCGCCCATCTGCATCTCAAAACCCTCATTGAACGGTGTGTCCACGAAGCCAGGGCAGAGCGCGTTGAAGCGGATATTGTCCGACGCATAGTCCGCCGCCATCTGCCGGGTCATCGAGACAGCTGCGTGCTTGGTCGTCGCATAGGCGATCATTTCGCTATCATATTGAATACCGGAATTGGACGCCGTGATGATAATGCTACCACCACCCTGTTTTTTCATCGGCTTGACAGCGGCCCGTGCGGCGACAAAATGGGCGCGCACGTTCAGATTCCAGCTGGCGTCCATGTCATCCGCTACAACCTTTTCTAACATGCCCTCGATCTGCAGGCCCGCATGGGAATGCAGAATATCAAGACGCCCGTGTTCCGCCACCGTCTCAAAAATCGCTGCCTCGAGCGCCGCATCGTCGCTTACATCGAGCTGCAGGGCCGAACAGAGATACCCCTCGGACGTGATCTCTTTTGCAGCAGACCTGGCCAGGCATTCATCGCGATCAGTTACGACCACGTGGGCGCCGCATTGTGCCATGGCGAACGCACCAGCACGCCCGATTCCCGAGCCGGCCCCGGTAATCAAAGCCACACGGCCCTTCAGTGAGGTCATTTCGGATGGCGTTTTCAGACCCTGGTAACGAGTCATTGGATGTTCCTGTGGTTTCGGTCAAACTGCCCGGGTAAACTCGGGTCCCACTTTCTATGCTTCAAAATGCTCTTACTCAACAATTTCAAACCGTTATGTTATATATTTTATTCGGGAGTATTTATACTAACTATGTTATTTGTTGTATATATCGCAAAAATTATAGATCATTTGAGGTAGCGGTGAAGCAAATAGCGAGGGGATATCATGAACATTGAATTGGAAGCGACAGGCAAGGTCATCTCAAGTATCGGATGTACAGGGTTTGCCGCCAATCTCTCGGCGGCGCTGAGAGAGATCGCGCCCTTCGAATTCATTGTCGTGTTCGGATATCTCGGCTCTCGGAAGCCGCTGGATCTGTACGATGATTTCACGCCGGCCAAACGGAAAATCCACGTCAAGGATTATCAGGAAGGACCCTATCTGCTCGACCCTTACTACAATGCTACAACGATACCGATCGATTCAGGCCTGTACCGCTTGAGCGATCTGGCTCCGGACCGGTTTTATCAGGGCGAGTATTTCCGCAGCTACTATATCCAGACGGGTCTCGCCGAAGAAGTCGCCTACTTCATTAACCTCCCGGAGGGCGCGATTGTAATCGTGTCACTGATGCGCACAAAAAAGGTATTTTCTGCCAGGGAAATGCGCGAGCTGGGCAAGTATCAACCCGTCGCTCTGTCTTCATGTCAGAAACATTGGTCTGATCTTGCGATGAATTTCAGGGATCCGAAAGACAAGGCGCTCGTCGAAGACCGCGAGCGCAGCCTGGAAATTGCGCTGCAGGAATTTGGCAAGGGTTTGATTACGCCGCGCGAGCGAGAGGTGGTCGAGTTTACATTGAAAGGCCACTCCGCGGCCGCTGTTGGAGAAATACTCGGAATATCTCCGGGCACCGTCCGCATCCATCGTCGCAACATCTATACCAAGTTGAGAATTCGTTCACAAGGTGAGCTGTTCTCCGGCTTCATCGACACCATGCTGGAGCAACCTGGCTGATGAGCCTGCCGGGTGTATAGCCCGTTCCTAGAGGCATGGTATTGTCGGATTCTCCTGCATCCATCGCGCACAGGTAATCGCGAGATAGATTGATTCTGTATTCGAATTCTCCCGAAATCCGCATATAACAAATAGAATAGTCTAATTGCGATATATACAGATCATTGACTAATTTTCTATAATTTGCCATATCCAGTGGTATTATGGTAGGCCAAACTTGCTGCAAATCCCTGAATGGAATTCAGCCATGGGCGTCCCGGCTTGAACCGGACGATTGTCTTTGGCGCAGCCGGAAGAAAACCCGGGCACTGGATAAATGACTCTCCCGGTGATGATGCTGCGGTGGTTCAATCAACTAATGAGGAGGAAACATCATGAGAAAGACAATACTGAAGAAATTTGCGGTGCTGCTCTGTGCTGGCGCGTTCGCCATCTCGGCGGGAACCAGTGCATTTGCAAACGCCGAATCGTCCGATCCAATCCGTTTTGCGATGAATGACTGGTCCAGCCAGCTGATCAACTCTCGTATCATGGGCAGCATACTCGAGCAAGCAGGATACAACGTTGAATATGTTCAGGCCGATGGCGCGGCGCAGTTCGCAGGCCTCAAGCGCGGTGATTTGCATGTCCAAATGGAGGTCTGGTCTACCGCTCAGTCCCATCTGTTCAAAGAGGGGGTCGGCTCAGGGAAGATTCACGACCTTGGAGAAACGGGAATGGCCGCCGTCGAAGAGTGGTGGTATCCGAGCTATATGGTTGATCAGTGCCCAGGTCTACCGGATTGGCGCGCGCTGAAAAAATGTGCAGAAGTGTTCTCAACTCCGGAAACAGCACCTAAGGGACGTTACATCGGAGCACCTGTAAATTGGGGTGGGTTCGACGATGAGCGCGTTGAGGCGCTTGATCTCGGATTTGAAGTCATTCACGCAGGTAGTGATGCTGCCATGTTTGCGGAACTTGCTTCTGCATACGAGCGTAAAGCTCCGGTAATTGTCTGGGTCTGGGCGCCCCATTGGGTTCCCTCAAAATTCGACGGGGCCTGGGTTGATTTTCCGGCATATGAAGAGGCCTGTTATGAAGACGCATCCTGGGGTGTAAATACAGATATGAAATATGATTGCGGCAAACCGCGCGGTCCCATCTGGAAGGTGTCCTGGTCCGGTGTTAAAGACAAATGGCCAGGCGCGTATCGTGCAATGCAAAACTTTACTACTGACAACGAAGAGCAGGCAAAACTTATCGCTAAAGTAGAGCTAGACAAGAGGTCGATTGAAGAAGTTGTCGCTGAATGGATGGATGAAAACGAATCACGCTGGAAATCGTGGATCGCTGACTAAGCCGGGGTCTCCCATAAGAAAATCCTCCGATTCCGCCCTCTTGAATCTATTGTCCTGAATCAAGGGGGCGGCTATTTTCAAATCTTCTTTAAGATGCAAACTGAAGGAATTTTGAAATGCCCACGAAGGAAACAAAACTACTCTGTGAAGGTGTGTGGAAAATCTATCCAGAGAGCATAGAGAATGATTTCCGCAATTTGGGCTCGAATCCTTCCAATGAAATAGTCCAACAGTTCCTGGCTTCTCATAACGCAATCTGCGCAGTTCAAGACGCTAGTATTTCGATCAAATCTGGCGAAGTCTTTGTGATCATGGGGCTGTCGGGCTCAGGCAAATCGACGCTCGTGCGCTGCCTTTCGCGCCTGATCGAAACGTCCATGGGCGACATCCAGCTTGACGGTAAAGACCTATTGAATATTTCCAAACATGATCTCGTGAATGTCCGACGCCACAAATTCGGGATGGTGTTCCAGCATTTTGCGCTCCTACCGTTTCGCACCGTTCTGGGCAATGTTGCCTTCCCTCTCGAAGTACAAGGTGTGGACAAGGCCGAACGAGAGGTTCGCGCACGCGCGATGATCGAGCTTGTCGGCCTGGATGGACGTGAAGAATACTATCCACGGGAATTATCTGGTGGGCAGCAGCAGAGGGTCGGGATTGCCCGGTCTTTGGCAGTCGAACCGGAACTGTGGTTCCTGGACGAGCCATTTTCAGCGCTTGACCCGTTGATCCGACGTGAAATGCAGGAGGAGTTCCTGAGACTCCAGAGCATGTTGAACAAAACCATTGTGTTCATCACCCACGATTTCGACGAGGCGATCCGTCTGGCTGACCGGATCGCCATCATGAAAGACGGCATGATCATTCAGGTCAGTACCCCCGGCGATCTGGTGTTGAACCCTGCGGATGAATACGTCGCTGAATTCACCAAACATGTCGTGCGCGCCAAGGTGCTGAAAGTCAAAGACATCATGCGCGCTTCGCCCAGCAATGCCACGCATGGCGACACGTCAATCGATGGAAATCTCACTATTGAAGATGCAGCTTCAATACTTCGCACCGCGGACGGGCCGATGCCCGTACGTGGCGAAGGTGACGCCATCATCGGACACGTGCACTGGGATGACATCATCGACGTACTTGTCGAGTAAGTAGGGATCATGGCCTTTAAGAAATTCAGCGACAGGCCCTGGCTCAAATGGACGATCCTGGTCATTTCGATCGGTTTTTCTGTATATGGCAGGGACCTTTTGCCTGAATGGATGCTTGAGTACCCGCGCGCGTGGACACCGAATTTCCAAAAATCAGTTGGCGACGCCATGCTGTGGCTGGTCGATGACGCCGCGATCGGACCGCTCAATTTTGGAGAATTCACTAGGAGTATCGCCCGACTTCTGGAACTTCCGATGGACTTTCTTGTAAAGCTGTTATCTGGCGGCTTCGAGGCTGGTAACGGCGCAGCCAGGCATCAGGTTTTCCCACCCTTTCCCTGGATCGCAGTCACTGGGATTTTGGTTTGGCTAGGCTACCGTGTCGGTGGGCGCAGTCAGGCAATACTGCATGCGGTTTGTTTTTTCTATCTGGTGATATTCGGTCAGTGGAACAGCGCGATGATCACCCTGTCTTCGATTCTGATAGCGGTACCCCTGGGCGTGATCACCGGGGCCATCCTGGGCATTGCTGCTTATCGCAGCCCGCTTCTGGAAAAAGCCATAAAGCCGCTTCTGGATCTCATGCAGACAGTGCCGACCTTTGCTTATCTGGTTCCTATTCTTTTCTTGTTCGGGTTCGGCCCTGCCGCAGCGATTGTAGCAACAATGATATATGCAACGCCGCCCATGGTGCGCATGACTCTGCATTCGTTCAAGACCGCGCCACCAGAAACCAAGGAACTGGGCAAGATGGTCGGCTGTACCGAAATCCAAATGTTCCGAAAGATCCTGATCCCCAGCGCCCAGAGGGGCCTGATGGTCGGGGTCAACCAGGTGATCATGATGTCGCTGAATATGGTCATCATTGCTTCGATGATTGGAGCCGGCGGGTTGGGATATGATGTTCTGATATCGCTCAGACGCCTGGATATCGGTGCAGGTCTCGAAGCCGGTATGGCCATCGTATTCCTGGCTATCGTGCTCGACCGGTTCAGTCAGGCGCTCGCCAATCGCCCCGATCCGGCGCATCAGCAAGCATCTGGCGGGCTGTTTTCGAAGCAAAACCGGAAAATAATCATTGTACTAGTTGCGGTGCTGTTGTTGTCTTATGTGTTGGGATATTTCATTCCAGCCATCCAGACCTATCCTGATGCCTGGACCATCACCACGGCGCCTTTCTGGTCGGCGGTCATCTCGTGGATCAACATCAATCTGTTCGACTTTATCGAAGCCGTGAAGGCAGTGTTTCTGCTCAATGTGCTGATACCTTTCAAGAACTTCCTGCTGGCCCAGCCCTGGCCCTGGGTGCTTCTGCTGATCTCAGGCAGCGGCTATGTACTGGGCGGGCTTCGGCTGGGCGTTCTGACTGGCTCTCTGGTGCTTTTTATCCTGCTTGGCGGGCTCTGGGAAAAGGCAATGATCACCGTATACCTATGTGGAATCTCAGTTGTCATCGCCATGCTTATTGGTATCCCGATCGGGGTCTTTGCCACAAGAAATCAGCGCGTCTTTCGTATTGTTCACGCGGTAATCGACACGCTGCAGACAATGCCAACCTTCGTCTTTCTGATCCCGATCGTGATGCTGCTCAGGATCGGCGACATATCGGCGATCTTTGCGGTGGTGTCCTATGCCGTTGTCCCGGCAATTCGCTATACCGCGCATGGAATCAGCGGTGTCAAATCCGAGTTGATCGAGGCGGGCCTCGTCTCTGGCTGCACCGACAGGCAATTGCTGTGGAAGGTGCGCCTGCCCATGGCCACGCCCGAGATCCTGCTGGGTCTCAATCAGACCGTGATGATGGGGCTTTCGATGCTGGTGGTTACAGCCCTGGTAGGAACTCGGGACCTGGGCCAGGAAGTATTCATCGCCCTCAGCCGCGCAGAGCCCGGAAAGGGTATTATTGCCGGTCTGGGTGTCGCTGCGATTGCCATTATCACCGACCGGCTTCTGACAGCGAAAGCGAAACAAACAAGACAACGGTTGGGAATGGTATGAAGGAATTGTTAACAAAACAAAATCTAACGACGCAGGCGAGCATTGTGATCGTCGGTGGTGGCTGTATTGGTTGTTCCGTCGCTTATCACTTGTCTCAAATGGGCGTTAAAGATGTGGTTGTTCTGGAACGTGAAGAGGCAATTGCATCGGTAACGACCGGACAGGCAGCCGGAAACATCGGCCAGGTCCGCAGTTCTGTCGAGCGAGTTTTGTTTGAAATGGATTGCGTTGCTACCTACCGTCAGCTTCAGGAAAACCCGGTTGCACCACCGGCGTGGCGTGAAACAGGCAGCATCAGAATAGCCTTGTCCGGCCAGCGGATGGCGGAGTTTCGCGATCTGGTCGCCAATGCCGAGCAGGCAGGACTGGAAGTGGAACTCTACGATTACGTGCCCGACGGAATGCTTTGGCCCGGAATGAGATCAGAGGGCGTAAAGGGAATTCTATGGTGCCCGAGTGACGGTTACCTGCAACCCGTTGATCTCGCCAATGCCTATCGACACAATGCAAAAGCAGCTGGCATTAAATTTCATACGGGTGTCGAGGTAACTGACATTGCTCTTCGTGGTGGCAGTGTCGATATGGTTTGCACAACGCAAGGAAATATCAAGTGTGAGAAAGTGATTAATTGCGCCGGTTTTAGTGCCTGGCGTATTGCCCGGATGGTTGGGCTTGAATTTCCTATATTCCCGGTCCGCCACCAATACATGATTACAACACCTATTGAAGGCATCACACCCGAGTTACCAATTTTCCGAATTCCGGATCTCAACCTCTACGGTCGGGCGGACATTAATTCGTTGCTACTCGGCGGTTGGGAAGTATCGGCGACCAGCGTCGACCCCCGAACGGTGGATTGGGATGCAGGAATGCCGCTTGCAGAACCGAGCATGGAGGCGCAGGCGGAGTTTGCAGAAAATGGTGCAAAGCTTTTTCCGGCTGTTATGGAGGTTGGGGTGCGATCCATGTTCTCAGGTTGGCCGACCGTTACACCAGACGGTGGATATGCCATTGGAGAAACAAGTGCCTTACCCGGTTTCGTCATGGGGACCGCGTGCAACATTCATGGCATTGGCGGTTCTGCAGCCATTGGTCGGCTTGTCGCTGAGTCAATTACAGATGGCGCTCGTTCGGATTTCGGAGACGGATACACCGCGGATCGCCTGCTGAACAAAACGGAGCCGTGGTCAGAGCAAAAAAACAAGGCGGTTCGGATCTCCGAATCCTACTACACACTCCGGGGTCAGACTGACTCATGAGATTCAAGGGAGGCGCGTGGATATGAAACAAGAAGCTGTAAAAATTGCCCTGGAAATACCGCTGTTTGCCGGGCGCTCGGCAACTGATATTTTAGTCGATCGACTGGGCGGGCAGACGAACAGTAATTTTCTGATTACCGTCGATGGCGCCAGGTATGTTTTACGGATTGCCGGTGTTGGCACCGAAACAATCATCAATCGCAAAAACGATGCCGCCAATTCCCAGGTTGCATCCGAAATCGGAGTGAGCACAAAGGTGTTGTTTGTTGACGAGAGTACCGGCGTGATGTTGCGCGAATATGTGGATGGAGTACCGCTGGAAATTGAAGATTTTCGTAACCCGGAGAAAATCGAGCATGCAGCCCGGGCAATAAAAGCCGTTCATGAGTCCAACCGCATCTTTGAATCCCGTTTTGACATCCTCGAAAAGCTTGATGAGTACGAAGCGATGGTCAGGAACGCCGGCGGCCCCGTCCCTATTGATTACTTCGAACAGGCGAAACTATCGGATGGCGCCAGAAGAATGATGAAGAACTTTCCGGTCGATCTGCGACCCTGTCATAACGATTTGGTTGCGCCAAATTTTCTGGATGTCGGCAATCGTTTCCTGGTTCTCGACTGGGAGTACAGCGGGATGAACGATCCGATGTTCGATCTCGCAGCACTTGCCGCGGAGGCAGACTTGACACTTGAGGATGAACAGCATTTGTTTGCATCCTATTTCCCGGGTGGCGTGCCACCGCTCGATGCATGTCGCATGACGATTTACAGAGTTCTATGGAACCAATGGGTTACTCTGTGGGCCATGAATCAAATCGCGAACTGGAGTGTGGGCGATAATTTCTGGGATTGGGGAATGGTGCACTTCGCCAAGTACAAGCAAGGGGTGGTCGCTGACGCATTTAGCCAGAGCCTTCAACGTCTTGGAGAAACTGATTTATAGCAAAGGCAGTGAAATCGCCGATGCCATCGTGTTCCTCTCATCCTACCCTCCGTTGAAGCTGATTTCTCGCCCATGCCCTTAGAGGCAAACTTACGTTATTGGTACCTATAGAGCCACACTCGCAGCAGGCCTCTCGCTCCAGTCTCGTCATAAATATTCGCAAATTTTATGTTGTACTAGCAATATTAATATTGAATGTGCAAAATTCTAATGTTAACGTACCACCAGAAACAACGATGCCTTTGACCGAGAGGACTTGAAATGGCGCACGACGAGATCGATGCGCTAACTCAGCGCATCGAAAAGATAGAAACAGCCGTCGAAGCGCGTTTCCAGGATCACTTTATGAAGGCTATTGCAATTCCAAACGATAGCGAGTCCTTCCCTAATCTGGAAAGGACTATGGACATTCCCAAACCTGTGGAAGCCATAACAGATCTATCCTCAGAATCAAAATTCTCAAGACGCCAACAACGGAAGTGGCGATTGGCAAACGGTTGATCAATGTCCGTTAAATATAAATTTACTGAGTATTTTAATATGAGTATTTTCGAACCTTTAATTTACAAGTCTATTGGGAGCTAATCATGGTTGACCACACACGAGTCCTGATTATCGGTGGTGGCGTTTACGGTGTGAGCGTACTTTATCACCTCGCAAGAGAAGGATGGACTGATATAACCCTGGTGGAAAAAGGTGAGCTTACATCGGGTTCTACCTGGCATGCTGCCGGTAACACGACCAATTTCGCCAGTTCTATTGGCATGTCATTAGTGCATGATTATGGAATCAAACTCTATAAGAAAATTCAGCAAGAGACTGGCCAGGACACGGGCTTTCATCACTGTGGTGGTATGCGCCTGGCACTGAAAGATGAAGAAGTTAACTGGTTCAAGCGCGCAATAGGAATTGCAAACCACAATGGTGTTGAACTGGAACTGATCACCCCGGATGAAGTAAAGGAAAAACATCCTTTTGTCGATACCTTCGGAGTCAAAGCTGCAGTTTGGATGCCAAATGACGCCTATGTCGACCCGGCTGGAGTAACGATGGCTATGGCGCAGGGTGCACGCAATCGAGGTGCAAGGATCATGACCAATAACCGAGTTACCGACCTGAAACAACGAGCATCTGGTGAATGGGAAGTAGTAACCGAAAAAGGTTTGATTGTCGCTGAACAAATCATCAATGCGGGCGGGTCGTTCGCCCGCCGCCTGGGCGAGATGATGGGGATCAAGCTGCCGATCGTTGATATGATTCACCACTACCTGGTTACTGAAATGATCCCCGAGATTGAAACTCTGAACTATGAGTTACCCCTGGTTCGTGATCCTTACAGCTCCTGCTATTTCCGGCAAGAACGAAAGGGTCTTGTAGTAGGACCCTATGAAGAAGATGGGGCGAAGGCTTGTTATCTCGACGGACCAGACTGGTCTACGGACCGCTACCTCTTTCCCAATGAAGTGGAAAGGCTGATGCCCTGGCTGGAACGCGCAATGGAAAGAATGCCGCTTTCCGGTTCAGTTGGTGTACGTACTACTATTGCCGGCGCTATTCCCCATACGCCAGACGGAACTTTTCTGCTGGGTCCCGCACCGGGTTTGCACAATGCCTGGCTGGCCTGCGGTTCATCCGTTGGCATCTGCCAGGGAGCCGGATCAGGAAAATTTTTAGCCCAATGGATGGTACATGGTCAGGCAGAAATCAGCATGAACGAGTTTGATCCGCGCCGCTGGGGCGACTATGCCTGTGGTAATTACGTGCTTGAAAAAGCGACTGATCTTTACCACAACATGTATCAAATTCATCCGCCAGGTGAAGACCGAGACGCCGGACGTCCGATATTTAAAACACCTATGTACGACCGCCAGCTCAATCAAGGCGCGGTTTTTGGCGAAGCCTTTGGCTGGGAAAGGCCTAAGTGGTTTGCCTATAACGGAGAAACCGAGGACTACAGTTACAAGCGATCTAATACTCACGAAATCGTAGCAGCCGAATGCCGCGCCGTCCGTGAAAAAGTAGCTGTTCTAGACTTAACCAGTTTTTCAAAATATGAGGTATCAGGGAAGGATGCCGAGGTTTTTCTCGATCGTTTAGTAACCAACAAAGTACCAGCAGAATCTGGCAAAACCAGGCTTTGTTACGCCTTGAATGCGAACGGCTTTATCGAAAGTGAGTGGACCATCACCCGTTTAAAGAACGGGGTTTACTATTTGCTTGGACCAGCACTGGCACAGACACGTGACCTCGACAAGCTTCTGTCCAATCGGCAAGCGGGTGAAGAAGTCGATATTCAGAATGTCTCCTACGATTTTGGATGTCTGGTGATCGCCGGTCCGCAGTCCAGGGCCTTGCTGTCCCGATTAACCGATGCGTGCCTGGACAATGAGGCATTCCCGTGGCTCGATGCGCGGGAAATCACGGTGGGTGGTGCGCCTACCAGAGCTTTGCGTCTTTCCTATGCGGGCGAACTGGGTTGGGAGTTGCACATGTCAGTAGAACACCTGGACCAGGTCTACGCCTCAATTCTCGAAAAAGGCGTTGATTTGGGGATTACAAACGTCGGCATTTACGCAATCAATTCACTGAGACTAGAGAAAGGATACGGTGCCTGGGGACACGAATACACCATGGATGTTCTTATGCAAGAAGCCGAATTGAGTCGGTTCGTTAACCTGAACAAGGGAGAATTTATTGGCCGAGAAGCTTTGATCGCTTCGCAATCCCTACCTCCCAGAAAACATCTTGTGCTTATGAAGGTAGCCTCGACCGATGCTGATTGCCTGGGATCTGAACCTGTTTATTTAGAATCCAAAGTTGTCGGCCTAACATCATCTGGTGCCTATGGACATACACTAGGTATGAGTTTGGCATTCGCTTATATTGATGCAGAATGTGGCGATGCGACCGAGTTCACCATCGAACTGCAAGGTCAACAGGTTGCCGCCCAGGTATTGTCAAAACCGAAATACGATCCAGACAATCTGCGACTCAAATCGTAGGTTTCGCCGATTTCCGTGATCTACCACCAGGAGTAAGCATTCAAGCTTACTCCTGGTGGTAGATTTTAACCGCGCATGCGCTGCGCTCGTGGGTCGTACATTGCGTTTAGGCTGGCGGTAGCTAATATTCGATCTCCGCCCACATCGATTTCGAATTTACCGGAATCGACGTATTCCTGGTCAACTTCATCCTCTGACACGATATAACCAAGCCCTACCGAGCCACCGAGCGTATGACCATAGCTGCTTGAGGTCAATTGCCCTACGATCTTGCCATTGCGCAATATCGGCTCGTGATGGTAAAGCATGACCTCAGGGTCTTGAAGCAGGAACTGAAGCAAACACTTGTGCATAAAACCACGTGATTCTCTTTGGCGTAAAATAGCATCTCTGCCGATAAAAGGAATCTCCTTGTCGAGGTCACAAACAAACCCCACACCACACTCCAGTGGCGTATCCTGATCGGCTACGTCGTGGCCGTAATGCAGGAACTTTTTCTCTATGCGGCAGGAATCCAGGGTATGTATGCCACCCAGCCGCAAGCCGTGGTGCTGGCCTTTTTCCCACAAAAAATCAAAGCCATGTCGCGCTTGTTCCACTGGAACATACAGCTCCCAGCCAAGCTCGCCGACAAAGGAAACCCTCGCCGCGTACGCGCACGACATACCGAGTTCGACTGGTTGGAAAGAACCGAATGCAAATGCATCAGTAGACATATTGTGATTCAAAGCTTCGGTCAATAAATCGCGGCTACCCGGACCCATGACACCGAGCACGGCCCAGGAATTGCTAATATCACTGACACAGCAAAATTCATCTTCACTGATATGGCGGTTGAGCCAGTGCATATCCTTGATTGTCTGGGCCGCGCCACTGATGACCCAGAAACGGTCTTCGGCGATGCGAGTCACGGTCAGATCGGCCTCAATGCCGCCACGCTCATTGAGCCAGTGGGTATAGACCAACTTCCCTGCCTCGACATCGATGTTGGCGCTGGACACTCGTTGCAATACCCTACAGGCGTCACGACCCTGCACTAGATACTTGGAAAACGAGCTCTGATCGAAAAGAGCCACGCCTGTTCGGGTGGCCTGATGTTCGGCGGCGTTATACTCGAACCAGTTCTGTTTACCGAAGCTGTATTCGTATTCAGGGCTAACCCCTGCCGGCGCAAACCAGTTAGGACGCTCCCAACCTGCCACCTCACCGAAACAGGCATTATGCTCGACCAACCTTTCATGCAGCGGCGAGTGACGCAGGTTACGCGAGGTCTTCATTTGCTTGTAGGGGAAATGATTATCGTATCCCAACCCTAGCGTTTCGGTTACCCGGTTCTGAATATAATTCTGAGTCGACTGAAACGGGAACATTCGACGGATATCGTTACCCCATAAATCCATAGGCGCGTGACCCAAGTTCATCCAGTCCGCCAGCGCCCTGCCGAGGCCGCCGGAAGTCTGGACACCGGTCGAATTCAAGCCGCAGGCAACGTAAAAATTCTTCAGCTCCGGCGCTTCGCCCATGTGGAACTGACCGTCCGGGGTAAAACTCTCGGGCCCGCAGAAGAAACTGCGCCAACCGACTTCCTGCAGCATCGGCACACGTTCCATCGCGTGCTCGAGTACCGGCATGAATTGTTCATCCATATGGCCTTCAATTTCTTCGAAAGCAAAATCTAGCGGTATGCCCTTTTGCCCCCAGGGAACCGCGTTCGGTTCGAAGGAGCCGACCAACAGGCTGCCTGCATCTTCACGGTAATAGGCGCAGCGGTCGGGATCGCGCATCACCGGTAGATTGGCGGGCAAGTCATCGAGTTTTTCGGTATGTGCGTAATAATGTTCGCAGGCATGTAGCGGCACATTAATCCCGGCCATTCTGCCGATCTCACGGCCCCACAGGCCAGCGCAGTTGACGACGAAATCGGCCTGAATATTACCCTGGCCTGTCATCACTCCGGCGACCCGTCCGTTTTGCTGGCTGATCCCGGTTACCCTGACACCTTCCAGGCACAGCGCGCCTCGTCCGCGCGCTCCTTTGACGAATGACTGGGTTACATCCACCGGGCTCGCAGTGCCATCCTGTTCGACCCAGCTCGCCCCCAGTAAATCGCCAGTTTCGAGAAAGGGATAAATCGCCTTGACCTCTTGCGGCGTAATAATATCGACCCGAGTGACTCCAAAGGCGTTGTTCATCGCGGCGACCCGCTTGAGTTCTTCGAAACGAGCCTGGCTATGGGCAATCGTCAGCGACCCAACCTGTTTGAAGCCGGTGGACTGGCCGGTTTCAGCTTCAAGTTCGGTCAGTACCGCCATCGAATACTCGCTGAGTTTGGCCTGAGATTCATTGGCGCGCATGGTGCCGATCGACCCCGCTGCATGCCAGGTCGTGCCGCAACTGAACTGGTTGCGTTCGAGCAAGACCACATCGCTCCAGCCCAGTTTCGCCAGATGGTAAGCAACGCTAGAACCGATAACACCGCCACCGATAATAATCGCGCTGGCGCGTTCGGGAATCTGCAATGACATTTAACTTTCCTGTCTAATCTAATTATGTAATTTTATCGATACTGAAGCGCGCCTGCAGGCTGGTATGAGAATCACATGGCAGTTAGATGAAAGCATCTGCCCTCCCCTGAGATCGTGACAGGGTCACCGACTAGCCCACAGCAGTACCCACAGCCATCTCTTGTTCGCTCAGCAGCTCGTCTATCTGCCGATGACAAAAAATCACATGTCCATTGGCACTAAGCCTCTTTGGTGCTATCTGGGTCTCGCAAACGCCATCGATAGACACCGGACAACGTTTGACGAACGGACAGCCAACAGCGTTCATCTGGACACCCTGAGCGATACCGCTGCGTGCCTCCTGGGTCTCCATTACATCTTCGAGCCAGCCTTGCCGAAGCTCAGGTACCGAAGATAACAACAGTTTCGTGTATGGATGAAATGGCGGAGAAAGGACTCTCGCCGTTGGCCCTTGCTCCACTACACGCCCGGCATAGAGCACGACAATGCGATCCGCGAAGACTGCCACCGTCGACAGATCATGGCTAATGAATACGTAGGAAACACCTAGCCTTTCCTGAAGACTCTCTAGTAGTTTGATAATTGACGCAGCAACGACAGTGTCAAGCGCTGAAGTTACTTCGTCGCAAAGGATGACGTCAGGTTCTGCCGCCAATGCACGTGCAAGATTGACACGCTGCTTTTGCCCCCCCGATAATTCACCGGGGTAGCGTTTTGCAAACGCTTTGGGAAGTTCGACAAGTTCCAACAGCTCACCGACCCGGTCTTTACGCTGTGCGGTATCCATATCGTGATAGAACGCGAGTGGGCGTCCCAATATTTTGCCGATCGTTTGACGCGGATTGAGTGCCACGTCGGCCATCTGAAACACAAATTGAACTCTCTTGAGTTGTTCCCGGTTTCGCCCTTTAACCGCGCCAGGCAGGGAATGCCCGTTTAGGCTGATATCGCCGGCAACCGGCGGCAACAATCCCGAAATCACTCGTGCCATGGTGCTCTTGCCACATCCAGATTCGCCGATAACCCCCACCGTTTCCTTCTCTTCGACCACCATGTCAACATTTCGAAGAATTGTCACCGGGCCGTAAGCTGCAGTAACGTCGCTAACCTGCAGCAGAGGAGTTGCAGAAATCCCTTCGTCATCGCCAGAATGGCTGGCTCCACCCTGCGGCGTTTTGCGCACTGCGGACATCAATGTCTTGGTATACTCATGGGTTGGCCGGTTAATTATTTGGTCGGTCGTGCCCTGTTCCATCACCTCACCGTTGTAAAGAACGACGATATGATCCGCAATCTGTGCCACGACGGCAAGATCGTGCGTCACGTAAATCGCAGCAGTATTTTCGCGCCTTATAATATCTTTGAAGGCTTTCAGCACTTCGATTTGCGTGGTAACGTCCAATGCGGTTGTCGGTTCATCGAGAACAAGAAGGTCGGGGGTGCAAGACAGCGCCATGGCCGCCATCAATCTCTGCAGTTGCCCGCCACTAACCTGATGAGGGTAGCGCCTTCCGATCATATCGGGATTGGGCAAGTCCAGGCGCTGATACAGATCGACGGCATGATTTACCGCCGCATTTTCATCCATCAGACCGTGAAGCACAGGGGCTTCCGTCACCTGTCGATTGATTTTCATAGACGGGTTGAACGCGGCAGCTGCACTTTGCGCAACGTAAGCAACCCTTGAACCCCTGAGATCACGCCGCCCCTTCAAATCCAGCTCCAGTACGTCTTCGCCCTTGAGTAGTATCTTCCCCTTCGAAACGCGGCAACCGGGCCGGGCATATCCCATCGTTGCCAACGATATCGTAGACTTTCCCGATCCTGATTCTCCAATCAGCGCCAGAACTTCGCCCGGTTTGATGGAAAAGCTGACGCCCTTGACAATGGGTATATATTCACCACCGGGTGGGCGTCCTTCTACCCAGAGGTCTTCAACCTTCAGAAGATCGCTCATTCCATTAACTCCCCGGGTATCATTGTGCTTGAGCGGTGCAGGAACCAGTCAACCAACAGATTGACCGCCACCGATACAGTCGTGATGCAAAAAGCTGGCAGCAACGCCGCAGGCGCCCCATAAAGTAACCCCTGTAGGTTTTCTTTAACCATAACACCCCAGTCGGCACCTGGCGGCTGCACGCCCAGGCCAAGAAAGCTCAGCGAGCTGATGAACAAGATAGCGAAGGTGTATCGAATCCCGAATTCGGCGGCCAAAGGTACAATCGTGTTGGGTAGGATTTCGTGCAGCATGATCCACATCACACCTTCGCCGCGTGCTTCGGCAACATTGACGTAGTCCATCACAGAAGCATCTAGCGCCAGTGCGCGAGACAGACGGTAGACACGCGTAGCATCGATCATGGCCACGGTAAATACAACAACCGTGAGCGAGGTACCGACACCACCAATAATTATCAGTGCCAGCATAATTGAAGGAAATGCCATGATGGCATCCACCGTTCTACTAAGTGCCTGGTCGACCCAGCCCTTCGAAATCGCAGCAACGAATCCCAGCACAATGCCGGTAGAGAAGGACAGTAGCGTCGCAATCAGGGCAAGCCCGAGAGTCATGCGAGCTCCGTAGATTATCCGCGAAAGCACGTCACGCCCCAAATAATCGGTGCCAAGGAAACTGGCTTCTTCGACTACTTTGAAGCTCTCCATCGACACCATTTCACCTTCGCCGTGGGGTGCCAGTAGCGGCGCAAACACCGCGACAAAAAGCCAGAACGAAAGGATGGCAATGGCAATCCAGGCCGTCATTGTGAGTCTCAAGTTGTCTGTTTTAGCCTTTCCGTTGGATTCTTCAGAGGGTGCCATCGATATTGTTGAATCGGTGTTACCCGTGCTCATTGTGACGTCCTCAGACGCGGGTTACTCAAAATGGAGAGAATGTCAGCCAAAAGATTTAGCAATACGTAGGTAGCGCAGAATATCATTCCACATGCCTGCACCAATGGAATGTCCCGTGTCGACACGGCGTCAACCATAAGCCGCGCCAGACCCGGGTAGCTGAATGCCGTCTCCACGATTACGACACCGGCAATCAGATAGGCCAGGTTAAGTGCGATTACATTGATGATCGGTGAAAGCGCATTCGGGAATGCGTGAAGCAGGATAATTCGATAGTTGGGGACACCCTTCAGCAGCGCCATTTCAATGTATGCCGACGACAATACGTTTATAACGGCATTTCGCGTCATTCGCGTCATATGGGCCATCACCGCAAAGGTGAGCGTTACAATGGGAAGAGCCAGGGAATTCAGGGAACTCAGGAAGGACTGCCCCGGCCTGAGTATAGGCAGCGCGGGTAGCCATCGCAATTGTACTGCAAAGACAAAAACCAACAGCGCGGCCATAAAAAATTCAGGCACGGATATCACGCAAAGGGTTCCGATGGAGATAGAACGATCCAGTATCGTCCCGGCTTTCATTGCGGCAAGCAGGCCAAGGAATACAGAAAGCGGCACTGCTATGACCGCTGTGATCGAAGCCAAACGCACGGTGTTCCAAATGCGTTGGTCAATCAATTCCGTTATCTCGCGACCGCTTCCGAGCGAGACGCCAAGATCACCAACCATAAGCCCACTTAACCAGTCCCAGTATCTTACCAATGGGGGACGATCAAGCCCTAATCTTTCTCGCATCGCAGCAACAACTTCGTCAGGTGCGTCCTTCCCAAGAACCGATTCGGCCACGTCGCCGGGAAGAATTTCCGTGCTCGCGAAGACAAGCAGCGAAACAACCCACATCGTGACCAAACCAAGACCCAGGCGCCGAAGGATTGCAAATGTCATGAAATGCACCCGATACCGCCCAGTTCAGCGGCCTCATGTTTATTGTAGTGGCGCCTCGGACACGGAGGTTGGGAATCCGTCTCACGAGGCCCCATTGCTTGCATTGACGAACTCTTACGAATCAATCCAGGCTGCCTCGGCGCCGAATTGGTCGCTCAGACCACCCATCGGATGAGGCTCGATACCTTTGAGTCTAGAAGACCGGCCATGAAGGTAATCGACAAAGCAGGGAGTCAGGTAGCCGCCATCTTCATGGACCATGAGTTGCAGATCACACCAGATGGCCTTTCTTTTGGCTTCATCCAGGGTTGCCCGCGCCTTCGTGATGAGTTGATCGAGCTTTTCGTTGGAGTATACAGTCTCGTTACTCGAAGCTGTTGACAAGAGAGTTGTCGAGAACATGAGATCTGCTGTCGGACGAGCATTCCAGTGCGTGCCGAAGATCGGGTATTTCTGCCACGTATGGCTCCAATACCCTTCCGGAGGTGTCTGGTGTACCTGAACTGTGACGCCCGCCGCCGCAGCGGATTGTTGGAACGTGAGCGACTGCTCAACATTGCCTGGACCGGCTGTAGTAGAGGTGTAGATGTCGACACCCGCGCCCTCCATACCGGCTTTTTTCAGATGGAACTTCGCCTTGTCCGGGTCATAGGCGCGAATTGGAATATCGGCGCAGTACATCGGATCGGATGGTGCAATCGGGTGATCGTTACCAATCTGTGCATATCCTTTGTATATTCCCTTCACGACTCTCTCTCGATCCTGAAGGTACTTCATTGCGAGGCGGAAGTCCTTGTTATCTGTAGGCCCTCGATCCAGCATCATGGCATTCACGACCATCTGACCACCCTTGGCGGCAATAAGCTCCACGTTGGACGAGAGGTCGATGAGTGGCACCGATTTGGCATCAAGTGAGTTAACCATCTCAATCTCGTCGGAGAGAAGTGCGTTCAAACGCGCAACCGGGTCCGGGATGCTGTAGGTTTCCACCGCGTCGACATACGGCTTCCCGCTGCGCCAATAGTTCGGGTTGCGCTCGAACAGCGAGCTGATCCCGGGGCGGAATTCCTTGACCTTGAACGGACCAGTACCGACCGGGTTTTCGAAATCAGAATGTCCATCCGGAATGATTCCCGCCCGTGCACTGGAGAACAGAGTGGGGAACTCGGAATTTGGGTTACTGATTTCGATCCGGACCGTATGTTTCCCGTCTGCTTTAACCTCGGCGATCTGTGCCATATAGGACTTGATTCGTGATTCGGTATTTTCACCGAGATGACGCTTGATGCTGTAAACGACGTCGGCTGCGGTGAGGGGCTTACCGTTGTGGAATTCCACGCCCTTTCGAATATTGAAGGTCCATTTGGTTGCCTCGCTGTTTGATTCCCAACTCTCGGCAAGCGATGGTTCCGGCCGTAGATCGTTACCCATGCGCACCAGGTTGTTGTACAGCTGGAAGCACCGCGTCGCGTCGATATTGCTGGTTACAGCGATTGGATCGAGCGTGTCGTTCGGGCTTGAACTCTCCAGCGCGATGCGAATCAGGCCGCCTTTTTTCGGGGTAGCGGCACCAGCCACGCCGGAAAACAAGCCCGTTCCAACGGCATAGGCTCCGGCACTGGCTGTCATTGCAACCTTGCCGAATTGCCGGCGGGAAATCTCATTTTTTGTTTTATCGTGACTCATCAGGTCTCCTCCTAAAGCGCTTTTGAAAACCAGCCTCACCAGCCTCATTATCGCGCAATTTCTAAAAGCCGCCTGTAAACTTGATCGGCAGCGCTGCAGTATTGAACCGTGACATTTCCACGAATTTCTCGTGATGAGCTAATAAATGTTGTGAGTTCCAATTACCAATGTTGTATTTACCACATTTATTGTTTGCATTGCAAACATTTTCTGCAATAATTGTCTTCCATAATTAATGCAGTAGTACTGTGCCAGGTCAATTTCGACCCAATTTGGCAAGTAGCAACATCGATGGGATCAGGCAGGTTTCAGCGGGAGAAATATCCAATTGTCTACCTCGATCGAATCGATTACTTTCCACTCTCGAATTTTCCCGTTCACGCCAACCTGAAGCAAAAATCCAGAATGAAGCCATGAGACCAGAAATGAATGTGAACGCTATACGGGGAATCATCATCGACCTGGACGGGACGGTCTATATCGGTGAACAGTTATTTCCCTGGACGGTGAAATTCCTCAACGCTCTCGAGAAGACCGGCATCCGGCGACTGTTTATTACCAATAACTCCGCCGAGAGCACAGCCGAATACACATCCAAACTCTGCCGACTCGGCGTTCCCGTCACCGAAAACGAGGTTCTTACCGCCGGTTGGGCGACGATCCACTATCTCAAAACAGAAACGCCTTACCGCCGCATTTATCTTCTGGGAACGGCTGGACTGAACCAGGAATTCGAAGAAGGTGGGTTGACGGTAGTGAACAAGAACGGTGCCGAAATCGAAGGGGATGAACCCGATGCAGTTGTGCTCGGGGCCGACTTGACGCTTACATATCCACGCATTCAGACTGCCACAAGACTAATTCAAAAAGGGATTCCGTATATTGCGACCCACCCAGACCTGGTTTGCCCTACGGAAAACGGCCTGATTCCCGACTGTGGTTCGATGATCGAGCTTCTGGCTCCCGCAACCGGACAATTCCCACTGATTATAGGCAAACCACATAGCAGAATTGTCAATGCGGCGTTATCGCGCCTCGGCACGACCAGAGAGCAGACTGCCATTATTGGTGATTTACTACCTACCGACATGAAAATGGCCCAGGACAATGGCCTGATGGGCATATTGGTTTTGTCAGGCGAAACGTCCAGAGAGGACCTTGATGGCAACGCCGTTACGCCCAGCCTGGTTGTGGAAAATACAGGAAAGTTCGCTGAGCTTCTTCTCGACGAACTACCTGGTTGACAGGATAGGATCAGATCTATCCGGGCTACCGGGGAATATTACATGGATGCAGAAGTAGCTCCCTGCTCTGCGACAAAACCATTTACCACCTCAACGGCATGCGGGGCATTTTCGCCATAACCGTCAGCGCCGATATAATCGGCAAATGACTGCGTCACCGGCGCACCTCCGACAATGACAGGATATTTGGACTGTTTATCCTTGAACAGAGTAACGGTCTTTTGCATCGACGGCATAGATGTCGTAAGTAGAGCGGAAAGCCCCACAACATTTGGATCCAACTTATTAGCCATCTCGAGAATTTCTTCAGGTGTCTTGTTCACACCCATGTCGGTGACTTCATAGCCTGCTCCTTCCAGCATCATACCGACCAGGTTCTTGCCGATGTCATGCACATCCCCCTGAACCGTGGCTAATTGTACGACATCATCGTGACTTTGTACTTGCAATAATATTTTTGTTAGTGCAACATTTGCGAAAAGATTATTTCCGGCCGAACAGGCCGAGGAGACAAGTTGATGGATTTTATATTCATGCTGACCCATGGTGACAAGACGGTAAGCAATTGCCTGGAAGTCTTCGACCAAATCAAGGATATCGGGGTCACCCACATTGGCTTCAAGGATATTGGCGTTAGCGTCGACATCCTTTCAGAGCTGGCTCGCAGAATCAGGGAAGCCGGCGCGATTTCCTACATGGAAGTTGTAAGTACAACAACTGATGCCATCCAGCAATCGATCGAGACGGCCCTCGAAATAGGCATCGACCGGATACTTGGCGGGCAAGATGTCGAATTTGCGCTCGCCGCTCTCAATGGTTCGAAGACGACTTACTTTCCTTTCCCGGGTCGCCCGGTTGGGCACCCAACAGATCTGGGTGGCAGCCCCGAAGAAGTTGAAGCCGATTGTGCCAAATTCATTGCTGCCGGCTGTCCGGGGGTTGACTTGCTAGCCTATCGGGCGACAGATGCCGACCCTCTCGATTTAATAAGAGCCGCCAGAAAAGGATTAGGTGATGGTTACCTGATCATCGCCGGCAGCGTCGATTCCCTACAACGCATCCGCGCTATCGCTGATGCCGGAGCCGATGCCTTCACAGTCGGCACCGCAGTTTTCGACAATACATTCGCGACTGGCGGCAAAACAATACCCTATCAGTGTCAGGAAATATTGAAGGCTTGTGAAACCGTGGGCTGATCCTCATCCGCAGGCACCTGACCGACAAGAATTATCGGTGAACCTAAAATAGATAATGTAGAGATGAGCCTAAATACAATAAAGAAACTAATTGACGGCACGCTAACTGACCCCGATGGTGATGGAAAGAAGACACTGTCCGTCCCAACTCACAGCGTCATTATCGAAAACAGTCTGAATGGTATTGAGGCAGATATTGTCCAGATGCTCAATTTGGAACCTCCTTTTGCAATTGTCAGTGATCCCGACACCCATTTTGTGTTGGGCGAAAGGGTCGAACGCGCTCTGCAAAGTCTTGGTCCGATTATCAAGGTTCATCTCGGATCAAAACCTCATGCCGACATGGACACTGCTGAGGCTTTAATTGCCGAAACGCAAAAAGCAGGCTCGTTGATCGCCGTGGGATCCGGCACCATTAACGACCTGTGCAAATATGCCGCGTCGGTTCAGGGCAAACGCTGTGCCGTATTCGCCACTGCTCCATCGATGAATGGCTATACTTCCGTCAATGCAGCAATCACCCAGCACGGGCACAAGAAATCATTGCCTGCCGTCGCGCCTGATGGTGTTTTTATGGACCTGGGAGTACTGGCCGCCGCACCGAAACGCATGATTCAATCTGGACTGGGGGACTCAGTGTGTCGTGTAACAGCACAGGTAGACTGGATGTTGGCGCATTTGCTGTTTGATGGCGAATACCGCAACGCGCCTTTCGAGTTACTGCTTGATGACGAACGGGGGTTGCTGGACGAACCTGAGGCCCTTGTTTCGGGAGACCTGGAAGCAATGGCCAGGCTGGCTCGCACCCTTGTGCTTTCTGGCATGGGCATGACGGTTTGCGGCGGAAGTTTTCCGGCAAGCCAGGGAGAACACCTAATCAGCCACTACATCGAAATGATGCATCCAGCGGACTGGGATGCTGCTTTCCATGGTGAGCAAATTGCTGTAACCACCTGTGCCATGGCCCGTTTACAAGAGCAGGTATTACAAGGGCCACCTCCCCGTGTGTCACAGGGCAAGGTAACAAAGCAAGCGGTACTGTCGCACTTTGGCGAGGACATTGGCGCAGCCTGCTGGCACGAGTATGAGAAGAAACGACTGCAGGAGGAAAGCGTCGATCAGTTAAACAGCCGTATCGAACAATCCTGGCCGGATATTCGCACGAAACTTCTGGCGATCACCATCCCCTCGGAGACCCTGAAGTCCGTTCTTCAGCGCGCCGGCGCTCCGGTCGGTTATAGCGACATTGGTCTTGAAGAAAGTTTCTTCATCGATGCGATTGGCCATGCACGGGAAATTCGCAACCGTTATACATTTCTCGATCTTGCGGCTGACGCTGGCATGATGGATCCGAAAACACTTATCTGAAAATTCCATGCAGTCGCCAACCAATTACCCCGTAACGCGAAGAATGCTTAAGGGCGTGTCCAAATTGAATGTAGATACCAATCCTGATAGCATTCGCGTCGTAGGCGATTCCCCCAACGATGCTTCGATGTTCGATTTTTTCGCCAACGCTGTTGGTTCCTCCAATGATATAGACTTCGTCGATTTTCTGGAGACTCGGTTCGGGTGGGTTACAGATAATCCCGCTGGAACCAGCTTTGTGGAGCTTGCCACAACCTTTCTTCGGGCCAGGAAATAATGACGGAACGCTTGTCAAAAAATCAACGCAGAGAACGTATTCTCAATCGTCTGGGAAGCGACGTCTCTGTGCGCATCATATCACTGGCCGAACAATTTGGAGTCACCACGGAAACTATTCGCCGTGATATCGACGAATTGACCAACAAGGGATTGGTCGACCGTACATACGGCGGTGCCGTAAGCAAATCACTTACCATGGAACCCAATATCCATAAACGACGGCAGGAAAATGTCGCCGAACGTGAACGGGTAGCCCACCATGCCGCGATGCTGATAGAGCCAGGTGATGTCTTGATGATTGATTCCGGTTCAACCACAAACCATTTTGCCAAGACCCTGGCGTCACGAATGATTCAGCTAACTGTGTTGACCAACTGCCTATCCATTGTCCAGCGGTTTGGCAGCATTCCTGATGTCCGAGTGATCATGTGCCCCGGCGACTATCGCGATACGGAAAACGGCGTTTACGGCCAACAGACGACTGACTTTCTCGACCGATATCAGGCGAACGTAGCGGTTATTGGGGCCGGTGGTATTACTGAAAACGATATTACGGACGCAGACTCCAAAGCAATATGGATTAAACGCAAGATGATAGAAAGATCCGGTAGAACACTGCTGTTGCTGGATCATGGCAAGTTTGGCAAATGTATGTTTGAGAATGTTTGCGCCCTGGGGGAAATCGATGACCTTATCGTCGATGAAAAGCCACCGAGCGCGCTTGATCGCGCTTTAAAATCCGCTTCCGTACAAATTCATGTCGCAACATAAGAGTGCCTTGAAAAATGATCGTCGGCACCGATAGAAAGGTGCAACCAATTCAACAATGGCTGATTTGAACGTATCGGCGGGCCGAGAACCAAATGGCCGATATTCCTGTCGGCGAGATTCTGCAACACGCTGGCGTCACTCTTGACCCTACCCATATAGCCGCCGAATACTACTGACTAAAAGACAATCTTGAGAATGCCGAAATCGACCTACTGTATTCATGTGCCCGTTTCTTCTTGAAAGGTCTGGGCTAACGGCGAATGAGATTCCGGCCTTTACCGACGCCGCGGACATCGACAGGATAGAATGTGAACCACTTGCTTGATATTACCCGGTTATCCAACCGCTACTTCGTGATGCGGCACGGGCATAGTCTTGCCAACCAGCAGGGAATCATTGTCAGCCATCCCGAAAACGGAATACCTGGTTTCGGTTTGAGTGAAAGCGGTGAATCGCAGGTATTCGCTGCAATACCTCCAGACAGCCTGCTGGATACGAACACCATGATTATTAGCTCCGATTTCAAACGGGCCAGGAAATCAGCCGAAGTGATTTACAAAATCCTAAACTGTAAAATGGCAATCCGTTCCGATGTGCGTTTGCGTGAGCGCAATTTTGGTAACCTCGAACTGTCTACCGATGAGAATTATGCCCGCGTATGGGAAATGGACGAGATTAATCCCGACAACCGACTACTGGGCGTGGAAAGTCCAAACCAGGTCATGCGACGGGTCAGCGCCCTCATTACCGAATGTGAAACCGATTTCTCCGACAAAACCTTGTTACTAGTTTCCCACGGCGATGCGCTGCAAATACTGCAAACCGCTTTCCAGAAAGAAGATGCCTCACGGCATCGCTCGCAACAACACCTCGAAACTGCGGAGATTCGACGGTTAAAACTATCCAATCGGTACTGACAAGTTAACTTCTCGACTTGAGTAGTTAACTTAGCGGTCCTGAGCAAACGGCCTGTTAAGCAATCTCAATCTGTTTGATAAATTGCGTCCTCCAGCCGCGTGTCGACACAAGCACATACTGGGCACGGGTATTCGATCGGTCAACACCGAGCGGGCGAATATCCCGAAACCTCAGATTAAAAGGTAGATCACATTGGCACCTGAATTTACACCAGTTTGTCGAGAGTCTCGGACAGGCGCTTTACCAGTCCCGGTATACGCTTTTCCTGAACACAGCAAAATCCCAGAACAATGCCCTCCCGCGCTAGTGGATTCATACAGTACAACGAGAGTGGCAAGGATTCGATTCCAGCCTTCAGCAAGGCACTGTGGACAGTCAGGTCTTGCAAGTCATTTTTTAACCAGGTCACTATATGCATCCCTGCATCCGTCGCTTGCGGTTCGAGATATTTACCGCAGTCCTTTATCAAACAATTGAACAAGATATCCCTTCGGTTGCGGTAGACCCGTCGCATTTTTCTGATATGTTCGACAAAACGGCCATCGTCCATGAAACGAGACAATGCCTGTTCAACCACCGCCGAAGCACCGTAACCCATAAGATATGAGGCCTTGGCAAAGGACTCCACCAATCCAGGTGGAACTACTACATAACCGATTCGAACCGCAGCAAACATTGATTTGGAAAAAGTTCCGACATAAAAAACCCTGCGCTCGCTGTCCAATGCGCTTAGCGCCGGTAGCGGTCGTCCGCGATAGCGGAATTCGCTGTCATAGTCATCCTCGATGATCCATGCGTCGTTTTCCTGTGCATAATTCAGCAATGTCTGTCGCCGTACCAGGCTCATCGTGATGCCGAGCGGTTGTTGATGGGAGGGTGTGGTAAAGATAATGGCCGGCCTGGGATGATTTTCGATCGCGAATCGAATGTCGAGACCTTCGTTGTCTATCGGTACCGGAGCGATATTCGCGCCCATAATCTGCATGACATCGCGGCCGG
>Ga0265309_10000093_pt1 | contig 28762 bp, 27 predicted proteins | sample Helome_FD_192492 | JGI IMG/M metagenome (GOLD analysis project Ga0265309, IMG submission 192492) | Marine sediment microbial communities from subtidal zone of North Sea - Hel_20160524 (Illumina Assembly) | ecosystem: Environmental > Aquatic > Marine > Subtidal zone > Sediment ...
CTACGTCATCCCCGCCCCACCTACGTCATCCCCGCCCCACCTACGTCATCCCCGCCCCACCTACGTCATCCCCGCGAAAGCGGGGATCTTGAAACAAGCCATTATAGAAAGATCCTCGCTTTCGCGGGGATGACTCAAAATTCCTAAACCAGGTGTGGTTGGTTACTGTCCCCGGGTTACGATGGATTTAGCGGGTGAATTAAGTAAACTGTCCCCCGCAAAGGGGGTAATTATGACGACGATTTGTGATATCAGGGATCTGCAAAAACTGGCGCGTAAACGAGTGCCGCGCATGTTTTACGAATACGCCGATTCAGGTTCCTGGACCGAGTCAACCTATCGTTCGAATGAAACCGATTTCCAGGCCATCAAACTGCGCCAACGGGTCGCCGTAGACATAACCGACCGCTCGGTAGAAACCGAAATGATCGGCCAGAAAACCGCCATGCCAGTCGCGTTGGCGCCGGTCGGACTGACCGGCATGCAACATCCCGATGGCGAGATCAAGGCCGCGCGCGCCGCGGAAAAGTTCGGCGTACCGTTTACCCTGTCGACGATGAGCATATGTTCGATCGAGGATGTCGCCGAACACACCAATAAACCCTTCTGGTTTCAGCTCTACGTGATGAAGGACCGTGACTTTATCGGTCGCCTGATCGATCGTGCCAAAGATGCCGGTTGCAGCGCACTGATGCTAACCCTCGACCTGCAGATCCTCGGCCAGCGGCACAATGACCTGCGCAACGGCTTGAGCGCACCGCCAAAACCAACGCTTAACGCAGCTTTTCAAATCATGACCCGACCACGCTGGTGCCTGAATATGCTCACTACCAAACGCCACTCTTTCAGGAATATTGTCGGTCATGCCAAGGGCGTTGGCGACCTGTCATCGCTTTCCTCCTGGACTGCGGAACAGTTCGACCCAAAACTCTCCTGGCAAGATATCGACTGGATCAAAGAGCGCTGGGGTGGCAAATTAATTATCAAGGGCATCCTCGATCCCGAGGATGCGAGAATGGCGGCAAAGGCAGGTGCCGATGCCATCATCGTTTCCAACCACGGCGGACGCCAGCTCGACGGTGCGCGCTCATCGATTAGCGCGTTACCCGGCATTGTCGCCGAAGTCGGTAATGACATCGAAGTGCATTTCGACGGCGGTATTCGTTCCGGGCAGGATGTGCTCAAGGCAATCTGCCTGGGCGCGAAGAGTACCTACATCGGGCGCGCCTTTATCTATGGTCTTGGCGCAAAGGGTGAAGCCGGCGTGGACCAGGCACTCGATATCATCTACCGGGAACTGGATACGACGATGGCGCTATGCGGCGAACGCCTGCTGCAGAACCTCGGCCACCACAACCTGCTAAACCCCCCTGCCTGAGAACTTCTTCAAAGGGGTCAGTGTCGATTGATTTTCATCCCGCCGGTTTAACCCAATATCGGGGTTGCCTGAAAACGCAGTAGCTGGTAATTTTCGAAATAAGGAATTCAACGTACAAGGAGTGTACCGCAATGCCTCGAAAACCCCGTTTCACCCTGCCCGGACAGCCACAACACGTCATCATTCGTGGTGTTAACCGCGAACCGATTTTCCGCCGCTATGCCGATTATCGCTACTATTTGAGACGCTTGCAGGAGGCCACCGAAAAAAATTTCTGCGCAATTCATGCGTATGTTTTGATGACAAACCATGTCCACTTATTAATCACGCCCGAGGACAGCCAAGACATCGGCAAATCGATACAGGTTCTGGGCCGTTACTACGTTCAGTATTTCAACCAAACCCATGGTCGCACCGGAACCCTGTGGGAAGGTCGATACAAATCAGCGCCGGTCGATAGCGAACACTACCTCTTGACCTGCTATCGTTACATCGAATTGAATCCAGTACGCGCCAACATGGTAACGCATCCCGCCGAGTATCCGTGGTCCAGCTATCATCACAACGCGACCGGGCAACCAGACGACCTGGTCAGCGCGCACCCAACCTATCATTCGCTCGGTAAAAACGATAAAAAGCGCCAGAAATCCTATAGAGCCTTATTCAAGCATGAAATCGACGAACTCAAACTAGAGGAAATTCGAGTCTCAACCAACCAGGAATGGGTGCTCGGCAGCGAGAGCTTTAAAACACAAATCGAACAAAAACTGCAGCGCAGAACTAAACCCCTGCCACGAGGTGGCGACCGCAAATCCTCCGCCTACAAATCCCGCCAACAAATCAATCGACACTGACCCCTTTGATTCCTTTGATTCTTTGGAAGTGGTGAACTATTCTGATTCACGCGCACGCAGGTCGATGCGCCTGACCTTGCCGGTGGTCGTCATCGGCAGACTGTCGATAAACTCGACCTCGCGCGGATACTCGTGCGCCGAAAGTCGCTCGCGCACTGATTGTTGAATCTCATGCGCGAGCCCGGGATTCGCCTGGTAGCCTTTACTCAATACGACGAAGGCCTTGACGATCTGTCCACGCAGTTCATCCGGCTTGCCGATCACTGCCGCCTGCAGCACGGCAGGATGCTTTAACAATGAATCTTCAATTTCACCAGGGCCGATGCGATATCCGGCGCTGGAAATAACGTCATCCTTGCGTCCGACAAACCACAGAAAACCATCCTCGTCACGGTAACCCACGTCGCCAGTGCGAAACCAGTTGGCGGTAATCTTGTCGCGGGTGGCCTGTTCATTATTCCAGTAGCCCAGAAACATAACCGGATCGCCACACCAGGCCGCGAGCTCACCTTCTTCACCATCCCCCAGAACATTGCCGGCTGCATCGATCACATCGACCCGGTGACCCGGGTAAGGTTTGCCCATCGACCCCGGTTTCGGCGTCATTATCGCCGAGCAATTACCAACAATATAATTAAACTCGGTCTGGCCCCACATTTCATTTATCGTCAGGCCCAGGGCATCGCGCCCCCAGTGAATCAATTCTTCACCCACCTGTTCACCGGCACTCATAACGGCGCGCAATTTGAGATCAAAGTTCGCTTTCAAATCCGGTAAAGCACGTAACATCTTTAATGCGGTCGGTGGAATAAAGGTATTGGTTACCGCGTATTCTTCCATCAGCCTGCACACCCGCTCGGCATCGAAACCACCACCCTCAAAAGCCACGATCGGCATGCCATAGTTCAACGCAGGCAGCAAAGCATCCCACAGTCCCCCGGTCCAGGCCCAGTCGGCCGGCGTCCAGAACACATCGCCTTTTTGCGGAAAGAAGTTTTGCGACATTTCAAAACCGGTGAAATTACCCAGCACCGCCCGATGCGCTACCAATGCCCCCTTGGGGGGACCCGTGGTGCCGGAGGTATAGATCAGGCAGGCGGGGTCGTCTGCCCGGGTTTGAACCATGGTGAATTCTTCCGCTCCCCGCGCCAACAGGGTCCAGAATTCATCCTGTACCAGACCGCAGCGACAGCCGATAACGGACTGTAGATCGGGTAGTTCGGGCTGCAGGGACTTGATGTCGTCGTAGCGGCTGGTATGCGCAATAGCAGCGCGAGCACCGCTGTCGCGTAATCGATATTCAAGCGCCTCGGGACCGAACAGGATAGCCAGCGGCAGCGACACTGCGCCCAGTTTGTGAATAGCGAGATGCGCGACAATGGTTTCAATAGTTTGCGGCAACACGATCGCCACCCGATCACCCGGCCCGATACCCTGCGCGCGTAGCGCGTTAGCGAACTGATCGGAGTAGATTTTTAAATCGGCGAAACTATAGCTCGCACGTTGGCCGGCAGCGTTCTCATAGTAAACGGCTACCTGCTGTGCCCGCGATTGATGTCGCTCGCAAACCTGGTAAGCAACGTTGAGTTTTTCAGGTATCGACCAGCGGAATTGGTTGCGAATTGCATCAAAATCGGTTGCCGAAGGGTCGATTAGTCGCATTAATTCACGAAAATGTAAAAAATTCATAATACCCCAACAATATGTAAAACACAGTTGAGATAAGTGGATATCGGGACTATAACCTAGGTTTATTCTGCAAATTTGTACTAAAGTACTGATAATAATGTAGAACTTTCCCTCCATTCTGCTAAAAATGATCTGAGAGAAACGCTAAGCAAGCGGTAGGTATCATGAACAATTACGAAGACTGGGCACAACTTGTTGCAAAAAGACTAAAAGGCGAAGCCGATTTAATCGCAGCAATCGAAAAAGATGAACTCAACGACACGGCCGCAAACGAAGCGTTTGTGCGGGCTGTACTCGAACCGTTCTTACCGGAAAACTTCGGTGTCGGCTCAGGCCGCATCGTCGATGCTTTCGGTAACCAATCCGAGCATATAGATATCGTGGTTTATAATCGCGACTTTCCCCGTATCGGAATGCTGGGTGCCAGTGAGGCCTACCTTTACGAATCGGTGCTCGCGGTATTCTCAGTCAGAGCCAAGTTTATCCGTAAAACCTTTTTTGACTCCCTCAACGCCTGTGCATCGCTGGCTCAACTCGAAACCAATATCGATAAAGCCGTGCTGGTCAAACTGGCCAGGAAAAATGGATTAAAACCCGCCCCTAACAAGAAGTTTGTACATGAAGACCCATTGCGCACGGCCCGCTTCGAATTGATCGGCAGACCGCCAGCCTTCGTATTCGGCTTTAGCGGAATGAAACACAGCCACCGACAGTTACAGGAAAATGTCGAACTGTGGCTGAACAATCGCCGGGAAGAGGCGATCGATACCCCGATGAAGGCGTTACCCGCAGTCATCGCGACCCAGGGCTGTTTCGCCTGGCGTAACGCGGCACCGCTGGCCTTGAGCAATCGTGAATTGCTCGGTATCGGTACCGACGATGCGCCGGTGCGCCTGATCGTATTGCAGCTACTTTACCTGCTCAATCGACGCTTGAATGTAACCGCCGACGGCTATGGACTGAAACCGAGCCTGAATGCATACCTGAGCCAATTCTCGGCACCAAATTTCGAAATCGGCGTAGGTAACGTAGCGGAGTTAATCAATCTCAAGAAAAAAGAGAGTGCGGAAACAGAGAGTGCAGCCGCTGATCCTGGAACCATATCTGCACGTTACGAGCCCGCGCGCGACCACTCTCCGGTCGTCGAGGCTCCAGCCGAAGCCGCACCAGAACTGCCGCAAAAGATAGCTGCACCTGCAGACGACCTGCAAGCCGCAGACCAGGCTGGCGTTTTTGACAAACCGTCACCATTTGCGTCAGCGCCCGTGCCGCCAGCAGCGGCTCCGGCTCCGGTTGCCCCTGATACTGATTCTCAAGCCAAAGACGAGGCAGCTGTATTTGACAAGCCATCCCCGTTCGCATCGGCACCCGTGAAACCGGTTGAAGATTCGCCTCCCGCAGCGGCAGCACCACTTGGTTCTGCACCCATTCCGCCGATGGGAGGCTCTACCGACACCAGTGCAGCAGCGGAAAATACGCCTCCGAGAACTCCATTGGGATCTGCACCGATTCCGCCAATGCAGGACTCTGCTCCAGCAGCAGCTCCGTTAGGGTCCGCACCTATTCCGGCAACCAAACCAGCAGCGAGCAAGGCAAAATCCAAGCCTGCTGCCGCCATCATTCCGCCCAAACCCCCGGTTGATTTCGACCTCGGCTCAGCGGACGATGACGCGAAAGAAGATAAAGTCGAAGCGGAAGAAGACGAATTTATCAATACGGTCGTGATCCCGCCGAACGCCGCGGCATCGAGCAAGAAAGTCGGGAATAACTCAACCGATGCTTTTATTGCGCGTGTCAAGGAGCAGCTATCGACTCCCGAGCAAATGCCCGCAGATAAAAAAGACTTTTCCTCGACCATCCCACAATAAGTGTTGTCGCCTGCCAGGTCTCTGGCGGGCGACACCGCTGCAAGCTACACAAAACAGCTTTATCCAGTTAAAAACCCACCAAAGCTTGCCGGCAAACCAGTCAGCATGGCAGACCTGGATTTTCCTGCTGCATTGATTTGACTGGCATGATATAAATCAAGGCGGCAGATAAACGAACGATCTAGTATCCGCCCTGATCTTAAACTTAATTCATAAAGGCGTAATCATGAGAAAAAACATTGCAATAATCGCGCTTACCGCGTTCTGCCTGAATTCCTCCATAGGATTCGCAGGCGACGCAGCTGCAGGTAAGACCAAAGCTGCATCCTGTGCGGCCTGTCACGGCCCGGCCGGCATAAGCTCGAATGACATCTGGCCCAACCTGGCAGGACAAAAAAACGGCTACCTGGTAGCCCAGATGAAAGCATTCCGTGATGGTCAACGAAAAAGCCCGATGATGTCGCCGATGGCCGCCCCACTTTCCGATACTGATATCGACAATCTGGCTGCATACTATTCCAGCCTGGGTCAGTAATTACCCGAGCTGTGGTTTCTTGCCGGGCGACAGTTAAATTGTCCGGCTAGAACCAGATCTTCAACTTAAGTATTAAATCAGGCCAGTGTCAGCACTGGCCTTTTTGCTTATGTCAGCTCAAAACCTGTAAATAAATACATCCTGCTCCCCGATTTATCCACGCTGCTCGCTGACTATTCCTGTCGTCCGGCGCCAGGCGAAACATCCTCACAATCGCTGGTCTTTTGCTTTTGACAAAAGTCAAGGAAAGGCCGCCAGTAGAAGCTTAATGTCACTCTCGAAAACAAGTTTATTCGATCAATTTGTTAAATATTGATTCATTTAGTCAATCAGGAGCATGCTTCGATGAGTATCACACAAAAAACCAGACGCGGTTTGATATTGCTGACCGCGAGTATAGGGTTTGCCACGCTATCAGGGACAGCCCTCGCCGCGAAAAAATTTACGCCATTGAACGAGGCAGAGTTTGAGAAGGCAAAGGGTATGTACTTCCAGCGTTGTGCCGGTTGCCACGGTGTTTTGAGAAAAGGCGCTACGGGTAAAAGTCTGTTGCCGGAACCCAATAAAGCAAAGAAGTCCAAGGGTACCCTCAAACTCGGCACCAAGCGGCTTTCCAAAATCATCAAAATTGGTACCGAAGGTGGTATGAACAACTTCGACGATATTTTCAGCGACGAAGAAATCAACCTGCTGGCCCGTTACATCCAGATGGAACCGCCGGTACCACCGGAAATGTCCCTGGCACTGATGAAAGAGCGCCACAAGGTTTTCATCGAGCCGAAGGATTACCCAACCAAGCCACTGCATGGCCGTAACTGGGAAAACTTTTTCGTGGTCATCGAGCGTGACGCCGGCAAGATCGCTATCATCGACGGCGACAAGCACGAAATCGTCGATCATATCGATACCGGCTACGCGGTGCATGTCATCAAGGCAACCGAGCATCACGATCTCGAGAAACCGGTTGGTGGAGTACCTGGACGCTTCTGGTACACCCAGGGCCGCGACGGCAAAATGACCAAGATCGACCTGTGGCAAAAGCCCGGCAGCATGCTGGTCGCCGAAGCACAGATGGCATACGACGCACGTGACGTGGCGGTATCCGGAGACGGCAAGTACGTTATCGGCGGCGCTTACTGGCCACCGCATTTCGTTATCCTCGACGCCGTCACCATGGAACCTCTGAAAGTGGTCTCAACCCGCGGGGTCAACGTCGATGGCGATTATGTCAACGAGTCACGGGTCGCAGCGATTTACACGACCCCGAAACAATCCTCATTCTGGGTAGCAATGAAAGAGCTGGGTCAGATGTGGCAGGTGGATTACCGAGACCTGGATAACCTCAACATCAAGCAGGTCAATTCAGCCAAGTTCCTGCACGATGGCTTCTTTGACCCAACCGGACGCTACTTCCAGATCGCCGCTAACGCGTCCAACAAGATGGTTATCGTCGATTCGAATACCGGCAAGCTTGAAGCCATGATCGATACCGCGAAACTACCGCATCCCGGACCCGGTGCGAACTGGAATGATGCGCAATGTGGACCCGTCGGTGGTACCACCCACCTCGGCGAAGGCAAGGTCACTGTCTGGGGCAACGATCCCAAGGGTCACAAAGATGCAGCCTGGAAGGTTTGCTACACGGTCGATACCGATGGTCCAGGCGTATTCATTCGCACCCATCCGAAATCCGATTTTGTGTGGGCTGACCAGACCAAGCACCCTGAGCCTGTCATCCAGCAAAGCGTCAAGGTCATCGACAAGAAGACCCGCAAGGTGGTCAAGACGATTCGGGTAACCGAGGAAGAGGGTAAGGCCGCGGTGCACATGGAGTTCAATGCCGACGGATCTGAAGTCTGGGTTTCAGTCTGGAACCGCAAGGATGCCGGCAATCCAACCGGTGAAATCGTGGTTTATGACTCCAAGACGCTGGAAGAAATCAAGCGTATCAAGGGTCTGACCACGCCGACCGGCAAGTTCAATGTCTACAACCGCACCAATCACGTAACCTGATATTTCCTCAAGTTTTAGCGTGATGTAATACCAGGGCGGGCATACCCGAAAGTGTGTCCGCCCTTTTTTAAACCTGGTATTTCGCAAGCGTCCCGCGGGATGTTTACGAAACAAGCAAAAATCAAAAGGTAATAAAGCATGGCTGATTCGTCTCGAAAATTTGGCATGATGTCGCGCAAGGTCGTGTTGGGAACAACCGTCGGCGCAGCCCTGTTCTTCATGATCGTCGGCGTCATTTTCTGGGGCGGTTTCAATACCGCGATGGAAGCAACCAATACCATGGAGTTCTGTATCTCCTGTCACGAGATGGAAGAAAACGTGTACCGTGAATACACCACGACGGTGCACTACAGCAACCGCAGCGGCGTGCGTGCTACCTGCTCCGATTGCCACGTACCCGATCCCTGGGTGCACAAGGTGGTGCGCAAGGTACAGGCCAGCAACGAAGTCTTCCACAAGGTTCTGGGATCGATTGACACGCCCGAGAAATTCGACGCCAAGCGCCTGCAGCTGGCGAGAAACGTGTGGAAAGCGATGAAGGCGACCGATTCGCGCGAGTGCCGCAACTGCCACGACTTCGACTCGATGAATCCGGAAAATCAGAAAAAACGCTCGCGCAAGCAGCATATCCTCGGCATGGAACAGGGCAATACCTGTATCGACTGCCACAAGGGCATCGCGCACAAGAAGGTGCACGACGAGTTAACCGAGGACGAACTGGTGGCGATGGAGCAACCACGCGAAGAAGACAAGCGGCCGATTCCACCGCAGTGGCAGGCTTTCATCGATGACGCCAGCGAAACAACCAAGGTCGCCATGGCAACCACGGAAGTTGACGAGCCCGAGGCCAGCCCTGAAGCGGATACCGAGACAACCGTGGCCGTCGAGCCCGCCGAAACCGAAGTCGCGCAGGCTGACACCGCGGAAACGGTTACGTCTTCCGCACCCGCGGTTGCAGGCGGCAGCGTCGACTGGTCGGCGATCGAGGCCTACCCCGTTACCCTGTTTTACACGGGCCAGGCGTCGATGGAATGGATGCTCAAGGGCAGTGACCATGGTGGCAAACGTGCTTTAGTCACCGGCGACCGCTGCTTCGACTGCCACGAAGAGGAAGAAGTTGATATCGGCGATCTCATCGTCAGCGGTGAAAAGGCCGAGGAAACCCTGATCCCGGACAAGCGCGGCAGCATCCTCGTCAACATCAAGGCGGCCCACGATGCCGATAACCTCTACATGCAGTTCCAGTGGGAAGACGGCGAGCATACGCCTGTGCCCTTCGTCGACGGCGGCAAGATGGACCCGGAAAATCCGATCAAGCTCGCGGTTATGCTCGCCACTGACGACGAGGATAATCCGCAGGTCGAATACGCGGAACGCTCCGGCTGCTGGCAGACCTGTCACCACGACCTCAACTACATGCCGCACCAGCCGGACGAAGCCCAGCTCAGCGGTCCTCTGGCTTCACGCCTCGATTTGAGCGAAGGCTATACCAAGTACCTCAAGGAAAGCCGCAGCGAAATCGAAATCGAGGGCAAGGATGGCGCAATGCGCGGCGGCTGGGACAAGCTCAGGGACCAGGCTGAGATCGATGCTGCACTCGCCAACGGTTCATTCATGGACCTGTTACGCTACAAGTCCGGCACCGGCGAATCTGAAGACGGCCATATCCTCGAGCAGCGTGTCATGAGCGGCGGTCAGGGTGTCAGCTTCAGCGGCGGCCTCACCGACGGCATGTGGACTATCGAAATGGTGCGCAAGCTGACCTCGGACAAACCCGGCGACGTGAGCATGAGCGTGGATAATTGGTACAATATCGGTTTTGCGATTCACGACGATTACACCAGCAGTCGCTTCCATCATGTCTCCCTCGGATTCAAACTGGGATTCGACGACGAGGATGCCGAGATCAACGCAATTGGACAGTAATCGAACCAGACTGTGATGTTCTACATGAAGAATCGTTTGCTCAGTGTTCCTCTAGTGTTGTGTTTGGCCAGTTTTGCCGTCTCCGCGGGTGACGACGCCGCGGTACTGGTTTATATCAAGGACTTCAAATTCGTCCCGCAGCACATCACCATCAAGGTGGGACAGACCATCACCTGGGAAAACCGTGAAAAGCGCCAGTATCACAGCGTCTGGTTCGAGGCGCTGGGTGAGGCGGAACCGGAAGATTACCTTTTCTCCGAGGATACCTATGAGCGTAGCTTCGATAAATCTGGTACCTTTCCCTACCGTTGCGGGCCGCATCCTGAAATGACGGGCACCGTAACGGTAACCGAGTAAATCTTCCCGCGCGACGCCGGAAATCCGAGGTCATAAAAATGTCACCCAACGGTGTAAACCTGAAATCCGCCCTGCTCTGCCTGTCACTGGTCGTGCTGGCACCTGCCATGGCCGCCGATGCGCCGGCGCTTTACCAGAAACACTGCGCCGAATGCCACAACGCGCAGCGCCTCGGCGGCATGGGCCCCGCCTTACTACCTGGAAACCTCAAGCGCCTGCGTAAAAAGGCGGCGGTAGAGGTGATCAGCAATGGTCGTATCGCGACGCAGATGCCAGCATTCAAACAAACCCTGGCGGCAGAAGAAATCGAGGCGTTGGCGGAATATATTTATACGCCCGCGAGCCAGACCATCGTCTGGGGCCTGGATGAAATCAACGCCAGTCATATTCAGCACAACCTCGAAGTTAATCTGTCAGACCAGCCGGTATTCGCGGTTGACGATCCACTCAATCTGTTCCTCGTCGTCGAGTTGGGCGACCATCACGTGACCCTGCTCGACGGTGATCGCCTGGAGCCGATCCATCGATTCAAATCACGCTTCGCACTGCATGGCGGCCCCAAGTATTCGAACAAAGGCCGCTTCGTGTACTTCGCCTCGCGCGACGGCTGGATCAGTAAGTACGATATCTACAACCTCAAGCTGATCGCCGAAATCCGCGCCGGCATCAATACGCGCAACCTCGCAGTGTCTCACGACGGCCGCTACGTTATGGTGGCGAACTATCTGCCACATTCGCTGGTGTTGCTCGATGCCGTCGACCTCAAGCCGATCAGGTATTACGAGGTGAAAAATAGCGAGGGCAAGACGTCGCGCATCTCCGCGGTTTACACTGCGCCCCCCCGTGACAGTTTCATCGCCGCGCTCAAGGATATACCCGAGGTCTGGCAAATTAACTACGCCGACGATCCACCCGTCGGTTTCGGCCAGTGGATGCACGATTACAATCCTGAATCAGGCGAAAAGCCGGAAATTGAAAAATTTCCGGTACGCCGTATCCCGGTCAACGACTATCTCGACGACTTCTTTTTCGATCAGGAATACGTCTCTATCATCGGCGCCTCTCGCGAAGGCAGGGGTCAGGTAGTCGATCTCGACGTCGGCCGGGTCATCGTGCCAGATCTGGCGCTGCCGGGCATGCCGCACCTCGGCTCCGGCATCACCTGGGAGTACCAGGGCAAAACCGTGCTGGCAACACCGAACCTGCGCGAAAACAAGGTCAGCGTGATCGATATGGAAAACTGGGAGACAATCAAGCATATCGAGACCCTGGGCCCCGGATTTTTCATGCGCAGCCACGAGAATACGCCTTACGCCTGGGTAGATGTATTCTTCGGCCCCAACAAGGATGTGATGCATGTTATCGACAAGCGCAGTCTGGAAATAGTAAAGACGCTGCGCCCGGTACCGGGCAAGACGGCGGCGCATATAGAATTCACGCGCGACGGTAAATACGCATTACTCAGTATCTGGGACCCGGACGGGGCCGTTATCGTTTACGACGCAGCGACGCTGGAGGAAGTCAAACGCCTTCCGATGAACAAGCCGTCCGGCAAATACAACGTGTACAATAAGATCACGCGCTCCGCGGGAACCAGTCACTAACTCATATATTGCACGAGTCCGATTTATGACGCTCGATGAATTAATTCCCCTGATGCCGCCGTTTCAGGCAGCTGCCAACACCGTTTCCACCGTCTTGTTGAGCGCAGGATATTATTTCATCCGTAGCGGTAACCGCGGCATACACCGTAACTGCATGCTGGCTGCGCTGACGGTGTCGGCTGTATTCCTGGTCTCCTACCTGACCTATCACAACCTGGTGGGATACGCCCCGTTCGCCGGTCAGGGCTGGATCCGACCGATCTATTTCACGCTGCTGGGCTCACACATCGTGCTTGCCGCGATGATCGTGCCGCTGGTGCTGCTAACGGTCTGGTTCGCAGCCACCGGTAATTTCACACGTCACCCCTGGATCGCTCGCTGGACCTTACCAATATGGCTCTATGTATCGGTTTCCGGGGTGGTGATCTATATCCTCGGATTCCATATCTATAAACCCGAAATCTAACCATGGATTAGCAATGCAATTTGTTTACTACACCCTGGCAGCCATCATACTTTACTTTTTATCTGACTGGATTTTGCTCCAGATCGAGAAATTTCGCGGTGAACCCTTCAAACAACAGCGTTCGACCGTATTCCTGCTCATCATCATGGTGTTGGCGGTTGCGTCGTTCAAAGCGATCGAACTGCTAATTACCGGCTAGCCTGTTTTCGCCTTCGACAGAAAACCTCGGGGACAGGCCACGTTTTTCGCCATACATTTCGACCCAGGCTCCGATAGCACCGAAAAACGTGGTCTATCCCCAATTTACTGCCTGGTTCTACCCCGGATCATGATAGTTTACTTCCTCGCCGCTTAATCCTGACCGTGTCATGACCAAACCTGATTTACCAACCGTAAGCCGACGCCAGGCGACCATTGCTTTCGCGCTGGGAACCCTGTTTTTCGGCTATGCCTTTGTACAGCGCGTATCGCCAAGTGTCATGACCAATGAACTGATGAGCGACTTTGCGGTGGGTGGCGCCGCCCTGGGATCACTGTCGGCGTTTTACTTTTACGCCTACGCATCGATCCAGTTACCCGTGGGTATGCTGACCGACCATTTCGGGCCGCGCAAGCTGATGAGCTTTGCCGCCGCGCTCTGTGCACTCGCATCGATAGGATTTGCATTTAGCGATTCGGTGTTCACGGCATCGCTCGGTCGTGCGCTGATTGGCGGTACGGTCGCGTTCGGTTTTGTCGGTACCCTCGCCATTGCGGGCTACTGGTTCAAGCCAACCCAATACGCCCTGCTCGCCGGACTGCTACAAACGGTAGGCATGTGCGGCGCTATTTTCGGACAGGCGCCGTTACGCCAGATGGTCGAGTCGATTGGCTGGCGCGGCACGATTCATGTCCTCGCACTGGTGGCGCTGGTACTCGCACTGCTGCTATTTTTCCTGGTGCCGCTGCGTTCCAGCGAACAAAAACGACACGGACCAGGACCCGGCATTCTAAAAGGTCTACACGCGGTCACCACTAACCCGCAAACCTGGATCTGTTCGATCATCGGTTTCGGTATGGCGGCAACCATGCTCGCCTTTGGTGGCTTGTGGGGTGTACCCTGGCTGGTGAGCGTGCAAGGCTATACAACCACCGAGGCAGCGGCGGTGACCTCGATGATTTTTGTCGGCTGGGCCATATTTTCACCCCTGGCCGGCTGGGCCTCGGATCGAATGGGGCGGCGTAACATTATTCTGCTGGCCGGTTCGATGATTGCACTGATGGCACTGGCTCTCCTGGTTTACTACACCCCGAACAAAACCCCCTGGCTGATGTTTCTAATTTTTGTCATAGGCGCGGGCGGGAGCGCGATGACAGTTTGTTTTGGTTCGGTCAAGGAGTTGAACGATGCAAACTACAGCAGTACATCGCTGGGTTTGATGAACATGTGTATCGTCGGTTCGGGCGCAGTAATGCAACCGCTCATCGGCTGGTTGCTGGATCTGAACTGGACAGGTGAGATGCTGGATGGTGCACGCGTTTATGCGGCAAGTAATTACAGCCTGGCGTTTACCAGTTTACTGATACTGAACTTCACTGCGTTTATTGCCGCGCTATTTCTGCGCGAAACGCATTGTCGGCAGCTTGTCTAAGCAGTTCTGGTTACCATTTATCCGGGTAAATCAGGGTAGCCTGTCGCAATATTCCGCAACAGCGGGGCTGCAATCAGGCTACGCCTAATACCTGTCATATTGCCTGTCGAGAGAGTTATCATTGGTGCCACAATTATGTATCTATAATTTGATGAGCATCAGGAGAATTTATGACTTTTACCAGTGAAGCCGCGATATTGAGGGAATTTGGGGCGCCGGAAGTTTTTGCTCTGCACGAAATAGAATTGCCCTGGCCCGGCGGTGCGGATGATGTGCTGGTGCGTATGGAAGCCGCGGGAGTCAATCCCGCTGACACATTTTTTCGTGCCCTGGGTACCTACCTGGGTGACGGGCCAGGTATCGTACTGGGCCATGATGGCGCTGGCATCGTGGAGGTCATTGGTGATGATGTCACTTCGGTGAAAGTGGGAGACCGGGTCTGCTTTTGCAACGGTGGCGTAGGCGGAGACCAGGGCACCTATTCCCGCCATGCCGTGGTACCGGACTGGTTGCTGGCGAAAATACCCGATACAGTTGATTTTGTTACCGCTGCGAGCTTGCCGCTGGTCTTTATTACCGCCTGGGAAGCTCTCGTCGAACGCGCGCAATTGCAGCCAGGTGAATCCGTCCTCGTCCATGGAGCTGCGGGTGGTAGCGGGCATATTGCCTTGCAAATTGCTAACGGACTGGGCGCACGGGTCGCAACAACGGTCAGCAGCAGCGCCAAGGCCGAGCTGGCAGCTTCGATGGGCGCACAACTCGTCGTCAATTACCGGGAAGAAGATTTTGTCACGGCAGTTCGGCAGTGGACCGATGGCAAGGGTATTAACGTGGCTTTCGACAATGTCGGTACGGAGGTGTTTCAGAAAACGCTAACTGCAATGGCCCCCTACGGACGAATCGTGACCCTGATGGGGACACCGGGTGACCTCGAAGATGAAACCGCATACAACAATAACCTCAGTATTCACAATGTGATGATGCTGACACCCATGTGGCTCGGCCTCGAGGCAGAACGTCGGCGTCAGGGTGAAATCGTGCGCCACGCAATGGAATGGCTAGCGGAAGACCGTATCAGACCGAACGTGGTCGCGACCTATCCCCTGGAAGAAGTGGCGGCAGCCCACACCCAGCTGGAAAAAGGCAGTATGGCAGGCAAGATCGTGCTCACCATGAACTGATTCCAGCGGGTCGTCTATTTTTCGCTGAGGATTATGTTGACGCCGGTTTCGCCCGCCAGTGTTCGCCTGAGGTGATAGGTGGCCAGCGGATCACCAGCATATTCTCCAACCACCGCCGCAAAAGCCTGGCTGGCTGACGGGTCTTCGGCTTGCAGCCTGGTAAATGCTGCCTGATAAGCCTTCACCGCAGACGACTCCATGCGCTCTGCGGAAAGCGGTTCGAACAATTTCAGCGGCTCGGTTTTTCCAGGCAGCAAAACGGTCCCGACCGGCAGCCGGCTGGTTGTTTTTGTTGCTTACTCCTTGCTGCTAGCGACTTAAGATACGAGATACCCGTCTATTTTTTCGCTGCCTTGATCACAAAGCCATGCCTCGGTTCGAAGCCCACCAGCAGGATCTGGGCGGGGTCCACGCTAACCTGTTGTTCAAAACTGTGATTGAAACCCTCGATGCGGACGCTATCGTTCATCTTCAGGCTTAAATGATGATCTCCGGCAGGGATCTTGGCGCTGTAAAAAACGTCGACACCGCCATCGCCGAACAGCCCCGGCGGTTGCAGTAACGCGCTGTACAACGGCTCGCCATCGAGCAAGGCTTCGATCGTGACCGGGGATCGCTCGCGTGGGCAGTCTTCGATTTTGCGCATGTTGGGTGGAAGTTCGTTCAATTCTTCCTGGCTCAGCCTGCGACAGGCTTCCCGTAGCTGCCCGGCGTGGGCAAACGCGATAGTAATCTTCGCCTCGTTAGCGCCGATTAAACGTACCGAAGGTGCCGTGGCGAAATACCAGATAATAGCCATGAAGACACTGTAATTGATGGCCTGCAGCACGTAACGGATCGGCTTGTTGTTGATTTCAGCCATGACAGCCTGTTTTCATTCCGACGCCGCCACAGAGGCCAGGTTGAGTTCACGCAGGCGTTGGCGAAACTCGTCCAGATCCTGTTCGATGGCACGCTTGTCCGGCTCGGCGCCACCGTGGATGCGAATGCGCTCACGCTCGGCACGGCCGCGCAGAATCGGTTTTCGTTCCCCGGCAAAACGCATCCGGGTCCAGCGATTGCCAAAGCGGTAGTAACAGTCATTGTGACGACAGCCGATCACCATGACCCCATCGGCGCCCTGCTTTAACGCATACTCGACCAGCGTCGGCGGCAACATGCCACTGCAGATCAGCTTGATACCCCGGGTTTCATCGGTTTGCAGACGCATCACATCCAGACCATGTTCGCAGCCGAAAACGATGACTTTCAGATCTCCCGGCATCTCCGCGATAGCCTGCCGGGTGAGCCGGCGCATTTCATCGACTGGTAATTGCGGCATGTCGATACCGGTCTTTAATTCTGCACGCGAACTTCTGAATGGATTGGACGCGGGACAGGAGCCGGCGCAAATACCACAGGCGCCACAAAGCGCAGGGTCGACCACCACTTCGTGATCGTAGCGTGCGCCATCGGTGCGCGCCTGCAGCGTAATCGCATCGAACGGGCAGTCATCGAAACAGATTCCGCAGCCATTACAGTTATCGAGATCGACCACCGCCTTGGCGCCATCCTTCTTCGGCAACAACCATGGCAACATCATTAACAACAGGGTAACGCCGGTGGTCAGCATCCACACCTGCGACGCGGGCCAGATCTCGAGCAACGGGTAAACGTTCAGATAAAACCAGTCGATACGAATTTCCTGCGGCACAGTTGCCAGGTTGGCGGGTGCATGACTGACGGCGGGCTCGAATAGCGATAATGCCAGCAACGCGACAAAGGTGCCGATGGCAAGTCCGCGCGGCGGGTTGATATTGACATTGGACAGTCGTTTGACATGCAGCCACAACATGAAAACCAGCAACATCGGCTGACCCAGCAAATGCAGAAATTCGATCAGGATAAAGAATCGATCGGTCATGCCACCCGACACGAAATTACGCGTCATCGCCCCCGAAAATATCGGCAGGGCATCCATTAACTGCGCCGAGCCAACCGCGATGTACTGCGCCATCTCGTCCCATACCAGCCAGTAACCGGTGATACCGAGCGTTACCACCATCCATAAATTCGGCACCCCGGTAACCCAGGAAAACCAGCGGAAGCCGCGATAGCGACCCGAGGCAAATTCCTTGAACAGGTGCAACAGCACGGTAATGATGACCGCGTCCGAAGCATAGCGATGCAGACTGCGCATGATACCCGCCACGTACCACTGTTCATGGGTCATGTATTCCACCGACGCATGCGCGCCGTCGAGACTGCCATGAAACGGAATGAACAGGTAAATACCGCTGACCAGGATTATCCAGAACAGGAAGAACGACAGGGTGCCGAGGTGATACAACGGGTTCCACTCGGTACCGAATGAAATATTGAACCATGACTCGAGCGCGAGATAGACACGCTTGACCGGATTGATTAACACCTGAAAGAGATCTCGAAAATTAAGCTGACAGAACTGAAACTTTAACCGATGCCGGGTAATGTCGATCTGACAAAAGTCAATTCTATGTCGCGCTAATTTCGGTGCCAGCCCCGGATTACGATGGTACCGGCAAAGAGAATGATGGAACCGCCGATGAGCATGCCCAAAAACAGCGAGTAATCGAAATAGTAGCCATCGCGTACCGGGTCATAAGTGGTGCAAAACAGTTTAATTTTATCGACCAGGTTCGCCAGCAGGGGTTGCTCGGGCGGGGAACGACCCAGCACCAGTTCGATCAGTGGATCGACCAGCAATGGCGTATCGAAAACCTGGCCATAAACCTGGCGATAGACCTTACCGTCGGCATCGATAATCGTGGCCTGGATCAAATGATCGAAACCATTCGATGAAGGGTAAAACTGAAACCCCAGGTCCTCTGACAAGGCCGCGATCGTTTGTTCGTTGGTGCTCAACAGCCGCCAGCCCTTGTCGCTGACACCCTGTTTTGCCGCGAAGAAACGCATCGCGTCGGGGGTATCGACCGCGCTATCGAAACCGATAACCGCGACATTGAAACTGTCCTCGCCCAGTGCCTTGCGCGCCTTCTCTACCATCTTCGACAGATGACGAGTCGTCATCGGACAGATCTGGTAACAGCTGGTAAACACCATGCTGATTACCAGGGGTTTACCGCGCAATTGATCCAGGGTCAGACGGTTACCGTCGGTATCGATAAATGCGTGGTTGCCAGGCTCGTTGCCCAGTGCGGACTGACTGACTGCGAGCGCCTGATCGTAATCAAAGGCCGGGGCAGCGGCCCCGGTCGCAGGGATTGATTGTGAAATCGCGCTGGCACTGGGCGCGGCGACCATATGCAGCAGGAGTCCACATATGAGAATAATGTTGCGCATGCGATTCCTGCTGGATAGCTACCCGAGCAACCAGACGTCGAGTACGGCACCGACCAGCAGCAATACCAGCTGCGCCAGCGAGGCAAAGAAGCTCTTCATCGCGACACGCGGCGAAGGATCCCTGATCATTAAGTAATTGTGGTAAATGAAAAAGCCACCACCGCCGGCTGCCGCTACCAGGTAAATCCAGCTCATACCGTAGAAGAAAGGCAGTATCGAGATGGCTACCAGGGTCAGCGTGTTGATCAGCACCACTTCTGCGCAGCGTCGGTTACCGATGATGACCGGTAGCATCGGTACGCCCGTCTTTGTGTAGTCCTTGTTTTTAGCGATCGCCAGGCTCCAGAAATGCGACGGTGTCCAGAAAAACAGGACTAGCGCCAGCATGATCGGCACCGGGCCGAGTTGCGGATCAACCGCGGCGGCACCGGCGAGTACCGCAAAGCTTCCAGATGCTCCGCCGATGACAATGTTGGTCCAGGAACGGCGTTTCAACCACACGGTGTAAACAATCGCGTAGAAAAATGCACCAAGGAAGATATAAATCGCTGCCGGTACGTTCAGTACCAGGGCTGCGGACCCGACCCCGACGACGAGCAGCAACATAATGATACCTAACCACAGCGGTCTCTTACGGAAATACCCGGTAACAAAGGGTCGAGTGCAGGTACGCGGTACCTTGCGATCGAGATCGACTTCAAAATACTGGTTGAAAGCGCCAGCAGCACCGGCTGATATCAGCACCGCAAATGCGAGTACCAGGGCCTCGAAAGCGCTCGGCTGTGGTCCCGGGGTTGCCACCATGGCAACCAGTGCAGTCAACATCATGACCACGCCGATGCGCAGCTTGAGCAGGTTGGTTAGCTGGCTGAACAGTTCGCTGTAAACCGCCCTGGACTGCCCCCGTGAACTAATTTCGCTATCACGGGGGACAATTCCATTTGTCCCTGATGCATTGAGCGGAGTCATTAGCTGAGCGGCCACACCGAGGCCAGGTAATCCCAGTTAATGTAGTAGTAGACGACGAAACACACCAGCAGTGCCAGTGCGAGAGCAAACGTCCCGGGCGCTTCGAAACTGCCGGAACCATGCTCTTCGACCGTCAGTTTCGGCGCCATCTGCAACCGCTCGGGCTGAGTGATATTGTAGGCTGAAGGCGCCAGCGGAAAGCCGAAACCCTGCAGCAGTCCGGCAGATTCATCGAGCTTTTTACCGAACAGCAGCGAACCCACGGTGACCAGCAGATACATCGCACCGCCGAGAACCCCGAGCACACCACCGATACCGGCAACCGCCATCATCGTGTAAGCCGTACCCGGATACTCGAATGCCAGCGCCGCACCGGTGAAATCCATATCCCAGTGGCGTCGGGAAACGCCGAGGGTACCGGCACCAAGCATAAACAGAATCATCAGGGTCATCCCCGCGGAGAACACATAGGGCTGCCATTTGGCGACCCAGGGCAGGAACAATGCCCGGCGAAAAAGCACCGGAATCAACAGGTAAGTCAGCGCCATGAAGGTAAGCGTGGTGCCCACGGCAACAGTAGCGTGGAAGTGTGCCGGCACATAGATGGTGTTGTGGATGATGATGTTGATCTGCTCGGTGCCCATGACCACACCGGTGATACCACCGATGAAGCCGAAGATAATCAACGAGAAGAAAAAGCCGGAAAATACCGGGTTGCCCCAGGGCGCCTTGCGCAACCATTCGAACATGCCCTTGGTATAGCCCTTGGCGCGCTGCGCCACCTCCATCGAGCCTGGTACGGTAAGACCGTGCACCATGCTCGCCAGCACCGCCAGGTACATCGCGTAGCTGGTATTGAAAACCTTCCATTCAGAGCTGATGCCCGGGTCGACCAGTATATGGTGCGCGCTGGCCAGTTGCAGGAACAGGATGTACAGCAGAAACGCGGAGCGGCTCACTTTTTCCGACATTGGCCGGGCGTTGAACAGGACACCGACGATCAGGTACCACACCGAAACATGCGCGGCGACGTTGATCTGTTGCGATGAATGTCCCAGGCCCCACCAGATGACACGGTACATGGCCGCATCGATATGGTTGATGTAACCGATCGACCACAGGAAGGTAGGCACCAGGATGATGGCCCCGCAGGCAATGGTGAAGACCGCGATAATGCATGCCGTCAGCGCGCCGAATGTAACCAGAGGAATCGAACCTTCATAAGTGCGGTCATCCCTGGCAATAACCAGCGTACCCAGAAACACGAAGCAGCCAATTAACGCACCTACCGCGAACAGGATCAGGCCAAGGTAAAAATGAGGTGCCGCCTGCATGGGTGCATAGGACGTCATCATGACGCTTGAATTACCCTGCAACACCGCGATGTTGTTCATCACCATACCGATGATCATCAATGCGAATCCGGCCCAGGCCCAGCGTGGCGCCGCGATCCGCGTGCGCAGCAGCGTCGACGAGGCAAAATACAAAATGGCCATCTCAAAGAAGATAATCCAGAAAATCAGCGCATTGATGCCGTGGCCGGTCAATACCTGGTAAAACACGTCTGCGGGCAACAAATGCACTTCCTGCCAGCGGGTTAAAATTACCCCGAGCCCGAGGAGACCGGCGATCAGCAACGAAACAGCACCGGCGACCGCATTCGCCTTCATCAGGCCTTCGGCCGACTTGTCAAAATAGAATCCCGAATCCGGGCAAACTCTGAACTGTGCCATCTTAATTCTCCTTCACGAAGATTTTGCCGAGCATCAGGTGATGACCGATGCCGCAGAATTCATTACAGACCACGGTAAATTCACCCGCCTGGTCCGGGGTGACGGTGATCACCATTTCATAACCGGGCACGATCTGCAGGTTGATGTTGACCGGTTGCAGCGAGAAGCCATGATTCCAGTCCATCGACGACAGATGCAGTCGGTATGACTGATCTTTCTCCAGCTCCAGGATTGGGTACCATTGCCACAACCGGCCCAGCATGTAAACGTCACTGCCGGCAGGCGGTTTTACAATCGGGATACCGGCCATCTCACCAACCTTATAACTGGCAACCATTTCATCAACCTTGGCCTGAAAGCGGGGCGCTGTGGTCTGGTAGGCTTCGTTGGAGAGGTTCTGTTTTCCATAAATATGCCAGTAGGGCATCATGAAAAACATGATCAGACACCAGACCAGCGCGATTCCGATCCAGATAATTTCCTGTTTTCCGACCGGCGTACTCCACCAGTTTCGTTCCGATGGGGGTAGAAATGAGCTCATTTTATTTTCTCCTGGATTACTTTATGGTGCGACCGGGATGGTGGCGATTTCCATAATTCCCCAAAGGATGTAGAACACAGTCGGCATCACGATCCCGATAAACAGCAGCAGGAAAGGGTTATCGAGTACTCGCTGAAAAAAAGGAACGCGTTCGGGTTTTGGTAGATCGTCTGCTTCTGGCATGGCTAACCTCGTATTATTTATTAAGCCGCGAAGGTCACCACGCCAAGCCCATTCTCTCGTACCCGCCCAGGCATTAGGAATGACCTCGTAACTGGTCCACGAATGGTGACAGCTTCGGTAGCTGGCAGATTAACCAACCGGGTTGCAAAATCACTTGATAAAAGTCAAATGGCAAAAGTTAGCGACGGCAAGGCGTAGCACAGGCGCGGAGCGGGAGCCAGGCGCTTGAACGGATTGACATTGATCAAGTAGCAGTCCAGCTTGTCGTGATAGCTTGTATGCTTATGTGGCAGCCAGACCGATAAACCTTTTTTTATGGAGCCTGTTGATGGCATTGATTGAATGGCGCGAGGAATATTGCACCGGTTTCGCAGGCGTTGATTTCGAGCATGAAGCACTCATCCGCCAGATTAATGCCGTGTACGAGTTGGTCGAGGATCGGGCGGACAAGGCCCTGGTCATCGACAGCCTCGGTGAAATCTACGGCAGCATCTCGGCTCACTTTGCACTCGAAGAGCAGATGATGCTGCGTCATGAGTACGACCATTACCAGCAACACAAGGCCGATCACGAGCGCCTGCTGGACGACATCCGCGACATAACCGATGAATTTGAAGCATCTATCGATATCGACGATACGGAATTCAAACGAAAACTGGCCGACTGGTTTCAGCTGCACTTCAAGACCCACGATTCGCGCCTGCATGGTCTTGCCGAAATGCGGTCACACGAAGCGGTCAGCCAATCAACCTTAAAGACTTTGATTCAACATGCAAAAAACAAGTTACTGCAGCGGCAGGACCGGACACGTTAAAGCCATTCTGCTCGGAATACTGCTGGTTTGCACCGGTTTCCCGGCAATTGTATCCGGCGCATCGCAGGCCGGATTAAATGAAGACCTGTCCGGGCACTATTCCAGGGATGGCAACAACGGCAGCCCGTCGAAGACCGCGGGCAATAATATCTATATCAAGTTTTTTGCCGACCGCTGGGTGGGCATGCTGTTCATTCCCTACCCTTATGCAACCGGCCTCGAAGCTCCCGTTGTCACCCGGGTTTTCGAGGCGGCGCGCAAGCAGACCGGAAGCGCCGCCTTGATGAAAGGTAAATTCGATTTATTATCTGAAGCCGCCACGATCCAAATCGAAAGATACGGCTATCTCGAAGATCGCATTGTCTTCGAATGCGGATCGCTGGCGCCCTGCACGATAAAAATGGGTGACGGATTTCTCGAATTAATCAAACCCGGGGTAATCAACGAACACATCGTCAGGTACAGTCATGTTGCTACCCCCTGAGCGGCGTCCTGCGCGCCGTTAAATCGCTGCCTTTATGAGCAAAAAACGCATTATACCGATCGGCAGCCTGGTGATTGGCGTGGTCTTCGGGCTGGTCATGCTGTTCACCCACCTGCTGGTAAAGCCACCCGCGCCACCCGCCGAGCTGGAAGGCGTAATACGTCCGGAGTTCCGCCAACTGGCGCCCTTTCAGTTACAAAGCCAGAAGCAAGGTCCGATTACCGAAGCAAGCCTGCTGGGTAACTGGAGTTTTGTGTTCTTCGGCTACCTGTCCTGCCCGGATGTCTGCCCCAATACCCTGCACGAGTTAAGTTTGTTTCGGAATTTACTGAAAGACGAAACCGGTACTGAACCGGAAGACCTGCAGATCATTTTTGTTTCGGTCGATCCCGACCGCGACAGCACCGAGAAACTGGCCAGCTACGTGGCTCATTTTAACCGCAAGTTTATCGGCGCAACCGCCGGTAAAGGTGCTATCGATCGATTAACCCGTCAATTCGGTGCTGGCTATGAGTTTGAGCCGGAAACCGCGCCTGGTCAGTACCTGGTCGCGCATACCAGCGCCATTTTCCTGGTCGACCCGTATGGCCGCCTGGTGGCGACATTTTCGCAGCCCCACTATGCCCCGACCCTGTTATCCCAGTACAAAAAAATCACCGCCTACTTTTCAGGTACCGGCTAGCCCGCATATCTCACCAGGGGGCTAGATGATCGCGTAGAGATTTGAATTCACAAGGAATTTTCTGAAGAAGCGTAATACGGACTGTATTCCCGACTGAAGAAAATTTCTTGTGAATTCAAAGATCAAGCGAGGGCTCGTCCATCTGGTGAGATATGCGGGCTAAGCCGCTTGATCACTCGTCCCGCCTGTCGCTCTTTTTCCATTGCTTGTAAGCCCAGATAAAATAGGCTGTAATCATGACCACGTTAATAACAACGCCGATACCAAAAAAGCCGATCATGGAGTCGTTTTGTTCGGGCCCGCTGTCTACTGCGGGCTGTTCGGTATAAGAAGTCTGTTGATTGCTCACAATGTTGGACAAAATAACTAAATGCCGGAAAACCAGTTTACGCTACCTGTTCCCGATAGTAACGCCTGCCGCTTGACCACGGGCTGGTTGTTGCTTGGACTCTCGGCGCTGGTTATCGGTGGCCTGTACACCATTTTGATCGTACTGTCGCGCACCCCGTTCTTCCAGGAGATCATACCCTGGACCGATTTCTTTCACACCGCGTTGGTGGTCCATGTCAATCTAACCGTGCTGGTCTGGTTTCTCGCCTTTGCCGGGGCATTGTGGAGCTATAACAGCTCCGATATCGGCCGCAGCGGTGGCTGGCTGGCACTCATCCTGGCCAGCCTGGGCACGCTGATCATCGTGCTGTCACCCTTCACCGGCGAAAGTCATCCATTGATGAACAACTACGTGCCGGTGTTACAGAACAGCGTTTTTTTCGTTGGACTCGGCATCTTCGGCCTCGGTTTCTGCCTGCTGGTGATACGCAGCTGCTTCACCGCGTTTGACAGTGAAAACCAGACCAGCGGCGAAACCAGCCTGCGTTTCGGCCTGTTTGTCGCGCTGGTCGCTTCGCTGTTTGCGCTCGGCGCGCTACTACTCTCCTATCTCGGAATCGACGCAGGTTTCGAGGGCCTCGCCTACTATGATCGTCTGTTCTGGGGTAGCGGTCATATCATCCAGTTCAGCCATACCCAGCTGATGCTGGTCGCATGGTTGTGGCTGGCCAGCGTCAGCGGGGCCTGGCTGCGCATTTCGCCACGCGTGGCCCTGTTCCTGTTTTTGCTTGGTTTACAACCGGTGCTTGCGGCCCCGATTATTTACCTGGTATTCGATGTCAGCTCCGGCGACCACCTGTTCTGGTTCATCCAGTTAATGAAATACGGCGGCGCCATCGCCGCGGTACCGATCGGGTTGGCGATCCTGCTCGGACTCATCGAACGTTGGCGTCCCACGCCGGGATTCGAAATCGAAAGAAACGCGCTGTTATTCTCGGTGTTGCTGTTCGGCGTTGGCGGCAGCATCGGCTTTATGATCAGTGGCAGTACTGTGACCGTGCCGGCGCATTATCACGGTTCGATCGTCGGCATCACCATTGCGTTTATGGGCTTGAGCTACCACCTGCTGCCGCAGCTGGGGTTCAACAAGGTCAGTGGCGGAATCGCCCGCTGGCAGCCCGGCATCTACGGCAGCGGGCAGTTGATGCACATCATCGGCCTGGCCTGGTCCGGCGGTTACAACGTCGCGCGCAAGTCTACCGATGCCGAACGCGGCTTCGAACAGGTGGCCGGCATGGGCCTGATGGGGTTCGGCGGACTGGTCTCGATCATCGGCGGCGTCATTTTCCTGGTACTGATGTACCTGTCGTTTAAATCCGGGCGCAGTTCGAGCCCGCATCCGTAATCAGTCTGGGTTGCCTGCATTCCCAGAACTCGCCACGCGACGCAACAACGCGCAATCTGTAGTAAGACTGGGCGGGTAAAATAGCGAAATCCTGTTCTACCCGGGGGTTCGCAGCACGCCATAACTTGCCTGTTTATCCCTGCTCGGGGAACGGACGCGGAGATAAATTTTTTTCTTCCCTTTCAAAGGGAGCTGCCGAAATGCTAGCATGCCGCTTTCGACCGCAGTTATTCCAGTAACGAATTGGGGGATTAAACCGTGATTAAAAGCATAGTAGTGGCAATCGATGGCTCCATTCCTGGCAAGCATGCCCAGGCCCTGGCCATAGACCTGGCCGCCAAATACGAAGCCCGGCTAACGCTCGTTCATGTTCTGACCCGTGATCATCCCTCCGATGAATTTGCACGTATGGCTGAAGTGGAGCTCCTGTCTGACGCCAGGAAGCCACGGGTAAATGACAAGGAAAATACCTATTCGGCTGTTGCCCGATTCCTTGGCAGCGCAAGCGATTCCAAAGAAGCAAGGGTTATTGCCTTGCTCGGAGAGCAAATAGTCGATAAGGCGGCCGCTAGCGCCAGCAAGTCCGGTGTGGCAAATGTTACTAAAGAAATTCATACCGGCGATTATGCGAACAGTATTCTCGAAGTCGCCAGGAAAGCGGATGCCGACATTATTGTCATGGGCAGACGGGGCTTGAGCAATCTAAAAGGTTTCGTCACCGGCAGTGTTTCACACAAGGTTTCTCAACGCGCGGAATGTTCGGTGCTTACTGTAAAGTAAGCGGGCTGCAGTCTAATCCGGTCGATGCAATCCTCCTGAAGTCATCCCGACATCCTTACCTGTCATCCCCGCGCTTATATGTCATCCCCGCGCTTATATGTCATCCCCGCGCTTATATGTCATCCCCGCGCAAGCGGGGATCTTGCACTGGTGGCGCGTTATGAGATCCCCGCTTGCGCGGGGATGACATTAGTAAGTAGGCCGGGATGACATTATAAGTAGGCGGGGATGACGTTATAAGTAGGCCGGGATGACAGAAAATAGCTGGGGTGACCTGGATTTTTTCAGTTGGCAGAAGGTAATTTTTTTGATTTTTCCAGCTGTGCGTTTACAACTCTTAATCTGGTTTCGAGTTTCTCGCGCTTTCCAGCATCCTCGGTCGTATCCAGGCTGGCCTGGTAACGATCCCTCTTGTCGCTCAGCAACTGCTGAAGTTTTGTCAGTTTCCCAACTTCGATACCGACGCCTTTTTCATGTTTTTTTACAAGTTTTTCAAACTTATCGACCAGTTTGGTGAATTTCATTAGTACCCCTCTTAAGTATCGAATCCTAGCGGGAAATTAGCGGCAGGTTTTGACCGGCTAATTTCAGGCAGCGGAAGCTTTTTCAATTTCATCCTCATCCAGCACGACTTCCTGAGCTGCTTCAGCCACCAGATCGGTGTGCGAGACCAGCAGCGCCTGGGCAGTGTCGAGCAGATGGCGCGAAGTTTCGTCCACGTAATTGAAGTCGTTCAGCAGCGAGGTTGCCATGATCGGCGTAATCCGATCGTCGCGCAGTATCCCGGTGACCCGAACGTCAAGGTCCGCATGAGCTGACTGTATTTCCGCCTTTAGCTCGTCCATCTCCAATATCGCAATCGAATGATCAATATCTTCATCACCGCGCAGACGATATATCTCCCGCAGAATCATCGCGATCTGGTACCTGAGCTGGTTATATTCGTCACGAATGTGTTTATTGTCGGAAAGCATGTATTTGGTGGCATTTTTACGCAAATGCTTGATGTGCTTGACGCATTCCACGATTTCACCCGCAGCCTTGCGCAGGCGGAACATTTCCTCGGAAAAATCGCTGGACATATGCGCTTGCGAGTTCGAAATGAAATCAACAATCGCACTGTAAAGCACCTTGACCTTGCTTTCGTATAATTCGTCCATATCAAATTCGTGGACTTCCCGATCATTGTCGATGGTCTTTTTCAGGTCGGGGGAGGTCAGTATCTCGGTGCGATGCAGGTTTATGCCATGAGCCATGATCTCGAAGGCCGAGTCGAACAGGTGCCAGACCTCCTTCTTCAAAGCCTTCAGCACGGTTTCGGGAAACTCGATCGCGGCATCGTTGAGGTACAGAGGTTCAGCAAGATCCTTCGCTTTTTCAGGCAGAGACTTGACCAGGTAATCCGCCAGTCGCTGGATCAGTGGAACCATGACCAATACACCGGTGAGATTAAACAGCGTATGAAACACGGCCAATTTCATCGTGTAATTATCAGCGGCTATACCCACCTTGTCGCTAACGACATCGACCGCCCAGACGAACTGGCTGATAAATGCGATTGCGATGACCCCGGTGACGACATTGAATATCAGGTGCGCGCCTGCCAGCCGTTTGCCCTGAACATTTGCGCTCAGTGACCCGATAATGGCGGTAATCGTGGTGCCGACGTTGGCGCCGATCGCAAGCGCCAGGCCGTTTTCATAGGTAATTTGTGATGCCGCCAGTGCGGTTAGAATCAACACCAGCGTCGCGTGACTGGATTGCATCACCACGGTCGCTGCGGCGCCGATCGCGGCAAACAGGAACAACCCGGGGTAGCCCCCGACCGCCAGCGAAGCGAGGTCGAAGCTGTCCTTAAACGCTTCGAAGCCTTCTTTCATGTAATGAATACCCAGAAACAGGAACCCCAGTCCGGCGAGGACGGCGCCCGCACCCTTCAGGTACTTGGACTTCTGGAACGACAACACGATGCCGAAGACGAGCATCGGCATCGCGTAGGCTGAAATCTTGACCTTGAG
>Ga0265309_10000094_pt1 | contig 28745 bp, 26 predicted proteins | sample Helome_FD_192492 | JGI IMG/M metagenome (GOLD analysis project Ga0265309, IMG submission 192492) | Marine sediment microbial communities from subtidal zone of North Sea - Hel_20160524 (Illumina Assembly) | ecosystem: Environmental > Aquatic > Marine > Subtidal zone > Sediment ...
GGCCAGGCTGAGGAGCAGATCGCCGGCCGTGATTGAACCGGCGCCACCGGAACCGGTGATGGCTATCGAAATGTCACATGTATGTTCTGCGTTCATGTCACTGAATTATCCAAAAAAGCGGCTGCTGTTTCATGACAGGCGTCAAAAAAAAGACCGCCATGTTTCAATGGCGGCCCCGGTACTCTTGCCTGGTATTGTTGCTGGACGGCCTTACTTGCCGTGAACCTTATCCATTGAGTTTCTCAAGCGGGTCGCAAACTGAGTGAACATGAACTTCACATTGGACACGTTGTTTTCAGTGGTGAATTCCTTGTACTTTTCACCGATCGCCTTTTCGCCTTCTATCAGGAGCAGCAGTTCACGGGTTCTCGAGTCACGCAGTTCAACCCGTGCCGTAATCTCTCCGGAACCCAGGGTCTTGACCTCGTAGCCATCCATATCGCTGCCGCCACCCGGTTTCAACCAGGGCATGATGCTCAGAATTTCAACTTCCACCTGCAGCACATCCCGCCCGTCTGAATAAACCAGCGGGTAGCCATTATCGCCTTCCAGCACGTCTTTCATGATGTCCCGAAACATGGCCTGCATCGCTTCAAGGTCTTCGACTTCCAGCGACCAGTCGCTGGGATCATCCTCGGCGTATGCGGGTTTGATGACTTTGACATCATCGATAGTCAATGGCTTGACCTGGAATTTCAGGTACTGGCCCCAATTCACCCCATCTTTAACCCACGTTGGTTCCAGCTGGATATCTGCAAACGAAGTGGTGGAGAACAACATCACGAACAAACCGGTGAGCAGTTTTCCGCGATTCAAAAACACTGATTTCATTCCTTGCTCCTTACTGTGTCAAGCCATGTTCCGAATGCCTGTCACGGCAGGCCGACCTGTAACTATAACAAATGATGCCGAAATCGGCGATGGTCTTATTTCATACTGATCATTGATCAGGGCGCCTTATCGGCAAGACTGCTGTAGATAAACTGGATAAACCGGTCAGGCTTGATAAACCCGTTGCCAAGCGTTTCATCCAATTGGGCATTGGGCCGCGCTGCAATAATCTCCTCCAGGCTCTTTCCCTGGTTCATCAGGTCGCGGACCGAGTCTGTCGCATCAGCCAGCATCTGGCCATAACTCTCCAGGTCAGCGCAATTGGCCAACGCGCCATGGCCGGGAATCACCCGCGTATCTGAATGGCACAGCCCCAAAGCAGACTGCACGGCGTCGATCATTCCCTGCACCGATCCGCCACTGCCTCGATCAACCAGCGGGTACATCCCGTTAAAGTAAATATCACCCATGTGGATGACATTACTGTCGGGGAAATGAATGATGATATCGCCATCGGTATGGGCATGGGCAACGTGGTAAGCCACCACTGCTTCAGCGTTGAAATGAAAGGTCACACGGTCGTTGAACGTAACCACCGGCAACGCGCCTGGCGGCAGCGCAGGAATGGTCTTGTCGATTACCGCCATGAACTGCTCTGTGCTCATCCGCTCACGTGCATTATCCTGCGCAACGATGACCGCGCCCATACCGCCCAGTTCTTCGTTACCGCCGGTATGGTCAAAATGCCAGTGTGTATTGATCAGAAAACGGACCGGGCCCGGGTCAATTTCGCTGATAGCCGCAAGGATTTTTCCGGTCAGCGGCGCGTACTGGTCATCCACCAGCAGGACTCCATCGGGACCGGCCATCACGCCCAGGTTCCCGCCGCGGCCTTCCAGCATGTAAACGGCGCCACCGGCGTGTGTCGTTTTTATGGAGACTTCTTCGAACTGGGCCATCAACGGACAGCAAAAAATCAACAATAGAATGCTCAGGAGTACTTTCAATTTTTGTCTCCAGGCACAATTTTCACCACACGGTCCGGCGTCAGGATAAAAAGGGCGCCCTGTGGCCCAACGCGGACATCGCGAATCCTGGCTGCGAGTTCACTGAATACCGGTTCCTCGCGATCAACCCTGTCGGCTGTAACAACCAGGCGCCGGACTTCATGGTTGACCAACGCGCCGATGAACAAGTTGCCCCGCCACTCAGGAAAAAGATCAGCTTCGTAGATGGCCAGCCCGGAAGGGGCAATGGAGGGTACCCAGTAATGTTGCGGTTGCTCCATCCCTTCCCATTCGGTGTACGGTGATATGACGGCCCCACTGTAATCAATACCATAGGTGATGGCCGGCCAGCCGTAGTTCCGTCCCGGCTCGATCCGGTTGAGTTCGTCCCCACCGCGCGGACCATGCTCGTGTAACCACACTTCGCCGAATTGACTAACCGCCAGACCCTGCGGGTTGCGATGCCCATAGCTGTAAACATAAGGTGAGCCGGGAAAAGGATTACCGGGGGCGGCGCTGCCGTCATCACTCATGCGCAGGACCTTGCCCAGGCCACTGTCAATATCCTGGGCGGCCTCGCGATAATTGAAACCATCACCGGTGGTCAACAACAAAGTGCCATCGGGCAGGAAAGCCATGCGGCCGCCGTAGTGAACCGGCGTATCCTTGCGCGTAAAATTACGAAAGATAATCTCAACTTCTTGCAAAGAGTTCCCTTCCAGTCGTCCACGCGCGACTGCCGTACCATTATCCTTCTTGCCACCTTCTGCGAACGCAAGATAGACCAGGCGATTGTCCGCAAAACCGGGGTGGAGCACGACATCGAACAGGCCGCCCTGTCCGGCAAAATAGACTTCGGGCACATTCATCACAGGCTGACGTGACTGGCCGGTAGCGTCAATGTGATAAAGCCGCCCGCCCAACTCGGTGACCAGTGCGGAGCCATCCGGCAGAAACGCTATACTCCAGGGCAGATCGAGTTCGCCCGCCCAGATCTCGAGCTGGTACTCTTGCGCGTGAACCCATGCCGCGTAAGCCGTAACCAGCCCAAGGATCATGGCCAGAAATATCGAGCGTTTCGTATTCGACATGCCACCTCTCCGTTATGCTAGCCTTGCGTTTCAGGAGAGAGCATACATGAACCACTGGCTGCCCATCATCCGCTTTCTCGCTGCCCGGCTTGCGATTTATCTTGCCGCGGTGGCGGTCGCCTATTTCCTGGCTTCAGTGCTGGCCACACAATCCGTTGTCTCCAGCCTGGCAGGCATGGGCCTGGCGGTCAGTTTCAGCGAACGCCTGTCCATGACCATCCATGATCTTGCAGGAATGACGGATGTTTTCCTGCCAATGATCGCTTTCGGCCTTTTGATTGCCTTTATGGCGACCGCCCTTATCTGCCGTTATACGGTCCGGTGGCGTACTCCGCTCTATATCCTGGCAGGCGCAGTTGCACTGGTTTGTGTCCATCTTGGTCTCGAGCTTGCGTTCGGAATTACCCCTATCGCCATTGCACGAACTCCGGTCGGATTGCTGACGCAGGCGTTTGCCGGAGCCTTTGGCGGGCTTACTTACCTGGTGGGGTTGTTTATCGTTCAGATGCCTGGGCGATCCGGAATGCCACCTCGAGGGACGTATATTACAAAAAGCCTTTCCGGCTGCCTGGCCCTGCTTTTTACACTCTTGGTGAGTGCACCGCTGCAGGCACTTGATGCAGAACCGATTGGGCCTGGCCCCTACTCCGTTGGCACAACCAATGTGCAGGTCAAAAATGATTTCAGCGACATCAGTACTGACCAGGTCCGGGCTTACCTTGCGGGGCATTTTTCAGAACAGGGTGAGCGGGCCTTTGTGACCGACCTGTTGGAATATCCTGAGGCAGCCTGGGTGGTTAACGTCGAGGTGCCTGATGATGAGGTCTACGGTCCGATTGCGGGTGAAGCCCTGCCAGTACTCGTTTATGTGAACTATCCAACCACAGCTGAGAACCATCGCAGCAACTATTCTTTTCCGTTTCCGGATGGAGCGGACAACGATCTGCAGCACATGCAGGGTCCGGGTGAAAAACCGATATTCGCCGACCAGCGGCAGCATTACCCGCTGGTATTGATTTCGCATGGACGCAACGTCCATGGTATCTGGGAGATTGAACACGCCCGGCGGCTTGCCAGCCATGGCTATATTGTTGTTACGGCTAACTACGGCGACTTGAGAATCCAGAACGAGGGGCCGGAAACCTATGACCTGCTATTCCGGCCGCTCGCGGCTAAAGCCATCCTCGACCAGGTACTTTCGAGCCAGGATTTTGGCGGCCATATTGATCACTCCCGGATTGCTACTTCCGGCCACAGCATGGGTGGCTTTACTTCCCTGGCGCTTGCCGGTGGGCGCTACCTGGATGATAACCGGTCGGTATTTGACCCGCGGGTCAGCGCCGTTGTAGCCGCGGCACCCTGGGTTGGCGATAACCGGCCCCCGACCCCGTATTACCTGTTTGGCGATGGCAACTCCGGCTTGTCGCAGATCACTGTACCGGTTCTGACCGTATTTGGCGGTGACGACCAGGCCGCGACTCCGTCCTCCATTCTGCTGGCAATGGAGCAGCTTAGCGGTCCACTTTACGTCGTAGAACTTGTCGGTCAACCGCACATTTTCGAGCCGGATTCATGGATGGACCTGGCGAACTGGGAGTTACTTTTCCTTTCGGCTCACCTCAAAGGTGAGGCAGGATCTTTGCAACGGCTGAAAAACACCTCAGCGATGCATGGCGGGAATAAAGACATCCAGCATTTCGATCTGCAACGCTTAATGCTGGCACGACCGATAAAGAACCCTTAGTCTTACTTTCTTTCGAAGTTCCGGAGAACTGAATGAAGGCCCTGCTGCTTGCCCTGATGACTAGCATTCTCAGCTTTACTCCTCTCTATGCCAACGATGACCTGCGCATCTCGATTGCCGAGGACTATGACAATAACCTCGAGTCGCTGTTTGTTCATTTTCATCAAAACCCCGAACTGTCGAATTTCGAATTTGAGACAGCAAAGCGGCTGGCAGGGGAAATCCAGGCCCTGGGTTATGAGGTGACCGAAGGCGTTGGTGGCACCGGAATCGTCGCGGTCATGGAAAACGGTGATGGCCCGACCGTAATGATCCGGGCCGACATGGATGGCCTTCCTTTAAAAGAAAACACCGGCCTGGAATACTCTTCAGAAGCCGTTCAGGCCGGGCCTGGCGGCCAGGAGTATCCCGTGATGCACGCCTGCGGCCACGACGTGCACATTACCGCCCTGGTGGGAACGGCCCGGCAAATGGCAGCTCGCCGCGGCCAGTGGTCGGGCACGTTGGTATTAATCGGACAGCCGGCTGAGGAGCGCATTTCGGGCGCCCGGGCCATGTTGGACGATGGACTGTATGAGCGTTTCCCCAAACCGGACTTTGCCCTGGCCTTTCATGTCGCTGCCGGAATCGCCTCGGGCATGGTTGAAATTCCGCTGGATGTGGTCGCATCGAGTTCAGACTCTGTCGATATCATTGTCCATGGAGTGGGCGCCCACGGCGCCTCGCCGCACCAGGGAATCGACCCGGTTTTGGTGGCCTCACAAATCGTGGTTACCCTGCAGTCGGTGGTCAGCCGCACGATTCCACCGATGGAATCCGGGGTCATCACCGTGGGCTCTTTTCACGGCGGCACCAAGCACAACATCATCAGCGACAGGGTCGAAATGCAGCTAACCGTGCGTTCTGACAACCCGGAAGTCCGAACCCTGTTACTCGATGGCATCGACCGGGTTGCCGAAGGCGTGGCCAGGTCATTTGGCGTGCCTGAGAACCTGCTTCCCGAGGTTCACCGTTCTCCGGTCGAAACAACGCCACCTACCATCAATGACCGCGCCACAGCAGAACGTGTGCTGGCCGCGGTAACTGAAGAAATGGGTGAAGACTTTGTCCAGCTGACACCCCGTAACGGCATGGGTGCCGAAGATTTTGCCTACTTTGTGCAACCCGGGCTGGATGTCAAGGGTGTTTATTTTGCTGTCGGCGGCACACCGCCAGGTAAAGTTGAAGATGCACCGTCCCATCACTCACCGTTCTTTGTCATCGAACCGGAGCCCAGTATCAAGTCCGGCGTTGAAGCTACCGTCATTTCCGCTATCGAACTGTTCGGTACACGATGAAAGCCCTGGACCAAAACCGGCGCGACTTCCTCGCTGGTACTGGCCAGTTGGCAGGTGCCGGATGGGGCACGAGGAGGAGAGATATGAAGTCAGTAATGTTTACGCTTTTAGGACTGGCTATCCTGGTTTCCGGCTCAGCCCGGGCCGGAGAATTGGATGTTCAACACTACAGCTCCAACCCGGACATGCAGTTACCTTTCTCGGATGCGGTCAAAGTCGGCAACATGCTTTACCTGTCCGGCAAGATCGGCAATATTCCGGGCACCTCACAGCTCGCCAAAGGCGGTATCACCGGAGAGACCCGCCAGGCCCTGGAAAATATCAAGGCCAGCCTGGAAGAGTACGGCTCCTCGATGGATGAGGTGGTCAAATGCACGGTATTCCTCGCGGACATTAACGAATGGGGCGCCATGAATGAGGTTTACAAGACTTTTTTTCCGGTCAACCCTCCAGCCCGCAGCGCCCTGGGCAGCAGTGGCCTGGCGTTGAACTCGAGGGTGGAGATCGAGTGCCTGGCGGCGATGCGTTAGCCTTCAAAGCCAGGCACTAAAACGGGCGGTTTATTTTAACTTTTGGAAAACGATGCTCGCATTGGTACCGCCAAAACCAAAATTGTTGCTCATGATCCGGTTCAGGTTTGCATCGACCCGGGTTTCAAGCAGCACCGGCATGCCCTCGGCCCCCGGATCCAGCTCGGAAATATTAGCCGAGCCCGCCATGAAGCCGTGTTCCAGCATCAATAGGCAATGAATGGCTTCCTGCACGCCGGCGGCTCCAAGTGAATGTCCACAGAGGGACTTGCTCGAACTGAACGGCGGCACGTTCTCGCCAAACAGTTCGCGCATGGCCTGCAGCTCGGCAATGTCGCCCAGCGGCGTGCTGGTGCCATGTGTGTTGATGTAGTCAATTGGCCCATCGAGGGATTCCAGCGCCTGTTGCATGCAGCGCACTGCACCCTCGCCCGATGGCGCAACCATGTTATCGCCGTCGGAACTGGTGCCGTAGCCAACAATTTCCGCGTAGATCTTCGCACCACGCGCCCTGGCGTGCTCCAGCTCTTCGAGAACCAGCATGCCGCCACCGCCCGCAATGACAAAGCCATCACGATTGACGTCGTAGGCGCGCGAAGCCCTGGTGGGATCGTCGTTATACCCGGATGAAAGGGCGCCCATGCCGTCAAACATCATCGCCAGGCTCCAGTCCTCTTCTTCACCACCGCCGGCGAACATCACGTCCTGCTTACCCCATTGAATCTGTTCCATTGCCGCCCCGATGCAATGGGTACTGGTGGCGCAGGCCGAGGTAACCGAATAGTTCAGGCCGAGTATTTTGAAGTGAGTGGAGAGGCAAGCCGAGACTGTGCTGCTCATGCATCGGGGAACCAGGTAAGGGCCAACGCGGCGCACGCCTCTTTCCCGCAAAGTATCCGCACCCCAGACAACGTTCGCACTGGAAGCACCTCCGGATCCAGCGATCAGGCCTGTGCGGTTGTTGGAAATAACGTTTTCTTCCAGCCCCGAGTCTTCAATTGCATTACTCAGGGCAACATATGCATAAGAAGCAGCATCACCCATGAACCGCTTGTGTTTGCGGTCAATCAATGCAACGAGATCGATGTCAACCGATCCCGAAACATGGCTGCGCAATCCGATTTCCCGGAATGATTCATTGAAGCTGATGCCGGATTTGCTATGACGCAATGAATCTGTCACGACATCCTTGGTATTTCCCAGGCAGGAAACAATCCCCATACCTGTTACGACAACACGACGCATATCTACCTCAAAAATTATCAGTGGAAAGAAACAGCCCGACCTTCAGATCTTCTGCTGAGTAGATATCGCGACCGTCAACGGCAACGATACCATCAGCAATTACCATGCTCAATCTGCGCACAATGACTCGTTTCATGTTCAAAGTGTAGGTCACTTTTTTGGCCGTTGGCAGAATTTGGCCGGTAAATTTTACGCCTCCCGCACCCAGCGCCCTGCCTTTTCCTGTGCAGCCTGACCAGGTAAGAAAAAACCCGCATAGCTGCCACAGTGCATCAAGACCCAGGCACCCCGGCATAACGGGATCCCCTTCAAAATGACAGTCAAAAAACCAAAGGTCCGGCCGAATGTCCAGTTCTGCAGTAATCGATCCCTTGCCAAACTGACCACCGTCACTGTTGATATCAGTAATCCTGTCAACCATCAGCATGTTATCTTTTGGCAGCTTTGCCCGATCCGGTCCGAACAGCTCACCGATTCCGCAAGCCACCAGATCTTCCCGTGTGTAGTTGCTCTTAATATTCTGAAGTTCTGTCATTTGAAAGCCAGGCTCCCGTAAAAGCGTGTGTCATGTAAAAACGCACTTTACACCCGTTTATCGCGAATCGCTGGGGTTTTTCTAAATCGCTGCCATCGCCTGCAAGACGGTACGAGCCAGGAACGCCAGCCCAATAACTACCAGGCCGGTTACATGCAGCCGGTAATTCCTGGAAATCATGAGGAGCAGGAAGAGAATACCAATACCTACCGTCAGGTACGTCGAATAGCCGACATTGCTGAATGCCACGTCCAGGCCAATGGTCCAAATCTGCACCAGGCAGAGCAACAGGAAGAATCGGCCGCTTTGTTCGAAGTAGTAGGAATCCAGCAAGGCGCCTTCCTCAGCATCATTGGGCGAGGTGACAAGATTGGTGGCAAAGAGAAAAATGATGGGGCCGATGATAAAACTGACAAAGGCAAGAAAATCCCAGCCCTCAATGTCCAGGATCGCTGTCGTTTCCCAGAAAAAGCTCAGGTAAGCGAGCAGCAAAAGCGCCAGCCAACCGGTATGAAGCGGAGCGGTTTTGAATTTTCCGCCGACAATATCCGACAACGCCATCAGCACGTTGACCAGGCCGGTCGCCACGATCGTGACGTACATGATTGCAACCAGCAGTGTGGTGGGATTGTCCATTGAAGCTATTCTAGCTCAACTCGCGCATCGCTTCTTCCAACCCGCGTACCGTCAGAGGATACATTCTCTCCTCCATCAGTTCGGATATCATCCGGATAGAAGGGGTGTAATCCCAGCGCTGCCGGGGCTCAGGGTTCAGCCAGATTGCTCTCGGGAAAGTATCCAGCAGCCGTTGCATCCAGGTGGCGCCCGCCTCTTCATTCCAATGCTCGACGCTGCCGCCGGGGTAGTGGATTTCGTAAGGGCTCATGGTCGCGTCACCCACCAGGATAAGCTTGTAGTCAGCAGGGTACTTATGCAGTACATCCATCAATGGCGTGCGGTCTGAATGGCGTCGCGAGTTGTCTTTCCAGACGCCTTCGTAGACACAGTTGTGAAAGTAGAAATACTCCAGGTGCTTGAATTCACCGCGCGCCGCTGAAAACAGTTCCTCGCACACCCGGACGTGGTCTTCCATGGAGCCGCCAACGTCAAGGAACAGCAGGACTTTTACGGCATTGTGTCTCTCCGGCACCATCTTGATTTCGAGCATGCCGGCATTGCGGGCCGTCGACTCGATCGTATCGGGTAAATCCAGTTCATCTGCAGCGCCTTCGCGGGCAAAACGGCGCAAACGTCGGAGCGCAACTTTCAGGTTGCGGGTTCCCAGTTCGACAGAGTCATCCAGGTTGCGAAATTCGCGTTTGTCCCAGACCTTCACAGCACGGCGGTGGCGTGATCCCTGCTGGCCGATCCGAATGCCTTCCGGGTTGTACCCATAGGCGCCGAATGGCGATGTGCCCCCTGTGCCAATCCACTTGTTTCCACCTTCGTGGCGCTCTTGCTGTTCCTGCAGGCGCTGCCGCAGCGTCTCCATCAATTGCTCCCAGCCACCGAGGGATTCCACCATGGCTTTTTCTTCTTCGGACAACAACCGTTCATATTCCCGGCGCAGCCATTCTTCGGGAATTTCGGCATCATCATCGCCAAAAATCGCCTTTATTCCGTGGAAATGCTCCGAAAACACCCGATCGAACCGATCGTAGTAAGCCTCATCTTTGACCAGGGAAGCCCGGGCCAGGTAATAAAACTCGTCTACGCTGTAACCGGTGATTCGATGCTCCAGCACTTCCAGCAGCGTCAGGAATTCGGTGATGGAAACCTTGAGGCCACCCTCGCGCAACATGAAGAAAAAACGGATCAGCATCGGTTCAACCTACCGGAGCTTAGCGTCCTTCCCGCTGGTTGAGGAATATCAATCGCTCGAACAAGTGTACGTCCTGCTCATTTTTCAGCAGCGCACCGTGCAGCGGCGGAAGCGTCTTGCGCCGGTCATCGCTTGACAGCGTTTCGGGCGGAACGTCCTCAGCAAGTAATAACTTGAGCCAGTCCAGCAGCTCCGAAGTGGAAGGCTTTTTCTTCAGGCCGGGCACATCGCGCAGTTCGAAAAACGCCCGCAGTGCCTCGTCCAGCAATTGTTTTTTCAGGCCTGGATAATGCACGTCCACGATGTCACGCATGGTCTCTTCATCCGGAAACCGGATGTAATGGAAAAAACAGCGGCGCAGAAAAGCGTCCGGCAACTCTTTTTCATTGTTACTGGTGATGACGATAATCGGACGGTGTCGCGCAACCACCGTTTGGTGGGTCTCATAGACATAAAACTCCATGCGATCCAGTTCACGCAACAGGTCATTGGGAAACTCGATATCGGCCTTGTCGATTTCGTCGATCAGCAAAACCGGTTGAACATCCTGCTCGAAGGCTTCCCACAGCGGCCCCTTCACGATGTAGTTGGCAATATCGTGAACCCGCTCATCCCCCAACTGCGAATCGCGCAAGCGGGCCACCGCGTCATACTCGTACAAACCCTGTTGTGCCTTGGTGGTGGATTTCACATGCCATTGCAGCAAAGGCCGGTCCAGGCCCCGCGCAATTTCTTCAGCGAGCTGTGTTTTCCCGGTGCCTGGCTCCCCTTTGATCAGGATCGGCCGGCCGAGCGTCACGGCGGCGTTAACAGCGGTCATCAGGTCTGCGGTGACGACGTAGCGGTCGGTACCGGTGAAGCGTTGGTCGGACATATCAGGGAATCTCTGGGGTAAACGAACATTCTACCTGCAGAGCAAATATATTGGGAACCAGTTCTGCTCCGGTAGCGAAAACCTGATTCCTCAACTATGGTTATCAGCAACAAATAACCATAAACAGAAAATTCAGGAGAGCCTTGCATGAAACGACGTCATTTCCTCCAGTCCTCTGTTGCTGCCGCAGTAGCCGCTTCACTTCCCACTTCGCAGGCGCTGGCTGCGGCCCTGGCAGCCATCAGCGAAGTGACGGGAGACGTCAACGCCGTAACCGGCGGCGGCGCCCAGGTCACCCTGGAGCAGGCCGCAGTCAGGGAACTTGGCGACAGTCTGCTCGGCAGGCTCCTTTTGCCGGGCGCAGAGGGTTATGACACAGCGCGCCGGGTGCTTAATCCGGTCATCGATAAACACCCCGCATTGATTGTGCAGCCCAGCGGAGCGGCCGACATCATGAACGCGGTCACCTTTGCCGGCGAACGTGATTTGCTGGTTGCGGTCAAGTGTGGCGGCCACAGCTTTTCGGGCAAGTCGACCTGCCAGGGCGGCATGCAGATCGATCTCTCCTCGTTTCGCAGCGCGCGCGTGGATGCCGAGTCCCGCACAGCCTACATTGCCGGTGGCAGCCTGCTGGGGGAACTGGACCATGAGGCCATGGCCCAGGGCCTGGTCACGCCAGCTGGAACCGTTTCCCATACCGGGGTCGGAGGATTGACCCTTGGCGGCGGGTTCGGGCGCCTTGCCCGGCGCTTTGGACTGGCCCTGGATAACGTGACCGGGGTTGATATCGTTACGGCGGATGGAAAACTGGTGCATGCAGATGCCAATGAACACCCTGACCTTTTCTGGGGCGTTCGTGGTGGTGGCGGTAATTTCGGCGTTGTCACATCGTTTGAGTTCAAGCTGCATCCGATGCAGCGAAAAGTCATCGGCGGCGATATCATTTATCCGCTGGACAAACTGCAGGATGTACTCGGTTTTTATGCTGATTACATTACTGAAGCACCGGACGACCTGTACCTGGACTTTGCTGTATTTTCCGATCCCGGCACGACTGACGGCGGAGTTTTGTTAAGCACATGCTATTCCGGCCCGGAGAGTGGGGCCGACAAAATCTATTCCCTGATCAATAAAGTCGGGACACCGGTCCATGATGGAACCAGCGCTGTCGATTATGTCGCGCTGCAGCGCAGTTGGGACAATACCGACCCTCGCAACAAGGGCAGTTATCTGAAATCTGGTTTCATCGACGAGTTTCCGGACCAACTGGTCAGCACCATCGTGCAGAACTACAAGACATTCAATGAGCGCGGCTCGACGATGTTTTTCCAGCACTCCGGAGGGGCGATTGGCCGGGTCCCCGCCGATGCCACGGCTTTTGCCCACCGCAAGTCCATTGCCAATATGTTCGCCGTAGTTGAATGGCCAGTGGCTGAATCACGTGACTCACATGTCAGGTACATCAAGGAATACTGGAAGGACTTCGAACCGTTCATCGACGGTTGGTATACCAATGAAGTAGCGGACCATTCCGACAACAAGGTAAACAAGAACTACCAGGGCAATTACGCCCGCATGTTAGAGGTCAAGAATCAGTATGACCCCGGCAACCTGTTCCGCCTGAATGCGAACGTAAAGCCTACGGCCTGAAAATGTGAAGCCCAGGGTCGAAGCCCGGCGTTACCCGGGCAAATTTAACTGCCAGGAAACGCCGAAGCGGTCAGTCAGCCAACCGAACCTCGAACTCCGTTTCATTGCGGAGACAACTTGCCGACAACCAGGCCAAGAACCGCTCCGCCGACTGCATATGCGATCAACGCTTCAACGCTCCACCACACCCAGATCATTTCCGGGAGGTTGAAAACACCGGACCAACCGGCTGCCATGGAAACGTAGAACAGAAAAACGATGACGCCGAACTTGATCCCCTGCAGCATCGAAGAGCCATCCAGAGCTGACCTGATGTTGTCGAAAATGCCGGCCATGAGAAAAGCGCCCAGCAGGCCGGTTGCTATCCAGCGCGGCAGCAGGGCCGCCATATCAGGTGGTTGCTGATTCAACTCCGGCCGCCAGAACGGCGCATTGGCCATGTACATTTCAGTCAGGATACCTTCATGAATCAAGGGTCCGGTCCCCATCGAGATAATCCAGTGGGCGACATACATCGCCAGACCGCCAACAACAATCACTTTCGGGTTGAATTTCATGTAGGCTCTCCATCTTGTTTATTTGTTTCCAGCTCACCTTTACTCTAGCAAAACCCCGGAAATACGCATTTATCCATGAACGCATTCAAACTCATCCCCGTGTTCGTCAGCTTCCTGTTACTGGCTGCACACTTTTACCGGGCAGGCCTGGTTCCGCTGAGCGTGCTTTGCCTGGCCGTGCTTTTGCTTTTGTTGGTTAGAAAAAGCTGGATTCCGCGCATGTTTCAAATTCTGCTGTTGGCCGGTGCACTGGAATGGCTGCGTGCTTTGTATTTTTTCGCGGCCATGCGGATCGCCTGGGATCAGCCATGGACCCGCCTCGCCCTGATCCTGGGGACGGTAGCCCTGCTCACGGCTCTGTCCGGCCTGGTGTTCAACAATCGAAAGATACGGGCTTTTTACTTCCCTGAAAAAGACTAAAAACTGCCTCTGAACATTTATTACCATTTGCTAATATGCTATGGTCTGGCAGATAAACTTGCGAACTAACTTTCATCAGGAAACGGTTGATGGCCCTTCATCAGGAACAGGTAGACACTTCCCCAAAAATTTCTGACGAAATCAAATACACGACATGTTACATGTGCGCCTGCCGCTGCGGCATCAAGGTGCACCTGACCAATGGCCAGGTTCGCTACATCGAAGGCAATCCGGACCATCCGGTAAATAAGGGTGTGCTGTGCGCCAAGGGTTCATCCGGCATCATGCAGCACCTTTCTCCAGCACGTCTTTCAGCCCCGCTGAAAAGGACCGGGCCGCGGGGCAGCGGTGAATTCGAAGAGATTTCCTGGGAAGAGGCGTTCGAAATTGCCACCGGCTGGCTGTCGGACATTCGTGCGACCGATCCGCGTAAGCTGGCATTTTTCACCGGGCGCGATCAGAGCCAGTCCCTGACTGCATTCTGGGCAACCAAATTCGGCACGCTGAATCATGCCGCTCACGGCGGTTTCTGCTCGGTCAACATGGCCGCTGCCGGCCTGTACACCATTGGCGGCTCATTCTGGGAGTTTGGCGAGCCGGACTGGGAACACACGCGCTATTTCATGATGTTCGGAGTGGCCGAAGATCACGATTCCAACCCGATCAAGAGCGGGCTGGGTAAGCTCAAGACCAGGGAAAACACCAAGTACGTTTCCATTAACCCGGTGCGCACAGGGTATTCCGCGATTGCCGATGAATGGATCGGTATCAGGCCCGGTACAGACGGCTTGTTTGTCATGGCGCTGATCCATGAACTGCTGAGGGCACAGAGAGTCGACCTGGACTTCCTGATTCGCTACACCAACGCGCCATGGCTGGTCCGCATCCAGCCAGGCCATCCGGAAAACGGCCTGTTTTTGCGCGATCAAGAGGGCAACCCTCTGTGCTGGGAAAAGAGCAAGGACCGGCCAGTCAATGCCCTGCTGCCCGACATCGCACCTGAATTAAGCGGAATCTTCGAGTTGCCGGACGGTACCATGGCAAGGCCGGCGTTTGAAATCATGGCCATGCGTTACCTTGAGCAGCAATATTCGGCTGTCGAGGTTGCTGAGAAAACCGGCATTCCTGCCAGCACCATCAAGCGCATTGCCGCAGAACTCGCCCACGCGGCGTTCGAACAGGAAATTGAACTGGATGTCGAGTGGACCGACTGGGCCGGACGCAAACATGACAAGATGGTCGGGCGACCGGTTTCAATGCATGCCATGCGGGGAATCTCGGCTCATTCCAATGGATTTCAAACCTGCCGCGCCATTCACCTGTTGCAAATGTTGCTCGGCAGCATCGATTGCCCGGGCGGATTCCGTTACAAATCGCCGTTCCCACGCCCGTGTCCGCCGGGTCCGAAACCGACCGGCAAACCCGGCCAGGTAAAAGCGGGCAAACCCATGCCCGGTCCACCGTTAGGTTTTATCAATGGCCCGGAAGATCTGCTGGTCAATGAAGACGGCAGCCCGTGCCGGATAGACAAGGGCTTCTCCTGGGAACACCCGTTTTCTGCCCATGGCCTGATGCACATGGTGATCCACAATGCCTGGGCGGGCGACCCGTACCCGGTAGATACGCTGTTCCTTTACATGGCCAACATGGCCTGGAACTCGTCGATGAATTCGAAGGGTACGATGGATATGCTCACTGCTGTCGATGAGGCTACGGGTGAGTACAAAATCCCTCACATCATCTACTCGGATGCTTATGCATCTGAGATGGTGTCTTATGCCGACCTGGTCCTGCCGGACACGACCTACCTGGAACGCTGGGATTGCGTCAGCCTGCTCGACCGCCCGATCAGCACCGCGCACGGGCCCGCTGACTCCATCCGCCAGCCCGTCGTACAACCTGACCGCGATGTGCGTCCTTTCCAGGACGTCCTGATCGAACTGGGTGCGCGACTCGGTTTACCGGCCTTCAGCAACGAAGACGGCTCAGCCACCTACCCGGGAGGTTATCCGGACTACCTGGTTAACCATGAACGAATGCCTGGCATCGGCCCTCTGGCCGGATGGCGGGGCGCGGACGGAGACCAGCATGGCAAAGGGGAACCCAACCCGAATCAGCTGGAACGTTACGTGGAAAACGGTTGCTTCTGGAAGCAGGATCTGCCGGATTCCCAGCTTTATTACAAACACGCCAATAAGGACTACCTAATATGCCCACAGCATGGGTTTCATACCCAATGCCAATCAGATCGTGATGCAGCTTTACAGCGAACCCTTACAACGATTCAAACTGGCGGCTCAGGGCCACGGCGAAATTCAGCCACCCGCGGAACTGCGTGAAAGGATAGAGCGCTACTTCGACCCGCTGCCGATCTGGTACCAGCCGATTGAGGAAACCCTGATTGCCCTGGATGAATATCCCATCCATGCCATTACGCAGCGGCCAGCGGCGATGTACCACTCATGGGGTTCACAGAACGCCTGGCTGAGACAGATTCATGGTTACAACCGCTTATGCATGCACCGTGACCTCGCTGCCGAACTGGGGGTCGGTGATGACGACTGGGTGCACGTGGAAAGCCACCATGGCAAGATCAAGGCCCAGGTGCGCACGATGACAGGCTGCGAGCGAAATACCGTCTGGACCTGGAATGCTATTGGTAAACGCAGAGGCGCCTGGAACCTGGAGGATGACGCGGCCGAAGGAGAAAAAGGCTTCCTGCTCAATCACCTGATTTCCGAACTGCTCCCCACTGACGGTGACGGCAAGAAGCGCCGCATGAGCAATTCTGACCCGATTACCGGGCAAGCCGCATGGTTCGACCTCAGGGTTCGCGTCAGTAAAGCCGAAGCCGGCGACGAAGTCAGTGAGCCCCGGCTCGAGCCCCTCAAACCGGTACCCGGAGTACAAAAGCGGCCAGGGATACTGCGATTCGGCGAACAATTCCTGCCCAAAGGCAGTTGGCGCCGGAAGGAGCGGTCATGACCAGCCTGCCAAAATCAACTGGCAAGAAACTGGGGCTGGTAACGGACCTTGATATCTGTGTCGGCTGTCACGCTTGCGCTGTGAGCTGTAAGGAATGGAATGCCAGCGGGCATTCGGCCCCTCTGACGGACACCAATGCCTACGGCAAGGATCCTTCCGGAGTCTGGTTCAACCGGGTTCACGTCTTTGAAACCCAGGACGGCGATCAATCACGAACCGTCAACTTTCCCCGCTCCTGCCTGCATTGCGAACAACCAGCCTGCGTGACGGTTTGCCCAACCGGCGCTTCTTATAAGCGCGAAGAGGATGGCATCGTCCTGGTTGACGCCGAGAAGTGCATTGGCTGCAAACTCTGTTCATGGGCCTGCCCTTACGGCGCACGGGAATACGACGCTGATGACGGCATCATGAAGAAATGTACGCTGTGCATCGATCGCATCTACAACGAAAACCTGGAAGCAAGCGAACGCAAGCCCGCCTGTGTCATCGCTTGTCCGGCCGGAGCCCGTCATTTCGGCGATCTGGGTGACCCGGCATCAGACATTTCCCGGCTGGTGGAACGCCGCGAGGGCTATGCCCTGATGCCCGAAAGCGGTTATCAACCGGTAAACAAGTACCTGCCACCGCGCCCGCGCAAGAACCAGGCAGGCGATACCGGCACATCCGACCATCTCGAAGCCGCAGAAGACGCCGTCGATGGCAGCGCCTTTTTCAAGTGGCTGGACCAGGCACTGTCGAGATAACACGGGAGCAGAAATCACATGTATCCGGCATATTCCGTCATTCTCTTCACCGCTTCTTCCGGCGCAGGCTACGGGCTCATCGCCTGGCTGGCCATTGCCCGCCTGAGCGGTCTGTGGGAACTCACCCCGGTCACCGCGCTGGTGGCGTGCCTGGTTGCCCTGGTGCTGATTACCACGGGATTACTGTCGTCTACATTCCATCTTGGCCATCCCGAACGGGCCTGGCGGGCACTGAGCCAGTGGAGAAGTTCCTGGTTAAGCCGTGAAGGTATTTTCGCCCTGTTGACCTATCCAGCGGCACTGGTATTTACCGCCGGTTGGATCCGGCCGGAAGTCTCGCCCGGCCTGATGACCGCTGCGGCGGCAATGACCCTGGTGCTCGCCCTGATCACGGTCATCAGCACCGGCATGATCTACGCTTCGCTCACAACCATTCCCCGCTGGCACAACCGCTGGGTAGTGCCGGTTTACATCGCATTGGCTGCGGCCAGCGGCGCACTGTTGTTTACCCTTGTGCTGGCTATTTCAGAATCAGCCAACCAGCAGAGCTTGATCGGGGTGCTCGCGGTGCTGCTGATTTCATGGATGGTCAAATGGCGCTACTGGCGTTTCATCGATGGCCAGCAACCCGCAAGCACGACCGGCACGGCAACCGGCCTCGGCCACCTGGGAACCGTCACGCAGCTGGAAGCACCCCATACATCGGAAAATTACCTGCTCAAGGAGATGGGCTTTCAGATCGCCCGCAAACACGCCGCCAAACTGCGCCGCATGGCGCTGAATCTCGGCTTGCTGTTGCCGGGAATCCTGCTGATCCTGGCCGGCGTCTCCGGTGGAACCAGCCAGTTGGTCTTGCTGTTGGCCGCTACAGCACTTGGCATCGGCGGAATCGTACTCGAACGCTGGCTGTTTTTTGCCGAGGCCAAACACGCCGTCACCCTGTTCTACGGACGCTCACTGTAACCGCGGGATACGCCCATTTGGTTCGGTGCCAGCGGAGGCTTTGGGTGTAATTCCCTGATTGCAGAACACGCTCGAGACGTCCATGTGCGCTCTTCGGCTGTTCCCGACAGCCGAAGGTCCTTCAATCAGGGAATTACACCCAAAGCCTCCATGGAACCTGGGCAGCAGGAATATGGGCGTATCCCGCGGTCACAGTACGCCGTTGGATTTGAGTGCGGAAATTTCTTCGGTAGACAAACCCAGCAGTTCGCCGTAGATCTCGTCGTTGAAGGCACCCACTTCGGGTCCCGCCCAGTCGGTTCGGCCGGGGGTTGCGCTGAGTTTGGGCACCATGGCTGGGATTTTCAGGGCTTTGCCGTTGACGTCCACTTCCTCGAACAGGCCACGCGCGATGAAGTGCGGGTTCACCATCATATCGGCTACGCTGAAGATTGGCCCGGACGGGACGCGGGCTTCTTCGAGCAGGGACAAGATGGTCATTGAATCCATCGAGCCGGTCCACTCGGCGACCGCGGCGTCGATTTCCGGTTCGTGCTTTACACGGCCGGCGTTGTTGGCAAGGCGCGGGTCGTCTCCCATCTCGGGGCGGCCCATCTGTTCGCATAAGCGTTTGAAGATGGAATCGCCGTTGGCGCCGATGATAATGAACTTACCATCGGAGCATTGGTAGGTGTTGGTGGGCACGATACCGGTGATGGTGGAGCCCGATGGTTCACGGATCACACCGGCGCCATCGTACTCGGGAATAACCCCTTCGAGCAGGTTGAAGGTGGCTTCGTAAAGGGCCGTATCGATCACCTGTCCCCGGCTGCCCGGGTGATTGGCCTGGTGCAGGCAGGCCATGACGATGCCCAGCGCTGTGTGCAGCCCGGCAAACGAGTCGCCCAGGCTGAGGTTGGGCCGCATCGGCGCCTCACCCGGTAGACCGTTGACGTAGCGAATGCCGCCGACACCTTCGCAAACCGACGCGAAGCCGGGCTTCGAAGCCCAGGGACCGTCTTGCCCATAACCTGATATTCGGGCGAAGATAAGCGCCGGATTTTCGGCCCACAGGTCAGCAGGTCCGAGTCCCCATTTTTCCATCACGCCGGGGCGAAAATTTTCGACCAGCACATCACATTTTGAAGCCAGTTTACGGACCAGTCGGCGGCCTTCTTCACTGCGCAGATCGGCGGTAATGCATTTCTTGTTTCGGCCCAGGCTGCGCCACCAGAAGGACGTGCCGTCAGCGTCCAGTTCGCGCCACTTGCGGAGCGGATCACCGTCACCCGGTGGCTCTACCTTGATCACCTCCGCGCCGTAATAACCCAGAATACTGCCGGTGAACGGACCGGCCAGCAATTGGCCCACTTCAAGAACCCGGATTCCGTCCAGGGGTCGGCTGTTTTGATTCATCTGTATTTTACATTCTCAGGTTTTGAAGACGCGGTCCCAGAAATAGGACGACACGCCGAAACCCAGGCGCGTATCACGAAAATGATGGGCCATGTGATGGCGCCGGATTTTGCGGAACAGCGCCGACTTCGAATTCTGCAAGTGGTGCACCGCGTAATGCATCATGTCATAGGCAACATAACCGGCCCCGAAACCTGCAAAAAAACCCCAGCCCTGGTCACCCATCAGCAGTACGAAAAGAAACCCAAACAGCGCGGCCAGTGGAATGCTGACCGTGATCGGCATGACCAGGCGGTCCTTGTCATTCGGGTATTGGTGATGCACACCATGAATCGTGAACAGCAGCTTGTGCTGAAACGGTGTGGTCGCATTGAAATGGAAAACAAAACGGTGAAAAAAATACTCAAAAAAGGTCCAGAAAACGGCGCCTGCCAAAAACAGGCCGGCGGTTGCAGCCACAGCCGTACCCTTGGTAAGGCTGAGATAAACGGCGACCGTAATCACCGGCAGGAAAACAACCAGTACCGTGGTGTATCTCATGCGGCTCAGGCGCTCAAGTAATGCGCTGTTCTCGAACATGATGAGCTCGCCCTGTTGCGGAGCCAGATGTTGCGGTATGGGACTGCTGATACCTGTCATTTCAGAACCTGTAACTGTAACTCACTTCAAAATCAAACTGGTCCGACTCGATCTTGATGGTCTGGCTGGGATCGAATGCATTGGGCGAACCCTGTGACTCTTCTTCCGAGTAAGCCGCTGAAAAATTCACATCGGCGCCGGAATCCAGAGTATAGGTAAACCCGAAGGTGTAATGCGCCTCTGCCAGGTAGGGAGTCATTATGTTGTTGGTCGTCTGGCTCAGGTCGATGGGCTGACTGGCGACGCTGAAACCAGCCAGCAGTGTCCACTTGTCGGTGATACTCCAGCTACCGCCGATTTTATAAATATTCATGCTTTCCCATCCCAGGCCGGCGCCATTCCTGCCGCCCAGGCATGCGCTCAGGTCGGTACCGCCACGGCCAGCGGTCGGGCACTCAAAAAGGCCTTCCAGCGAGTTGCCCAAAGCATCGACATCGCTGTTGAAAATCCGCTCGAAATCCAGGCTGAACGCCAGTACATCCAAGGGTTGCCAGGTAAACCCGGCTTTGAGATTAGCGGGAATGTCCAGGCTGCCGTTATCCGTCAGCAGATCGGAGTAGTCCTTGTGCTTACCCATGAAGATTTTCGACTGGTACATCAAGCCGAAACTGATCGTTTCGGTCCATTGCGCATGCAGACCCACCTTAAGCCCCGCACCATAGGTCCAGTCATTGCTGTTGCCTGAAAGGTCATCAGGCATCACCTCTCCTCCACTGATTGCATATGTCTGCGTCAAAGGCGCCCATGATTGCACGCCTTCCATCCTGAACTTCTGTGCCGCCAGCACGCCCGTAATGCCGAGCGATACTTTCTCACTGACCTGCCGGGCATAAGTCATATCCAGCAGCGTCTGGTACATTTTCCACCGGGTATCGCCGTCGCCAAACGTGCCGGGCAGCGTTTGCACCGGCTCCGGGCCGTCACGATCGGGGTCGAACGTCGCTGTGCCGCCCCGATACTGGGTATTCATTCCTGCACGCGTGTAAAGGGATACCGCAACAGCCGAGTTCTCCTGCAATCTCACGCTCTCGGCAAAATAAGGCTGGAGCAGATATTTCTTCTCCCCATCGATTTCGTTCGGGCCGATTGTAAATGCCCCGTCTTCACCATTCTTGTCACTCTCGGTGGAGTAGTAATTCATGCGCGCGTGATACACCGAGATGCCGGCCTGCATTTTCCCTGCCACCGCCACGGCCGTAGCCGGATTGTTGATCACAGCAGCCGCATCCCGTGGAAACGCGATGCCCGCCCCTCCCATGGCCTTGTTCTTGGTTCCATAGCCGTGAGGATTCATCCCGTTATTTGCCTGGATACTGCCGGTGCAACATAATCCCGCCAGCAAAATCAGGCCTGATGAAAAGCGTCCAACCCTGTATTTGTCACTTAATCTGTAATGCGTCACGCAATTTCCTCTCCGGGATAAAATTCATGGGGTAGAGTATATAAATAAATCGGTCCCGGGTAATGGAAAAATCTTGAAGGTACCTCGCGCTCTGTTGATTGCCATTGTGCTCATCGCTGTCACGCTGACAGCGATTTTTCTGCCGGTCGAGGAAATCATGAAAAGTATCCAGGCATGGGTGAACTCCAACCCGTCTTCGGCCGTTTTCGTAGTGACAGCCAGCATCACCCTTGGAACCCTGCTGTTGTTACCACTTTCACTGATGATGATGCTTGCAGGTCTTCTGTTTGGGCTGCTGCAGGGATTTTTCGTGGCATGGGTGGCTGGATTGATTGCGTCCTCCGCCGCGTTCTGGATTGGCCGCACTTTTGCCAGGCCCTGGATCGAAAGAAAAATTCAACGCAATGCCATTTTCACGTCGATCGACCGGGCGATCTACCGCAAGGGGTTCCTGGTTGTCCTGTTGACCAGGCTGGTCATGGTCATTCCCTACCCGGCGCTCAACTACTCCCTGGGCCTGACCAACGTCAGTTTCAGGGAATACCTGCTGGCTACCAGCCTGGGCGCGATACCGCCCTTTTTCCTGTTTGTGTACCTCGGCACGACCGTCAATGACATTGCGGCGATCATCAACGGGGATGTCAGTCTTGACGGCAATGAAATTGTGATAGGTTCCATCGCCCTTGTCGCCGTGATCAGTCTCGTACTAATGATTGTCCGAATAGCATCCAAAACCCTTAAAGAAGAGTTGCTTGCTACCCAGGAGTAAAACCCCCGGCTTCACTTGGTCAGGTAATATCCCCGGTAATATTGCGGTTGCAGCCGGGTGTACTGGGCATGCAGGAATTCAACCAGGTCATTGAGTTCAGCCACTGTCATTTCCTCGCCGAAATAAGGCATGGGTGAAATAATCATTTCGCGTTCGGCCTTTTCAAGCATGGCCACGTATTCCGGTGAAATGATGTGGTCGGGATTCACAACAGCGGTGAGCAACTCGCCGTAGTTTTTTACACGGTACACTTCACCTCCGATCTCGAGAATAAAGGGTGCGGTAAATCCCACTTCAGGGAATTCCAGATCCGGAATCGTATGGCATGAGTGGCAGTTGAAATCCACGAATACCTGCTCGCCCTGGGCGACATCGCCTTTGGGAAGTACAAAGCCTTTCACGGGTTTTCCGTTTTCAGTGCAAGCCGGCAAGGCCATCAGGATGATAGCAATGAGTGTGGTAAAGCGGATGAGCTTCAGTGCGTTTTCCAAAGACATGACAAACCCTCCCAGGCCAGAAGAGACATCTATATTTTGAACCCTTCCGTCCGCCTTTCATATGTCCTGAGTCACACGCGATTCAAAGATCAGATATTTGATACACCGGAGCCAGGGCGCGCCGGCCGGAATCGGGTCGAAACACCTGGCGATCTTCGTAAAAGGACTTGTCCTGTACCCCTCCGTACCACCAACCGGGAACGCCCATCAGTGGCAGCGGGGACAATCCACCGGGCGTAGCGAGAATATTACCTGCGAGTAGCGCAGAACCCAGCCGGTCATCCAGTTCGTTATTGGACATCATTAGCGGTGTTTGAAGAAGTACAGCATGTGCCGTGACAGATTTATAGGGAGCAAGAAACTTTTCGAGAATCGCGTGCCCGCATACCGCAACCCGAATGCTGCTATCCCATTCTGAAAAGTGCGTGAGAAACGCCGTCTTCCAGTCCTTTTTCGAGAGCGCTTCCAAAACAGCCGGATTGGTTCCACTCACGATCACTCCGCTTTCATCAAGCAGAGTCAATGCGTCACGCTGCTTGCCACGGCCACTGCCCTTTTCACGGCCAGGTTCTTCGTAGTGGCGGGCATTCATGGCTGCCTTCAACCTGGGAAACCGGCACCAGGCCAGTGCGTTGAACAGATCGTGCCAACTATGTTTCCTGGTACTGACCTCGCCGGTCTCATAAATATGTTTTTCATAATCTGCACCAGGCAGACTGCTGGCAGGAACAAACCGGACCGGCAATCCTCTTTGATTTACCGCATCAGGGGGTAATAGCCTGGTAAGCGCGCTGCATTGTGGAAAGCCGCCACTCCCCAGAGCGCCGAGTATACTTCGATAGTCAGCCCAGCAGGGCAGCCCGAAATCGATGGTGTCGTTCCAGTCAGTCATTCAAAATCGTTACTGGTCAATGACGTAGTGAGCACCTTTACTGCGGGGGTTGAGTGAAGCCGCATGTACCACCAGCAGGGCTGTTTGCACGGCGTTGCGCAATTCCACCAGTTCCGGGGTTACCCGGCAGTCCCGGTAAAACGACTGGATCTCTTCCCGGGCCTCCAGCAGGATGCGCCGTGCCCGGGTCAGGCGCCGCGGCGAGCGTATAATTCCGGCGTAATTCCACATTGTTTGCTGAACCAGGTTCAGATCCTGGGCGACCAGGGTCGGGTCGGCTTCCGTGCGCGGACTCTCCCATGCTCTCGGTTCAGGCAGTTTGAAATCCATCCCGTTAATATCCGTGGCATCGGCCCGGGCGGTGAATTTAGCGCTGGTCAGGCACTCCAGTAGTGAAGTACTTGCCAGCCGATTCGCGCCGTGCAGGCCGGTGCAGGCTGTTTCACCTATCGCATTGAGGTGCAGGATGCTGGTGCGTCCCTCCAGGTCTGCGTGCACCCCTCCACAGGAATAGTGCGCCGCGGGCACAACGGGAATGGGGTCGTGCCGGATATCAACACCGTGCTCAAGGCAGCGCTGGTATACCGAAGGAAACCGGTCTTGCAGAAGATTTTTATCCAGCGCACTCAAATCCAGGTAAACACAGGGCTCACCGCTGTTGGCCAGTTCATGGTGAATGGCGCGCGCCACGATGTCCCTGGGCGCCAGCGAAGCCATGCGGTGAACCTTGTCCATGAAAGGTTCGCTCTGAACATTGACCAGTACGGCTCCTTCGCCACGCATCGCTTCGGTTATCAGAAAGCGGGGCGCATTTTTTCCATAGAAAACGGTCGGGTGAAACTGGACGTACTCCAGGTCGATCAGACGTGCCCCAACGCGATAGGCCATGGCGTGGCCATGGCCAACAGTTCCGGGATAGTTGGTGCTGTGTTGAAAAATCTGGCCGATACCACCCGTGGCCAGCACCGTCTTGCGCGCAACAATGGCTACCGGTTCAGTTGAGCCAGCCGGCAGAACGAAAGCGCCAAAACAGGTCAGTGGTGCATACCGTTCTTGCGCATTATCCGAATTATGCGACAGGGTCAAAAGATCAATCGCGACCGCGCCTTGCTGCCGGCAGATGCGCGGCGTTTCATTCACACGATTGGCGACAGCGGTCAATATTGCGTGTCCAGTGAGATCCCTGGCATGGATAATCCGCCGCGCGCTGTGCCCGCCTTCGCGGGTAAATTCAAGATCTCCGTCAGGCTGACGATCAAACCCAACGCCCAGATCGTCAATCAATAATTCACGGACGGCTGCAGGCCCCTCTGCCACCAGCTGCGCCACTGCCGCAGGGTTGGCAGTGCCATCACTGGCCTCCATGATGTCTTTTGCCAACAACCCGGAACCCGTGTCGGTGTCATAAATAATGCCGCCTTGCGCCCAGTCACTGTTGGCATCGTTCGGGCCGCCGAGGGATAAAAGCTGCACATCCAGCCCGGCCTTCTCGGCGTGCAATGCATAGGCAGTCCCGGCCAACCCTGCGCCAATGACCAGACAGTCAGTGTGGGTGATCTCCATGGAAGCGGACGTTACCGCCTTCCTGCGGCCGCGTCAAAATTGTGCGGAGATTGATTAAACATTTTCACTGCCAGATAATCTGGGTCAACACAGAGGATCTCTACATGGCAATGCATCCATTGGCTGGCAAGCCGGCTCCTGAATCGATACTGGAAAATATTCCACGACTGGTCAGTAATTACTATAGTTTGAAACCTGACCCCTCCAATCCGGAGCACGCCGTGGCATTCGGCACTTCCGGCCATCGCGGCAGTTCCAATGCCTTTACTTTCAATGAAGGGCATATCCTGGCGATCAGCCAGGCCGTTTGTGAATATCGTGTGTCACAGGGAATTTTCGGCCCGATGTTCCTGGGCATTGATACCCATGCGCTATCCGAACCCGCCCTGATCAGCGCTGTGGAAGTGTTTGCCGCCAACGATGTCGAGGTGATGATCGATGCCGATTCGGGTTACACACCCACACCGGTAATTTCCCACGCAATTCTCTGCTACAACAGGGACAACCCGGGACAATTGGCGGATGGGGTAGTGATCACGCCTTCACACAACCCGCCTGCCGATGGCGGGGTCAAATACAACCCGCCCAGTGGCGGGCCGGCGGATACAGCGATCACCGCCTTGATTGAACAACGGGCGAATGAATTGCTGGCACAGCCCGGTGCGATCAGGCGCGCGCCCTGGTCACGGGCACTTGCCGGGGACAACGTCCACCGCCGTGATTTCATCACACCCTATGTGAATGACCTTGGCAGCGTGATCGATATGGACGTGATTCGCGAATCGGGCATTCACATCGGCGCAGATCCGATGGGAGGGTCCGGTATTGCCTACTGGAATCCCATCGCTGAAAAGTATGGACTGAATCTCGATCTGGTAAGCACCAGCGTTGACCCCACTTTCCGTTTCATGTGTGTCGACAAGGATGGGAAAATCCGCATGGATTGTTCTTCAGCGCCTGCCATGGCCGGTTTGATCGGCCTCAAGGACCGCTACGATATCGCATTTGGCAACGACACCGACTTCGACAGGCACGGCATAGTGACTCCCGGCGCCGGCCTGATGAACCCCAATCATTACCTCGCTGTCGCCATCAATTACCTGTTCGCCAACCGGTCAGGCTGGCCGCAAAACGCGGCCATTGGTAAAACCCTCGTCAGCAGCAGCATGATCGACCGCCTGGCCCGCGACAGCGGCAGAAAGATGAGCGAGGTACCGGTGGGCTTCAAGTGGTTCGTGGACGGCTTGCTCGATGGCTCCTATGGTTTCGGTGGCGAGGAGAGCGCTGGCGCTTCTTTCCTGCGCAAGGATGGGACCGTGTGGACGACCGATAAGGACGGCATCATCATGAACCTGCTGGCGGCAGAAATTACCGCACGCACCGGCCGCGATCCGGCAATGCATTACCGGGACCTTACTGAACGTTTTGGAACGCCGGTCTATGAACGGATCGATGCGCCCGCCAGTCCGGCGGAAAAAGCCATCCTCAAGGAATTGTCTCCAGAGCAGGTAACTGCCACTGAACTGGCAGGTGAACGCATCATTGACCGGCTCACCCGGGCGCCCGGCAATAACGCTGCGATCGGCGGCCTGAAAGTGGTCACAGAAAATGGCTGGTTTGCAGCACGGCCTTCCGGCACAGAGAATATTTACAAGATTTATGCGGAAAGCTTCAAAAGCCCGGAACATCTCAAGCGGGTCCAGGAAGAAGCACGTGATATGGTAAAAGCCGCATTGTCAGGAGCCTGATCATGAAGTGGAAAGGCAGAAGAGAAAGCACCAACGTGGTAGACAGTCGCGGCAAAAAAATCGCCGGCACTGCCGGAGCCGGCATGCTGCTTAATTTCGTCGGGCGCCGGTTTGGAATGAAAGGCATTCTGATCATGATCGCCGTGGTGGGGGTGCTGTGGATGACCGGAGTGGTTGACCCTGCAATGTTTCTGGGCGGCAGCACCAGCCAGTCAGGGCCTTACCAAGCCAGCCCGGCAGAACAGGAACGATTCGATTTTGTCAAAGTCGTGCTGGCGGACACTGAGGATGTGTGGACCGCCGAATTTGCACGCCACGGCGAATCCTACGCCGTACCCCAGTTGGAAATCTACAACGGGCGGATTAACACAGCCTGTGGTGCCGGCGCGGCGCAAATGGGGCCGTTTTACTGTCCCGGTGACCGCAAAGTTTACATTGACCTGGTGTTTTACGACGAACTGGAAAGAACGTTCCAGGCACCGGGCGATTTTGCCCAGGCCTATGTCATCGCCCATGAAGTGGGACACCACATACAGACCTTGCTGGGCACCTCGCAGAAAGTCCATGCCATGCAGGGCCGCCCGGATTACAACGAATATTCTGTAAGACTGGAACTGCAGGCCGACTATTACGCCGGCGTCTGGGCGCGCAATAACCAGAATTACCTGGACCGCGGTGATATTGAAGAAGCCATGCGGGCCGCCAACGCCATTGGCGACGACGCTATCCAGGGCCGTTCACGTGGCAAGGTGGTGCCACACACGTTCACCCACGGTACCTCGGAACAAAGAATGCGGTGGTTCAACAAGGGTCTGAAAAGTGGCCGTATCGAAGATGGTGATACCTTCGCGATGCCTTATGATTCTCTTTAGATAAGAAATCTGCGGGTAGCAGTCGCCTGGCCTTCGGCATTGAATTGCCGCTCACTGAAATAGATGCTTGCGTCCCGTCCTATCAGCAGCACGGTGGATGAACGGGTGCCGTACACCGGGGACACGATGAAGTTGTGTTTCATCACACGTTCCGGCGCCAGGTGCTTTTCAATGTTTTCAGGAATTTGACCGGGGATCAGTGCCCGCTCCGCCAACAGGTCAAACAGGGCCTCCGCCTGCACTTCGTCATTTCCAAGCAACAACTCCAGGCAGTGCCGCCCTGACTGCACTTTCGGCCAATGAGTATCCAGCAGATGATTGCTCAGACCGTGAACCCCCTGAGCAACCATCATCGCCCCTTCACTTCGATTCGAAACCCAGGCGAGCGAACCCCGATGCCCGAGCAAGAGGTTAAACCCCTGGTAGTCCGGCCCCCGATCCTGCACCGTTGCGGCGTGCTCCATCGGCAAACTTTTTCCCCCCAGGAAATCCGCAACGAGGTGGCCCCTTGACAGGGCTGTTGCCGCCTGCGGTTCGGCAGGTTCGCGGTAGTTGGTAATGGCTGCAAAGCGACCGCCGCGGCTTACCCCCAACCACGTTCCGCCGGCCTGCAAATCCCGTCCGCCGAGGATTT
>Ga0265309_10000095_pt1 | contig 28730 bp, 24 predicted proteins | sample Helome_FD_192492 | JGI IMG/M metagenome (GOLD analysis project Ga0265309, IMG submission 192492) | Marine sediment microbial communities from subtidal zone of North Sea - Hel_20160524 (Illumina Assembly) | ecosystem: Environmental > Aquatic > Marine > Subtidal zone > Sediment ...
ATTCATAGCTGACCGAATTGCCACCGGCCGTCTGTGACGGATCGAAGAACCCGAACACGTTGGCCGCTTCGGTTCCATCCGACAATGTCAGACCGCCACTATCGGAGATCGTCGTACTTGTGGCGTTGAATCCAAAGAAATCGAAATTGAATCCGAGCGCCACGCTGGTCAGGCCGCTGGTCGACGCGGACACATCCCAGTCCCCCGAATCGACGCGGATCGAGCGGGCATCGGCGGTCCCGGCGAATGTCAGTGCAAGAACGATCGTTGACGCAATCGAGAAGAGATTTCGGCAGAGCATGGCAAAACTCCCTTTTTCGGGTATTTTCCATAGGCGATAGCAAGTTGCGTGCCAACGGCGGCCCAAAGACCCAGGATCAGTGGGTTACAGAATGCAACCGACACTGGGAACGACCTGATAGCCCGACTTTGTCAAGAAATTCGACGTCGACACGGGTTTTGGGGATCCGTCACGTGGCGACGACTGCCGCTACTGCGGAAGCTCTATCTCGAAATTGATCGCGGCCAGTTGCTCCGGTGAGTGACCCCATTGCTTAATGAGTGCATGCCAGCGAGGGTCGGCCTCGATCTTGTAGTAAAGCGGGGATAGCGCCTGCTCGTTGATCCCGCTTTCGTTCGCTTCTATTGCTTTGTCCAGCCATTTGATGGCGGCTTCCGTGTCACCCGTCCACGCATAAACCTGGGCCACTTCGGACGGCCATTGCCCGCCCCACTTCTCACGTAGCTCGAGCAGCGCTGCTGCCGCTTCACTATCCTGACCAAGGTCATGGTAGGCCAGCGCTCGACCTTTGACGCGGTATTCTTCGTCGGACTCCCGCTCGAAGGCAGCCAGCGCCGACTGCGCGTCACCGTTTAGCAGGTTCGCCAGCCCTTTCAGGTAATGCGCACCGATGCGTTGCGGACTCAAAGTGATGGCAGTCTGGATACTGGCTATTGCGTCGTCATAGCGACCCGCCGTGATGTACGCCACTGCCAGGTTCGAATGACGATTGGCATCGACCGGATCCCGAGCGATGCTGTACTCGTGCAATACGACGGCCTCGTCGGTGCGACCGAGCATTTCTGTTAACACAGCCGCACCGTTGACGATGCCGGCGCCATTCGGATCCAGCGACAGAGCTCGGCTATAGTGTCGTGCGGCCAGTGCAAGGTCGTTGTCATAGTTCAGCGCGATCCAGCCGACGTTGGCATAGGCGCGGGCATCGTTTGGTTCCAGGGCCAGCGCGGTCCAGGTGGCCTCGCGCGCAAGATCGAGTGCCTCTTCGGGCGCGAGATGCCCCGAACCGGTCTGATTGGCATACACCCAGCCCAGGCCACTCCATGCACGGGAATAATCCGGATCGATCGTCAACGCCTCGTTGTAGAGTGCGGCGGCCCGTTCGAGGCTCTCCGGCGTGAATTGATTCGCGAGGTATCTTGCCTGCAGGAAAAGGTTATATGCCGCGGTATCTGTTTCTTGTGCGCTCGGAGGTTGACCGGGCAATACGATGTCCAGCTTGTCGGCGACAGAAGCCGCGATTTCGTTCTGTATTTCGAACACCTCGTCAATGGAGCGATCGAACGTTTCCGACCAGAGCGTCGTATTCGAGCGCGCATCAATGAGTTCTGCAGTAATGGTTAACTGGTCTTCATTCTTTTCAACGGACCCGTTAAGGATATTAGAAACGTTCAGTTTCTGCGCCAGGTCCGGGAGCGTAATGTCGGCTCCCTTGAATGAAAACGCGGAGGAGCGAGATATCACCCTGAGCCTGGATATCTTGGCAAGCAGATTCAGCAGTTCCTCCGAGATGCCATCGGAAAAGTACTCGCTGTCGGAACCGCCGCTCAGATTGACAAAGGGCAGAACGACGATGGAATCGGTCGCGAAGGCGGCTTTCAGTGTTTCGTCGCGCACCCGGGTGGCGACTTCCTCATCCCGGTAAGCGTCTCGAGCCGGTTCGAGCACGAACTTGTCGAGCGAGAAATAACCGACAGCTAGCGCCAGGAAAACAATGATGGCCCGATCCAGTTTCTTGTCGGCATGCCGGGAGTCGGTCGCCGCACGATCGAGATCACCTTCGAGTTTGATGCCCTCCGGGGTCCATTCGTATATCCATGCCAGTGCGACCACCGGCAGGAAGCCGATAATGAGCAACAAAACGACGAGACGTACATACGAGTTAGCGACGCCGAATACAGGGAACAGCGTCTCCGCAACCTGAATGATGATCCACGACGCGGCTACGTAGGCGATAGCAACCCTGAATACATTGCGCCGTTTGAGTTCGGAGAACAGTGACATATTGCTATTGTTCTTGCCGTTCTTGAGGCCCCAAGACTACGCTTTCCGGCCTGTCGAGACCACATGTCGGAGTGCCTGAACGGCGAAAACGAGCGCAAAGACCAATATTGACGTCAACCCCACACTGCCCTGAAGGCACATACCACGTAGGGAAACCTGTACGTGAAAACCGACGATCTATTCGTACAAACAAGCCCTGCGAATTTCCGTGGCCTTGCTACCATCGCAACGCCTGCAGAAGCAGGTACTGGCGCGGAGGCCATCATGGAAAACCGTACAACCAATCGCTGGCTCGTCGTGGTTGGAGCTATCCTCATTCAACTGGCCCTGGGCGCGATCTACGCCTGGTCGGTATTCACTGCACGCCTGACTGACGTCGCAGGGGCCTACGCGTTCAGCGCGAGCCAGACGGCGTGGGTGTTCTCGACCGGGCTCGCGACCTTCGCGATCGTGATGGTTCTTGCGGGGCGCGTTTTGCCGCGAGTCGGGCCGCGACGCCTGGCTGTTGCAGGCGGTTTGCTCCTGGGCACAGGCTACCTGCTGGGCGGTATCTTCGGCGCCAGTTTCTGGGTCCAGCTCACCTGTATCGGCATCATTGGCGGCGCGGGAATCGGACTCGCCTACGTGGTCCCGATCTCTGTATGCGTCAAGTGGTTTCCCGACAAGAAAGGGCTGATTACAGGGTTGGCTGTAGCCGGCTTCGGGTTCGGCGCGACACTCTGGGTCAAGTTTGCCGGGTCATGGTTCGGCGGACTGCTGAATACAACGAATGTATTCGGGTTGCCGGGCGTGCAAAGCGTTTTCGTGATCTATGGCGTTGCGCTGCTGGCGCTCGTGCTGCTGGGCAGCGTGGTCATGGTGAACCCGCCGGAAGGCTACCAGCCCGCCGGCTGGACGCCGCCGACCTCCGAGAACGGCGATCACGAGGGAGCGGTGGAATTCCGCGCGCGTGACATGCTGCGGACGCCGCAGTTCTACATGCTTTGGTCAGTGTTTTTCTCGGCCGGCGTGGCGGGGCTAATGGTGATCTACTGCATCAAGCTGTTCGGCATCGATGCGCTCGAGCACAATGGCGTGGCGGGTGCCGGCGCAATCACGGGAACTGCCATGGCGTGGTACGCGATCTTCAACGGACTGGGGCGGATCGCATGGGGCAGCGTCTCCGATCGGATCGGCCGCAAGAGAACAATCACGTTGATGGCCGTCCTGCAGGGCATGACGATGCTCGCGACCTACCACGTGTTCATCAGCTTCGGCATGGTCTACGGCTTCATCCTGGCCGCAGCATTGATCGGCTTCAATTACGGCGGCAGCTTCGCGCTGTTCCCGGCAATTACCGCCGATTACTTCGGCAACAAGAACGTTGGTAGCAACTACGGCTGGATATTTACGGCTTACGGCGTTGCCGGACTCGCGGGCCCGTTGCTGGCGGGTTATTTCAAGGATGCAGCAGAGGGCGCAGCGCAACCGTCCGTATGGATGGCACCGTTCATCATTGCGGGTGTTGTCTGTCTGCTTGGCGCCGTTGTCATGCTCTTCATGAGGCGGCCGACCCTATCGACTGGAGTCAGTCCTTCCGCGACCCCATCCGCTGCTCGCGCGTAAGCTCGCGCGGGTGCCCGGCTTTGCGAAAGCCGTCCAGCTTGTGGGCGATCGCGAGTAACGGGTGCCGCAACAACATGCGGGGCCCGGCGTAGCGCATAATGCGCCGGGCCTGCTCCCTGCGCGCAGGCTTGTAACAGTGGATAGGGCAGTTCGCGCAGGTTGGCTTGACGTCCCCGTAGGGACATTTCACGAGACGAACTTCCGCGTAGTCCATGAACTCCTGGCACGAGTCGCAGAGAGCGTCCCTGGATCCGTCGTGGTGGGCGGAGCAATAGATGTCGACCATCTTGCCGATGGTCACGAATTCGCGGGACAGGTGCGTGCTCATAGTTTCCTTATGCTCAATAGCCGCGCACGTCGTCTGTCGGCTCGCAGTACCTCGATACGATAGCCATTCCAGTCCATAGTGTCACCCGCCACGGGGATTCGCTCCAGCGTCTCGGTTAGCAAACCACCGACAGTGGATACTTCGATGGTCGGATCCCAGACGATGTCGAGCCTGTCGGACAGCTTGCGCAGGTCTGCGCGGCCCCGCACGAGCAGCGATCCGTCCGCACTCTTGTGAAAGTCACGCGCCGGGATGTCGCTCTCGTCGTGAATCTCGCCGACGATTTCCTCGAGCACGTCCTCGAGCGTGACGATTCCTTCGACGCTACCGTATTCATCGACGACGACAGCCAGGTGTCGTTGAGTCTGCTGGTAGGTGTGCAGCAACTGCGGCAGCGGCACGCTATCGGGTACGACGAGCGGATCCTTCTGCACGGCTTCCCAGTCGATCTCAGGGTCGTCGTGTTGCAGCAACCAGGTGAGCAGGTCCTTGGCCAGGACAACGCCGCCCACATCGCCGAGGTCCTGCGTCGGCGAGAACGGAAACCGGCTGTGGCCGGAACTCCTGATCAGTTCAAGCACGTCTTCGCGGGTCATGGTTGCAGACAGGAAACACACGTCCTCGCGAGGCAACATCACGTCATGCGCATGCAGGTAACGCAGCTGCGTCGCACCGACGATCATCTCGGCCGTCTGGTCACCCACCACTCCCTCGCTCCGACCCAGCGAAGCCAGCAAGCGTATTTCCTCGCTGGACGTGACAGGCACTTCGATGTCACTGCGGATCGATCGTGAAATTCTCTCACTGAGCCACACCAGCGGCCGCAGCAGGATGGTGAGCAGCTGAATGCCGTGTGCAACCGGAGTGGCAAGCGCGGGCGCGTGCGCGACGCCGAGTGTCTTCGGGATTATCTCGGTGAGCAGGAGCACGGCGATCGTGAACAGGATCGAGAATATCCAGAGCGTGCCGACGTCAAAAACGCTCGAGTAGCTCGCGCCTGCGACCGCGGCGCCGATCGTGTGCGCGGCCGTGTTCAGTATCAGGATCGCAGCTATCGGTACGTCCATGTTCTCCTTGAAGCGTGTGAGCAGCCTCCCGGCGCGCTTCTCCTCGCGCACCATGATTTCCACCTGTGGCCGGGTCAGCGACAGGAGCACGGACTCGAAGATAGAACAGAGGAATGAGACGACCAGTACGATGCCTACGGCAGTGACGAATAACAGCATGATGCCTCCGAATCCGGGAACGGTTCATTGTCGATCCCAGGGTGTGGCGAATCAATCCACATATAGTAGTATTCGCGGCATCCCTGGCGGGTGTAGTTCAACGGTAGAACATCAGCTTCCCAAGCTGAGAATGAGGGTTCGATTCCCTTCACCCGCTCCACTCAAGGAAATCTTCCTATGGAAATGGATCTCAACAAGATCCTCACGGACAACTGGGTCCTGCTGGTTTTCCTGGTAATCGCGATCGGCGGCCTGCTCGCAAAGATTCGCATCGGCGGCGTGGCGCTGGGTTCGACGGCGGGTGTCCTCATCACGGGGCTGGTTTTCGGTCATCTCGGGTTTCCCAATGTGCCGGGCGCCGCGACCTTCGGGTTCATGATCTTCATTTTCTCGGTCGGGCTGCAGGCCGGGCCCAGTTTCTTCAGTGTTTTCATGCAGGACGGACCACGCTGTATCGTTCTCGCAGTCGTTGTAGCGGCAACGGCGTTCTTCCTGGCCACGTTCCTCGCCGGTCTGCTGGACCTGGATTACGGGATGAGTGCCGGGTTGCTTGCTGGCTCTCTGACCAGCACGCCAACGCTCGCAGGCGCACAGGATGCGTTGAGCTCGGGGCTGGCCAAGTTGCCGGACGGTATGAATGCTGCTACCGCCTCGACCAACATTGGTGTCGGTTACGCGATTACCTACCTGTTTGGCACGGTCGGGCTGATCGTCGGTATCCGCTTCTTCCCGAAGATCCTCGGTATCGACCTTCCCGCCGAGGCCAAGAAGCTGGCGAAAGAGCGCGGTCTGGAGCCTCGCAAACTGACCCGGACCGGCGCGACGATACCGATCGTACGGGCCTACGAGGTGACGGACTCCGAGGTGGCGGGCAAGACCATCGGGGAAATCCTGGCGGCACGCCAGAGCGGCTTCAAGGTCCTCAAGATCCGGCGTGGCAAGAAGATCCTGGAGCCGGAGCCATCCCTGCAGATTGAACTTGGGGATGTCGCAGCCGTGCTCGCGAGCCTGCAGCAGCATGCGGATGAGCAGGACAATGTCGGTCGCGAAGTTATGGATCCAGAACTACTTAACTACCAGATAACGACGCGCGAAATTATCGTTACCCGACCGCAGATCGCCGGGCAAGCGCTGAATCTGAGGACGCTCATGGAGCAAAACGGCTGTTTGCCCGTCGCAGTCTTCCGCTCCGGGATCGAGATGCCCGTCGAGGACGGCCTCATCATCAACAAGGGTGACCGGGTCGCGGTAAGCGGCGAAGAGTCGGCCATCGCCTCCCTGGCGGAGGAATCCGGCTACGTCGATCAGGACGTCGAAGACACGGACCTGATTACATTTTCAGGCGGCATCCTGATAGGCGGCATCATTGGTGTTCTTGCGATCAAGGTGGGCGACATTTCCATAGGTCTCGGAAGTGCGGGCGGACTACTCCTGGCGGGAATCCTGATCGGCTATCTTCGGAGTCTGCACCCGACTTTCGGACGCGTGCCGGCCGCGGCCCGCTGGATATTGATGGAATTCGGCCTGCTGTTGTTCATGGCCTCCGTGGGGCTCGGCGCAGGTGCGGGCATCGTCGAGGCGTTGAAGAGCGTCGGTATCGAGCTGTTCCTGGCAGGAGTGGTCGTGACCGCGGCGCCTGTTATCGTCGCCTATACTTTCGGCCGCCTGGTGCTCAAGATGAATCCCGTATTGCTGCTCGGCGCGGTGACCGGGGCCATGACCAGCACGCCGGCGCTCGGCGCCATCAACGACGCCGCAAAGAGCACGGTACCTTCCCTGGGTTACGCGGGAACCTATACGTTCGCCAACGTGTTCCTGACCTTCGCGGGTACGCTGATGATGACGCTCTGACCTGGCGCGCCAATACTGGCACGTGCTGCCTTGTTCCGGCGCGGTAGTTGGGCGATAATACGCGGCTCTCTGACCAAGTCCCGAAACTCGTCAAAACGAGGCCTATGAAGCTGATTCGTTCTACAGTGCTGCTCTGCTCTGCCGCAATGCTGGCAAGCTGTGCCAGCCCGGGCACCCCCAGTCCCGGCTACCAGCTGCCGGACGTATCAGCCGAACTGACGCACGCCGATATTTGCGCCGAGAGCCTCGCCGGCGCGGCCGTGCCGGGTTACACCGAGCTCGATTCGAACGACATCGAGATCCTCAACTGGAACATCCAGAAGGGCGGCAACCCGCTCTGGAGGGACGACCTCGCGTCGATCGCCGAACAAGCCGACCTCATTCTGTTCCAGGAAGCGGCCCTGCATACCGAGGACTGGGGCGACCTCACGTCCAGCCTGCACCGCTCATTCGCGCCCGGCTACCGCAGCAAGAAGTCGCTAACCGGCGTCATGACCGTTAGCGCGGCCCAGCCGCTGACGCAATGCAATCTCGTGAGCCACGAACCATGGCTGCGGTCCCCCAAGGCGACGATGATCAGTGAGTACGGCCTGACGGACACCGATGAAACGCTGCTCGTCGTCAACGTGCATTCTGTGAATTTCACGTTTGGCATCCGGGACTTCAGGAACCAGATCAACGAGATACAGAGAGTTGTTGAGGAGCATTCGGGGCCGGTGGTGCTCTCGGGTGATTTCAACACCTGGCGTGGGCGCCGCTCGGCCATCGTGCAACAGGTCGCCAATAGCCTCGGCCTCGAGAAACTCGAGTTCGCCGAGGATTACCGCAAGCGCGTGTTCGGCCAGGTGCTCGATCACATCTACGTGCGCGGTTTCCAGGTCCTGCAGGCGACGACCCGACAGGTGCAGACGTCAGACCACAATCCCATGTCGGTGCGCCTCAGCCTGTAGCTGAGTTAGAATTAACGGCATGAGACTTGCCGTCCTCTTGTTCTCCAGCCTGCTGCCGGTTCTGTTCTCGACACAGACTTGGGCTGAGGAAGTGCCCACCGAAATCGACTACCTGCTGACGACCGTCGGCGGCAGCGACTGCGTATTCATCCGTAACGGCAAGCGCCACGACGCGGCGGACGCCGAGGACCACCTGCGCATGAAGTACCGGCGCGGCAAACGGTACGCGCCGACGACCGAAGACTTCATCGAACGGCTGGCGAGCAAGAGCTCGATGAGCAGGAAGCTCTATCAAATCGACTGTCCGGGAGAGGAACCCGTCCCCTCGGGCGATTGGTTGACGCTGCGGCTCGCCGAATTCCGCGATAAACAGGCCACCCGGAAGGATGATGAGGGATGAGAGCCGCCGGTCTTACGGTGATTATCCTGGTATCGACTGGTTGCGTAGCGGAGGCACCCGTTGACCTGGCGGAGGGACACGAAGAGGTCGAGGCGGTAACGGTCATCGATGCGCCAGGCGCGGAACCGGGCCGCTACGCGCCGCACAACCGGGGCCGGGTCGAGCGCGGCGAGTACCTCGTGGAACTCCTGGGCTGCGGCTCCTGCCACACGAACGGCGCGCTGGTCGGGGAACCCGACGTGAATCGTCCCCTGGCCGGTTCGCGAACGGGAATCGCGTTCACGAGTCCCCTCGACACCAACAGGCCGGGCGTCGTTTATCCACCCAACATCACCCCCGAGGACGACACGGGTATCGGCCGGTGGACGGAAAGACAGATCGCCGACGCGATCAGGGCGGGCATCGGCAGACACGGTAATCGACGCATCGCGACGATGCCGTGGCAGGGTTACGCGAAGTTGACCGACGATGACGTCGGCGCGATCGTCACTTATCTGCGGAGCATCAAACCGGTTCGGCACGAGGTTCCGAAATCCGTGGAGCCCGGCAACCTTGCGAGCAGTCCTTACGTGTATTTCGGCGTCTATCGTCGCACCCGTTAGAGCGCGAGCTTCGATTCATGGCTGGGCGGCCTCGAGCAGAGCGTTGGCGATCGATTCGGTGTCCGCGTTGTCCCCGTTGCCCATGACGACGACCCCGATGCCATTGTCGATGTCGAGTAACAGGTGTGACCGATGGGCCGCGAACCATCCGCCATGGCGTGCCACCCTGCGGCCGCGGTAGCGTTCGATCCTGATGCCGAGACCCCATCCCGATGCCTGCTGCAAGAACATCGTTCTGCGCATCGAGAGCGACAGGACCTGGTCGCCACGGTTGCCGAGCAGGAACTGCGCCAGGCGACCGAGGTCGCTGGCGCTCGTGTACGCGCCGAATGCCGGGCTCATCGCGCGCGCGTCGTGATACATCCGCACGTGACGTTCGCCTACCTTGTGTCCGACGCCTGCGAACGGGCGCTCCGGACTCGGGATGATGCGTCCCGGGGGCGTATATCCGTTGGTCACGCCAGGGGCCGGGCCCCTCGCGCCCGTCGTGCCCATTTGCAGTGGCGCAAGCAAACGCACTCGCAGCGCCTCTGCGAAAGCCTGGCCCGTAGCATGCTCGACAACAGGGCCGAGCGCTGCATAACCGACGTTGGAGTAGTGCAGCGATTCACCGGGCCTGGTCCGTAGCGCGGTCGTCGCCAGGTATGTCGCGAGCGACGCACTGTCCGGAAAGTCAGCCGAGAACCAGTAGCCGAAATCGCCTTCGCGGGACAGGCCCGAGGAGTGGGTCAGTAAGTGCGTCACCGTCACGCCGCTGCCGTAACTGATGCCGGGAACGGGATCTTCGAGGGAGAGCAGCTCATTCTCGACGAGATTGAGGACCAGCGCGGCTGTCAGCACCTTGCTCAGGCTCCCCGCGTAGAAGACGCTGTCCGCCGTGACGGGGCGCTGCGATTCGAGATCGGCGTAGCCGCTTGCACCGGCGAACAGCACCTCGTCGGGCCTGACCACGACCGCGCTGACGCCGGGCAGGTCCTGGGATTCCCGCATATCGTCGAGAATACTCTGTAGCTCAGGCGTGCCGGTTGCCCCGAGGCCGGTGGCGAGCAATATCGCGCCCAGTATTTGCATGACATTCATCGTATCATCGAAGATACGCGACGCATCGCGCAGCAATTTACGCCCGGCAGGCGTCTTGTCAGGCTTATCCCAATAGAGCAAAGTACGCCTTCGCGAATGAGGCTCCCACCCGAGGAAGTACCTGTGCTGCAAGAGTTGAATCCCAGCGAAGCCCGCGTAATTGGCTGCCTGATTGAGAAGTCGGTCGTTACGCCGGACCAGTATCCTCTGACGCTGAACGCGCTGAAGAATGCCTGCAACCAGAAATCGGGGCGTGATCCCGTCATGGCGCTCAGCCAGGGGGAGGTCCAGCATACGATTCGTTTACTCGAAGCCAAGCATCTCGCGCGCACCGAGGAGAACTTCAAGACCCGCACCGAGAAATACACGCAGCGATTCTGCAATACGCGTTACAGCGATTTTCAATTCGATCCCGCGCAGCTCGCGATCGTCGCGCTCCTGTTATTGCGCGGTCCGCAGACGCCCGGCGAGTTAAGGTCTCGAAGTGGCCGACTGCACCAGTTCGCCGACAATGCCGAGGTCGTCGTGGCCCTGACGAGCCTGATCGAACGTGACGGCGAAGCCCTGCTGGTTAAACTGCCGCGCACGCCGGGGCGCAAGGACTCGGAGTACATGCACCTGTTTTGTGGCCCAGTGGATGTCGAGGAGCACGCGGCACAGGCCGCGCAGGCGACGCGCTCGACGCCGCGCGTGAGCACTACGGAACTCGAAGAACGTGTGAGCCGCCTCGAAGCCGAAGTTGCACGGCTCAAAGAGCGATTCGACTGAGGTGGCGGCCGTGAGATTCCTGCTCGCAGCCGCCCTGTGCTTTTTTATCGTGCCGGCGCTGGCGCAGCAGCGATTCGTCGTAGCGGTTGTCGGCGACGGCCCGTCGGATCGCTTCGCCATTCAACAGCAGAAATACGTCGACGAACTGCTGGCACTGACTGAAAACGAGTTCGAGGTCGAACTGCGGCGCTTCCTGGGCAACTGGTCGAAGGACTCCATCGATGCCGTGCTGGATTCCGTATACGAGGATCCTTCAATCGACCTTGTGCTGATTAACGGATTCGTCGCCAACCAGGTTGCTGCGACGCGGCGCGAATTCTCGAAGCCTACATTTCTGCCATTGATCATCGACGTCGGGCTTCTCGCAGGCGATACAGGCGTCGGCCGATCGGGAGTCGAGAATCTCAACTACCTGAGCGCGTACGCGGACTTCACAGATGACCTCGATACGCTGGCACGAATTGTCCCGTATCGAACGCTCGTCCTGATCGTGGACGAAGCATTGTCCTCGGCGATACCCGAATTGCGTGAAGCCGCGCTTGCCGCGAGCGAAGCACGGGGCATCGAGCTGATCGAGGTTACGCACGACGGTATCGATCATCGCCTCATGAACCGGGTGCCGGCCGAGACCGACGCGATCTTCCTGGCGGGGCTGCCACGTATGCCTTTAGCCGAGTTCGACGAGCTGATCGAGAAGATCAATGCTGCGGGTCTTCCGAGCTACAGTTTCGCAGGCGTCGCCGACGTGGAAAGAGGCCTGCTCGTGACCAACTCCGAGCCGCGCGACGTGGACCGACAAGCGCGGCTCAACGCGCTCAACATGCAGGCCGTCATGCTCGGCGCGCGTGCGGAAGATCAGCCGACGGCTTCGCAAAACAAGGAGCAGCTCACGATCAACATGGAGACTGCGCGGAAGATCAACCTGTCGCCGAGTTTCGAGGTCCTGAGATATGCCGTGCTGCTGAATCAGCAGGTGCAGGTCTCAGGCAAAGAGTATGGTCTCGTGGAGATCGCGCGCCTTGCGCTGGACCAGAACCAGGACCTGCAGGCCGAGACCTTCGGCGTTCGTGCAGGACTCGAAGAGATCGCGAGGGCGCGCTCCAGCCTGTTGCCGCAAGTCGATGCCTCTACAAGCTATACGATGCGCAGGGATACGCCATTCGTAGAGGCGGGCCTGTTCGCCGAGCGTTCGACGGATGCGGCCGTGAGCGTCGATCAGCTGCTGTACTCGGATGCAGCCAGCGCCAATCTCGTCATCCAGAGAGAACTGCAGCGCACGCGTATGTCGGGCCTGCAGGAATTCCGCCTCGATGTTATCCAGGCGGCGACGACGGCGTATTACACGGTACTCAACGCACGATCGCAGCTCGCGGTGCAGGACAACAACCTGCGCATCTCGCGGGCCAACCTGGAGCTGGCTGAGGACCGGGTCCGCCTCGGAACTTCGACGCCGGCCGACGTTTATCGCTGGCAGACCGAGGTGGCGAGGGCACAGATCCTGGTCGTCAACGCCAGGTCCGTGCTCAATCAGTCCTGGGAAACTCTGAACCGGATTCTCCACAGGCCGCAGGGCACGCGTATGGCTTTGCGCGAGGCGACGTTTGATGAGCCTTTCATGATGAAGCGAGCGGAATTCGATCAATTGGTCAAGAGCCCGGCCGACTATGCGCGTTTCTCGCGCTTCTACATCGACAGGGCACTTCGACAGGCGCCGGAGCTCGAACAGCTGGACGCACAAATAGCGGCCAAGCGTCGCGAATTGACGAGCGAGCGACGCTCTTACTGGTTGCCGGACTTCACGATCGGCGGACGTTACACGAACAATTTCGATCAGTCCGGTGTGGGTGCGGGCCCGCAGGCGGGCGAGGACCTCGACGACTGGAGCGTCGGGGTGCAGGCGACGCTGCCGTTGTTTTCCGGCGGACTCAGGAGAGCCAATGTTTCGCGTGCGAGTTATGAACTCCGGCAGCTCGAGTCGCTGCAGAGGTCGACCGAGGAGCGCGTCGAGGAGGAGATTCGCAACCAGCTGCATGCGGCGCAGGCTGCGTACGCACAGATCGACCTGGCCCTCGCGGCCGCCGAGGCATCGCGCAGGAACTTCGAGCTCGTTAGCGACGCTTACGGACGTGGCACCGTAACGATTATCGATCTGCTCGATGCGCAGGATACGAGCCTCGCTGCATCCGCGACTGCGGCCGAGTCCCTGTACGGCTTCCTCATTAACATCATGTCGCTACAGCGAGCGGTGGGTGGTTACGACTACCTGCTGAGTCCCGAAGAAAGAGCGGCGTTAGCGGCTGAATTCCGCATGACATTGACAGGAACACAATAATGAAAAACCGCGTATGCGTCGTGCTGGGCGTAGCCCTCATAATCGCCGCTTGTGGTCCCGCCGATGAAACGGTAGAGGAGCGGCTGCGTCCGGTGCGCTACGTTACGGTCAGTGACGACAGTATCTTCCGTGACCGCAGCTTCTCGGGCACATCCCAATCGAGCCGGGAGTCGCGCCTGAGCTTCAAGGTGTCGGGGACGATTATCAACCTGCCAGTGCAAATCGGGGAGCGACTGGACAAGGGTGACCTGATCGCGGAACTCGACCCGGCCAGCTACATTCTGCAGGCTCAGCAGGCGCAGGCATCGCTCGTCGAAGCGCAGGCGAATGACCGCAGGGCAGCCGCCAACTACGAGCGAACCAAGGGCCTCTATGCAAACAGCAACGCCTCGCTCAATGACCTCGAATCAGCACGGGCCCAGGCAGAGTCTGCGAGCGCGCTCGTGGCCGCGGCCAGCAAGGCGCTCGAGATCGCGAGACTCAACAAGTCCTACACGAAGCTGGCTGCGGATGACCAATGCTCGATTGCGTCACTCGACATTGAAGTCAATGAAAACGTGGCCTCCGGGCAGCAGGTTGCGGTAGTCAGCTGTGGTGACGAATTTGAAGTGACACTGGACTTGCCGGAGAGCCTTATCGGCAGTGTCGATGAAACGACCCCCGTGAGTATCAGTTTCGGTGCCATTCCTGATGAAGATTTCGGTGGCGTCGTCTCCGAGGTCTCCGTGGCTTCGGTCGAAGGGTCAGCCGCATTCCCTGTCGTCATAAAGATCGAAGGCAGTCATCCGTCATTGCGGTCGGGACTTGCCGCAAACGTGACTTTTCAGTTCGATTCGGCAGACGATGAAGGGGGCGGCATTGTCGTGCCTGTAAGCGCTGTTGTGAACGATCCGGAGGGGACGTTCGTGTATGTCGCTGTGCCTGCGGACATCGAGGACCAGGCGACCGTACAGCGCCGCGATGTCAGGCTTGGGGAGCTGTCACAGTCCGGTATCGAGATCGTCGACGGGCTGGAACTCGGTGACCGCGTAATCGTCGCCGGTATTTCCGTGATACGTAACGGCCAGCGAGTGCTGCTGCCGGGCTCGGAGCAGGGGCAGCTGTCCAGGTGAATCTCACGGCACTTGCCATTGACCGGAATCGCGTCACCCTGACCATCGTCGCGCTCGTAGTCATCGCGGGGTCCTTCGCATTCGGCAGCCTGCCGAAAGCCCAGGATCCCGGGTTCATCGTCCGAACCGCCGTCATCACGACGCGTTTCCCGGGTGCCAGTCCGGAGCGTGTCGAGTTGCTGGTTACGGACAAGATCGAGAAAAAAATCCAGGAAATGCCTGAAATCGACTCGATAACGAGCGAGTCGAGAACCGGTATCTCGGTGATCTACGCGAATTTCAAGGAAAGCTACAAGGTCATGCGGCCGATCTTCGACGATTTGCGCCGCAAAGTAGATGCCGTCACGCCGGACCTGCCGCAGGGGGCCGAGTTGCCCGAGGTCAACGACGAGTTCGGCGATGTGTTCGGCAGCGTCTATACCTTGTCGGGTGACGGCTTTTCCTACGCCGAACTAAAGACCGTTGCCGACGAGCTGCGCGATGAGCTGCTAAAGGAGCCGGACATCGCCAAAGTCTCGATTCACGGCGAGCAACAGGAAGTCATCTTCGTCGAATACAACAACGCGCGGCTGGCGGAACTCGGACTGTCGCCGCAGCAGCTGTCGGCATCGCTGACGAGCGTCAACATCCTCTCGTCGGGCGGCGACATCGTGAGCGGACGGGAGCGCATCACGCTCGAGCCATCCGGCAATTTCGAATCGGTCGAGGACCTGCAGCGCACGGTGATCCAGCTTCCGGGGCGCGCGCTCGTCTATCTCGAGGACATCGTCGACATCTATCGCGGCTACAAGGACCCGCCGCAAAGCGTCAGCCGCGTTAACGGCGAGCCGACGCTGGCGATCGCCGTATCCATGCGAGAGGGCGGCGATATTCTGAAGCTCGGCGAGCGTCTTGATGTCCTGATGCCGGAGCTCGTTGCACGTTATCCGTGGGGCATCGAGATCGACAAGGTGTGGTTCCAGGCGGACCTCGTCGACAACGTCGTAAAGGCGTTTTCGTCGAGCCTCGTCCAGGCGATTGTCATCGTGATCCTCGTCATGATCGGATTCCTCGGCCTGCGCACGGGCCTCGTCGTGGGCTCGCTGATCCCTACCTCGATCGTCGCGTCCTTTTTCGCGATGCAGATCTTCGATATTACGATCAACCAGATCTCGCTGACGGCGCTCATCATCGCCCTGGGCCTGCTCGTCGACAATGCCATCGTGATCGTCGAGTCGATCCTCGTCAGGCGCGAACGGGGCGAACCCGCCGTGACCGCGGCGATCGAGGCCGGCAAGGAGCTGAAGGCGCCCTTGTTGATTTCGTCGCTCACCACGGCCGCCGCTTTCATGCCTATCGCGATGGCAAAGTCGGCGGTCGGCGAGTACACGTCGGACATTTTCTACGTGGTCGGAATTGCCCTGCTTGCGTCCTGGCTGCTGGCCATGACGTTCGTGCCAATGTTGACGACCGTGGCGCTCGATGTGAAAAAGACCAATGGCGACGGGGAGGACCCGTTCGCGGGGCGCTGGTACGGGTTCTACAGGAATTTCCTGTTGTTGTCGCTACGCTGCCAGTACCGCTTTTTCGCCGTCATCATCGGGTTGTTTGTCGTGGCCATCATAGGCATGGGCCACGTGCGGCAAGAGTTCATCGCGCCGTCGGAGGACCCGGTGTTCTCGGCGAAGCTCGAGTTGCCGCTCGGAACGTCCATCGAAACGACCCAGGAGGTTATCGCTGACGTCGATGAGTACATCGAGCAAACCTACTACGCGCCGGCCGGCGGCGGCGCCAGGATCCGCAACTGGCTCACGTTTATCGGTGAGGGAGGTCCCCGCTTCCAGCTGAGCCTCAATCCCCCGAATCCGAACCCGGCCAACTCCTTCCTGATCGCGAATACGTTCGACGGGAAAGACGTCGACGAAGTCATCAAGGGCATCGAAGATTACGTTCACGACCAACATCCCGACCTTGCGGCACAGGTAAAGCGGCTGGAAAACGGTCCGCCGGTGGATTATCCGATCATCGTCCGTGTCTCCGGCAGCGACTTCGACACGCTGTACTCGATCGCGGACGAAGTTACCGGTTACCTCTACAGGCTCGCAGGCGTATCAGACATCAAGAACTCCTGGGGCTTGCAGACCAAGAAGCTTTCCGTCGACGTGGACCAGGAACTGGCTCGGCGTTCCGGCGTTACGAGCGAAGACGTCGCGTACTCGCTGCAGGCCGGCCTGACCGGCATCGACCTGACACAATACCGCGAGGAAGACGAACTGATTCCGGTGACGCTGCGCACCATTGCGGCGGACCGCCAGGACTTCAGCAAGCTTGACGGACTGACTGTCTATTCGCAGAGCACGCGCGCGAACGTGCCGTTGAAGCAGGTCGCCAATGTCGTGTTGACGTTCGAGCCTGGCATCATCGAGCGCCGTGACAGGGACCGGACGCTCTCTCTGAATGTGCAGCTTCATCCCGATGCGACGGCGGCCGAAGTCGCCGGCGTCCTGGTGCCGTGGCTCGAAGAAGCGGCCGCGAGTTGGCCTGCCGGACACCATTTCGAGATCGGTGGTGAAACCGAAGAGTCCGGAGACGCGAACGCCTCCATCGCGGCCGAACTGCCGACGGCCGGAATGCTGATACTGCTGCTGCTCGTCGGGCAGTTCAATTCCCTGCGCAGGCCCGTGATCATCCTCTCGACGATACCGCTGGGGCTGATCGGCGTTACGTTCGGACTCCTGGTCGCTAATTCGACCTTCGGATTCTTCACGATTCTCGGGCTGATTTCCCTGTCCGGAATCATCATCAACAATGCGATCGTCTTACTCGACCGTATCGCGATCGAGATTCGCGACTTCGGCCGGGCGCAGGCGGACGCGGTCATGATCGCGTGCCAGCAGCGCCTGCGACCCATCCTGCTCACGACGGCGACGACCGTACTCGGTATGACGCCATTGCTCTGGGGCGGAACCGCTATGTTCAAGCCGATGGCAATCACGATAATATTCGGCCTGGCTTTTGCGACTGCGTTGACGCTCCTGGTCGTCCCCGTGCTGTATTCGCTGTTCTTCAGGGTCTCATTTCGCGCTTAAACCGGAGATTCGGCGCAGAATATGTCCAATGACACAGTTTTTGGCCTTCGATCGTTAAATAATCGGAACCAGGCAAAAGGGAACCGCTACTTCAAATGCAGGCAAATCAATCCTCGATAGGTGACCAGGCATTCGGCACCGACTCCGCAGACGACGTGATCGTCAGCTACAAATCGCATCAGGACGCCGTACATTTCTTGCTGGCCGAGCTTCGCGGGCTGCAGGGAGCGGGACTCGTACAGGGTCCCAAAGATTCCGGCAAGTCGACAATTCTCAGGGGGCTCATCGAACAACTCGATGCGGACACTCCGGTCGCAATGGTCGATGGTACACGCCTCAAGTCTCGCGATTTGTTGTCGCAGGCGCTCTCGCAGTTCGGCTACGGTGCAAATTTCGAGTCAAACGACGAGTTGCTGAGGATGATGAACGTGTTTGCGGTCCAGAAAGCTCGCAACTCGGAGGCGCCGGTACTCATCGTCGATAACGTCGACCAGATGTACCCGAGCGCGCTCGCGACGCTGAATGTGCTTGCGGATCTCGAGGTGCAGAAACGCTTTGCACTACGTATCGTCGTGAGCGGCCGAAAAGGCCTGGATTCGCTCGTGGAGTCCGGCGGACTCGCCAACGTCGAGAGGCGCTGCATCGGCAGCTACGTGATTCATCCGCTATCGCAGAAGGAAGCGCTGTTCTACCTGCAGGGGCGCTTGACGGCGTGCGGCGTGAACGATGCGAACACGGTTTTTCCGATGGACGTGTGTGACCGTATCTTCCAGCAATCGGGAGGTTGGCCCGGACAGCTCAATCGACGTGCGGCCGCGGCACTCGCGCGTGCAAATGAATTGCCCGAGACCGTAACGGATACGAGTTCTCGAAATGATGCGACGTCCGTCGACGAATTACCCGTGCTTGGTGCTGCAGACGCGGCAGGCCCGTTGCCGCCGCGACTTATCATCAGCAAGGACGGCAAGAAACTCTCGGAAGTTGCCCTCAAGCGCAAGAAGGTCCTGATCGGGCGCTCCGACTTCGCGGACGTCGTGGTTGAGGATTATTTTGTCAGCAAGATGCACGCGGTAATCATCCTGTACACGGATGCGCTGGTTCTCCTCGACCTCAACAGTGCCAATGGCACGACTGTGAACTCGGTACAGGTAAACAGTACGATCCTGAAAAGCGACGACGTCATTTCGCTGGGCGACCACCGCGTCAAGGTCGATAACGCGCCGCCGCTCAGTGCCGAAATGGCGGCCATGCTGAAGTCGCCGGATACGGTGAAGATGAAGAACCTCGTCGATATGCGGCGTGTCAGGGCGCGCCGGCTGGTGCATGCGCCGAAGCGCGAGGAACAACAGGGCTAGCTAGTCGCGCGGAAGAAGCTGGCTCATCGCCACCTTGAATTGCACAAAAAAGACGCCGTTGATGGAGTCATCCGTCATCGCCTCATCGAGCATGAATTCCATGGCGGCTTTAGGCACATACGTGAGATTCAGGCCCATGTAACGATTGCCGAATGTCAGGCTCGGCAGCAGACCCGGAAACGGCCTGTTGTCGTTGACATCCCGGCGGGTCATGAGGAACGCGTTGATGCCCGCATCGACATAGAAACCATTTATGCGCTCCGTCGTGAACAGGGACCTGTGCAGGCCGCCGCCGAACATGTAGGACATTTCGTCATTACTGTCGCGGAAGCCGTTGACCATTAACTGCTTCTTCCAGGCCGATCGAGTCTTGAGCTGGTATTCGAAGCCAAGGCCGTAGTTTTCCTCGTTCCAGTCTTCGTTCGCGTCCACGTGGATGGACTTGCCGTTGAAGACCGCGCTGAGGCCGCCGGCCAGCGCGGGCGAGCACGGGAGTATGAAAAGGCAGGACAGGAGGAGGGCCTGGACGGTATGCAGCTTCTTCATACAGAAACTACATGCAATGGCTGTGCCGAATCCAAAGCGTATTTATTTCAGTTACTTACAAAAACACTCTCAATAAGTTGTAAAGAGATCCGACACCCGGCCGCGCCCGGCTAGCGTAGCTGGCTGTCCTTGCTGCCGCGTCGGTTGTAAAGGCTGAATTCCGCAGCATCCTTGTCGTGCTCTTCCTGGCACCTGACACAAAATCGAACGCCTGGCACGGCCACGCGCCTGGCCTCCGGGATAATCGCGTCGCATTCTTCGCAGTGCTCGAGGCTCTCCCCGCGCGGCAATTGCCCGCGCACACGCTTGACAGCATCCTCCACAGTTGCGTCGATCTGGTCCTGTACTGCTCCATCCTTTGCGAATCCGCCTGCCATTGATTGCCTCCTCGATCCCGGATTATAGACTCACCGCTCGGTCGGCACGGTCGATATTCTTCGACACTCAGGCCTCGTAGGTCGTGCGGCCACCCAATACGGTGTGCACGACCCTGATATCGACGATCGATAATGGATCGACGGCATGCGGATCCTCTTCGAGAATCACGAAGTCCGCGAGCTTGCCGGCAGTCAGGGACCCTTTCGTATTTTCCTCGAACGAAGCATAGGCGCCGTGCATAGTGCAGATCCGCAGTGCCTCGGCGACCGATATGCGCTGGCTCGGTCCCCATACCCGGCCGTGCATATCCTGCCGCGTCACCATGCTCTGCACGGCCATCATCGGTTCGAACGGCCCGGGCGGAAAATCTGAAGCCGGCGCGACCGGAATGCCGTAATCGAGGAAGCTCCTGTGCGCGAACATATGCTCCATCTTTTCCTCGCCGTATTCTGTCCATTTGTTGCCGTGGAAGTAGGCGTAGGTATAGAACGGCGTCGGCACCGCGCCGGTCTTCTTGATGCGCGATAGTAAACCAGGGTTTACGAGCGAGCAGTGCTCAAGTCGATGCCGCGGACTGGCGCCTGCGTTGTCTTCCAGGACGCGCTCGTAAGCCTTGAGCACCATATCGATCGTGACGTCGCCGTTTGCGTGTATTCCGACCCGGAAGTCATTCGCGACCGCATCATCGACAGCCGCATCGATTTCTTCCTGCGACATCGTAAGAATCCCGTAGTCGTCGGGCCGTCCCTTGAACGGCGTCGACATGCGCATTGTTCGCTCGGATGCGGATCCGTCGGCACTGAACTTTACGGCACCGATGCGTAGCATGTTGTCACCGAAGCCCGAGTAGAGCCCGGCGTCCTTGAGGCCCTGGTACACGGGCTGGGTGCCGTGCGGCATGAATGACATGCGAAAGTGCATTTCGCCTGCCGCGTAGGCATCCTGAAGCGCGATGAGGTTTTCCCCCGTACCCCAGGCGTCCGTCGTCGATGTCAGCCCGAAGGATGCCATGCGCAGAGACGCGACCTTGACGGCCTGCCTGCGTACCTCGCGATCGATGACGGGCCAGGTGCCATGTTCGAACAGTGGGTCCATCGCGTGTTCGGCGACCTTTCCCGTTAACTCACCGCCTTCCCGGTAATACTTGCCACCGTCAGGATCGGGCGTGTCCGCGTCGATGCCCGCGACCTCGAATCCCATCGAATTGACGATTCCGGTATGGCCGCCCCGGTGACCGACGAAGACGGGGTGATCGGGTACGGCATCGTCAATGTCGCGCCTGTTCAACGGCCGCCCGTCTTCGAACTTGGTGTCGTCATACATCACACCGCGGACCCAGTGGCCCTTCGGAGTCCTGGCTGCCTGCCGCCGCAGCGCCTCTTGCACGCCCGCGATCGTCGGCAGGTTTACGTTGGCGCTCACCGCATGCTCGGGAACCACCGGATGGCTGTGCGCATCGATGAAGCCGGGTGCGACCGTCATGCCGGCCGCGTCGATGACGCGCGTACCCGGGCCGATGAGGTTATCGATGTCGTCGTCCGAGCCAACGGCGAGAATCTGATCGCCCCTGATCGCCATGGCCTCGGCGCGCGGCGTTCGCTCATCCATGGTCAGAAGGTTGCCGCGCTTGACGACCGTGTCAGCACGTAATCCCGTGGAACTTTCCTGTACGGTGGCGCCAAGTACTCCCAGGGGCAGCGTCGCCGCCGCGGCACCGATGAGTCTTCTTCTCGTTATGCTCGGCATTGCGTCTCGCTGTGCGTCCGGGTCTCGGTCACGGTTTTCGGAACAGGAACGTAAACCGGTCCGTGTTGCCGCTGACCGAACGCCGACCGACTTCATACTCGAGTTCATCATCGGCCCGGAAGTGCAGGTCCGAGTAGCCGACGAATTCAAAGCCCTGGTCGAGCATTTCCTTGATGACCAGGACAGGGTCAATACGACGGCGATTCTCGAAGTCCGCGGGCTCCATGTGGCGTCTCGTGTGGTCTATGACGCCGTACAGACCGCCCGACTTCAGTGACTTGAAGACCTGACCGTTGATGCGAGCGCGCGACGCCGCGTCGAAATTGTGCACATTGCGGAATGTCACGACCATGTCGAGCCCGCTAACGCCAAACTGGAAATCGTCGACTTCGTAAATGCGCTTTTCATTATTGCGCCTCAGGTTGTCGGATGTCTCGAGGACCTCGACCTTGTCGAAGCCGGGTTGCGTCAACACTCGCTCGGCGGTCCGGCCAGTACCCAACGCGATATACAGCTTGCCGTTGTCGGCCAGCACCGGGGCCAGGACGCGGGTGTACCAGCCGCCACCCGGTAACAATTCGAGGACCCGCATGTCGTCCTTGAGACCGAAAAACTTCAGGGTCTGCAGCGGACGGCGATTGCGGTCGCGGTCTCGATCCGCCTGGGGGCGATCCTCTGCAGCCAGCGCGGCTTCGACTTTCGCGTCAATCTCACCAGCCGCCTGCGCGCCGCAGGCTACAAGTACCATTACCAGGGCAAACATCAGTCTCACGTGGAATCTCCTTTGGGAAGGTTTAAGCGGACAAGACTATCAGTTTGTGGGGAGTAGTATCATCTTGGGGCGGATTGTGCTGCCAGTATCAAAGCCAGAGAAAAGGGGATAGGAGTGGAGCGAGCTACCAGCTTATCGGTCGTGACGGCTTTGCTGCTGTTGACCGCGACAGGAGCTTCGGGCGCAGAGCCTCTGACCGGTTTGTTGATCGTCGAAGTCCATGATCTCCAGTCCGATGCAGGCGATCTGCGCTTCGTGATGTTCGACTCGAAAAAGAACTTCCTCAAGAGGCCGATACGCGCCGAAATTGTGGCTATCGAAAATGGTAGCGGTTCCTGGATTATTGGAGACTTGCCGTATGGCACGTATGCAGTGCTGGCGCATCATGATATCGACGGCAGCGGAAAAATGGAACGCCACTGGTACGGCAAGCCAAAAGAACCGACCGGTGCTTCAAATGATGCGCCTGCGAAATTTGGGCCTCCCAAATTCAAACACGCGAAATTCGATTTCGACACGGCTTCATTGACGCTGACAATAACAGTCAAGTAACGCGATGTGGGGCTAGCGCAACCACTCAACAACGCTGACACCGATAAAGCTGCCGATCGCGTAGCCGAAGGAACCCGCCAGTACACCGGGGATCAGTAACTCGCGCCACCCCTTGGCAGACGCAATCGCTGCGGCGGAGGCGGGGCCTCCGATACAGACGGCCGACGCCATCGCGAGTTCGGCGAGGTCGAGTTTCAAGACCTTGCCGAGGCCGAAAAGCACGACCAGGTGCACGACGATGATGATCGATGCAAAGACGAAAAGAACGGGCGCGAGTTCGATGAGTTGCCACACGTCCGCAGTGGCGCCAATGCTCGCGAGGAAGACGAACATCAGTACGTTACCCGCCTCCGTATAACCCGACAGCTTGCTGACTTGCTTCGGCATCGACGTTGCGATTACGAGGGTCAATGCTGTCGTAACGAGGATGGCGAACTGCGGCAGGCCCGCTAATTCGGCCAGGGTCCTCCCCACAGCGGCGAGAATGAACGCCAGCGCCAGCGCGCCCAGCAGCCCCGCGATATCGAGGTTCGGGACACGATGGACCGCGGCCGTCTGGCCCGGGGAGAACTCGGCCGCGTTGTCCATGTGATGGGTCGGGTACTGCCTGGCCACCCACGCAACACCAGGCAGCAGGATAATCAGCAGGAAATGCAGATTGGTGACGACGTTATCTGCGGCGACGGCGGCCGCGAGGATGCTGCCGTCCTGCATGCCGCTCGCCTCGGCGACGGCCGCGAAGTTCAGGCTGCCGCCAATATAGGTGCCCGTGAATATGCCCGCGAGTTCGGCTTCTTCGGGTCCCAGGTTCAAAAGCGAAACGCCGATGAGCGTACCCGCGACGACCGCAGCGCCGCCGATGACAAACGCGATCAGCGTTGGACCCGACTCCTTGACGATACGCTTGAGATCGGCCTGTAACAGCAGCAGGGGGATGGCGATAGGCACAAGGTAGTCCCACACTACGTCATACACGGGCGCGGCCGTCGGAATGATTCGCAGGTTGGCAAGCACGATCGCAGCAGCAATCAGCAACATGACACCGGAGTACTTCCTGCCCCAGGCATAGCGCTCGCACCAGAAACCGAAACCCGCAAGGCCGAGCAAAACGGCCCAGAGTGCAAAGTCCTGTTCAGGACCGATCAGCGGTAGTGTCATAGGTATTTGCGATGCTTTCGGGGCCAGGCGCAACTGTAAACCAATTGCTTCGATCGCAGTAGTGGGAAGCGATCGTGTGATGCACGCTGCTAATGAGACGATCGCGCTCAGCTGGCCTCGCCGTATTTCTTGTAATGCAGCTCTTTGGCCTGGCCGATCCAGTCGTCCTGTTCCATGCGGCCCTTGAACTCCTTCAGTTTGAAGTTGACCCGCGCGATGTCGGCTACCCCAAACGAAGCGATCTGCCGGAAGTTGAATACGCCGAGATCGTTTAGAGCGCGTTCGAAGACCTTGCCGATGCCGATGATCTCTTTGAGGTCATCGACCTCCTTGGGTGGAGATTCATGGCCGTTCATCTTCTTGACGACCGCCGCCTTGCGCGCGTCATTGAGCGCTCTTCGCTGCTGCTTCTCGATATCCTCGAAGTTCTTCTCGAGGTCCTCGAGCTTTAAGCGCAGAGTCTCGGAATTTTGTTCTGCTGTGCCCGCGTTTTCACGGTAACGTTTGGCGTCTTCTTCGTACTGCTTGCGACTGTGCTCCATCGACTTCAGGCAATGCGCCAGTTCCTTGTTTTGCAGCTTGAGTTCTTCCAGCTCAGCGACATCACGCCGCAATGCTTCGATCTCCTGTTTCATGCGCGTAGCGTCATGATTGAGCTGTGCATTTTCGGCTTCGAGTTGGATAACGCTCTGCTCGAGCGCCTCCAGGTTCTCGAGGCGTGCCTGGGACGAAGCCAGTATCTTGTTGACGGAATCCTGCTCGGAGCGTGAAGCCTGCAAAAGATTGTTAAAGGAGTCCTGCTCCGCTTTCGTCTGGTCGAGCTTCACCTCGACGAGCTTGCGCTTCTCGAAGGACTTCTTGAGCTCCTTCTTATAGAACTCACCGGACTTGACGAATTCCTGTTGCAGCTCGGCAGTCTGTTGTTTGACCGAAACCAGATGGTCCTGCATCGTGCTGAGCTGCGCCTTGGTATTCTCCCTCTCGGCGCGCAAGGCATGTACGTCCTTGGCCAGTGAGTTTGCCCTTTCCTGCGCAGATTCGAGGTCGGTCCGGGCTTTGGCGGCCGCGACTTCGTGGCGATGCATTGCCCCCTGCTGCGTCTCGATAGTTTCTCGAAGCTTGCCGTTCTCGACGTGCAGGCGATCTCGTTGGCGCGTGAGGTCGTCGAGTCGTTGCTGCAGCTTGTCGTCCAGTTGTGCGAGGCGACGCCTGGCGATGCCGGACCAGATCAGCCAGCCAAGCAAGAAACCGACCACGCCTGCAGCCAGCAACAGCATTGCCACTTGTGGGTTCAGAGCCGCCATCGCCGCAGTATGGCCGAGACGAAGATTATGGAATATGACCGGGCGCACAAAACGGAATTTGGGCTGTTACTGTGTATGCATACAGTTACTTTCCGTTTTTCGGGGCTTCGACGTGCGTGGCACCGCGTGCGCCGGGGCTGCCTGTTCAATGAGCGGCACGCTATTCCGGTGTTAGGATAGCGCCACAACAATCAACAATAATTCTGCAAGAGCCGTCCTATGATCTACGCTGCCGTCGTATTGAGTTACGTGCTGGTGTTGCTTGGCATCAGCATATACAAGAGCCGAACTGTGAAATCGGCGGAAGATTTCATGGTTGCAGGGCGCAGCGTGCCGGTCTACATGCTCGTAGCTACGCTGGTTTGCACGTGGATCGGGTCGGGCAGCCTGTTCGGCACAGCGGGGCTGACATTTCGGACGGGTATCTCGGAACTCTGGTTCTCGGCGGGCGCGTGGGTCGGCATCCTCGTCGTCTACCTGATTGCCGCGCGCGTCCGGCGCATCGCCCAGTACACGCTGACGGACCTGCTCGAGAAGCGCTACAGCCAGGTCGCCAAGATCCTCGGTACGATCACGATCATCATCGCGTACATGGTTATCGCGGGTTACCAGTTCAAAGGTGGCGGTCGATTCATAGCCATCCTCTCGGAAGGTTCGATCACGCCCGAAACCGGAATGCTGATTGCGGCGTTCCTGATCGTCGGTTTCACGGTGCTGGCCGGCATGGTGTCAATCGTATCGATCGATATTTTCAACGGCAGCATCATGCTGATTGCCATGGTCGTGACTTTGCCGTTCGCGATCGCCGCGCACGGCGGGTTCGATGCCGTTTTGACGACTATAGAGCAGGCGCAGCCGACACATCTGTCGATCATGGGCGGACACGATTTCTTCTGGGTGGTGGGTATCGCATTACCCACATTCCTGCTGCTCATGAGTGAGAGCAGCATGTACCAGAAATTCTCGTCCGCCGATAATGCGAAGAACGCGCGGCGTGCCGTACTCGGCATGTTCGTCGGCGTGGTTATCGTGGAAGTGCTGATGATGCTGATCGCACTGGTCGGTTTCGCGATTTATGCGGACGACCCACGCTTTTTCCTGGCAGATGGATCGATAAACCGCGCCATGGCCGAGGAAATCATCCTGCGCATCGGCTTCGAGCAGCTGCCGGTCATCATAGGTGCGCTGCTGTTATCGGCGGGCGCAGCGATCATCATATCTACGGGTAACACATTCCTGATGGTGACGTCGACGAACGTAACCAGGGATATCCTGCAGGCGTTCTTTTTCAGGGATGCGAACGCGCAACAGATCGTGTGGATGCAGCGCGCCTGCATCATCGCTATTGGCGTACTCGCATACCTGATGATGAGCCAGTTCCAGACAATCCTGGAAATGGCGCTCATTTCCTACACGATGATTGGCGCTTCGCTGGCACCGGCGTTGCTTGCCGCCTTCTTCTGGAAACGCGTAACACGCGTCGGCGGCGTGGCGTCGATCGCATCGGGCATGCTCACGGTCATTACGATCGCCTCCCTGAACGCCGTCTACAAGGATGCCGCCGAGCCGCTGCATGTTCTCGGCTTCTCGTTCCCGATTGACACCGATTACATCGCCATTCCTGCGGTTATCGTCTCGGTATCAACACTCGTCATTGTCAGCCTGTTGACGCCCCGGCCTGACAAAGCGGACTGGCAGGAGTTTATTGAAGAGTCGTCATGATCGGCTAGGGGTAAGCCCGAATTGCGCGGGCACGCCGCTTAGCGCATAAAACACGTCGGGAGGGCGCGATGTTCCGCTTGAACCTGACGTACGACGGTGAGCAACACGCTACGGCGCAGAACGAACCGAATCGCAACATACTGGCGATCGACTGCCCCTACACGGGCAAAGGCGAAGAGTTTTCGCCGGCCAGCCTGCTAAGCGTGAGCCTCGCAAGCTGTATGCTCTTGTCGATGGGTGCGCTGGCGCAGCGAGATGGCCTGGACCTCAAAGGAACGGTCGTCGATATCTCCTTTACAGGTATGGAAAAACGCCTCCCGCATGTCGACACGATTACACTGGTCTTCAACATTCCGTGCGACTTCGCCAAGGTGGATCGCAAGAAACTGGAGAGGGCCGCAGGACTCTGCCCGATCATGGCAAGTATCGACGAGCATACTGCGGTGACTTCGGAGTTCCGGTATGGGGTGTCAAAGGCGGCCGGATGACGATGCTCGAGGCGCAGATCGAAAAGGGACAGGTTGCGGATGTTTATAGCCGCGTCGCACCGCTGTACGACGTATGGGCCCGATTGACCGAGAGTAAGGCGCGGGACCGATGCCTCGAGTTGGCAGCGATCCAGGACGGCGAAGACGTACTCGAGGTCGCCGTCGGGACGGGTCTCGCGTTTGAGAGGATTCTGAAACTCAACCCATCGGGCAGGACCGAAGGTATCGACCTGACTGAGGCGATGCTCGAAAAGGCCCGGCGGAAAGCAGCAAAGACCGGGGTCGTCGGCTACCGTCTCAGGCTCGGTGACGCCTACGCACTGGATTTCGCCGACGACAGTTTTGACGTTTTGATCAACAACTACATGTTCGACCTGATCCCACAACAGGATTTCCCGGCGGTGCTGCAGGAGTTCAGGCGTGTACTGCGACCGGGCGGCCGCCTCGCGATGGTCAACATGACCGGCGGCGAGCGCTGGTACAATGGCATCTGGGAGCGCCTCTACCGCATGAATCCTGCCCTGATCGGCGGTTGCCGCGGGGTATCGTTACTCCCGGAGTTGTCGGCATGCGGGTTCGCCGACATAAAGCGGGAGTACCGGAGCCAGCTGACGTTTCCGTCGGAGATCGTCACCGGGGTGGCTACCTGATCCGCCTAGCCGTGCTCGGCGCTGAAGTCCACGGCAGTCCCGGATTCCAGTAGCGTCTTCAAGCCGCAGATTACGAGTGGCCAGCCGGGCTCGATCAGTTCGTACATCTTGGAACTGTCGATGAATTGATCGTGGATTACAGTCAACCGGGTGCCTGTCGCGATCGGCTCGAGGTGGAAGGTTACGCGCGACGGCGGTTCCATCGAGGTTTCGGGATTACGTGGAAACTGCCACGTGAACGAGAGCTCGGCAGGGTAGTCGATACTCAGAATCTCGCCTTCGCATCCGATATGTCCGTCCTCGGTGATGAACTCGATACGCGAACCGATCTTGAAGTCGCTGCTCACGTTGGTCCTGTGCCAGTACTGTTTCGTGAATTCTGGCGATGTAAGGCCTTCCCAAACGGCCTCAGGGGGACTGGCGATCACGACAACG
>Ga0265309_10000098_pt1 | contig 28407 bp, 28 predicted proteins | sample Helome_FD_192492 | JGI IMG/M metagenome (GOLD analysis project Ga0265309, IMG submission 192492) | Marine sediment microbial communities from subtidal zone of North Sea - Hel_20160524 (Illumina Assembly) | ecosystem: Environmental > Aquatic > Marine > Subtidal zone > Sediment ...
AACGCGATCACTAACCTCGAAGCCATTGGTAAGGGATATAGCTTTAGCTTCCTGTGGGATGCATCAAACTACGATATCAATCAAACCCTGATCGAATACAATTCTCGCAGCCCGCACTGGCGAGCTGCCGTCGTCGGCCTCATCAACACCCTGCTGGTGGCGGTGGCCGGAATTATTCTCTCGACCATTGTTGGATTTCTGCTCGGCGTGTTACGCCTGTCCAGTAACTGGCTGATCAACCGGGTCGTTTATGTCTACATCGAATACGTACGCAACGTACCGGTGTTACTCCATATTTTATTGGTTCACGGCATCGTCGTGAATTCCCTGCCGATTCCAAAAAATGCGCTGATGGCGTTCGACGGCACATTGTTTTTGACTAACCGCGGTTTCTATACGCCTAAACCCTTGTTTGAGCCGGCGATGTGGGCGGTACTGATAGCCTTCATTATCGGCGTCGGATTCACTATCTGGTTTAAAGGTTATGCCAAGAAAATCCAGGACGCGACGGGTAAGATATATCCCGTTCTATGGATAAGTCTTGGTGCCATTTTACTGTTCCCGATAATCGTATTTTTTCTCGCCGGTTTGCCGGTAAACCTTGAATATCCTGAACTCAAAGGCTTTAATTTCAAGGGTGGGCTGGTGTTGAGACCCGAGTTCGTGGCACTGTGGCTGGCTCTGTCGCTGTATACCGCCGCCTTCATCGCGGAGATCGTGCGGGCCGGTATCCAGGCCATCAGTCACGGGCAAACCGAGGCCGCATTTGCGCTCGGCATCAAACCGAGTCGCACCATGTCGCTGGTCATCATTCCACAGGCACTACGAGTCATTATTCCTCCGCTCTCGAGTCAGTACCTCAATATTACCAAGAATTCGTCGCTCGCGATTGCGATCGGCTACATGGATATTGTGGCGACCATCGGCGGCATATCGTTGAACCAGACCGGACGCGAAATGGAATGTATGACCATCGTGCTGGCCATTTACCTGACATTCTCGTTAATGATTTCAGCGTTTATGAACTGGTATAACAAACGCATGAAACTGGTGGAGCGCTAAGATGAGTACTGAACGATCCCACGCAGTGGGCGAACATCCGGAACTGCCACCTCCCTCGACTGAAGTCGGCATTATCGGCTGGGTTCGCCACAACCTGTTATCTTCAACCACCAACATCGTTATTACGGTGCTGACGATATATTTTCTCTACATCATAGTCCCGCCGATGTTGGACTGGATTTTCTTCGACGCGGTCTTCTCTGCTGATTCGCGCGACGATTGTCGCGCCATTGCCAAGGCGGCCGGTGACGAGTTGGGTGCCTGCTGGGCATTTATTGGAAAACGCTTCCAAATATTTGTTTATGGCTTCTATCCCGTCGAAGAACGCTGGCGGGTCAACCTGTCCTTCATCATGATGCTGGCCGCACTGGTCCCGGTGTTGTTTGACCATGTCCCCTATCGCAAGCAGGCATTGTGGTTTTCGCTGGCTGCACCTTTTATTATTGGCTGGCTGCTGCTTGGCGGCATGGGCCTTACCCCGGTGCCAACCGATAAGTTCGGAGGCTTCATGCTGACGCTGGTTATCGGTGTAACCGGTATTGTCGGTTCCCTGCCATTGGGCATCGCGCTTGCGCTCGGGCGGCAATCGCACATGCCGGCATTGCGCATGGTCTGCGTCGCGTTTATCGAGTTCATCCGTGGTGTACCACTGATTACGCTGCTGTTTGTTGCCTCGACCATGTTGAATTACTTTCTGCCGCCGGGTACGACCTTTGACCTGCTGCTACGCGTACTGATCATGGTGACGCTGTTCTCGGCGGCCTATATCGCCGAGGTCATCAGGGGTGGTTTACAGGCATTACCCAAAGGTCAGATAGAAGCCGCCGACTCGATGGGTCTGAAATACTGGCAGTCGATGCGATTGATTATCTTGCCGCAGGCGTTGAAGATTTCGATCCCCGGGATCGTGAATACCTTTATTGGCCTGTATAAAGATACGACGCTTGTCATTATCATCGGCCTGTTCGATCCGCTCGGTATGGGACGTGCCTCGCTGGCCGATACCAAGTGGCAAGGCCTGTCGACGGAGATTTATGTGTTCGTCGCGATCTTTTTCTTTGTATCCTGCTTCTCGATGGCAAGATATTCACTTTATCTAGAAAAGAAACTCTATACCGGACATTAAAAGTTAACCAAGGTACAAAATTATGAGTAGCCAACCAGAAGAAGCAGCCCCTGATCTCCAGGTATCCGACGAGCTGATCATCAAAATCAAGGAGATGCATAAATGGTACGGGTCCTTTCATGTTCTCAGGGATATCAATCTCGACGTTTACCGGGGTGAGAGAATCGTAATCTGCGGACCTTCCGGTTCCGGAAAATCAACCTTGATTCGTTGCATCAACCGACTGGAAGAACACCAGCAGGGCGACATTATTGTCGAAAATGTCGAGTTAACCAACGATTTGAAAAATATCGATGCGATTCGCCGTGAAGTCGGCATGTGCTTTCAGCATTTTAATTTGTTCCCGCACCTGACGGTCCTGGAGAACTGTTCCCTGGCCCCGATCTGGGTAAAACAGATCCCACGCAAGGAAGCCGAAGCAACCGCCATGAAGTACCTGGAGCGCGTAAAAATTCCCGAGCAGGCTGATAAGTTCCCCGGACAACTGTCGGGCGGCCAGCAGCAGCGGGTTGCGATCGCGCGCTCGCTGTGCATGAATCCAAAAATCATGTTATTTGATGAGCCGACCTCGGCACTCGATCCGGAAATGATCAAGGAAGTGCTTGACGTCATGGTCGAACTTGCGATGGAAGGTATGACGATGTTGTGTGTAACCCACGAAATGGGATTTGCCAAGACGGTTGCGAATCGAGTCATATTCATGGATGAAGGCCAGATCATCGAAGAAAACAATCCGCACGAATTCTTCGATAATCCGCAGCACGAACGCACCAAGCTGTTCCTGAGCCAGATTCTCGCGCATTAATCGACTGTCATACCGCGGCTTGACCGCGGTATCCAGCAAGGCTGGAAATCCTGGTTTTCCTCTGGATCCCGCGATCAAGTCGCGGGATGACAGGCTGGCTCGTCTGTTTTAGTCAGCCGTTCCCAGTAGTGCCTTCAGATCGGCAAAAGTATCGAGCCCTCGCTGGTGCTTTTCACCGTCGGACAGTTTACTAATAGTGTGTTCGGCACCCTCGAGATCCGCTTCCGGTAATTCATACAGAAATCGGCTCGGTTCGCATTGCAGTAAATCGCCAAATTTCTGCCGGGTCTTGGCGTAACTCAGTGTCAGGCTGGCCGCGGCCCGGGTAATTCCGACGTAAGCCAGTCGGCGTTCCTCCTCGATACTCTCTGCATCTTGCGACTGGTGATGTGGCAGGCTGTCTTCTTCGAATCCAGCCAGGTAAACATGTTCAAACTCGAGGCCTTTGGCGGCGTGAATAGTAGTCAGCTGAACTGCATCCTGCTGCTTGTTGTCTTCATTGTTTTCGAGAATCGACATTAACGATAAATGCGACACGATAGCGTCGAGTGATTTGTCATCACGGTCCTTTTGCAGGTTTCCGATCCAGCTGATCAATTCCACGACATTTTCAATCGCTGCCTCTGCCTGCTTTGGGGAGGTAGAGGTTTCGTTGAGCCAGTCGGCGTAGTCAAGTTTTGCAACCAGGGATCGACAAAGTGTCACCGCATCGTCCTGTTGCGCCTGGTGACGGAGTTCCTCGATCAAATCGATGAAACCCCTTAATCGAATCCGGGCCCGGTTACCAAGAGATTCGAGCAGACCGAGTTCCCGCATAGCGAGATCGAGACTGCGCTTTCTCGAGCCAGCGTATGTTGCCAGCGCCTTAATGCTGGTAGCGCCAATTTCACGCCGCGGAACATTGATGATTCTTAACAGGGCCTGGTCGTCATCAGGATTTGTCAGCAGGCGCAGGTAAGCCATGATGTCCTTGATTTCACGCCGCTCGAAGAAGGCGTTACCGCCGGCAACCTGGTAGGGAATCGAGTGATCGCGCAGGGCTTTTTCGTAGTTTCGTGACTGGAAATTGCTGCGGTAAAGAATCGCAAATTCACTGCAGGGAGTGTTTTCCTGGAAGCGGCGGCTCAGAATATCGACAGCTACCCGATCGGCTTCATCCTCGGCGTTCCTGCACGGGAATACGCGAATGAGATCACCCGCAGCCGAAGCCGACCAGAGTTTTTTCTCGAACAGGTGTTGATTGTTGGCGATGAGCTGATTGGCAGCACCGAGAATGCGGCTGGTGGATCGATAATTCTGCTCCAGCTTGACCAGTTCAATCGACGGAAAATCCTGCTGCAGGCGCTGCAGGTTTTCGGGGCGCGCGCCACGCCAGGCATAGATCGACTGGTCGTCGTCACCCACCACGGTAAGTTTCTGGCGCACACCGCAAAGCGCCTTGACCAATTCGTACTGGCTGGTATTGGTATCCTGGTATTCGTCGATCAACAGGTAGCGAATCCTGTCCTGCCACTGGTTCAGTACTTCGGCATGCTTGCGAAACAACTGTACCGGCAACATGATCAGGTCATCGAAGTCCATCGAGTTGCAGGCCAGCAACTGTTGCTGATACTCCGCATACAGGCTGGCCTGGGCCTGCATGGTTGGATTATCAGCAGTCGAAAATGCAGACTCCGGGTCGATGAAATCGTTTTTCCAGCGACTGATCTGGTACATGGATTGCTTTATAGTGTCGTTGTCCTGATCGATCCGATGCGCCAGCCCGTCGAGACAGGTTTCGACGTCGCGTGAATCCATAATACTAAATCCACGTCGATACCCGAGGTGATGGGATTCCTGAAACAGGATGCGTTGTCCGAGGCTGTGAAAGGTCGATATTTTTAACCCTTGCGTTGTTTTCTTGTCCATGAAACGGGTAACCCGTTGACGCATTTCCCTTGCTGCCTTGTTAGTAAAGGTAACCGCACAAATCTGATGAGCCGCGTAACCCTGGTGGATAAGCCAGGCTATTTTGCGGGTGATAACGCCGGTCTTGCCGCTCCCGGCGCCCGCCAGTACGAGACAGGGCCGATCGATGCATTTGACCGCCTGTTGTTGCGGCTTATTGAGATCTTGCAGGTTCAAGGTGGATAAACTATCGTGCCGGAAGTTGCGGGTAATATTTCAAAGTTTTGGTGATGCCAGGTGATAATTGGAGAATGACAAAACTGTTCATTGATGATGCAGGCTGGTTGCAGTCGGTGGAAGTTATTCAGTCCCCCAATTTTGATGCCAGGCCGGCCGGCAGCATAATTAAACTGGTGGTTGTGCATGGCATTAGTTTACCACCGGGCGAATACGGTGGCGGCCATATTAAGGATTTTTTTTGTAATAACCTGGATGTCGCTGCGCATGAGTACTTTGATTCGATTTGTGAAATGAAAGTCTCGGCCCATTGCCTGGTCGAGCGGGATGGTAAAATACTACAATTCGTGTCATTTCTCGATCGTGCCTGGCACGCGGGTGAGTCGGAGTGGATGGGCGAGCAGGCCTGTAATGATTTTTCGATCGGGATCGAGCTCGAAGGTTGCGATGATCAGGCCTATACCGAGGATCAGTATTTAAACCTCGCGAATCTTATCGCGAGTCTGCGCAACAAGTACCCCGAAATCGAAAAAGAGGCAATCACGGGACATAGCGAAATAGCACCCGGTCGTAAATCCGATCCCGGTTTGGCATTTGACTGGAAGAAATTAAGACGGCTGGTCTAGCGCGACCCACTGGTCGGCCAGGTAGGCCTCGAGCGGTTTATAGCGTCGCTTGTAACTCATTTTATTGCAGTCGCGAATCCAGTAACCGAGGTAGAGGTAATCAAGATCGCGCAGGCGTGTTTCCTGGATCTGGGTCAAAATCGCAAAATGGCCCGGACTGCGATCGGAATAGTCCGGATCGAAAAAAGTATAAACAGCGGACAACCCGCTATCCGTTATGTCGCATACCGCGACGGCGATCAAAATCCGGTTGCATCGATATTCGAAAAATAAGGTATCGGTCCAGTCGCAAATCAGGAATCGGTGATAGTCGGATTTGCTGGGATTGGCCATACTGCCATCGCTATGTCGACTTTTAATGTAGCGTTTATAGAGGTCAAAGTGCTCATCCCGGAAACGCCCGGGCACAATGTTGATTTTCAGATCACCATTGCGCTTGATGGCGCGCAGTTCATTACGCGAATAAGCATGTTTCCTAACCGGTACCCTCACCGAAATACATTCCTGGCAACTCGGGCAGTGCGGTCGGTAGATATAGCCCCCGGAACGACGAAAACCGTGCTGAATCAACTCGTTATAGGTTTTCATATCCATATCCATATGGGGGTTAGCGAAGGCACTAACGGATTTACGATTATCCAGGTAACTACAGGGCTCCGGAGTAGAAGCGAAGAAATTGATTTTTACCTGGTCATTCATAGTTTAAAACCGTTAGGCTCAACACTAAGTTTAGAACGGATAACGGAAGATGTAACCAGTTTTTCGGCTTAAATTAACCTGCTTAATGCCAGTAATACGGCGCGCAGACCGCGGCTCGAGGCCGATTGTGTCGTGAACTAGAGTCCGAAAAAATTTCGGCTGTTTTGCAGGGTTTGCCGGGCTAACTGCTCAGGAGACTGATTCCGGTGGTAGGCTACGTTCTCGAGAATATGAGGTAAATACGCCGGTTCGTTGGTGCGACCCGAGGGCTTAGGGTCGAGGTTTCGCGGCAACAGGTAAGGCGCGTCGGTTTCCAGTAACAGCCGATCTTCGGGTATCAGTCGCACCAGTTTTTGCAGTTCCAGGCCTCTGCGTTCGTCGCAGATCCAGCCGGTAATGCCGATATAACAATCGAGGTCCAGGCAGTCAATCAAGGCCTCGCGTGTGTCGGTAAAACAATGAACTACCAGCCGACCGATATCGTCACGGTATTCGCGCAGCATTTCGACGAAGCGCTTATGCGCGTCCCGTTGATGGCAAAACAAGGGCATTTTCAAGGTCACTGCCAGTTCCATTTGCTGCTGAAATGCGATTTCCTGGGATGGATGTGGCGAATAGTTGCGATTGAAATCCAGTCCGGTTTCCCCGATTGCACGCACGCAGTCGTGCTGTGCGATGGACTTAAGTTCTTCAAAGCTGTTTTCGTTCCAGTCGCTGGCGTGATGGGGATGGACACCGCAGGTCGACACCAGGCGGTCGGGATATTGATTACAGAGATCGACAGCCTGTCGACTTTCTTCGATCGAGGTACCGGTTACGACCATCTGCCTGACGCCGGCATCCAGGGCACGTGTTATCACTCCATCCAGATCATTCAACAGACTCTTGTTGGTCAGGTTAACGCCAACATCGATCAATTCCATCACTGGCGGATGCCGGTTCCGCGGGCCAGCAGGGTTAAACTGACGCTAAACAGCAAGGCAATGAAAAACAGGATGACGATTATCGCGGTTAACAGGTCGATATCGCTGGTGCCGCGAAAGCCGTAACGGAAACTGTTGACCATGTAGAGTATCGGGTTACCCAGTGAAACCTGCTGCCAGAATTCGGGCAGCAGCTTGATCGAGTAAAAAATTCCGCCGAGATAGGTCAGCGGGGTTAGCACGAAAGTCGGGATAATGGTGATATCGTCAAAGCTGTTGGCAAAAATTGCGTTGATCAGTCCTGCAAGTGCGAACAGGCAGGACGTCAACAGCGCAACCACCAGAACGATTAGCGGATTGTGAATACTGAATTCGGTGAATAGTAACGACACCAGCGTGACCGCGATGCCGACGCTGATGCCGCGCACGACGCCACCGGTCATGAATCCGAGCAGGATCACGATATCGGGAACCGGCGCGATTTGCATTTCCTCGATATGACGTGAGTACTTGGCGCCGTAAAACGACGATACGACGTTGGTATATGAATTGGTAATGATCGACATCATTACCAGTCCCGGCATGATGAAATCAACGTAGAGCATGCCATCCATTTCACCGATGCGTTGTCCGATCAGGTTACCGAAAATAATGAAATAAAGCGCAACCATCACCACCGGCGGGATAATGGTCTGCACCCAGATACGGGCGAAGCGCATGATTTCCTTGCGCGTGATTGTCAAGTAAGCGACCCAGAACCGGTATAGCATCAGGCAGCACTCGCATCGTCGGTTTTAGTCGTCATCTTGACGAATACTTCCTCGAGCCGGTTGGCTTTATTACGCATGCGCTCGACGACAATATTTTGCGTTTCAAGTTCGTGGATTAAATCGTTTATCGAAAGGCGTTCCGGGACTTCAACTTCGATGCTGTGATGATCGAGCCTGATGATTTTATTAAAGCTTTCGAGTTGTGGTGCCTGTTCCAGGTCGTCACGCAGGTAGAGTACAAAGGTTTCATTATTTAACTGCTTCAGCAGCTGCTTCATGCTGCTGTTCAGGATGATATCGCCCTCGTCGATAATGGCGGCGTTGCGGCACATGCGTTCCGCTTCTTCCAGGTAATGCGTGGTCAGGATAATCGTGGTTCCCTGGTCGTTGATTTGCTCCATGAAATCCCACATCGAGCGTCGTAACTCGATGTCGACGCCGGCAGTGGGTTCATCCAGGATTAAAAGCCGGGGTTTATGCACCAGCGCGCGTGCAATCATCAGGCGTCGTTTCATACCACCCGACAATCGCCGTGCCTGCGATCTGCGATGCTGCCAGAGTCCAAGTTGTTTCAGGTAATGTTCGGTTTCTTTTCTTGCAATGCGTGCCGGTACGCCATAGAAACCGGCCTGGTTGGTAACGATCTCCTCCACCGGTTCGAAGGTATTGAAATTAAACTCCTGTGGTACCGAACCCAGCAACGATTTAGCGAGGATGAATTCGTCATCGATGGAGTGACCGAATATCTTGACGTTACCGCTGGTCCTGTTGACGAGGCCCGAAATGATACCGATGCAGGTCGATTTACCGGCGCCATTAGGGCCGAGTAATGCAAAGAAATCTCCCTCCTCAACCTGCAGGTCGATCCCCTTGAGGGCCTGCAGACCACTGGCGTAAGTCTTGTGAAGATTGGAGATTTCTAAAGCTAGCATGTGAATTGCCGGTGCTCAAACAGCCGACAAGCTTATGCAATTGCTTTTAAAAATCAAGCGCAAGCCCGTTCCCGGATAAATTACCTTCAAATGGTGGTAGTCAACGGGCGATGTCGTGTTAATCTTTTTAACCTATGGATAATACCTCGATCGTTTATATCCTGTTTCTGGTCTTTTGCGGGGCAGCTTTGCTGGCGACATTGGCGCTAACGATTCGCCAGTCGTTGATCATTGCCTACATCAGCCTGGGTATCGTTATCGGTCCCTGGGGCCTGAACCTGATTTCCGATGTCAACCTGATCCAGAATATTGCCAATGTCGGAATTATTTTCCTGCTGTTTTTACTGGGCCTTAACCTGCATCCACAGGAACTGATCAGGCTTGCCGGCAAAACGACGATTATTACCGGGGTCAGTTCCCTGGCTTTACTCGGGCTGGGCTACGGGTACAGCCTGGCGTTTGGCTATACCCATACCGAGGCCCTGATTGTTGGATCCGCGCTGATGTTTTCCAGCACGATCATCGGTTTGAAACTCATTCCAACCACGGTATTGCACCATCAGCATACCGGCGAGGTCATTATCAGTATCCTGCTGCTGCAGGATATCATCGCAATTTTTCTGTTACTGCTGCTGGAGGGCAGCGCCAGTTCGGATTTCGGTTGGTATGCCATGAGTAAACCTTTACTCGCGTTTCCATTACTGGTGTTGGCCTGCTACCTGCTGGAGAGATACCTTCTGTCGAACCTGATCAGGCGCTTCGACCGCATCCAGGAGTACATATTTCTACTCGCGGTGGGATGGTGCCTTGGCGTGGCCGAGGTTGCCGAACAAATCGGTCTGTCTTATGAAATTGGCGCATTCATTGCCGGGGTATCGATCGCACGCAGCCCGATTGCACTGTTCATCTCGGAAAATCTAAAGCCGCTACGCGATTTCTTCCTGATTATTTTCTTTGTCGCGCTCGGTGCCAATTTTAACCTCGGGATTCTACCTGCGATATGGCTCGAAGCGTTGGGATTAACCCTGATTGCAATAGCGGTCAAACCAGCGCTATATCGCTTGTTGATGCGCCTCAACCAGGAGGGCCCCGAACAATCAACCGAAATTGCCATGCGCCTTGGTCAAATGAGTGAATTTTCGTTGCTGATTGCGGTCATGGTGACCGAGCTTGCAATTGTTCGAGCAGAGGTATCCTACCTGATCCAGATTGCGACCCTGGCCAGTTTTGTTTTCTCTTCATACTATGTTGTGGCACGTTATCCGACTCCGATCGCAATCAGCGACAAGCTGCGTCGGGACTAGCCTTTGTCCGTTAGCCTGTTGCATTTGCAAGATCCCGGCGGTCCGACGCATCGGTAATCCCTGCGGGATTTCCGGGATAACGTCCAAGAAGTGGATATGAATTCGCGATTTGAAAATAATTCACAAACAAGCAGGGCGTTAAGCTTGTTAAGGCTTGATTCAGTAAGTTCCGCCTATATTGCCTGCGATACCTAATAAAATTAGGAGACAGGCATGAAAACTCTACCAACAACCATTGCTGTTGTGGTCCTGATATTCGCCGGCTCAGTCAGTGCGGGTCATAAAAATCACGGCCAGAAGCAGTATCGCGAGAGCCCCCGACAGGATCTATTCGAATATGCGAAAGTGGTCGATGTGCGCCCGATCTACCGTGAAGTGCAGGTATCCAGGCCAGTGCGCGAGTGCTGGGAAGAGCCGGTATATCACACCCGTGATCATTACCCCAAATCTGCCGGGGGTATGCTTGCCGGCGGCCTGATTGGCGGTATTGTTGGGCACCAGTTTGGTAAAGGAAGGGGTAATAAAGTTGCCACCGTTGTTGGAACACTCATCGGTGCGCAAATCGGTCACGATGCGGTCAACGGGCACTCGCAACAGCACGACAGTACAGTTGTCGGTTACGAGGAGCACTGCAAGACCCGGCACCAGGTAAGCTACGAGGAAGTCGTCGATGGTTATGACGTAACCTACAAATATCGTGGTAGGAGTTATCACGTCGAAATGCCCTATGATCCCGGCAAGCGGATAAAAATGCGCATTCAAATTACGCCTGTGATCTAATATTTATTACGAGATATGCGAGAAATCATATGCGAGCGATAGTCATAGAAGACGATGTCGATATCCAGCAGCAAATCGTCACACGTTTGAAATCCGAGGGTTTTGCGGTCGATAGCGCTGACAATGGTGCCGAGGGCCTTTACCTGGTCCAGGAATATCCGGCCGATGTTGCCATTATCGACCTGGGTCTACCCAAAATGTCCGGGCTTGAAGTGATTAACCAGATCCGTGACCAGGCCAACAAAATTCCGATCCTGATCCTGACCGCCAGGGGTCGCTGGCAGGACAAGGTAGAGGGACTCGATGCCGGTGCCGATGATTACCTGGTCAAGCCTTTCCACCACGAGGAAATGATGGCGCGGATTCGTGTATTGATCAGGCGTGCTTCCGGATGGTCGGATTCGCGCATTGTGTGTTCACCGGTCAGCCTCGATACCGCGGCCCAGCGAATCTATGTCGATGAGCGTGAACTGGATTTAACGGCGTACGAGTATAAGGTGCTGGAATACCTGATGCTGCATGCCGGAGAAGTGATCTCGAAGACGGTTTTAACCGAGCATTTATATGATGATGAATCGGACAATGACAGTAATGTCATTGAAGTGTTTATTCGACGTTTACGCCAGAAACTGGATCCTGACGAAAGCCTAAAGCCGATTGAAACCCTGCGTGGACGAGGCTATCGTTTTACGCTGCAGCGTGCGGAGCAGACTTAGACTAGTGCTCTTTCAACATTATAATTGCGAGTTCAGTAAGCTTGTCAACGTTCACGGCAAGGCGCGCCTCGCAGATAATGGCCACACCCTTGTCAAGAGGCGCAACGCAGTCCGTGGGCGTTGACAAGCTTACCCGAGGGGCGTCCCTGTGCTGTCCCGCAACCGCGTTGCAGTGCTCGACAAGGGAATGGCCCTTGCGCTTCGCACTGCGCCTTGTTGCGAAACAGCACAGGGACGCTGAATCCGTAATTATAATGTTGAAAGAGCACTAAGGTGAAATCGATCAAATCCAGGCTGACACTGGTATCGATGGTGGTGCTGGTTGTATTCATGGTGCTCACTGCGATTGCGCTCGAGCGTGCCGTCCAGAAACGGGCCCTGCAGGCCGAGGAAGATGGGCTGCAACTGTTGATATACAGCCTTTTGGCAGCGGTCGATCAGGATAGCCGGGGTCTCAGTATTACCGTATCTGAAGATCGTTTGTTCGAACCGGGCCTGGTGATTCGAAATTCAGGGCTGTATGCGCTTTTGTACAACCGTTATAAACGGGAAATCTGGCGATCCGAGTCAATTACCGTCAGTTTCCCGGCAATCGGCGGGATAGATCCCGGGGAATGGGATTTTCAAACAGTAGAACATCTTGCCACACCATACTTTCGCCTCGGTTTTTCACTGCAGTGGCCGGACGTCAACAACCAGCTGCAACGCTATGAAGTGGTTATCTGGCGTAACGCGGTCGATTATTTCGAACAGCTCAACCGGTTCAGGCAAACGCTATGGGCCTGGCTGATCATAACCACGTTTCTGCTGTTGGTCATTATGTATCTTGTTACCCGCTGGAGCCTGCGACCACTGCAGAAAATCGGACTCGAAGTTAAGGCCATCGAGGATCAAAAGCAGTCAGGTTTCGAGCAGGATTATCCCGCTGAGATCGCTCCGCTAACCGAAAACCTGAATATCCTGTTGAAACGGGAACAATACCAGCGCCAGCGTTATCGCAACGCGATGGATGATCTTGCCCATAGTCTGAAAACACCGCTCGCGGTATTAACCGGCTTGAGTGATCAGGATGCTATCGATCAGGCACATATCGAGACCCTGCGCGATCAAACCGAACGCATGAACCAGATCGTTTCTTACCAACTGCAAAAAACAACCGGTTCGTCCGATATTCGCATTAGCAAACCGGTTGACCTGATCAAGATTGTCGACAAGCTACTGTCTGCGCTGGAAAAGGTTTACCAGGAAAAAGGAATCGTTGTCGAACGCGACCTACCTCCTCAAATACTGCTGCGTATGGATGAAGGGGATTGTCTCGAAGTAGTCGGGAATTTACTGGATAACGCCTTCAAATATGGCAAAAAAAGAATCTTAATCGAAGCCAGCACAAGCGAGTCCAGGTCGATGACACTGGCAATTGAAGATGATGGCGATGGCTTGCCCGGGGAAGAAATACAACAGATACTGAATCGAGGTACGCGTCTTGATCAGGCCACGGAAGGGCAGGGCATAGGACTGGCGGTGGTCGCTGATATTGTCGAGTCTTACAATATTGAGTTGAATTTCTGCGCCGCAAAATCAGGTGGCTTGAGGAGCAGTCTCGGATTCCAGACGATCTGACCAAGTCAGACGTTTAGCGACAGCCAGAGGCCGTAAAGCATTACCAGGGCTCCGGGAATATAGATGAGCCGGTCCCAGATATGAAACCACAGGTTCATGTTTTTATTGTCCAGGCGGTAGACCTGCCTTTGCATCGATGTTCTCCCGAAACGGGCTTAATCGTTACCCGCACTTAAACCATCAGATAGCGTTTCGTATCCGTAGCAGGTGCTTTAAAAGTCTCGTTCGACTCGTTGCTGGCGGCTTCAAAAACCGGTTCCGATGAAACGTGCTCGCTGACGCAAATACTGCAGCGGTAAAAGGTGACCTGGCTTCTTGCATTAGCGGTTTCATCAGTAACAAACATCTGAGATTTGCAGTTGGGGCACTTCATATGGCGGATCCCGGTTGAGGTTCACGGTAGTATAGCCATAAAATATTAAATCACAATATCTTGCGGTATTTATTATTTAAACATACAATATGTAGTGGTTGTGTCGATTTCACAGGGACGTGATTTTTTTAGTTAGTTGTCAGTAAATTACACCAACAAGTTCAGAAACCACTTCACGAAACGTTGTTAACCAGGGCACATTAAAGCGCCTTGAATCCGATATCGGTGCGAAAATATGCCGATTCCCAGTCGATTTTCTTAACCAGTTGGTATGCGCATTGTTGGGCGCCGCGGATGTCATCTCCGAGGCCGACCGCGCAAAGTACACGACCCCCGTCCGATAAAATATTACCGCTGGCATCGGTTCGAGTTCCGGCATGGAAAACCTTGGCTGTTGGCGATTCCGGGGGTATGTCTTTTATTAAATCCCCCTTGTCATAACTATCGGGATAGCCATTCGCAGCCATCACGACACCCAGGCTTGCACGTTCATCCCATTGCGTGGATTTGGTATCGAGTTCTCCGCTGCAGGCGGCAAGGCAAAGTTCGACCAGGTCGGATTTCAATCGCATCATGATGGGTTGAGTTTCAGGATCCCCGAAACGACAATTGTATTCGACTACCCGCGCAATCCCGTCAGCGCCGATCATCAATCCCGCGTACAGAAATCCCCGGTAGCGGTTGCCCTCGGAATTCATACCACGCACCGTGGGTAATATAATGTCCTGCATCACCTGGGCTTCAATTTCGGCGTTGACTACCGGGGCCGGGGAGTAGGCACCCATACCACCGGTATTGGGTCCAAGATCACCATTGTCACGTGCCTTGTGATCTTGTGAACTCGCCATGGGCAAAACCTGCTCGCCATCGACGATGCAGATATAGCTTGCTTCTTCACCCGGCATGAATTCTTCGATTACGACGCGGTGGCCGGCTTCGCCAAACCGGTTTCCCGACAACATATCCCTGATAGCAGACTCTGCCTCGGTTTGAGTCTGGGCGACGATCACCCCTTTGCCGGCAGCAAGGCCGTCTGCCTTGATTACGATCGGCCTGCCCTGGGTTGCGCTATATGCACAGGCAGCATCGACATCGGTAAAACTCCGATAGGCGGCGCTCGGGATCTTGTGGCGAGCGAGAAAATCCTTGGTAAAGGTCTTTGAACCCTCCAGTTGAGCGGCCCCGGCACTGGGACCGAAAATTGTCTGCCCCTCAGATTCAAAGCGGTCGACGATACCGGCAACCAGCGGTGCCTCGGGACCGACAATGGTGAGTTCAATATCATTGCTGACGGCGAATTCAAGCAGGCCGTCAATATCTTCGGCACCAATATCAACGTTTTTAACACCCTGTTCCAGCCCGCTACCAGCATTTCCGGGCGCGATATATACCTGCTCCACTCGCGTTGATTTTGCTGCTTTCCAGGCCAGTGCGTGTTCTCTGCCGCCACCACCAACGATTAACACTTTCATCGAGCCGTAACCATCACTAGTGTCGAAAATGCCGCATTCCGGTAAATACCATGGCCATACCATGTTCGTTTGCGGCCGCGATAACCTCATCGTCACGCATCGACCCGCCGGGTTGGATTACCGCGCGAATACCGACATCGTTAGCCGCATCGATACCATCGCGAAACGGGAAGAATGCGTCCGATGCCATGACCGAACCAGTCACTTCGAGGTCGGCATGCCCGGCCTTGATGGCCGCGATACGGGCGCTGTTAATACGCGACATTTGTCCAGCACCCACACCGATGGTCCGCTTGTTGCGTGCATAAATTATGGCGTTCGATTTGACGAACTTGGCGACCTTCCAGGCAAATACCATGTCCTGCATTTGCGGGTCATCCGGTTTGATCTCGCTTACCACTTCGAGACCCTGGTAGAGCGCCTGGTCGGCGTCCTGCACCAATATGCCGCCGTTAACGTGTTTATAATCAAACCGGGTTGCCGCTGTATCCCATTGCCCGCAGCTGAGCAGGCGCACGTTTTCCTTGTTTGCGACCACCTTGATTGCGTCGTCATCCACCTCGGGAGCGATAATAACTTCAACGAATTGCTGTTCGACTATTGCCTCCGCGGTGCTCGCGTCGAGAGGGCGGTTAAAGGCTATGATGCCGCCGAAGGCGGATTCCGTATCGGTGCTGAAAGCATTCTGGTAGGCATCGTGGATATTGTCCGCCAACGCGACACCGCAGGGATTGGCATGCTTGACGATAACGCAGCACGGTGTTTCGAACTGCTTGACGCACTCGAGTGCGGCGTCGGTATCGGCAATGTTGTTAAATGAAAGCGATTTACCCTGGATCTGCCGGGCGCTCGCAACACTGGGCTCCCGATATTCGTGCGCGACGTAGAAGGCCGCGGACTGGTGAGGGTTTTCCCCGTAGCGCATCGCCAGGGCATGTTGAAACTGCAGGTTTAAGGTACGCGGAAACGCCTGTTCTTCAGGTGACTGGACCATGTGGCCAAAGTAATTCGCAATTGCGCCATCATATTGGGCGGTGTGCTCGTAAGCCTTGATTGCCAGGGAAAAACGCGTCTTTTCGCTGACTTCGCCGTTGGCCTCCATTTCATTCAGCAGCAAGGTGTAATCTTCGGGGTCAACCACGATCGTAACGCTGGCATGATTTTTGGCTGCCGCGCGCACCATTGCGGGGCCGCCAATATCAATATTTTCGATCGCGTCTTCAACACTGCAATCGGGTTTGGCGACGGTTTGCTGGAAGGGGTAGAGATTGATCACGACCAGGTCGATGGGGGCGATGTCGTGTTCCTGCATGACCGCATCGTCGATTCCCCGGCGTCCAAGAATGCCACCGTGAACCCTGGGGTGTAGGGTTTTGACACGACCTGCCATCATTTCGGGGAAACCGGTGTAATCGGAAATCTCGGTAACCGCGATTCCCTGCTCGGCGATCATTTTGGCGGTGCCACCGGTGGAAAGCAGATCGACACCTTTATCATGAAGATTCTGAGCCAGTTCGACGATGCCGGTTTTGTCTGAGACGCTGATCAGTGCGCGGCGAATAGCTTGGGGCATATTGGGTCCGTAGCGGTACTTAAAGAGACGGCATTATATCTGATCGAGAATCCGTCAGTATTAATGTTCGATATGGTATTGCTTAAGTTTCTTACGTAAGGTGCCGCGGTTGATGCCAAGACAGGAGGCAGTTCGGGACTGGTTGTTATCACAATGTCGAAGCACGGTTTTGAGCATCGGTTGTTCGATTTCGGAAATCACGGTATCGAACAGGTTGCAGGGCAGCTCACCGTCAAGATCGTTAAGATATATACGTATCGCCCTTTCTACCGACTGTTGCAATAAGCTTGTATTTTTCTTTTTCGTCACACTCACCAACCACGTTGCGCCGTGGGCTATCTTCATGATGCCCTGTCATAGCTTTTCAGGTAGCAGTCGTTTAAGTAAGCTTCGATCGTTTCCAGCTGCTGCGCCGCTGTACGTGCCTGCATTAGCAGGGGCTTGACGATGTAATAGTTCTTTTTGTGGCCAAGCTGCCAATTAATATGCTTACGCGCGATCTGCACCCCCTGGTGCTCACCGTAAAACACATGCAGATTCTGTAAATGGTTAATTAACCATTGCTGTTTTAATTCGTCCGGTGGTTCTTCGGGCTCGTTGCCGGTGCTCAGATAGTGTTCAACCTGGCCAAATATCCACGGACGTTGCTGCGCAATACGGCCGACCATAATAGCATCAGCAGCTGTGAAGTCCATGACCATTTGTGCTTTTTTCGCGGAATCGATGTCGCCATTTGCGATTATCGGAATTCGAACATTCCTTTTGACCTGTCGAATTGTCTCGTACTCGGCTGAGCCCAGGTACTTGTCTTCGCGTGTGCGCCCGTGAATGGTCAGTGCCTGGATTCCGCAGGTCTCGGCAAGGCCTGCGACTTCAATCGCGTTGCGCTTGTCTCGCGACCAGCCGGTGCGGATCTTGAGCGTTACCGGTACCGAAACCGCGTTCACAACCGCGCGTAAAATAGATTCGACCAGCCCGGTATCCTTCAGCAAGGCAGAACCTGCATCGACCTTGCATACCTTCTTCGCCGGGCAGCCCATGTTGATATCAATGATCTGGGCACCGTGTTCGACATTGTAGATCGCGGCCTCCGCCATCATTTCCGGGATGCCCCCGGCAATCTGAACCACGATTGGCCCGGGTTCACCCTCGTGGTCCATTCGTAACCGGGTTTTACGGCTGTCACGCAGGTCCGGACGACTGCTTATCATTTCGGATACGGTCATCCCGGCACCGAGCCGTCGACACATTTGACGGAAGGGACGATCGGTGACCCCGGCCATGGGCGCCAGCACCAGGCGGTTATCGAATTTATAGGGACCTATGGTAAATGACATGAAACTTATTTGGCCTTTTTAGCTTTCTTCTTTTTGACTTTTTTCTCGAGTGACTTGCATTCGAGAAAAATTCGGTGTTCACAAGTCTCGCAGATATTTTTGTCGAGGCGCTCAAAAATAGTAGGAATTGCCTCCGCCTTAGTGTCGAATATATTGGCGTCGCCAATCTCATCTCGATAACCGCCTCGATTAAATACTTTTGAAGCGGTATCCCTGAGCCGATACATGTAAAGGTCACCACCCACGGTGCGTCTTTCGCGCGCCTCGGTGACCAGCAATTCAGCACCGGCGACATCGACCTGGGCGATACCCTTGGTCAGCAGCAATAAATGTTTTTGCTCCGGGTAATGTTCCCGGTAGCGGCGCAATAGTTCACCCACGTGGGCAACCGAGCCAAAGTAAAGTGAGTCGTCCAGGCGCAGTATTTTGAGCTGCGGGCATTCGGGGTGGGAATGCCCATATATGAACTTTCGGTTTGCCGACTCCGGGTCGGGGACCCTGGGGGATAACCTGGGGCGTGAAGTCTTACGCAGGAAAATCATCAACGATAAAATGACGCCAGCCAGAATCGCAAATTCGATTGAGAAAAATACCGTGCCGAAGAAAACGACCCCAAGAATTACTGCTTCGTTTTTATCGGAGCGCAGAATTTTACGAATTTGTTTGAAGTTGATTAAGCGCCAGGCGACCAGAAACAGCAATCCGGCCACGGCTGCTTTCGGCAGAAAGGCTGTCAGCGGGGCCACCAGCAACACCAGAACGACGAGTAATACGCCCGCCAGTGCCGCTGCCATCGGGGTACGTGCTCCGGCATCGTAATTGGCACCGCTGCGGTTGAACGACCCGGTCGCGACATAGGATGAAAAGAAACTGCCGACGATATTGGATAGCCCCTGTCCGATGAATTCCTGGCTACCCGCGATTGGCTGACCCGACTTAAGTGAAATCGAGCGCGCAATTGATACAGCTTCGGTCAATGCAAACAGCGTCATCGCCAGCGCCAGCGGCGAGAGTTGACGAAAAGTTTCGAGCGTAAACTGTGGCATCGACAATGGCGGCAACTGTTGTGGTAGCGCCCCCACCATTTGAATACCGGAAGTCTCTTCCCCGAAGGCGAGGTTAAACAGGGCCGCCGCGAGACCGCCAACCAGCAGTGCGGCGATCATACTCATACCTCCCAGGTGGCGCTGTGTCAGGATTCCTGTCAGCAGGGTGATCATGGCGACCAGCATTACCAGTGGATGCAGTTGCTCCAGGTTCAACCATAGAAACTCGATCGTATTGAGCAGGTGGATGCCGTCGGGAATGTCTATTCCCAGAAACTGCTCGCCCTGCTTTGCGGCGATCAGGCAGGCCGCGCCCGCGGTAAATCCGACCACAACCGAGTGAGATATAAAATTGACCAGGGCTCCGAGTCTCAGCATACCCATAATGAGTTGCAGTGCACCGACCATGAAGGCAAGCGTTATTGCAAGCGCGACGTACTCTTCGCTACCGGGCGCAGCCAGGCCGCTCAGCGAAGCAAACATGATGACAGAGGCCGCGGTGGTGGGCCCGGATACAAGGTGCCAGGAAGAACCGAACAGCGCCGCGATAACGGCAGGTACCATGCTGGTGTAGAGGCCGTACTCGGGGGGCATCCCGGCTATCGCCGCAAAAGCCACGCCCTGAGGCAGGACGATAGCGGCACCCACCAATCCAGCCATGACATCCGCGCGCACACTACCGCGGTCCATGTTTCTGCCCCAGCGTAAAAATGGCAGGAACTTAGTGAGCTGATACTGAAGATTCATAATCTGAATTTTGTTCAATCCCTGGGGATTTCGAGCGTTGTCAGGATGATTCGAAGCTGCGCAATATACTCCGACTTTCGGCCTACATATAACAGTATATTTGGATGTTGGTATTAATGTGACTTATTTAGAAAAAATAGGGCCCGGGGGTTAGAAAAATTCGAATTCGTAAGTCAGCGCATCGGTCCCGGGGTCTATGATTTCAAGCCGAAACTGAATCGGTAGTCCAGGTTTTATGACCCCGCGATTTTTATCCTCGGACAGGTATTCAGTGGGGGTGAAAAGCCGGTTCGCTATCAACTTGCCCTGGAGATCAAACAGGCTGATCAGCAGCTCGGGCAATTTCTGCGTAAAGGGTGCTCGATTGACAAACGAACCCGTTACCATGAGCGCATTGGATGTTACAGGGTGGGTAAAAACATTACGCTCTACCAGGCGGATTTGGCCAGTGCTGGAGAAATCGGACTCGGCACAGGGTAAAAATCGACACAGCGCGATCACCTGTTGCTGGTAACGCGGATTTTCGATCAGCTGGTAGCGTTGATAATAAACCACCTGTGCTGCACCAACCGCGCTCAGCAGCAATATCCCGATAAGCCAGGTCAAGGGTCCAAAGGTAAATATTGACCTTCGCTCGGAACCGTACATGGCTTCATGCAAACTGAGCTCGGGGCGTTGGTCAAAATCTGATTCCAGGTCAAATTCGGTTACCGGCTGGGTCCCGTCTGCAGCTGAATCTTTTTCCCGATGTTGTTCAACATAGCCCGGGGATAAATTCCCCTCGTAGTTCTTGAGACCTATAAGCGCGTTGAACAAAGTCCCGCATTCCCCGCAGCGAACCTTGCCGTAAGCCTGCTTCAACTGCTCTTCTGTAAGGCGAAAACGACTCTCGCACTCGGTGCAGGTAGTTTCCATCACGTCGCCTAATTGCGTGCTGCTAAACATCGGTTACCTGTTAAAGCCGTTTACCGCTGACACACACCCATTCGTCACGGTAACTCGCCGGATCAAGTTTGAAAAAGGGCTGATAAGCCAATTGTATATCTTCTAGCTGTGTTTTGAGTATCCCCGAGAGCAATATTTGACCTTCTGGCCTGATCATGGATGCAAACCGCGAAGCAGAATCGATCAGTGGCCTGGCTAGAATATTGGCCATCAGCAGGTCCGCGCTTGTCGATACGGCATCCTCGGGCCGGCACACGAGTATCTGCTCCGTGCCGATTGCATTCACTTCCATATTGGACCGACAGGCGCTCAGGGCCTGATCGTCTATATCGACCGCGGTGACGTGTTTTGCGCCAAGCTTTATGGCCGCAATTGCCAGGATGCCCGAGCCACAGCCAAAATCGATTACCTGGCTGCCCTTGACATCGCTTGAACCTAACCAGGCCAGGCAGAGTGCTGTCGTTGGATGGGTCCCGGTACCAAAAGCGAGGCCTGGATCTAGCTGTATAATGGTTGCTGCAGGATCCGGAGGCTCCGACCAGCTGGGTACGATCCAGAGGTCCGGAGCGCATTGCAGCGGCTGGAAATGCTGCTTGTAGGCCTGGTCCCAGGCCTGGTCCTGCAAGTTCTCCTGCAGCACTTCGCCTGCCAGGTGAGCCGGTAACCTGTCGACCAGTTGTTGTTGCAGTAACCCGGGGTCACGTCCTTCATCGAAGGTTGCGGTAACGATTGATTCCTGCCACACCGGGTTGTCGCCGGGGAGAGGTTCATAGATTGGCTCGTCACCGGCGTCGCGCAGTGAAATGCTGACTGCCCCCAGCTCCAGCATCAGGTCTTCAACCAGTTCAAGTTCGGATGCCTGACAATTTAGGCTGAATTGCCACCATGTCATCGTCAGCAGGGCTAATCGATCCCGAGTTTCTTTTCGAGGTAATGGATATCGGTACCACCGACCGCAAAATTTCCATCACTGAGGATATCTTGTTGCAGCTCGATGTTGGTCTTGATGCCTTCGATGACAATTTCCGAAAGTGCTCCGTTCATGCGGGCTATCGCAGATTCGCGTGTATTGCCGTAGGTGATCAGCTTGCCGATCATCGAGTCGTAGTAGGGCGGTACCGTGTAACCATTGTAAATATGTGAGTCCATTCGCACCCCGGGGCCCCCGGGCGCATGATAAAGAGTTATTTTTCCAGGCGAGGGCAGAAACGTCTTCGAGTCCTCGGCGTTAATTCTGCATTCAATCGCATGTCCTTGCACCTGAATTTCTTCCTGTTTATAACGCAGCGGATTACCGGAGGCGATCGAGATTTGCTCCTTGATAATATCAACCCAGGTTATCATTTCGGTGACCGGATGTTCGACCTGAACCCGGGTGTTCATTTCGATAAAATAAAACTCGCCATCCTCGTACAGGAATTCGAAGGTGCCGGCGCCTTCATATCCCATCTTGATGCAGGCCTCGGCGCAGCGGATACCGATTCTATTGCGCTGATCTTCGGTGATCCCGGGCGCGGGTGCTTCTTCAACAACCTTTTGATGCCGCCTTTGCATTGAACAATCGCGCTCCGCCAGGTGAATGGCATTACCGTGTGCATCCGCGAGCACCTGGATTTCGATATGACGTGGAGCACCGAGAAATTTTTCCATGTAAACCGTGTCATTGTTAAAAGCCGCAGCTGCTTCTGACTTGGTTAACTGGATCGAGTTCAGCAGGCTGCCTTCGGCGTGCACGACGCGCATGCCGCGTCCGCCCCCGCCCCCGGCAGCCTTGATGATTACCGGGTAACCGACCTTGCGACCCATCTCCAGGTTTTTACTGTCGCTGTCTCCGAGAGGCCCATCTGAACCGGGTACGGTTGGTACAGCGGCTGCCTTCATCGCTTTTATCGCGGCGACCTTGTCACCCATGGTGCGGATTGCAGCAGCGCTGGGACCGATAAACTTGAAGCCACTCGATTCGACCTGCTCTGCAAATTCTGCATTTTCGGAAAGGAAACCATAGCCTGGATGAATACCGTCGGCATTGGTCAGCTCGGCGGCACAAATCAGCGCCGGGATATTGAGGTAGCTTTCCAGCGAGGAAGGCGGCCCGATGCAAACCGATTCATCGGCAAGCCTGACGTGTTTCAGATCACGATCAGCCGTTGAATGTACCGCAACCGTCTTGATATCCATTTCTCGGCAGGCACGCAGGATTCGAAGTGCGATTTCACCGCGGTTGGCGATAACAATTTTTTCCAGCATCTGGTGGCTTCCCGCCTGCTTACTCAATAACAAACAGGACCTGGTCGAATTCGACCGGGCTGCCGTTTTCAACCATGATGGAACGCACCGTGCCGGCCTTGTCGGCTTCGATCTGGTTCATCATCTTCATCGCTTCGATGATGCACAGCGTGTCTCCAATATTCACCTTTTGACCCGGGGTTACAAAGGGTCCGGAAGTGGGGGAGGCGGCGATATAAAAAGTGCCCACCATCGGTGATTTGACCTGGTGTCCACCTGCCTCCTCGGCAACCTCTGCTGGTGCAGTAGCATGTCCTGGAGCGGCGGCGACCGGCATTGCATGCGGTGCCTGTGGTGCCGCGTTCAAGGCAACACTTTGCACGGTAGTCGACGATTGACGGCTGATTCTTACAGACTCCTCGCCCTCCTTTATTTCGAGTTCGGCGATACCCGATTGTTCGAGTAACTCAATTAATTTTTTGACTTTACGAATATCCATTTATTCGGTTCCCTGGTTTGAGGATTGATTGCAATGGATGATGGCGGCCTCGAACGCCAGCAAGTAGCTATTTTTACCAAAGCCACTGATTACGCCTACCGCGAGGTCTGAAAGATAAGATTGCGCTCTAAATTCTTCGCGTGCGTAAATATTAGATAAGTGGACTTCGATGAACGGGACGCTGGTGGCCAGAAATGCGTCCCGTATTGCGACGCTGGTATGGGTGTAAGCAGCTGGATTTATGATAATGAACTGAATATCCTTTTCGCCCGCCTGCTGGATGCAGCTAACGATATCGCCCTCCTTGTTGGACTGGTAGGTCTTCACGCTTGCACCGTTCTGCTCCGCCATTTGCGCCAGGCTCTGGTTGATCGAGGCAAGGGTATCGGCACCGTAAACCTCCGGTTCTCGTGTACCGAGCAAGTTCAGGTTGGGGCCATGGATGACTAGAATGTTCGCCATTTGGAACTTTTCCAGGTTAGGAATAGTATTCCGGGATTTTCACATAACGACCAGATAGAGTCCAGTTTTTGCGAGATAAGCGCTAGTTTGGCGAAGTTGTCGACAGTTTCTCTATTGTCGGGCTAGTCGGATTCGCTATAACAGGGCCTCGAGCTGTTCGCGTAGCTGGTTGGCGGTGAGTTCACCATTGTGTTGAAACAAAATGCGGTGATCCTGGTCAAGCAGTGCGGTAAAAGGCAGGCTGCCGCTCAGGTTACCGAAGGCAGCGTTGTACATCGCGGCACGATTCCCCGCCAGGAACATCGGGTAATTGATTTGATAATCAGCGGCGAAGCGACTGACCTGCGGTTCGTTATCGTAAGCAATACCCAGTACGCGAACACCTCGTTGCGCATAATCCTGGTGAAATTTAATCAGGGTTGGCACTTCGCGCCGACAGGGCGCACACCAGGGGGCCCAGAAATTAACGATCAGAATGTTAGCCTTCCAGTCGCCAATAGTGGTTTGCTGACCGCTTAAATCGAAAAGTGGAATCGAATGCAATGCCACCGTAGTTTCCGCGCTGGCAGATGTCTTATTCTGCGGGTCGGGTTGTAGCTGATTGAACAACAGAACACCTGCCAGCATCGAAACCAGGCCGATGGCGGTCAGCCACAGGAAATTACGATTCACTGAAAGGTAGCGACGACGTGATCGGCAAATCGGTCGCCCGACATTTCACCGACGACGCGTCGATTTCGTATCTCCCGGCCATTGGAGTCGAAAAACAATATTGCGGGTGGGCCATAAATTCCCAGTGAAGCCATTAGCTCGGTATCGATGTTGTCGTTGTCGGTGACGTCAGCCTGCAACGTAGCGACATCTTCGAGTGCGGCAAGGACCCGGGGGTGACTGAAGGCGTATTTTTCCATTTCCTTGCAGGAGATGCACCAGTCGGCGTAAAAATCCAGCATGGTGGTCCGGTCCTGCTGCACAGAGTCGTTCAAGGCGAGCTGCAGGCCCTTTTGGCCCTTGATCTGTCGAAACGCGAGGTGTTGTTGAGCCTGAACGGTGTTGCCGGCAGACGCGGTGATTCCGCGTAACGGCTGGATCAGATCGTTACTGCCCGCGGCCGCGCCGATGAGATAGGCGACGCCATAAACCAGGATTAACAATCCGAGCGATTTTAAAAGTCGGTGCCAGCCGTTGGCTGATTCACCGAGGCTATCCAGCGCGCCCATATATATTGCCGACGCGATTAACAGTGCGGCGATCAGGGCCATGGTAATACCTACCGGCAGAATGCGTTCCAGCAGCCAGATTGCAACCCCGAGTAACACCACTCCGAATACGGCCTTGACGGAATCCATCCAGCCACCCGCACGTGGCAGCAGTTTGCCTGCCGATGTGCCGATCAGCAGCAGTGGCACACCCATGCCGAGGCCCAGCGCGAACAAGGCGAGTCCACCCAGCTGCCAGTCCTGGGTTTGTGAAATGAATATTAAAGCACCGACCAGGGGTGCCGTGATGCAGGGGCCAACAATAATTGCCGAGAATAAGCCCATCAGCCCGACGCCGACGAGTGTGCCGCCCTGTTGGCTATTACTGATCGCGGTCAGACGTGACTGGATCGCGTTTGGCATCTGCAACTCGTAAAAACCGAACATCGACAATGCCAGCAATACGAACACCGCGGCGAAAATGCTTAGAATGATCGGATCCTGAAACCAGATCTGAATGTTAAATTCGGCGCCGTAGTAGCCGACAATCGCGCCTGCAATTGCATAGGTCACCGCCATCGACAATACGTATACCAGGGAAAGTGTAAAAGCCTTGCCGGTAGTGATTGAAGAACCCTGGCCCGCAATGATGCTCGACAGTATTGGAATCATTGGAAAAACGCAGGGCGTAAAAGTGAGGCCGATGCCAGCCAGGAAAAATAACCCGACCACGAGTAACAGGCTCTCGTCTTTCAAAAGCTGTGCAAATTGATCCTGCTCGGAAACCGGCGCGGTTGAGCCACCGCTATCGGAATTAACGCTAGGCTGTGAAGTGCCAGTGCCATCGGTCAGTTCCTTGGCTACCAGGATCAGGCCTTCAGCGGCATTAATGCTCAGGTACTTGGTAACTGGCGGGTAGCAAATGCGATCTTCCACGCAACCCTGGTATTGATATGACAATGCCAGCTGGTCACTGGCGTTGGCCTCCGAAATGATCGGTATGGAGACGTCGACCTGGCCATAGATAACTTCCATGGGCCCCAGAAACTCGTCATCCTTCATTTTACCGCGGGGCACTGAAATGGCTCCAAGTGCATGGCCATCGCCGTTAACCATGGCGATCTTTATCTTGTCGCGATACAGGTAGATGTTATCGGCCATCAGGATGTTGGTTTGAATGACGTTATTGGCGTCGAGGCGCGCGGACAATATGAATGCCTCGTCCGGGTGAAGTATTTCGTCCTCGTCATCGAGCCCGAGGTCTTCGCCGAGCGCCTGCAATATCTCAAGGGCGTCGGAGCCCTTCGAGGTTTCACCACTTTGCGCTTGCGGTTCGTTCTCCAGGTTTGTAGTGACTTCATCGAGGAGTGCCTGCAACGCTGCGACATCACCACCTATGCTCTCGCTGTCTGTACTGCTTGCAACCCAGGCCGTCGGCATGACCCGGTTACTGGAGGCCAGATTGATTGCCAGGGCTTGCTTGAGGGGTGGGTAACAGACACCGATGTCAGCGCAACCCTGGCTGGTCGCTTTAACTTTCAGGTTACTTGCGGCCGCGTTATCGAAAATCATCGGCAACACGATCCTGACGCTGTTGCGATAGGTCTCTACGTCACCAAAGAATTCGTCATGCTTGACTTTGCCATCGGGAATGACCGCGACATCGAACCGAACCGGGGTATCACTCGAATCAACCTGGAAGTCGAAGCGTTGCCGGTACATGTAGTAACCCGGCGCTATCTGGTACTCGGCAACCAGGTCATTGCCTTCGACCCAGGCGCTTAAACTAAACGCCTCTTCCGGGGGCAGTAGTTCTTCTTCCTGCGCCTGCAGCAGGGGACTGGCGATTAGCAGCCACAAGCCGAGGCCGAGGCCAATGATTTGCTTGATGATCTTCATTGCGTCGATTGCGTTATCCATTCCATGTATTCGGGGCTGCCAGAGTCTATCTTAAACTGCAGTATTTCGGCTACGGCATAGGGATGAGCGGCCTTAATTTCCCGCTGCAGGGCGTCTATGCGGTCAGCACTCGTCTTGATCAGAATCTTGTGTTCCTTTCCCTGTCGAAGTTCTCCCTTCCAGTGATATATAGAGTCCATTTGCGGCAAAATGTTTACACTGGCTGCGAGTTTATTTTGCAGCCAGGTCTGCGCCTGCTGCCTGGCGCCCTCTATATCGGGCCAGGATGTAATCACGAGGTAATGCTCCGACATCGGTTTTCCCGCAGACACAATTGAATAAATGGTATGCTAACCACATATAGTACAAATAACAGTATTACTCTGGTAATACTCCCGAATACTAAAGGATTGAATGTTAACCATTTGTTAGCCCTATGTTCCCGCTGATCGCTACTATTTTTCTGCTTGTTCCGATAATCGAAATCTACCTGCTAATCCAGGTAGGCCAGGTGATTGGTGCGGGCTGGACCATATTTTTTGTGGTACTAACGGCCGTTATCGGCGTCTGGCTGCTCAGGATACAGGGATTGTCGACGTTGATGCGGGCGCAGCGCAAACTGCAGGAAAACGAATTGCCGGCGCGCGAGATTCTCGAGGGCATGGGTCTCGTGATCGCTGGCGCATTGCTGCTAACGCCTGGATTCTTCACCGATGCGGTGGGTTTTTTCCTGCTGTTTCCGCCGACACGGATCTGGCTGGTTAGCCGCATTGCATCGCGCATGGTGGTGTCGTCAACGGTTAATATGCATGGGTACCAGGCCGGTGATGACGACGTAATCGACGGTGTGAAATTTCACCGGGAAGACGATTCCCGCCAAAAACTGAGATAAAAGTCAGTTTTTATCTAAATATCGCTTGAATCCCCGATTTTATCCCCCATTTCGCTTGACTAGGAAAAACCGCTGAATATTATTAGCACTCCCAATAAGCGAGTGCTAACTCGCGGCTAATTAAACAGGTCCATTCCTCGAGGATGGCAAGACATTAACGAAAACTACGGAGCGTAGCAACAATGAATATTCGTCCCCTGCATGATCGAGTAATCGTCAGGCGTAAGGAAGAGGAACGTACCACAGCCGG
>Ga0265309_10000099_pt1 | contig 28067 bp, 24 predicted proteins | sample Helome_FD_192492 | JGI IMG/M metagenome (GOLD analysis project Ga0265309, IMG submission 192492) | Marine sediment microbial communities from subtidal zone of North Sea - Hel_20160524 (Illumina Assembly) | ecosystem: Environmental > Aquatic > Marine > Subtidal zone > Sediment ...
TTCCTCGGCCATTAGCCGGTCGGTCACGTCGCGCCAGAGGCGCGAGGTTTCGAGGACGTTGGCTTTGTCGACGGAACACAGCTTCTTGCGTCTACCGGCGGCGAGCCTTGCCGCAACGCGAACGATACGTTCGATCTCATGCACGTGGTAGACACAAAGGTCGCTGGCCGACGTTTCATCTCGGGTCTTCTCGCCGAAGTAGATGCCACCCGTCAATTCGCGAACGACAACGAGATCGACGCCCTCCAGATATTCGCTCCTGAGTGGTGACGCGCCGGCAAGTTCCTTGTAAATCCTGACCGGACGAATATTGGCGTAAACACCAAGAACGGATCGTAGTTTCAGCAAGCCTTGTTCCGGACGAAACGCGGCATTCGGATCCGACCACTTGGGTCCACCTACGGCGCCTAGCAGGACGGCATCGCACGTCTCACAACTGGCAATCGTCGTTTGCGGAAGGGGGTCTCCGGTTGCATCGATTGCCGCGCCACCAATCAACTGCTCGCTAAATGAAAAGCGATGATTGAAGTTGTCCGCGACAACATTCAAAACACGTTGGGCGCTTGCAATGACGTCCGGCCCGATGCCGTCGCCCGGCAGCAGCACAATCATGGCGTCCAAGTGCGTGCCTCCTCGAATGCCACTATCTTGTCGGACTGCTGTAACAGGTAACCGAGTTGATCGATTCCCTCGACCAGGCAGTATTTCGCAAATCCGTCGATCGGAAACACGACAGAACGTCCATTGGGCAGCGAGAGCGTTGCGCGCTCGACGTCTATCTCGAGCTCTGCGGCCGGATTATTCAGGAGCCACTCGTGCGTGCTGTCGTCAACGACAACAGGGACGAGTCCGTTCTTGAGCGCGTTGTTGCGAAATATATCTGCAATCTCCGTGGACACGACCGCCCGGAATCCGTAATCGAGCAGCGCCCACGGCGCGTGCTCGCGCGAGGATCCGCAACCGAAGTTATTGCCGGCGATCAGAATTTGGCAGTCCCGTGCCTCGGGCCTGTTCAGCGGAAACTCGGTGTTCTCGCTGCCGTCCTTGTTGTGTCGCAAGTCGTAAAATGCGGATTGGCCTAGACCTTCGCGTGACGTTGTGGTGAGAAAGCGCGCAGCGATAATCTGGTCGGTATCGATGTCCTTCGTCGGCAGAACAACGCTGCGGGACCGGATACGTTTGACGGGATTCACGAAAACGCCCTTGGGTCGGTGACCCGGCCCGTTACGGCGGATGCGGCCGCCGTTGCGGGACTCGCTAGCACAGTTCGCGCGCCAATCCCCTGGCGCCCCTCGAAATTTCGATTGCTGGTACTGACGCTGAGTTTGCCCTGATCGACGGTATCGCCGTTCATGCCGATACACATTGAACAACCGGCCTCCCGCCATTCGGCACCGGCATCCGTAATAATTCGGTCAAGACCCTTAGCTTCCGCCTGATCCTTCACTTGTTGCGACCCCGGTACGACCAGCATGCGCACACCGTCGGCGACCTTTTGTCCCTGCAGCACACGCGCCGCTTCCTCAATGTCCGACAAACGACCATTAGTGCAGCTGCCGACAAAGACGACGTCGACCGCCTGCTCGGTCATCGGTTTACCGGATTCGACTTGCATGTAATCAAGCGCTTTCCTGAAACTCGGATCGTCGCCGCCATCGGGAACCGGATCGTTAATGCCGACAACCATTCCAGGATTCGTGCCGTACGTCACCATCGGCTGCAACGCTTCGGCCGAGATAGAGATGCGTTTGTCGAACCTGGCGCTGTCGTCGGAACGCAGCATGCGCCAACGACGAACCGAATCCTCCCATGCGGATCCCTGTGGTGAGCGCGGCCGGCCCGCGAGGTACTCGAAGGTCGTATCGTCGGGCGCGATCATGCCCGCGCGCGCGCCACCTTCGATCGACATGTTGCAGATCGTCATACGGCCCTCCATGTCGAGCGCTGTAATCGCATCACCACGATACTCGATCACGTGTCCGGTCCCGCCATCGACGCCGATCCTGCCAATAACAGCGAGGATGATGTCTTTGGCCGATACCCCTGAAGGGATTCGCCCATCGATATCGACGGCGAGTGTTTTCGGCTTGCGCTGCAACAGGCACTGCGTTGCCAGTACATGGCCGACTTCCGTCGTACCGATACCGAAGGCGAGGGCACCGAATGCCCCGTGCGTGCTGGAATGGCTGTCGCCGCACACGATCGTCTTGCCGGGCTGAGTCGCACCGAGTTCCGGTCCAATGACGTGCACAATTCCACGGTTCTGGTGCCCGAAACCAATCAGGTCAATGCCGAAGTCGTCGCAATTGCGCTCCATCTGCCGAATCTGGTTCGCGGCACTTTCCCCGACGACAGCGAGATCCTTGAAACTGGACACCGGCGTCGTGGGTGTCGAATGATCCATTGTTGCCAACGTGAGATCCGGGCGACGCACCGGCAATGCGCGTTCCCGCAACACGGTGAAAGCCTGCGGCGTGGTTACTTCGTGAATGATGTGCAGATCGATGTACAGGACCGCTGGCGTGTCAGGGGTTTCGTCGACGACCACGTGATCGGACCACACTTTCTCGAACAGCGTTCTATGGCTCACAAGTCCGCTTGCCTAAATGGTTGCGTGTTCGGCTGACGGCCTGCCGGGTCCGGAGCGCCCGTACTGCTTGCGGCGGAGGATACGATTAATGACTTCGAGGCAAGCACGACAGCCCGCTTCGACAATATCGACACTCGTACCCCGTCCTCGATAACTTTCGCCGCCGTACTCAACCGTGACAGTCACCTCTCCCTGGGCATCCTCGCCGACCGATGCGCTGTGCAATTCAAAATTGCGCAGCGTCAATTCAACGCCCGTCGCCTGCTCGAGTGCGAGGAAGGCGGCCGCAATCGGGCCATCACCGTGTGCGCTTTCTTCGGTGTCGCTACCATTCTCCCCAATCAGTGTCACGGTCGCCGTTGCCGGTTGATCGGTGTGGGTCTGGACTTCGAGTGACTTCAGTGTCCACGGACCAGAGGACGTGCTGTCGGCGTTCATTATGATCGCCTCAATGTCACCGTCGTAGACATCCTTCTTCTTGTCGGCCAGCTTCTTGAACTCCTGGAAAGCTCGATTGGTCTCGAAGTCATCGAGTTCGAAGCCGAGTTCGGCGACGCGGTCCCTGAACGCATGGCGGCCGCTGTGCTTGCCCATGACCAGGTTCGACCGGCTCAGGCCGACGTCCTCGGGCCTCATGATTTCGTAGGTCGACGCGTGTTGCAGCATGCCGTGCTGGTGAATTCCGGCTTCATGCGCAAAGGCGTTTTCGCCGACGATCGCCTTGTTACGCGGCGTGTGCATTCCCGTAATGTTTGAAACCAGGCGCGAGGTCGGGTAAAGGCGCGTGGTATCGATGCCCGTGTCGACATCGAAGAACTCCGCGCGGGTCTTGATGGCCATGACGGCTTCTTCGAGGCTGCAGTTTCCGGCGCGCTCTCCGATTCCGTTGATCGTGCATTCGATCTGGCGTGCACCGGCATTGACGGCGGCCAGGCTGTTCGCAACCGCCATTCCGAGATCGTTGTGGCAATGCACACTCAGAATGATGTCGTCGATTCGATCGACGTGATCCTTGAGATAGCGAAACAGGCGATCGAATTCGGCAGGGACCGTATAGCCGACCGTGTCCGGTATATTGACAGTGGTTGCACCGGCCTCGATCGCCGCGGAGACCACTTCGGCGAGATACGAAAGCTCGGTTCGTGAGGCGTCCTCGGGCGAAAACTCCACATCATCGACGAGGTCCCGTGCCATCCGAATCGCACCAACCGCACTTCTGATGATCTCTTCCTTCGCCATCTTGAGCTTGTGCTCACGGTGAATGGCACTGGTCGCCACGAACACGTGAATTCGGTGACGCGCTGCACCTTTCACGGCCTGGTGCACCTTCTCGATGTCGCCGGGATTGCAGCGCGCGAGGCCGCAGATCACCGGCCCGTAGTCCTCGTCGGCAATGGCCTTGACGGATTCGAAATCACCCGGCGAGGCCGCCGGAAAACCGGCTTCGATGATATCGACGTTAAGCTCAGATAGCGCCTTCGCGATGCGGAGCTTCTCCTGGAGCGTCATGCTGCAGCCCGGGGCCTGCTCCCCGTCACGCAAAGTGGTGTCGAAAATACGTATCCTGCTATCTGGCGATTCGTCTGACATCGGGATAATCCTCAGCAATTTCCTCTGTTTCGTTTAGCGCCCGGGCAATCTAGTCCTGCAGCCAGTCCATGCGAGCGCGAAGATCCGCGCCGACGTTCTCAATCGGATGCTCCAGGTCTGCCTGCAACCTGCGCTTGAACTCCGGCATGCCGTTCTCATTCTCCTCGATCCAGTTGCGTGCGAACGTCCCATCCTGGATGTCGGCGAGAATGTCTTTCATGGCTGCGCGAGAATCGGCATCAACGACTCTCGGGCCACTGATCATGTCACCCCATGCTGCCGTGTCGCTAATGAACTTGTACATCTTCTTCAGGCCGCCTTCATGCAGCAAATCGACTATCAGTTTCAATTCATGCATGACCTCGTAATAGGCCACCTCTGGCTGATAACCGGCTTCCGTCAGTGTCTCGAAACCGGCAACAATCAACTCCGTCGCTCCGCCACACAGCACCGCTTGTTCGCCAAACAGATCCGTCTCGGTCTCCTCGGCAAACGTGGTTTCGATGACGCCGGCTCGCGCACCGCCAATACCGGCGGCATAGGCCAGCGCAATCTTCAGGGCGTCGCCGCTCGCATCCTGGTGGATGGCGACGAGACAAGGCACTCCATGACCTTCTTCGTACTGGCGTCTCACCAATCCGCCGGGACCTTTCGGGGCGATCAGCGCCACATTGAGATCATCGCGCGGTTCCACCTGCTTGTAGTGCACAGCGAATCCGTGCGCGAACAACAGGGTTGCGCCCTTATCGATATCGTCAATGACTGACTGGTAGAGGGATTTCTGTACCATGTCAGGGGTCAGGAACATGACGATCGTCGCGCCATTGACGGCATCGTTCGGCTCCATCACCGTCAGACCGTCGGCCGTCGCTTTCGCCCAGCTGGCGCCATCGCTTCTGAGCCCCACGACGACCTTGAATCCACTGTCTTTCAGGTTCAACGCGTGCGCGCGGCCCTGGCTGCCGTAGCCAAGTATGGTGATCTGGCGATCCGCCAGACAGGAAAGATCAACGTCCGCTTCCGAATACATTTGCATGGTGGTTCCTCAGCCTGATGCAATTCTCACAAAAAAAACCCCACTATCCGTTGGGATGCGGGGCTTACGTTTCCGTGACTCGGATACGCGCTACCCGCTATGCCTCCCAAGGAGAAGCAGGGCAAGTCGAGCGGCAAACTGTGTCGTTGCTCGCGGATGATTGCGCGTTCCAGTCATAGCGCCGCATCATGTTGTAACGCCGGAATGATGTCAACCACTCTTTAATCGGTTACGCCTGTTACTAAACAAAAGCGATTAAGAAGGCACCCTAAGCTCATAATAAGAAAGAACTATTAATGAGAAGGCAATGTGCATCCCGAACGTCCTGGGCGGGTACATTTCATTGCAGTAAAAAGAGGGAGCCGACAGCCACTGATACGTTCGCCACAACTCGACCCGTCGACCATTCGACCCACAAAATTTTCGAGACGCTGAATCGGTGACGGAAGTTATGTAGATCATGGGCTGGCGATCCCGCAGGCATGTGTTATTCTTGGCCCGAAGAACGGGGTGCAAGACAAACATAGAATTAAATGGTGGGGAAGCCTGGACGATAGTGCCAGGACAGCCAAACACTAGAGAACGACCGTTAGTTTCCAGACAAACAACATCGCCGCGCGGCGAAATTGGAGAGAGCCGCGTGCGCAAATTGGTGGTGCGATATGCGTTGCCGGTTTTCAGTTGTGCATGTATTTAATGGATACCTTGCATCCCTCTCCGCAACTATTAACAACAACATTCGACCTTTGAAGGAGCGTTCATGAATCGGTGCATAAGCAGCAGTCGGCGCATTACCGCAGCGTTTTTCGCAACAATGGTGATGGCGCTTTCCGGCAGCGTTTTCGCCCAGTCCGTCGATCAGGTATTGCAGGCTGATCAACGTCGGTTGAACCTGGCTCAACAATCGCAGGAGCGAATCAACAAAGTCGTTGAACAGACTCGCTCCCTCGAAGACCAGTACAGGGCTATAAACAAGGAAATAGAAGGCCTCAAGGTCTATAACCGCCTGATGCGGGCGCAGGTTGAGGGTCAAAGCGCGGTACTGGAAGACATCGCATTGTCGATGGACCAGGTCGATGTCATCAACCGCCAGATTTTCCCTTTAATGGAACGCATGATCGACGGGCTCGACCAGTCGGTGAAGCTGGACATTCCGTTCCTTATGGATGAGCGCAGTACGCGTATTTCAGACCTCAAGGGAATCATGGAACGCTCCGACGTCAGTGTGGCGGAAAAATTCCGCAAGGTAATGGAGGCGTACCAGATCGAAAACGACTATGGCACGACGATTGAGGATTACACGCAATCGTTGACCATCGACGGTGCAACGCGATCGTTCAATATGCTTCGCATCGGCCGCATCGGTCTGTATTTCCAGTCGGATGACACCAAGATTACCGGTCGATGGGACAACGAAGCCCGCGATTGGGTGATCGATAACTCCGCTCGCAATGAGGTCCGCAAGGGTCTGCGTGTTGCAAGACAGCTCATTGCTCCTGAACTCATCAACGTTCCCGTTCCAGCTGCGGAGGCCACCTAAATGAAACGTATCACACTCATTATTGCGGCCGGGCTCCTGAGTCTTGGTTTTGTCGCCACGGCAAATGCGCAAGGGGAAGCTCGCAGCATGAGCGAACTGCTTCGCCTGATCCAGCAGGGACAGGCACGTGACTCGCAGGAAGCTCGTCAGCGCGAAGCCGCCTTCGCTCAAAACAAGAACCAGCAGCAGTCGCTACTGAATCAGGCTCGAGCTGCGAGAACGCGCGAGGAGGGCACCAGTGCGAACCTCGAACAGGCGTTCGAGACCAACCAGCAGCGAATTATCACGGCACGCCAGGCACTCGACGAGCGCCTCGGTGCATTGAAAGAGCTGTTCGGTGTTCTGCAGACTGTTTCCGGTGACGCGCAAGGCCGATTCGCGGCTTCGTTGACGAATATTGAATTCCCGGATCGCTCCGAATTCCTGTTTGACCTCGGTAACAAGATGTCCGGGGCCAGCAGCCTCGCGTCGATCGAAGACATCGAAAGGCTCTGGAGCATGTTGCAGCAGGAGGTCGTTGAGACCGGTAAGGTTACTCGATTCAATCATCTCGTGACGAAAGCCGACGGCCAGCAGGCAGAGGCCGAAGTGGTGCGTGTTGGTGCATTCAACATCGTCTCAGAAGATGGCTACCTGGAATACGATTCGAGCGAGAAGTCGATTGCTGAACTGTTGAGGCAGCCTGACGGCCGTTATACGTCCACGACCGGCGACCTGGTCGATGCCGATGGCGGTGTCGTCACTTTCGGTATCGACGTGACCAAAGGCGGCATCCTCGGATTGCTGGTCGAATCACCGACGATCAAAGATCGCATTGAGCAAGGCGGCATCGTGGGCTACTGCATCATTGCGCTCGGTATTATCGGACTGATCATCGCGATACTGCGCTGGGTTGCACTGTCGAACGACAGCCGCAAAGTCACGGCGCAGCTTAAACGTGACACGGCAAGTACCGACAACCCGCTCGGCCGCGTATTGGCGGCCTACGAAAGTAACAAGGGTGCCGATACCGAGACCATTGAGCTCAAACTCAGTGAGGCAGCGTTGAAAGAAATGCCCAGCCTGACCAAGGGCCTGCTGTTTATCAAGGTGGTTGCAGCGGTCGCACCATTGATGGGCCTGCTCGGAACGGTGACCGGTATGATCAAGACCTTCCAGGTGATCACGCTGTATGGCGCCGGCGACCCCAAGATGATGGCCGGTGGTATCTCGCAGGCACTGATGACGACCGTTCTGGGACTTTGTGTAGCGATTCCAATGGTCTTGCTGCACACCGTTGTCAGTGGTCAGAGTCGCAAGATCGTCAACATCCTACAGTCTCAGAGCGCTGGCCTCGTGGCACAGCACTCCGAACGGAATGGCTAAGGCCGAAAGGAGTCGCCATGCTTTGGCTTGCTGACAGTATTGAGGCCATCCGAGACTTCATGGGTCTCGGTGGCCCGGTACTTAAGGTCATCGCGTTGACCATCTTTCTTATGTGGGCCGTCATCGTTGAGCGGATACTGTACTTCCGCACGTCGATGAACCAGATGTCACGCGAGATTCACGATAAATGGGAATCCCGGTCGGAACGCCGCTCCTGGAACGCCTTGCAGATTCGTGAGTTGATGATTTCCCGATTCAGTGAAGCAACGAATAAGGGAATCAACCTGATTCAGACGCTGGTTGCATTGTGTCCGTTACTTGGCCTTCTGGGTACAGTAACGGGCATGATCAGCGTATTCCAGGTCATGGCGGTGTCCGGTTCGGGCAACGTTCGTGCCATGGCCGCCGGTGTATCTCAGGCTACTGTACCGACAATGGCGGGAATGGTTGGCGCGCTCTCGGGCGTCCTGTTTGTTACTTTGTTAAGCCGCCGAGCGGCGCGTGAAGTCGAATTCCTCGAGGATTCACTCACGATGGATCACTAGAGGTCAGTCGCCATGAGTCGCCACCATCTCGATGATATTCATGTCGAAGAGGACGAGAATGAGATCAACCTGACACCGATGCTCGACGTCGTGTTCATCATGCTCATTTTCTTCATCGTCACCGCATCGTTTATCAAGGAATCCGGGATCGACGTCAACCGTCCGGATGCGCCGGTGACGGAATCCAAACCCGAAGACGCCAACATCCTGGTCGTGATCAATGCCAATGACGAGATCTGGATTGATCGTCGCTTGATCGATCCGCGTGCCGTACGCGCCAATATTGAACGCCTCCACGCGGAAAACCCGGATGGATCGGTTGTCATCCAGGCCAACAAGAAATCGACCAACAAGGTGCTCGTGTGGGTAATGGATTCATCACGAAATGCCGGCGTCTATAACATATCCATCGCGGATCAGAGATGATCGACCTGCGTACAGGTAAGCAGCTATGAAGAGAAAACACAGTACATTTGGCGTTGAAGAGGAAGAGAATGAAATCAACCTGACGCCGATGCTTGACGTCGTGTTTATCATGCTCATTTTCTTTATCGTTACGGCGACCTTTATCAAGGAAGCCGGTATCCAGGTGGAACGCCCGGACACGGTAACAGCGGATACACAGGATGATGCCTCGATCCTGGTTGCGATCAATGCGGTCGACGAGATCTGGATTGACCGCCAGAGGAGGGACCCGCGCGCCGTACGAGCTATCCTCGAACGTATGCGTGCCGAAAACCCGAAAGGCGGCATGGTGATACAGGCCGACGAGGACTCGACGAATGAAACGCTGGTCATTGTCCTGGAAGCGGCGAAGGCTGCCGGGGTATCCAACGTTGCAATCGCGTCGGATAACGAATAGGAACCGAGACACCGGTTGCTTGTCTTACAATTAAGAGTATCGCAGCGCATGCAGAAGCAACGATATTCGCTTAGGAGAACAGGACCATGATAGGTCGATACGTCATTTCAATCGTACTCGGTACGGTCGTAACGTTGAGTCTGCTGTTCGTCATGCAATTACTCATTGTCACCGGTAAAACGGCGTTGACCGACCCAAGAGAGCGTCACAAACTCGAATTCGTACGTGTCAAGCGCAATGAAAACCTCAATACCGCGGACCTGACACCGGAAAAGCCACCGAAACCCCCGGAGACGCCGCCTGAGACGCCGCCACAGGACATGGACAACATCAACCCCGATGCGCCTACCATTAGCGTGGCCGCGCCTACCGTGACGGCCGATACCAGTATCGGTGGCCCCGGTGGTATGAATATCGCGGAAGGCGATTACCTGCCGATCGTTCGAGTTGCCCCGGTGTACCCGGCGCGTGCATTGTCGCGCGGTCTCGAGGGATTCGTGGATCTATCGTTCACGGTGACATCGGCGGGAACCGTCAAAGACCCGATCGTATTGCAATCATCCAGTAGTTTATTCGAACGAGCTGCATTGAGGGCCGTGCTGAAATTCAAGTACAAACCGAGGGTCGTCGACGGCGTACCGGTCGAGGTACCCGGCGTCAAGACGCGTATTTCTTTCCAGCTCGAGGACTGACGCCTGCCGCGTAGCGGGGTCTGAGAAGCCATCCATAGAGGATTACTTTTGAGATGAACATCAAACACGGAATAACTCTGAAAGTATGCCTGGCGATGATGTTGGGCGTCCTGGCCATGGGCAGCGCGATGGCGCAGGAAAGAGCGACCGAAGAAGACAGGGCAAAGACAAAAACCAAGCAAGCCCAGGCCGTCAGCAAGGAAGTGTACGAGCGCATCCAGAAAGCGCAGGAAATGGTAGACGAGAAAAATTATAACGGCGCGTTGAAGTTGCTGAACAACCTCTACAATCCCGACAAGTTGACCGAGTACGAACAGGCCAATGTCCTTAATTACCTCGGATTCGTTTACTACAACAAGGACGACACCAATAACGCAATTCGCACTTATGAAAAGATGCTGGCCATCCCGACGCTCGAGCCGCAGATGGCCAAGCAGACGACGTTTACTTTGGCGCAATTGCTGACAATGCAGGAGCAATACGCGAAAGCGCTGACCACCATCGATAAATGGTTCCTCCTGGAGACAAACCCGCCGCCCGAGCCGTTTATTCTGAAAGCGCAGATTCTGTATAACCTGAACCGCTACCAGAGCATGGTCGAGCCAATCGAAAACGCGATGCGGGTTGCCAGGGAGCGCGACAAGCCGGTCAAGGAGGACTGGTACGGACTGCTGAATTTTGCGTATTTCCAGCAGGAGGATTATCGCAAGGTCCGTGATATCCAGAAGATCCTGATTCAGAACTGGCCGAAGGCTCGTTACTGGAAGTCGCTGGCAGGCGCTTTCACGGAACTTGGCGAAGACGAGAAGCTCATCTACGCCTATGATGCGGCCCACACGCAGGGCATGCTGGAGAAAGAATCTGAATTCGTGACCATGGCGCAACTCTACTTGCAGGCAGAGGTGCCGTATAAAGCAGGCAAGTTGCTCGAGGAAAAGATGAGTGCCGGAGTCGTCACGAAGAGTGAGAAGAACTATCGCCTGTTGTCACAAGCGTGGATGCTTTCCATGGAAGATGAGAAGGCGATTCCAGCGCTTCAGCAAGCGGCGCAGCGATCATCGGATGGCGATCTTGATTTGCGACTCGCGAACTCCTACCTGAATCTGGGTAATTACAGTGAGTGTGTGAAGTCGGCCAACAATGCGGCTCGAAAGGGTGGGCTGAAGAACCCCGACAACATGCAGATTTCGCTGGGAATGTGCCTCTATAACCTTAAGAAGTACAGCGACGCAAAAGCAGCATTCCGACAGGCGGCGAAAGTACCTCGTTCGAAGCGGACAGCCGACCAGTGGATCAGGGTGATAGACGCGGACCTGGAACGAAATCGCCAGATCAGACTGGCTGAGGAAGCGGCCCGCAAGAAACGCCAGGAACTGGAAGAGAAGAGAGGCGATAGCAGTCGCGTCTAGGGTTCGCCAGAACCTCCAGAGACGCAGTCTTCAAAATACAACTGGGGCGTTGACCGGCAACGGTCAACGCCCCTACTATTGCGCGACTTTTGATGACGGATTTTGGAAATGCCAAAGATTACGTATGTCACATCCGACGGAAACCGGCACGAGATTGAAGTGGAATCCGGTTATTCGGTCATGGAAGGTGCCATCAACAATGACATAGACGGTATCGTTGCCGAATGTGGCGGCGCCTGTGCCTGCGCGACCTGCCATAGCTACATCGACGAAGCGTGGCTCGAAAAGCTCCCTGAAATGGACGACATGGAAGACAGCATGCTCGATGCGGCATTCGAGCGAAAATCGAACAGCCGACTGACGTGCCAGATCGAAGTTTCTGACGCGCTGGACGGAATGGTTGTTCACGTCGCAGAGAACGATTACTGAGGTACGAGTCGCGGCTGCGTCGCTCTCGCACATCCATGTGCTTCGCGACATAAAGCCGTCCTGGCCAAAAAGCCGCTCCCACGATTTCGCAGTACTATCTCAGCCCTGTTTCCGCACGACCAATCACCATGCGTTGGATCTCGCTGGTACCTTCGTAGATCTCTGTGATTTTCGCGTCACGAAAATAGCGCTCGAGCGGCAGTTCCTTGCTGTAGCCCATGCCTCCGTGAATCTGCACGGCCTGGTGTGTAACGAACATGGCTGTTTCAGACGCGTAGAGTTTCGCGATGCTGGAGTTCAGCGTATTTCGCGCGCCTGTTTTCTTCGCGTTCTGTTTGGACCAGGCGGCCTGCAGGACCAACAGGCGCGATGCATCGATGCGCATCTTCATATCGGCAATTTTGTGCTGAATCGCCTGGAAGCTGCCAATGGCTGATCCAAAGGCCTGCCGTTCTCGCGAATACTCGACTGCCGCCTCGTAGGCAGCCTGGGCGATTCCCAGGGCCTGGGCGGCAACGCCAACACGACCCGCATCGAGCACGGTCAGCGCAATCTTGAATCCTGCACCTTCATCGCCAATTCGATTTTCCGCGGGGCACACGTAGTCTTCGAGCTCTATTTCACACGTTGCCGACGCACGTATTCCCAGTTTCGGCTCGGTCTTGCCAACAATGAATCCCGGCAACTCGGAATCGATGACAAATGCGCTGATGCCGGCCGATTCTCCATTGCTGTCGACGGTCTGCGTAAATACGATGACGTACTTCGCAACCGGCCCGGACGTGATCCAGGCTTTCTTGCCATTCAGCGTGTATGTGGAGCCGTCAGCCGAACGCACGGCCTTGCTGCGCATTGCGGCCGCATCCGAACCGGATTGCGGTTCTGTGAGGGCATAGGCACCGTTGACCTCGCCCGAGGCCACCGGCGTCAGGAATTTTCGTTTTTGCTCTTCGCTGCCAAACTCCAGCAACGGCACTCCGAACAGCGAATTGTTCACTGATACGATGGTGCCGTGTGCAGCATCTGCCGCAGAAATTTCTGCCATAACAAGCACATAGCAAATCGAATCGAGGCCGGATCCGCCGTATTCTTCGGGTATCTCGATCCCCATGAATCCGAGTTCGGCGGCCTGGCGAATCGTCTCGGCAGGAAAGTCACCGCTTGCGTCGAACGCGGCGGCAACCGGGGCAATTTCGGCCTGCGCAAATTCACGTGCCGCATCTTGTATCAGTTGCTGTTCTTCGGTTAATGCAAAATCCATAACGTTGGTCTTCCTGCTAGAATCAGTCCAGTCCCGGCGAAAAGCATTGCCGATTCTGCATTCAATCTCAATACCTCAACAGGAGTAATTGTTTATGACGATTTCAGCTGGCCAGCCGATGCCCTCGGGAACCTTTGGCATCATGACCGATGCCGGTCCCGGTGCCATGTCCACCGACGACCTGTTCGCAGGAAAAAAGGTTGTCCTGGTTTCGGTACCGGGAGCATTCACACCCACCTGTTCCATGAATCATCTGCCGGGATTCGTAGAGCAAGCGGCGCAGCTTCGCGACAAAGGCATCGACACGATTGCTTGCATGGCCGTCAACGATGTATTTGTCATGGATGCGTGGGGCAAAGATCGCGGGGTGGGGGACGACGTCCTGATGCTCGCCGACGGAAATGGTGAGTATGCGCGCGCCCTGGGCCTCGAAATGGACGGTACAGGCTTTGGAATGGGCATGCGCGGGCAGCGATTCGCCGTCGTTGTGGACAATGGCGTCGCCACGCACGTAGCCGTCGAGGCAGCGGGGCAGTTCGAGGTCAGCAAGGCGGAAGCGATTATCGAAGCCCTCTAGGCGGACCGGCCGGAGTCGATCCCCGATTCGCGCCTGGGCCGCCTCCCGGCCAGGTACGTCGATACGAGTCTCGTCAGCCCAACGCGTCCGTCAACTCGGGCACGATACTGAACAGGTCGCCGACGAGACCGATGTCGGCGACCTCGAAGATCGGTGCCTCTTCGTCCTTATTGATTGCGACAATCGTGCCCGCGTCTTTGATGCCGGTGATGTGCTGAATCGCTCCTGAAATTCCGATCGCAAAGTAGAGATCGGGCGCAATAATCTGACCGGTCTGGCCCACCTGCGTTTCGGGTGGCACGTAACCAGCATCGACGGCTGCTCTGGAAGAACCGATGGCGGCACCGAGCTTGTCGGCCAGTTTGTAGATCAGTTCAAAATTTTCTTCGCTGGCAAGCGCGCGTCCGCCTGACACGACTTTGGCGGCGGCCTGCAAGTCGGGGCGATCGGACTGACCGGTTTCTATGCCGACAAATCGAGTATGCGTCGGCAGTTCGACATCGAGGTCGACGCTTTCCACCGGGGCCGAATTACCGCCCTGGGCCGCCTGGTAAGAGGCCGTTCGAACCGTTGCGACCACCTTATGATCGGACGGTGCTTCCACCGCGACCACGGCATTGCCCGCGTAGATCGGACGTTTGAAACGATGGCTGCCGTCGACGCTCATGATGTCGCTGATCTGGTTAACGCCGAGCAGAGCGGCAACCCGTGGCATCAGGTCTTTACCGAAGGCTGTGGATGGCCCGAAAACGTGACTGTAGTCGGATGCCAACGCAACGATCTGCGGCGCCAGAATGGCGGCGATAGCGGGATCGTTCTCTGCGCGCTCCACCGTCACGACGCGGGTGACGCCACTGATCTGTGCCGCTTCAGCGCCAACGCCTGCGACAGACGCACCGAGAACGGCAATATCAATGTCTGCGCCGTCAACCTGGGTTGCACAGGCAACGCACTTGGCGACGCTCGGATTCAGTGCTGCGCCGGTATGCTCAGCAATCACTAGTATTTTCGTCATCACACCAGTCCTTTGTCTTTCAACGCGGCAACAAGGCCAGCGACGTCCTCCACCATGATGCCGCGTTGGCGACCTTCAGGCGGCTCGAATGACGTTTCAATCACGGCTGGCGCACCGTCAACATTGAGGTCAGCAAGCGGGATTTGATCGAGTGGTTTCTTCTTGGCCTTCATGATGTCAGGCAACTTGACGTAGCGGGGCTCGTTCAAACGCAGATCAACGGTGATGACGGCCGGGAGGTCGATGTCCAGCGTTTCGAGCCCGACGTCCACTTCGCGCGTCACTCGCGCGGTGTTGCCGTCAATGCTGATTTCTGACGCAAAGGTCGCCTGAGGGCGTTCCCAGACAGCGGCCAGCATCTGGCCGGTCTGGCTATTATCGTCGTCAATAGCCTGTTTGCCGAGAATCACAAGATCGGCGCTTTCGCGATCCACAATCGCCTTGAAGACCCGCGCCACGGTCAAGGCATCCACCGATGTCCCGGATTCCACCAGAATCGCTCTATCGGCTCCCATCGCAAGGCCTGTGCGAAGTTGCTGCTGTGCATCCGAAGAGCCAATCGACACGACAATGACCTCGGTCGCTTCGCCGCGCTCTTTGATGCGTAGTGCCTCCTCCAGAGCAATTTCGTCGAAGGGGTTGATGCTCATCTTCACGCCATCGGTTTCCACACCGCTGCCGTCGCTCTTGACCTGAACACGGACGTTGTAGTCGACGACTCGTTTCAGGCCGACCAGGATCTTTTCCACTTGTCTGACTCCCTGTTTTGAAGCGCCGGTCCTGCGGATGCCGCCGGCGGCACGCTATTGTCTACGACGTTTCGGCCGTGTACAAGATCAAATAAGGCATCCCCAAGAGTCGAAGATGGCAAACGACAGCAATCTGATCAGCGCGGGCGAGCTGCAATCGTGTATCGGTAATCCTGAGGTGAGCGTAGTCGACTGTCGATTCGACCTTGCCGATCCCGGCGCGGGTCGGCGAGCCTATCGAAAAGGACACATCCGCGGTGCCGTATTCGCAGATCTGGACGAGGACCTTGCCGCGCCGATACAGCCCGACAGCGGTCGGCATCCGCTGCCGGAGGTCGATACATTTGCAGCCACGCTGGGACAGATGGGGATCGACAATACGACCGACGTAGTCGTCTATGACGGGGGCAATGGGGCCCTGGCCGCGCGCGCCTGGTGGATGCTTCGCTGGCTCGGGCATGAGCGAGTGCACCTCCTGGATGGGGGATTCGATCATTGGATGACGGTGGCCGGGCCAGTGTCTGAAGGTGACGAGAAAGTTGGCGTCAAGACATTCCTGCCGCAGCCACGCCATGAGAAGGTGCTAACGACCGCAGAGCTTGTGAGCGACCTGGATCGCATAGCCGACAAACGACTCATCGACGCTCGTGATGCGGCGCGCTTTCAGGGGGACTTGGAGCCTATCGACAGGGTAGCGGGACACATCCCGGGCTCGATCAACCTGCCATTGGGGGCGAGTTTGAAGGAAGACGGCACGTGGAAGTCGCGGCCGGATCTTATCGAGCTGTGGGAATCTGTACTTGGGAACGACAAGAACGCGCCGTGGGCCGTCATGTGTGGCTCCGGAGTCACGGCGTGTCATTTGGCGCTGTCTGCGATGGAGGCCGGATATGTCGAGCCGCGGCTGTACGCAGGCTCCTGGAGCGAGTGGATTCGCGATCCGGACAGGCCGGTAGGGCTCGGGGTGGCCTGAGACGGGTGCCTCGGGCATGCGGAGTTGGCCTAAACTAAACGCAGATTCGATGTCTAATCTGGAAGTGGAGGACCCCGAGGCTCAAACATGCAGACCGAAAAGGTCGAAAAGACTAAAGACTATAAAATTATTAAAAATCAGTTATTAATAGTCCTTTCTTTATGTAGTTTAGTAGCTTGTGGGGGCACTGAGACCGTGGATCGCGACGAGGATTCCGCGCGCTCCGATTGCATCTATCAGCCAAGTATCCGAGGATACACCGTCCTTGATGAGTCGAATCTCATCGTGACGGCCTCGGGACGTCACAAGTACCACATGGTGCTGCAGCGAAGGGCCCACGGACTGAAGTCCAGCTGGGGAATAGCCTTCAAATCGCCGACAGGCAGGATTTGTCCGGCGTTCAGCGAGGTCCTATTCGACGGTCATTTTGACGGCGAATCAATCCGGATTTCGGCCATCAGGGAAATTAGCCCGGAAGAGGCAGAGCAACTCCTTATCCGGCACGGCAAGAAACAACCGGAAATCGAATACACACCGGTGCCACAAGAAATAGAAGGCGCCGAGGTAGAAGAGCTGGACACGGCCGCAGACGATCACTCGTCACGCGACTGAGTCACGCAATCCGCAATCTCCGTGCGGACCCGCCCGGCCAACCTCACGGTTGGCCGGGTTTTTGTTGAGGCATACAGTTCGAGGAGCAACGGGTAACCATGGCAGCGCCACTTTCGAACATCCGGGTGCTCGACATGAGTCGGATACTCGCCGGTCCATGGGCGGGCCAGCTGCTCGGTGACTACGGCGCCGACGTCGTCAAAGTGGAGCGGCCCGGCGTTGGTGATGACACGCGCCAATGGGGGCCACCGTGGCTCGACAAAGAGGGTGCTTCTGAATCGGCCTATTTCCTGTCGACAAACCGTAACAAGCGATCGATTACCGTCAACATTGCCAATGCTCGTGGACAAAAGGTGGTTCGCGATCTCGTCAATGGCGCGGACGTGCTGCTCGAAAACTACAAGGCAGGAACCCTGCAACGCTACGGTCTGGGTCAGGACGAACTCCGGAGAATCAATCCGCGACTCGTCTACTGCTCGATATCGGCTTTCGGACAGAGCGGGTCACGTGCTTCGGACCCAGGCTACGATGCAATGATCCAGGCATCGGCAGGCTTGATGAGCATAACCGGACCGGCGGGCGAGGACACTGGCGGACCACAAAAAGTCGGCGTCGCTATCGCGGACATCATGGCTGGCATGTATGCCGCCACGGCTATCCTGGCGGCGCTGAACGCGCGCGAGCACAGCGGAGAAGGGCAGACCATCGATGTGCCACTTTACGACAGCCAGGTGGCATGGCTGGCCAATCAGGCCATGAATTACCTCGTCGACGGGGTCGCACCCGGCCGCCTTGGAACTGCACATCCTAATCTCGTGCCCTACCAGGCGTTCTCGACACTCGATGGCGATTTGATGCTTGCCGTCGGTAACGACCGCCAGTTTGGCGCCTGCGTCAGATGTCTCGGGCAACCGTCTTTGGCGGTTGACGCCAGATTCGCACGTAACAGCGATCGCATCGCCAATCGGGACGAACTCGTCGCCTTGCTCCAGAGCGCATTCAAGACCCGGACGACGACGCATTGGCTCGCTGAGCTGAATGCCGTCGGCGTACCGGCCGGGCCCATCAATGATCTCGAACAGGTATTCACCAACACGCATGCGCAGGAACGGAGTCTGGTTCGCCACCTGACGAATTCCGTCGGACTGGACGTGCCTACGGTTTCGAATCCTGTCGATTTTTCCGCAACACCCGTAAGCTACGAGAGAGCGCCGCCATTGCTCGGCGAGCATACGGAGGAGGTTTTGCGCGAGTGGTTGGGGTACTCTGGACGATTGATCGCCGAGCTGCGCGAGGCCGCGGCGATATAAGACCACGCGTTTGACTGACAGCACTTATGGAACAACACATTCGCACGAGTGAGATCCTGAAGGGCGTTCGTTACGAGATTCGGGGCCAGCTTGCGAACCGCGCGCTCGAGCTGGAGAAGCGCGGTTACGAAATCATTTCCCTCAACATCGGCAACCCGGGCCTGTTCGGGTTTCGCACACCGGAGACAATGCGTCTCGCAATGATCGAGAACCTCGGTCAGGCTGAGCCGTATTGCCATCAGAAGGGCATTTTCCCGGCCCGCGAAGCCGTGGTCATGCAGCAGCAGAACCGCGGCATTCATGGAGTGAGCGCCGAAGAAGTGTTCATCGGCAACGGTGTGAGCGAGTTGATCGATTTGTCTCTGCGCGCGCTGCTTAACCCCGGCGACGAAGTACTGGTACCAAGCCCGGATTACCCGCTATGGAGCGCGGCCGTCGCATTGAATGGTGGCGTCGTCAGACACTACGCCTGCAGCACAGAAAACGGGTTTCATCCCGATATCACCGCTATCGAGAATCTGGTCAACAGCAAGACCAGGGCGATTGTCGTGATCAATCCGAACAATCCCAGCGGTGCCGTCTACGATCGCAAAATACTGGCAGACATTGTTACTGTGGCGGAGCGGCACAAGCTGGTCGTCCTGGCAGACGAGATTTACGACCAGATGGTTTATGACGATGCCGAGTTCATTCCCCTGGCAACGCTCGTAACCAATACGGTGTGCCTGACATTTTCAGGGTTGTCGAAAGTCTATCGCGCGTGCGGCTATCGCGTCGGCTGGTGTGTCTTCAGCGGGGAACTCGACCAGGCAGAGGACTACATTCATGGCATGGAATTACTGTCGGCCCTGCGACTCTGCAGTAACGTTCCCGGTCAGTGGGCGGTGCAGACAGCACTTGGGGGATTCCAGAGTATCCAGGATCTCGTCGTACCGGGTGGTCGCTTGTTCCAGTCGCGGCAGGCGATCATCGATCGTGTTGCGGCCAGCAAATTCCTGACGGTACAGCCGCCCATGGGCGCTATGTACGCCTTCATACGCTTGGGTTCGCATTTCGACGGCCGGCTGGACGATCAAGCTTTCGCTCTCGACCTTCTGGAAAACCATCACGTTCTGGTCGCGCCTGGCAGCAGCTTCAATACGCCGTACACGGACCACTTTCGAATCACAACATTGCCCGATACAGAGACGATCAACATTGTCTTCGATCGCATCGAGTCGTGCCTGCAGCAGCACGCGTAAGCGATGTACGAGTGGCTAACCGATGCGTTGCAGGGCCCCGCAACTGTCATTACGGCAAACCGCCGACTTGCAAGGGTCTTAAAGGATGAATACGCGCAACGGCAGATAGAGGCAGGCCGTGAAGCCTGGGCGAGTCCTGCAATCTATTCGTGGAAAGACTGGCTCGAGGCGCGGCTGCTCGAGGCGACGGAGCAAGACAAGTTACCGACGCGCATCAACTCCCATCAGAGCCAGTTATTGTGGGAGCGTTGCCTCCGCAAGGAATTCGACGAACCCAGGTCCGGGTTGGCGGCCCTGGTGCGTCTCTCTCGCGACACCTGGCAGCGACTGGCCGATTGGCGTGTCTCCATCGGCGAGGTCGCGAGATCGGCACAGACCACAGACCAGAAACTGTTCGCTACCGTCGCCGGACGCTATCTGGGTATCCTGCAGCGTGAGCACTGGGTCGACGATGCCGGACTGGGTTCACTGATCGACGAGATGCTCAGAGACGGCCGCGCAACGATGAAAGGGCGTGTCACGTTCGTCGGTTTTGACCGGGTGCGTCCTGTGGTGAGTTCGATTGTCGAGGCTCTCGGTGAGATGGGTTGCGTGGTGGAATCAGCCCCGTCGCGGTCGATAGCGGCGTCGGTCGGTTTACAGTCTTTCGATTCAGCAGACGCAGAAATGCGCGCAGCCGGTGCATGGGCACGGGAGCAGCTTGCAGAGAATCCCGACTGCACGATTGCGATCATTGTCGGTAACCTGGAGCAGGTAGCCGAACGCAACGCACGCCTGCTTCGCGAGGGACTCGTGCCGGGCTGGCAGTATGCGCCGGCAGACGTTGCTCGCGCTGTAAACGTGTCGTACGGACGCAGACTGGCTGATTATCCGGCCGTATCTGTCGCGGCGCTGTTGCTGCAGTGGCTGGTTCGCGACCTGTCTGCGGGAGAAGTCAGTCATTTGCTCCGGACGTCCCTGCTGGGAGCCACTTCGACTGCCGGTCGCAGCCGCCTGGAATTGCGTCTTCGAGAGCTACCGGACCGCAGTTGGTCACCGGCAATGGTCTCGAACGCATTGCGTGGGCGGGACGAAGACGCTGATTCACTGCAATGGCTGAGTGTGGTCGCATCCATCACCAAGCGGCGGCGAGAGCTGCCCTCGAGTGCGTCACCTGCCGAATGGGCCGTCACTATTGATGAGGTCCTGAAAGCCTGGCAATGGCCCGGCGCCGGCACACTATCGAGTGTCGATTTTCAGCTCGTCAATCGCTGGCGCGAGTTATTGAATGACCTTGCGAGGCTCGACCTGGTCAGTTCCGCGATGACGCTCAGAACGGCCATTCGCCGCATCGAACTCATGGCGTCGGATACGGTTTTTCAGCCCGAGTCGGAGGACTACGCGGTGCAGCTGATGGGTCCTCTTGAAGCCTCCGGCGCTGAATTCGATGCGATCTGGATCGCCGGAGTCAATGCGTCGCACTGGCCGCCGGCCGGAAACCCGTCACCGTTGTTATCTCGTCGACTGCAGCGACAACACAACATGCCCGATGCGGACCCCGACGACACCGTCGCCTACGCAAGGAACCTGTTGCTGCACCTGGGTAGCTCGGCGAGCGAAGTGATTTGCAGCTATCCTCTGACTGAGGATGACGCAGAGCAAACGCCCAGCGATCTGCTTGGCGGCCTGCGTATCGAAGCGCAACCGGCGCACTCGGATCCCGGCTGGCATGCGTCGAAATTGTCACAGACCGGGGACACCGTCGAGGTCGACGATGCTGTTCCGAAAATCCTGCGGGGCGAACGAGTGGCAGGCGGTGCCGGGACGATTCAGCGCCAACTGGCCGATCCGTTTTCGGCTTTTGTTGCGGGTCGCCTCGGTGTGAAGCACCTACCACCGCAGGCCATCGGGTTACCTCCGGCGTTGCGCGGCAACATCATCCACGATGCACTTTGCCGGCTTTACGCCGATACGCCATCCCGGATCGACATTCTCGCTTGGGCTGACGCGACGCTGACGGCGCGTATCGAACAATCACTGAGTTCCGCGTTCGCCCGCCACGAGCGCAATACCGATGCTGTCCTCGCAGAGTTATTCAGACTGGAGCGCGGCCGCATGACGGGTCTCCTGCGAAACTTCGTCAGTGTCGATAGAGAACGTGAGGACTTCAACATTGCGTTTGTCGAGCATGAGGTGGACTTTGCCGAAGCGGATGTGAGCATGCAGTTGCGAGTCGATCGGATCGATCGCTTACCCGACGATACCCTGGCGATCCTGGACTACAAGACGGGAGCACCACGGAGGTTCCTGACGAGCGACGGCCAACCGCGGGAAATCCAGTTGATTGCGTATGCCTGTGCACTTGGAGGTACGGTATCCGCGGTTGCGCTGGTCAATATCGATACACGTGCCGTGAGTTTTGTCGGGGCCGGTCAGACCGACACCGATGAGGCGGACTGGCAGCAAAGACTGGCCGGGTGGAAGCGGCTGGTCGAGAATGCCTGCAAGGAAATGAGCGACGGCGATACGCGCGTCAACGTGGCACAGGGCGTAAAAGACGCACGCGTGTTTAACCTTTTGAGCCGCTACACGGAGTTGCGTCGCGATGGTTGAGCAGCGCCTTCTCGAAGATGACCGTCGGGCACGTGAAGATTCACTGGATGTAACCCGGTCCTTTATCGTGCAGGCACCCGCAGGTTCCGGCAAGACGGAACTGCTCATTCAGCGGTACCTGAAGTTATTGTCGAGGGTCGACAACCCGGAAGAGATCCTGGCGATCACCTTCACGCGCAAAGCGGCCGCGGAGATGCAATTTCGAGTGTTGAGCGCGCTACGAATGGCGCATGCCGGAACCGAGCCGAACCAGGAACACCAGAAGCTGACCGCTAGCCTTGCCGCTGCGGTGCTGGCGCGCGATGACGCACTCGGTTGGCAACTGATCGAGAACCCCAGGCGTATGCGCATACAGACACTCGACTCGCTCAACGCGCTGATCGCACGATTGCGACCGATCAGCTCACCCGAAAGCGCAAGCGGTGTAAGAATCGTCGTCGATGCCGACCTAAAGGCCATCTATCGCGCGGCGGCGCTCGCGACGCTTGACTGGTTGCCCGAGAGCGGCGAGACGCACGCCCCGATACGCGAGGTGCTTTCCCACGTCGACAACAATACCTGGATCTACGTGTCCTACCTGGCACAAATGCTGGCAACCAGGGACCAGTGGCTGCCGTTCATCGGCACCGGACTCCTGACGACACGAGAATCGGATGCGCTGCGAAATAATTTCGAAGAGAACCTCGAGGCGGCCGTCGTGGATCACCTGCGACGCACCACGGAGTCGTTCCCGACAACCGTTGCTGCGGCATTGGTCGAACTGCAGTTGTATGCGGCACACAACCTCTCCGATAGCGAATTAGCGGGCGATCCCATCTGCGCATTGGAAGGCCTGTCGGGTCTGCCTGAACCGTGTTCGGACAACGTGGCGCAGTGGAGGGGGCTGGCCGAGCTACTGTTGACCAAAACGGGTGACTTCCGCAAGAAAGTCGACAAACGGCAGGGGTTTCCCGCGGGCGATGCCGGACAGAAGGCTCGGTTGCACACGCTGCTGCAGGAGATGGTCGAACATCAGGACGTCGCTGAGCTACTTCACGGTGTGCGAACACTGCCACCGATCCGGTACAGCGATGAACAATGGAACGTGCTGCTGGCACTCTTCCGACTCCTGCCATTGGCGGTCAGCGAGCTAAAGCGCCTGTTCTCGGAGCAGGGCGTTGCCGACCACGTCGAGATTGCATTGACTGCGGGAACGGCGCTCGGCACGGCGGAAGCACCTGGCGACATCGCATTGCTGCTCGATTACCAGGTAAGGCATCTGCTGGTCGACGAGATGCAGGATACGTCCAGCGCGCAATATCGCATGCTCGAAGCGTTGACCGGGGGTTGGGAGCAGGGGGACGGACGCACGCTGTATTGTGTCGGCGACCCGATGCAGTCCATTTACCGATTCCGAAATGCCGAGGTCGGGCAGTTCCTGCTCGCGAGGGAATCAGGCATCGGTAGCGTGGTACTGACGCCGCTGCTGTTGCGGAGGAACTTTCGCTCCGGCGAATTTCTCGTCGACTGGTTCAATACGGTTTTTCCGGAAATCATGGCGCCGCGGGACGATCCGCTGAGTGGCGCCGTTGCGTATTCGGAGGCGCTGAGCGTGCCTCACTTTGCCGGCGATGGGCGTTGTCACGTTTATCCTGTCTTCGGCACCAGCCCCGAGCAGGAGGCCCTGGTCGGCTGCAAGGTCATTGCCGATACGCTCGAGCAGTTTCCCGATGATGAGATGGCCGTACTCGTTCGCGGCCGCACGCAATTGCCCGGCCTGCTTGCTGAGCTTCGCAAGGCGGGTATCGATTATCGCGCCATCGAAATCGACCGCCTGACCGATTTGCCCGAGGTCATTGAAGTTCTGGCGCTTACGCGCGCGGCAGCACACCCGGGCGATCGGCTGGCGTGGCTCGCCATCCTGCGTGCTGCGTGGATCGGGCTCGACTGGAAGGATTTGCATTCCCTGGTTTACAACGATACGGACAGCACCGTGTGGGAACTGCTGCAGCGGGATGATCGACTGGCGTCGCTGTCTGAGACGGGCACACAAGCGATAGAGGCCGCTCGCGCCGCATTGGCTTCATTGTTGGCGCCAAGGCCGTCACAGGGCCTCAGGGAGCGCGTCGAGGCGGCCTGGGTAACGCTCGGCGGGCCCGCGATTCTCAATGACCAGTATGCCGTGGAGAACGTGTATCGCTATTTCGAGGTGCTCGAAAAACATGAGCGTTGCGGCTCGTTGACAGACGTTGCCGAGCTCGAGTCACTGCTTGATCTCGAGCGCGTTTCCGGCAATGTCAACGCACGACTTCAGGTGATGACCATGCACCGCGCGAAAGGTCTGGAGTTCGCGCATGTACTGCTGTACGGACTCGGGCGTCTTCCCGGTAGCGGCGAACGGAGCGTCCTGTCCTGGTTCGATGTCCCGGTCGAGCATGGCGACGAAAGAAAGATCATCAGCCCGATCGGTCCTCGTGCCGAGATCAGCACAGATCCGGTACACCGATTTATCGAGTTGAGCGAGGCGAGGAAAGACCGTCACGAGCAGTCCCGGCTGCTCTACGTGGCCTGTACCCGGGCACGCAAGACTCTGCACCTGGTTGGCCACACGGCTATTGCAACGGATGGCGGCGACTACAGACCTCCGGCAAAGAACAGCCTGCTGCGTCTGCTGTGGGCGGCCCTCGAGCCACAATACGCAAGCGCGTTTTCCAACCATGTAGCGGAACCACCCGGCTCCGATGGCGATGTCTGGGTGCAACCCGTGCTGCGGCGATTCGAATCACGCTGGACCTTGCCTCCAGTTGTCTCATTGCCGGGTGCAACCCACACAAAGGAAGCAAGCGCAGCGGACACGGAAGTCGAATTCTACTGGGTCGGAACGGAAGCCCGTATCGCCGGCACCATCGTTCATCGCTGGCTGCACGCGTTCGCCGAGGGTCGCGCCAGTCGCAACCCCGAGGCGCTGACGCGTTACCGACCGATTACGACACGTTGGCTGCAAGAGATGGGTGTTGGTGACGCGATGAACAACGCTATAGGTGAGCGCGTGGAGTCCGCGCTGCGAAGTGTTTTGAATGATGAGACGGGCCGCTGGATCCTGGCTGGCGACGGTCATGCCGAATTGGCGCTGGCCGGGATTTATGACGGCAAAATCGAATCCGTTGTCCTGGACCGCATTCGCATTGACGAGGACGGTGCCCACTGGATCATCGACTACAAGACGAGCTCTCATGAAGGCGGGAATCTACGAGGTTTTCTCGACGCCGAAGAAGAGCGCTACACACCGCAACTCCGGAAGTACGCCGCAATCTACGAATCATTTACTGGCATTCCGGTGCGATGTGGCTTGTATTTCCCGCTGTTACAGACCTTTCGCGAGGTCGATGTCTGAGGACGCCCGCTAGAGGGTACCTTCGAGGCGGAGCTCGCGCTGTCCGCGGTCGTTTGCCGACCCGAGCGCCTTCATCTGCTGTTGGAGGTTTGCCGGCGTCTCGGACGTTGCGACCACCTGTCCGAGAAACTGGTAGCTACGGTCGTCGCTGACCTGCAAGCTACCGGCCAGGTCGACCACGCCGTTGGTATCTTCGACGCTGGCGGTAACACCGGAATCCTGTGTGAAAAATTCGGCGCGGTAGCCGCCGATGGTATCTCGGCTAATTCGGGGAACGACCAGGTTGTTGAGCTGCAGCGTGCCATCGGCAGTCACCGGAAATCCGTCGCGCACTTTCAAGCGCTCGACTTCCAGGCTCGCTTCGCCACGCAGTCCGGTGATATTCAACGCCTCGGAGAGAATAGTCAGGGGAAACGAGGCGGCGAGGTCGGATACGACGAAACTCCCGCCAAAACTCAAGCCGATATTACCTTCAACGAAACCCGATGCCGGCGACGCTTTTACGTGGTAGAGCGCTTTGCCGGTAATTAACCCAAGTGGCTTCATGCGCCAACTGACGTCCCGAAGATAGACACCATTGCTTCCGGCGGCATCCGCGCTGCCTCCCCAGACAGTGCCGTGTATGCCACTTGCGACAAAATTAGATGGCGCCGCCCATTGATACGCCACACGAGCCGGAAACAACACGACGAGGCCAACCACGAGGGTCAATGCCGCCAGCAGCAGCAAAGCGCGTTTCGAGTGAATCAAAGAGCGCGCTCCAGTGTCACGGTCGCCGTTATGCGCCCGGGTTCGGACTGAGAACCCGTGGAAAGAGACGCCGCCTGTACGTGCATGGCATGTTGTTCGCTCAGGTCACCGAGCCACAGAACCAGTTCGTCGAAGGCCACGTTCTCGAACTCGACCCGAATACCGTTACTCGACGTAGGCTGACTGCGGCGGCGATATCGCTCGAGACCACGACTCCTGAGCGTCTGGTCGACGACAATGATCGGCGCTTGCTGATTCGCACCGCCACGAGCCGTTGCGGACGGGCCGCTACTTTGCGCCAGACCCTTGAGTGGACGCAGTTCAGCCAGTGAGCGTTGCCAGTCGCCGACATTCAACGTCTTGCTTTCATGATTCCTGTCCAATGGTGCCCAGATAAATCCGTAGAGCAGTGCGATGAGGACGATGACCGCACCGGCACCCACAAACAGTTGCTCACGAGCTTCCAGCGATTCGAACCAGTCTCTCATGATCCGGTCTCGCGTATTTGCAGGCGACTGCTGATCTTGTCGGCCACCTGGTCGGTCGATTGGATCGAAGCCTGAAATCGTCCGGACGCGCTGACGGACTTTTGAATGTTGTCGAGCGTCGCAACATCCGGAGAAGTGATGCGCGCGTCGACGACGCCGGCACGGTAACTGATCGTCTCGATCCTGGCTGCCTTGTTCTGGGCCATGGCATCGCTGAGCTGTCTCAGGGATGGCAGGAACACTTGTGGACCCGTTGCTGTTCCCATTCCCTGCTTGATCGACCTGACGGCATTGACAGGATCCAATATCTCGCGAGTGTCGCCAGGCCGAATCTGCTGGTACTCCTCGGCAAACTGCGCCTGCAACGTTGCTTCTTCCTGTGTCAGCCGGTAGATGTCCACGCCTTTTGCAATCAGACTGACAACCAACAAACCGACAAGCAACATGGCCGCGTTTCGCCAGGGCCGGAACTGCGAGCGATAGTCCGTTTTGGTGCCGTATTTCCCCTGCAGTAAATTAACACCACTACCGCTGGCTACGGTGACCGCCAGCCTCGGCAACACGCCGTCCGGGAGCAGGTTAATGTCAACGCTGTGTAGCTCCTGGCGGAGCGCAATCCAGTCATGTGAGAAGCGCTCTTCATCCGCGGGCTCGCAATAGGCCACGAGATGGCCAGGTTTTTCGGTGTCATCCTGACCGTCATCATCGCGATCGCTCAACAGGCCCGCAGCAACCAGCGAGTCGCTCGGTAGCCCACCCTGCATGACGAACTCGGTGTCCTCGCCATCGTTGAACATGACGCAATCATCCGCAATCAGGATGCTCAATGTGCCCGGTATGCGCGCGACTCCGTAATTCTCGGCCACAAGCTGTTCCGCGTTAATGCCGGCTTCACGAAGTAGCTGTAACCACTCGTCCATTTTTTCGTGCGCAACCACTGAGACCGGCCGTACACCGTTCTCGCGGCGAGGGCCCGCCGCAAAGTGCAGCTTTTCGACGTCCTCGGCCAGGCTTTCCTCCAGCGCAAACGGCAGTGCCGCATTGAGCCGTGTTCCGCCCCGAACCGGT
>Ga0265309_10000102_pt1 | contig 27913 bp, 21 predicted proteins | sample Helome_FD_192492 | JGI IMG/M metagenome (GOLD analysis project Ga0265309, IMG submission 192492) | Marine sediment microbial communities from subtidal zone of North Sea - Hel_20160524 (Illumina Assembly) | ecosystem: Environmental > Aquatic > Marine > Subtidal zone > Sediment ...
TTCTCTGGAGATCAATGCATTGATGGACAGAGATTTCAATAACCTGCTCATGCTGCATTCCAAGGATATTATGAAGAAATCCAATGCGAATAAAGTCTTTGTAGACGAGGAAGAAATGCTGGGCACCCGCCTGGTCTTTGAGTGGAATGATAGCGAAGCCGAATTTGATATTCAATTCGTCAATCCAGGAGATCAGTATTATACCTGGCATCATAATATGGACGAGAATTACGACCAAATTGTTCAGGAAAAACAATATGGCTTCTCGGCAATTGAATACTATATGGACAATACCATGACAGGCTTGTGGAAAATAAATGTCAAATATTTAGGTAATAAAAGCCTGACTCCCACCTATCTTAAGGTAACCCAGTATACTAACTACGGGACGCCTCAACAGAGCAAGAAGATCCAGGTCTTAAAGCTTATTTTGAAGAATGCGAACATGGAATTTTTTAAACTAAACAATCGGGGTGTAATTTCTTCAAAGCGCTGATTTACCTTGCTTTATGCTCATATATATCTTCACGCTGATGCGCTGACTAACGGCTGAATTTAACATATGATTTAGAGGTCAGAACTTCATTATTGAGTATCTTCAAAGAGCTAAAAAAGATACCACTATGAAAAAAGCACTCCTCCTATTAGCGCTCATGGGTACGATTGGATATGCCCAGGACCGTTCCAAGACAATTAGCGGAACCGTTAACGACGGACACGCTGCCCTCTCAAATGTAACTGTAACTGTTGAGGATTCGGGCGAAGAAACAACGACTGATGCAAAAGGAAGATATATGGTCTCAGCAGAGCCTGGGGATGTGATCCGATACGGGTATCAGGGGATGAAACCTGTTCGCATTCTTGTAGAAGATGTGACACGATATCTGAATATTTCACTGGCTCCCGATGTGCGGGAATTAGAGGAAGTTGTTATCATTGGGAATAATCGCAAGTCACAAAAGGATATGGAGCTTGAGTACAGGGTTAACCGAAATTTGATCCGTACGGCTTATGGCTATATAGATGCAGACCGGGCACCTGGAAATATTCGCTTTCTACATGAAGATGAGATCAGTGCTGTGGGTATTTGTGTTCTTGATGTACTTAAAAATCAGTTTCCCGGCGTCATTGTTAATGGAGATTGCTTGGGTGCAAGAGGCCCTTCGCTTCGTGATGCCACCTCTTTTAGCAGAATATCAGGACGAGATCAGAATCTTGATTTCACGGGTGTGGTCCCTACTTCTTCGACAGAAATAGACCGACAGGGAGCTGTATTTGTACGCGGTTCTCACTCGATTAATAATCCGAGGGCGGCCATTTTTGATGTAGACGGCGTCATATTTACCCAACCGCCAATTTGGCTCGATGTTAAGAATATAAAGCGGATAGCCGTATTGAACAATTTTGCCACGGTTACACAGTATGGAAATGTAGGTACGGGTGGGGTTATCGTGATTAACACCCATACCGGTACAGCGGTATCAAATAAGATCACAGATTTTGCCAAGCTGAGGAACAATTTTGCCACGCCTGCCATGACCAAAGAACAAATACAGGCCAATTGGCCGACCTACCTGCAAGAGCTGTATAAAAGCACTTCGGGGGAAGATGCCAAACTTACTTTCGATGAATACTATCTAAAGTATAGGAGGTCTCCACATTTTATTCTGGATACCTATGGATATTTTTATAACCAAAGAGGCGATGTGGCCTTTGCCGATGAGATCATTGAAAAGAATAATTCATTATTTGAAGGCAATCCGGTCTTGCTGAAAGCACTGGCTTATAACTACGAATCCCAGGGGCGCGCTGCAAAGGCAAATGAGGTATACAAAGCGGTTTATAAATTGCGACCCCAATACGGGCAATCCTATATGGATCTGGCAAATAGCTATCGCGACCTTAGAAATTATAAACAAGCAGCGGCTATATATAATCGCTATTCCTACATGAAGGATAAAGAGATCCTTCGCAAAGACAGCACAGTTTTTGATCCTATTATAAACAGGGAATACAACAATTTACTAAGCCTGTATAACGACGATCTTGTTTCTGGTGAAGGAGCTGATGAGTTGTTTGTAGATGATGAAGATTTTGAAGGAACGCGTCTTGTCTTTGAGTGGAATGACGGGGATGCGGAATTTGATTTACAATTTGTAAATCCGGGAGATCAGCATTATACCTGGAAACATACACTGGCTAGCAATGATGAGTTGCTGATGAGCGAAAAAGCGAACGGCTTTAGTTCTTCTGAGTATTTATTGGACGGATCCTTGCCCGGGACCTGGAAAATAAATGCAAAGTATCATGGTAATATGAGTCTGTCGCCAACATATTTAAAGGCAACAATTTATCATAACTATGGAAGTGTGTCACAACGCAAAGAAGTGAAGGTATTTAAACTACACATGCAGGATATTAACCAAGAGTTATTTTCACTATCCAACAGTAGCAGTGTCGTACTTCGTTAAGTAGAAAGAAACGCAAAGATCATGGGGTTGTCGGTTCTTCGGTAACCCCATTTATTTATCAATTTTACTATGAAACACCTGGTACTTTTTGTTGTTTGCTTTTACGCTATAGGGATGTGGGCTCAAGAGAGTCGGATCATAAGCGGGAAGATCTCAGATGGGACGAACCCTCTAAAAGATGTTCAGATCCAAAATGGCGATGAAGATGGCATAGTTTTCACAGACGATGGTGGTGCTTACCAGATCGAGGCGGCTACGAGAGACATACTGAAGTTTACGTATGCGGGAAAGAAAACCTACCAGATCCGTGTAGAAGATGTGACCCGCTTTCTTAACCTGATCATGATCCCTGATGTACAGAAATTGGATGAGGTTACTGTCACCAGGACTAAGAGGAAATCACAGCAGGATCTGTCAATAGAATATCAGTGGAACCCTAATCTAATGAGAACAGCTTTTGGTATCATCGATACCCAAAAATCGCCGGGCCATGTAAGGATAGTTTCGGGAGATGAGATTGCACCGGTAGGTCTATGCATACTCGATGTAATCAGAAACCGGTTTTCTGGTATTTGGGCTGTTGGCGACTGCCAGCGTGGTGGGTATATCACATCTCGCGGCGTGGGTTCAGTAAGCAATCCCAGGGCCGTAATCTGGGATGTAGATGGTCAGGTTTTTACTCAGGCACCTATATGGCTGGATGTAACCAGTATCGAGCGAATCGCAATCATGCCCTCATTGGCCTTTACTTCCCGCTATGGAGCAGTCGGTGGTGGCGGTGTTATTATTATCAATACGGTTCAAGGTAAGGCTGCTTTACCAAAAGGCGGTGATCTGGCACGCTTACGTAGTAATTATTTAAAAGATGACGTACCTGGCCGCGAACAACTTGTAGAAGATATGCCCATATATATAAACGAACTGAATGAAGCCAGGCTATTACAGGATGCAATGAACGTCTATGAAAAATACAGCAGCCAATATGCAGCTTCACCTTATTTCTTTATGGATATGTATGCCTATTTTTCTTCCCGCAACGATGGCGGGCAAATAGCTGCTAAGATCCTGGAAGACAGCAAAGCTAAAATTGAGGGCAATCCGGTACTGATGAAAGGACTTGCCTATATACTGGAGGAAAATGGAAAAAACAATGAGGCCCTGGATGTATACAAAGAAGTCTTCAAACTGCGACCTCATTACAGTCAGTCTTACCTGGATCTGGCCCGTGCGTATCGCGAGGCCGGGGAGATTGGAAAATCTGCCAACATATATGCCCGATATAAATACCTCCTGGAAGAGGAATTTCTGTTTAGATCTAACGAGTTTGGCAAGATCCTGCAACACGAAAGTGACAATCTGCTATCCGTAGATGGAAGGAAAATTGGTAAGCGGGTCCAAAATATTCTAACCGATCCATTTGTGGATGGCACAACACGTGTTGTTTTTGAATGGAATGACAGCGAAGCCGAATTTGAATTACAATTCGTAAACCCGGGCGGACAGTATTATACCTGGAAACACACCTATGCCGCGAGTGAAGATCGAATTGCAGATGAGAAGGATAAAGGCTATTCCATTGCCGAATATGTAATTGATAAAAATTTACCGGGCACCTGGACTGTGAATGCCAAATATCTTGGCAACAAGAGTTTAACACCGACCTATCTCAAGGTGACTGTCTATGCTCCTTACGGGGATCGCGCTCAAAGAAGACAGGTGAGTCAGTATAAACTGTTTTTAAAAGATGTGAATCAAAAATTGTTCACCCTATCCAATGGGAGTTCAGTAGTATCCAGATAGGTGTAAAACGGAGTTAACTATACCTGTAGCACGCCCATATTAAAAGCTTTTTCGATAGGGGCGTGATTTGCGGCCTCAATGCCCATCGATATCCATGTCCTGGTGTCCATCGGATCTATAATGCCATCAGTCCAGAGTCGGGCTGCAGCATAGTATGGAGAGATCTGTTCATCATATCTGCCCTTAATTTTCTCGAATAAGGCTTTTTCATCATCAGTACTTAGTTCTTCGCCTTTCTTTTTAAGAGACGCTTTTTCTATTTGAAGTAAAACTTTGGCGGCAGAATTACCACTCATTACGGCCAGGGCGGCGGAAGGCCAGGAAACGATCAAACGGGGATCGTAGGCTTTACCACACATGGCATAGTTCCCGGCACCATAAGAGTTACCTATGATAACGGTAAACTTTGGCACGACAGAATTACTCACGGCATTGACCATTTTAGCCCCATCTTTTATGATACCACCGTGTTCACTTTTACTTCCAACCATGAATCCGGTAACATCCTGTAGAAAAACCAATGGGATCTTCTTCTGATTGCAATTGGCAATAAAACGCGTCGCCTTGTCTGCTGAGTCGGAATAAATAACACCCCCGAAACGCATTTCGCCCTTCTTAGTCTTTATTACTTTCCGTTGATTCGCGACAATCCCAACAGCCCAGCCGTCTATACGCGCATATCCGGTTAAGATAGTTTTCCCAAAACCTGCCTTGTATTGTTCAAAATCGGAATTATCTACCAGGCGTTTGATCACCTCGAGCATATCATAGGGCTCCGTGCGGGAATCAGGGATCAATCCGAAGATATCCTCCATTTTTTCTGATGGCTTCTCCGCTTTTATCCTGCTGAACCCGGCTTCGGGATTAGATCCCAGTTTATCGATCAGTTTCTTGATAGTGTCTAAGGCATGTGCATCGTCTTTTGCCTTGTAATCCGTGACCCCACTGATCTCACAATGGGTAGTAGCCCCTCCCAGCGTTTCATTGTCTACATCCTCACCAATAGCGGCCTTTACCAGATAACTGCCTGCAAGGAAAATACTCCCCGTTTTATCCACGATCAGGGCCTCATCACTCATGATCGGCAAATAGGCGCCACCAGCCACACAGCTACCCATGACGGCTGCGATCTGAGGGATGCCCATACTGCTCATGATGGCATTATTTCGGAAGATCCGCCCAAAATGTTCTTTATCAGGAAAGATCTGATCTTGCATGGGTAGAAATACACCAGCACTGTCTACTAAATAGACTATAGGAATTTTATTCTCTATGGCGATCTCCTGCGCCCGTAAATTCTTTTTGGCTGTCATCGGAAACCAGGCGCCTGCCTTTACAGTAGCATCATTTGCAACTACAATACAAAGACGGCCTTTTATTTTTCCCATGACCACTACCACACCAGCCGATGGGCATCCGCCTTCCTTCTCATACATTCCTTCTGCTGCCAACGCACCAATTTCGATCTGTTTAGCCCCTTTGTCGAGAATATAGGCCACCCGCTCCCTGGCAGTCATTTTTCCCTGAGCGTGTTGCTTTTCGATCCGGGACTTACCTCCACCTAATTTGATACGTGTAAGCCTTTTTCTAAGATCAGAAACAAGCATCTTGTTATGATCTTCATTCTTGTTGAACTCAATGTTCATAGACCTGTTTTTTCAGCGAATAAATATACGGAGTAATATTGAGTACCTTTGGTTTGCTAGTACAGGAAGTATGGAAAAAAGAATAAAATGGGGAATTCTTGGATTGGGAAATATAGCCAGGAAATTTGCCATGGACCTGGCATTAATGCCGCAGGCAAAACTTGTAGCAGTGGCCTCCAGAAACGATGTAAAAGCAAAGGATTTTGCCGACTCCATCCCTCAAAACCCGCAGTATCAGCTAGGGAGTTATGAGGCGTTGTTCGAGAATAAGGAAGTAGAGGTCATTTATATAGCCACACCACATCACGCACATAAAAAATGGGCCATTGAAGCCATGAAACACGGCAAGCATGTCTTATGTGAAAAACCCATGGGGGTCAATAAACAAGAAGTGGTGGAAATGATCGATTGTGCCCAAAAGAACAATGTTTTCTTAATGGAAGGACTCTGGTCGAGGTTTAATCCGGCCTTATTGAAAATGAAATCCGTATTGGATTCAGGAGCCATTGGTGAAGTCAAATATATTCAGGCCGATTTTGCGTTTAACGCTATGGACAGACCTCTTGATAGCCGGGTTTGGAACCCGGACCTGGCGGGCGGCTCCTTGTTAGATATTGGGATCTACCCTATATTTTTAAGTTACTGGTTGCTTGGACTGCCAAAGGATATCAAAGCAGTAGCCGATTTTCACCCCCTTGGTGTTGATCAGCAGCTCTCTATGATCTTTCACTATGAGGAAGCACATGCCACTCTCCACTCAGCTTTTACTTGCGAGTCTGATATGCAGGCAGTGATCGGTGGGACAAAGGGTCATATTCTGATCCACCCTCGCTGGCATGAGACCAATGGTTTTACAGTTATAACTGATGACACTCCATTGGAAACCGAAGAAGCCACACTCGGAAAGGGATATACCCATGAAATTGAGGAAGTACACCGCATATTGAATAAAGGGGAAGTTCAAAGTCCCTCCTGGTCCTGGAACAATAGCCTGGAATTGGTTGGAATAATGGACGAGATCCGGGGTCTGATCGGATTGAGCTATCCTTTTGAAAAGGACGACTAGGTTCTTTCAAAAATCATATATTTACTATCTAAACCCCCTAAACTAAAGAACATGGGTATGAATAAAAATACCGTCCTGGCCTGGGCCACTTTTATAATGATCATTGTGGGTCTCGGATTGATCGCTTTAGGTGCTTTCCGCTATGATGAGATAGCCGGTTGGGGATTTGCATCGGTCGGTGTAGGTTTCTTTGCGATCGCGTGGGTGTTCAACGCCTTAAAAGGACGGGTATAAACATACCCCTAAAAGCAGGATTTAATTTCCTTGAGTAGTAATCAAATTTTACTTATTTAACTATGTCTGATGACAAAAAGGTGATCTTCTCCATGTCCGGAGTCACCAAAACCTATAAAAATGCGAACACCCCGGTCTTAAAAGACATTTACCTCAGTTTCTTTTATGGGGCTAAGATCGGCATCCTCGGCCTGAATGGTTCCGGTAAATCCACCCTCTTGCGAATTATTGCAGGCGTGGATAAGAATTATCAGGGCGATGTTGTGTTTGCACCCGGATTTAATGTGGGCCTCCTAGAACAAGACCCTCAATTAGATCCTTCCAAGACGGTGCTTGAAGTTGTAAAAGAGGGGGTGGCTGAAACTGTAGCCATCCTGGACGAATACAATAAGATAAATGACTTGTTTGGCCTGCCGGAATACTATGAAGATGCAGACAAGATGCAAAAGCTCATGGATAAGCAGGCCCAATTACAGGATCAGATAGACGCGAGCAATGCATGGGAGCTGGACACCAAACTTGAGATTGCGATGGATGCGTTGCGAACCCCTCAAGGGGAGAGAAAAATTGAAGGGCTTTCCGGTGGGGAACGAAGAAGAGTGGCTCTCTGCCGACTTTTACTCCAGGAACCGGAAGTGTTGTTGCTGGATGAACCAACGAATCACCTGGACGCCGAATCTGTACACTGGCTTGAACATCACCTGGCATCCTACAAAGGCACCGTCATAGCGGTAACACACGACCGTTATTTTCTGGATAATGTAGCCGGGTGGATCCTGGAACTGGATAGGGGGGAAGGTATTCCCTGGAAAGGTAATTACAGCAGTTGGCTGGAACAGAAATCCAAAAGACTGGCACAGGAAGGAAAGCAGGAATCCAAGCGTCAAAAAACCCTGGAACGAGAGCTGGAATGGGTGAGACAAGGGGCTAAAGGCCGGCAAGCCAAGCAAAAAGCAAGGCTTAAAAGTTATGATAAATTACTTAATCAGGATCAGAAACAGCTGGAAACCAAATTGGAGATATATATCCCAAATGGACCCCGATTAGGAACGAATGTGATCGAAGCCAAGGGCGTGAGTAAGTCCTTTGGCGATAATTTACTCTACGAGGACCTGAATTTTAACCTACCACAGGCAGGTATTGTCGGGATAATCGGTCCCAATGGGGCGGGCAAAACTACCATTTTTAAAATGATCATGGGGGAAATAGAACCGGACAAAGGATCTTTCACAGTAGGAGAGACAGCCCAGCTGGCTTATGTAGACCAAAGTCATTCTAACATTGACCAGGAAAAAACTATCTGGGAGAATTTTAGTGATAAGCAGGAGTTGATCATGATGGGAGGCAAGCAAGTAAATTCAAGGGCTTATTTAAGCAGGTTTAACTTTTCGGGAAGCGAGCAAAACAAAAAGGTGAGCATGCTTTCCGGAGGAGAAAGAAACCGACTCCATCTTGCGATGACCTTAAAGGAAGAAGGTAATGTATTACTTTTAGATGAGCCTACTAATGATTTAGATGTCAATACGTTACGTGCTTTAGAAGAAGGATTGGAAAATTTTGCAGGATGTGCAGTGATCATCACTCACGACCGTTGGTTCCTGGATCGTATATGCACCCACATATTGTCCTTTGAAGGCAATTCCCAGGTGTATTTCTTCGAAGGTTCTTTTTCGGATTATGAAGAAAATAAGAAAAAACGACTAGGCGCGGATATTATGCCTAAACGGATCAAGTATAAGAAATTGATACGGGAGTAAGTCCGATCAATAGGCCTCGTTCGGGTACCAGTCGAGTTGTATGACTTCCAGATCTGGATTGCCGGAATAGACCATTTCCTTGAATGCAACCACATCACTGACATCGGGCCTGCCTCTATAGTGGTATGGATATACTTGTTTAGGGGCAAATTCAAGCACAGCGCTGGCTGCACTTTCTTCGGTCATCGTATAAGGCAAATTCATACAGATAAAGGCAATATCAATATCCTCCAATGCCCGCATTTCAGGGATATCCTCCGTATCTCCTGAGATATAAATCCGTTTTTCACCTAGCTGAAGTAAATATCCATTTCCACGGCCTTTGGTATGAAAAGTAAGCGCCTCTTCCCTCAAATTGTACATTGGAATAGCCGTAATATTTATGTCGAAACGTACCTTGCTCTCCCCGTTATTCAACACATTGATCTGAGGTGCAAAGGCCTCCGGCATTTTATCGGCTACAGCCTGGGGAACAATGATCTTTGCCTTCGCAGTTGGAAGTGCTTCCAGGGTTTCCAGGCTAAAATGATCCCCGTGAATATCTGTGATCAGGATAAGATCCGGATCTGCCTGGCCTTCAAATTGGCCTATTGGCCCTACTGGATCTACATATATAAGTGTAGTGCCATATTCGATCAAGAAGGTGCCATGTGCAATAGGGATAATGTTTAGTTCTTCCCTAGCTTCAGAAACCATTTCGGCTGACTCTTCCAAAGAGGTTTCCGATTTCGGTTTTTCTTTGCAGGAAAAAAATGATATAAAAAGAAAAATTAATAAAAGGGTACGAAGAGAGCACATAGGCTAAGGATTTGAAGTTATATATACCTGTAAATGAGTAATATATGTCATAAATTATAGGGCGTTTAAGCTGTATAAAGGTACCTATTGCCTTTCTAAGAAGACCTTATTAGTGCTAAAATATTAACAAAATATAATCTAAAACTAATCCTGCTGCGTATATAGACTGACATTAGCAAAAAACTCTTTAAAAATTAGTTAATTTATTATCACTATGACTGAAGCAAAAAATAATAACGGGTTAAAAGTTATTGCCGGATTATTAGGCGTAGTATTATTGGCCACGATTATTTACACTGTAAGCCTTTACAGAGACAAGAAGCAAACCACTGAACAACTTACTACGGAAAAAGAATTAGTAGTTGACGATCTGAACAGCTTAAAGTCAGAATACGACAAAGCAATTTTGGAAAGCAATGCTACTAACGAAGAATTAGTAGCGGCTCGTGACAGGATCGCACAGTATATCGATTCTGTACGAACTATGAAAGCCGACATTTCATCCCTTTCAAGGTACCGAAGACAAGTTTCAGTTCTCAAGCAAGAACGTGAAGCATTGATCAAGCAGGTAGATTCCCTCACAAGGACTAATACCTTAATTGCTATGCAACGCGACAGCACTTATGCTGAACTTGAGCAACAAACAATTTTTAGCGATTCCCTAGTGGTACAAAACACCCAATTGGCGGACGCTGTTGAACGAGGTTCTGCCTTGAACCTTTCACAATTTACTGTAGATGCAGTTAAAGAACGTAATACCGGAAAATTGGTATCTACATCTAGAGCATCCAGAACTGACAAGCTTAAAGTATGCTTTACAGTTGCAGATAATGTGATCGCAGAAGCCGGAGATCGGGAATTCCTGATCGAAGTATTGGATCCACAAGGAAATTTACTTGGTGGCGCCAGTTCTAAGTCTAATGAGGACGGAGCTTCCGTAAGCTATAGCAAGGGCACATCTTTCTATTATGAGAATCAGAATCTTGATGTGTGTGATTTTATCAACAAGCCAGCCGGAGATTACCAAAAAGGTAATTACATGGTGAACGTGTATGATGACAATCTAAAACTCTTAGGAACATCTAAGTTTACGCTCAAATAAATATACTATTGAACGCAGAAAAGGGGGTGTAGTTTAAACTACACCCCCTTTTTTATTTGGATTTTTTCATAGAGCCAACCATATCTTCAGGCTTCACCCAGGCATCGTACTCATCTTCCGTAACATAGCCCAGTCGAATGGCTTCCTCCCGTAATGTCGTGCCATTTTTATGTGCCTCATTCGCAATTTCAGCTGCCTTATAGTATCCAATTTTTGTATTTAACGCTGTGACCAGCATAAGCGAATTGTTGAGCAAGGTCTGGATCACTTCATGATTAGGCGTAATACCTTGGGCACAATGCGAATCAAAACTAATGCAAGCATCCCCCAGGAGGCGTGCAGATTGAAGAATATTAGCTGCCATCATTGGTTTAAAGACATTAAGTTCATAATGCCCTTGAGCTCCACCCACTGATAAGGCCACATCATTTCCCAAAACCTGAGCACATACCATCGTCAAGGCTTCACATTGAGTAGGATTTACTTTTCCCGGCATGATCGAACTTCCCGGTTCATTGGCTGGTATACTGATCTCGCCAATACCAGATCTTGGTCCAGAGGCCATCATACGTATATCATTCGCGATCTTATTCAGGGATACAGCAAGCTGTTTTAAGGCTCCATGGCTCTCTACCAAGGCATCATGTGCTGCCAGTGCTTCAAACTTATTCTCCGCTGTTTTAAAGGGATGCCCTGTAAATTTGGCAATATACTTGGCGACCAATACGTCATATCCTTCTGGTGTATTGAGTCCGGTACCAACTGCAGTACCGCCCAAGGCCAGCTCACTCAAGTGGTCTAGTGTATTTTCCAATGCCTTGAGTCCGTGCGTAAGCTGAGATGCATATCCGGAAAACTCCTGTCCCAGGGTCAGCGGGGTTGCATCCATTAGGTGTGTCCGCCCGATCTTTACCACCTTGTCAAACTCTGAGGCCTTCTTATCAAGTGTATCGCGCAGTGCTCGTATGCCTGGCAATGTAACTTCGGCGATCATTTTATAAGCGGCAATATGCATACCTGTGGGGAAGGTATCATTGGACGACTGCGATTTATTGACATCGTCGTTGGGTTGAAGCGTTTTTTCACCTTCACCGATCACCTTGCCGGCTAATTCATGAGCCCTGTTGGCCACCACTTCATTGACATTCATATTGCTTTGGGTCCCGGATCCGGTTTGCCAAATAACAAGGGGAAATTGTTCGTCGTGCTTTCCGTCCAGGATCTCCTCGCAAACCTGGGAGATCAGATCTCGCTTTTCTGCGGGAAGAATCCCTAATTCATGATTCGTATAGGCCGCTGCTTTTTTCAAATAGGCAAAGCCATATACAACTTCCAACGGCATGGAACCGCCAGGACCTATCTTAAAGTTATTTCTGGATCTTTCGGTTTGGGCACCCCAGTACTTATCTGAAGGGACTTTTACCTCCCCCATAGTATCTTTCTCAATTCTAAACGACATGCATGTGATTTTTATACTACAAAGTTAGGACATTGACTCGTATTCTATTTAGCCTATCCAAGGCTTTATAAAATTTTTTGGCCGACTGATTTGCTATTTGAATTTTCAGAGTATCTTTGTGACACAATTTGAATTCTATGTTTGAATTTGATCAATATCTTGGCTTTTTGGCATTTATGACCATCGTTACCATCGGCTTTTGGCTGATGATGCTTCTGCTACTCTTCATTGTTCCCTATTGGTTGGGAGGTAATCTAATGGAAATGTGGAAAGAAAGACGCGATGCGAAACGCGCCAAAAGACAAGAAATAGAAGCTTAGACAAGCTTCTTTTCTTTTTTAAGACCCTTCGAACTCAAAATCATCATCCCCATCCATACGTTGGTTCCTTCCTTGGCGCTGAGCTTGTTGCTGGTTAAACCTAAATAGCAGGGAGGCCGTGATCTGACGTTGTCTCCATTGAAATTCGCTATACGTAAACACATTGTCCGTCCTTGTTTCACTGCGACGCTTACGTGTATTGAACAGATCACTCACATTTAAGGAGAGCGTCATTTTATCTTTTATCAGATCTTTACTAAATGCCAGGTTGGTACTTAAAATACCTTTTCTCTTGCTTTGGGCATTTTCTGAAGGGCCCCGATAGAAAAGATTGGTTTGAAAATCAATCGCACCGGGTAGTGGTAATTTGGCACTTAAACGTGTGAACCAGGTAAAATTATCCGCGTCAAAATTTTGAACGATCTCCTCATTCATAAAATTTGTATACTGATAATCGCCTCGTAATTTTTGCTGGAAGAGATTAATATTCCATGTTAGCCTCCAACTGCGCTTAGGTGTCCAGGTAGAAGTAGCTTCCCAACCAATACGGGTGTCGGTGGCCAGATTGATGGGCGTGCGGGCTTGTACTGGTACAAGGACAGGATTAGCAGGATCATCAGGATTATCAATCTCGACTAGATCGCCTGTCTCTAAGGTAATGAACTGAAATACACCTGTAGATCGGTTGTAATAGCCCGATGTAGTAAAAGTGACTTTTTCCCATCGCTTCAAATAGCCAATATCAAAAGCATTGGTATAGGTAGGATCCAAATTGGGATTCCCCTGGAACAAGTTTGTATTACTGGAACGGGAGGGGAATGGATTAATAAACCTGGACCTGGGCCTTCTTAGACGCCTGCTATAACTTATGGTAAACTGTTCCTTTTCCGAAAATTCATAGCCAAGGAATAGGGAAGGAAACCAATCTGTGTATTTCTTGTTGTTCAGATCGTTGGTTGTGATCAGGTTCACACCAATGTCGGATGCTTCCATCCGAAGGCCGCCTAGCACATTAAATTTACCCGCTTTAGTGCCCAACTGCATATAGGCTGCATTTACATATTCCTTATAATCCAGTTTGTTGCTAAAATTCGGATCGGCCTGTAAATTGCCATTTTCCAGGATACCAAAAGTGAAATCGGTAATAAACCTGTTAAAGCTGCCCCGATACCCCAATTCTAATTGCGCCTGGTTCTTTTCTCCAAATGGCAAGACATAATCAAACTGGACTAACTGCCTTTTTTGCATTTCATCGTTAAGGGTCTGCTCTAAGGGTAGACTTGTATTTGCGTTGAGAACGGTCTCCTCGATAAGAGCGTCTTCGAATTCTGTTTGTGAAGAATATTGATAGTCAAAAGTGAGCTCATGTCCTGAGTCATCAATTTCATGTTTGAAGTTTAGTGCATATTGTATACGTTCATCATCTTCAGTTTCATTCGTATAACGTTCCCTTTGGACGGTCGGTTGACCTGCTGCATCAAAATTGAAGAAATCAATGTTAATATCGTCTACGCCATCAGAATTGCCATATACAAGCGAATTCGTAATGCTGGTCTTAGGAGCGAGAAAGTATTCGAAGCCAATGTTGACATTATAGCCGTTACGCTCCCGTTGGTAATCCCGGAACTCATCCTGAAAACTCACGGTATTCCCATCGCTGTCAAAATTTTCCTGCTCAAACAGGGCATTACCCGGCGCATTTCGATATCGGTAGGTAGTGTTTGTAAAAAAATTGAACTTCTCACGCCTGAGATTCAAACTCACAGCACCTCCAAAATTGTCAGGATTCCCGGCAAATACGTTTACGGATCCATTAACACCGGCTGTTTTACTTTGTTTAAGGACGATGTTCAGGATCCCGGCCGTACCTTCTGCATCATAGCGCGCAGATGGGTTAGTGATGACTTCTACTTTCTCGATCGCTTCCGCAGGTAATTGCTGCAGGGTTTCCGGGTTGAGTCCGGATAGGGCAGAGGGTTTTCCGTTAATAAGGATACGCACACTTTCATTTCCCCTCAGGCTGATATTCCCCTCAACATCTACGGTGACAGATGGGACATTATCGAGAACATCGGTTACTGATCCACCGCGTACAGTGAGGTCTGAACCTACATTGTATACTTTTTTATCCAGCCGCAATTCTACGGTGGTTCGCTCCCCGACAACCTCTACATCTTCTAGTTGCTCAACATCTACTGCCAGGCGGATCGTACCCAGGTCAGTTGATGTTCTAAACGTTTGTCCTTCCTGCGAATATGTTGTGTAGGAAAGATATTCGACACGGACGTTATATCTTCCGGGAAAGGTGGAGACGCTAAATTTCCCATCCACATCTGTGAGTCCGCCTGTAACCCGGTCTGTGTTCCGAAGGCTTTGTAAAATGAAGGTGGCGTATTCCAATGGCTGACCTGTATCGGTATCTACTACGGTTCCAGTGATCTCAATGGGTTGCGGACGTGTACCTTGGGGGCGTTGTCCTGCTAGGAAGATGGGTAAGCACAAGAGCAGGATCAGGAAGGATTTATGCATATTAGCTTTTAGATTTCTTCTTTTTCTTCTTTTTTTTCGCCTTTCCCCGATTCTCATAGAGATCTTGTAAGGCTTGATATTTCTCGGGGGGAAGACTTTGTTCTAATTCTGCATCCTGTTCCAACTTCATATTTTCCAAGGCCTCTCTATTCTTATCCGCTTCCAAAGCCAGGATCCGTAATTCGATCCTTTTCTGTACATATTTAGTAAGAATAGAACGTACCACGGCCTCTTCAAAGGGGTTGAGTTCACAAGCCTCAATGATCTTTGGCATCTGCAATTCTACCAGCTCTTCAGCAGTTAAAGCCTCAGGTTCTTCCATTCGTCCGTTCTGATCGCGAGGCATAACCGGGTCGCCGCGTGTTCCATATTGTCGGTATGGGGTGCCCACTTGCGCCAACACTGCGCCATTGATCATAAAAACTAATAAGAATAAAATAACACGCATTGTACTAAAAAAATATGACCACAAAAATAGTTGAAGGTTTACCCGTGGTCGGTTAAAACTTTGTTAAAAGGAAACCTTTACTTATTGCCCAGGAATTCGGTGATCTTTTCACCGGGGCGACCTATTACAGCGCGTTTCCCATCACTGACAACAGGTCTCTCGATCAGTGAGGGATTCTCTTGCATGGCGGTGAGAATATCATCTTCAGTTAACTCCTTTCCCTTATAGTCCGATTTCCAAATAGCCTCATTTTTCCTGACAAGTGCTTCGGCCGGAATACCCAGGGCTTTTACTATCACTTGAAGCTCCTTCTTTGACAAGGGATCTTTTTGATAGAGTCGGACTTCATGTGGTTTGCCACTGGACTCAACAAGTTGTAGCCCTTCCCGTGATTTCCTGCACCTGGGATTGTGATAAATTGTGATCATAAATATTAATTTAATTCAGAAGTGTCTCGTTGCCCCATCATCATCAAATAGGCTTTTAGAAAGGCATCCAGGTCGCCGTCCATAACAGCATCTACATTCCCTGTTTCCTGACTTGTGCGTACATCCTTCACCAGTTTATACGGATGCATGACATAGTTGCGGATCTGAGAGCCCCATTCGATCTTAAGCTTAGTTGATTCGATAGCAGCACGCGCCTCTTGTTTCTTTCTTAATTCAATTTCATACAATTGCGACTTCAGCATTTTTAGTGCCGTAGCCCTGTTATCGTGTTGTGACCTGGAATCGGAACAAGAGATCTGTATCCCTGAAGGTTTATGTACCAATTGCACCTTGGTCTCAACTTTATTTACATTCTGGCCTCCGGCTCCGCTGGAGCGGGCTGTCGTAATTTCAATATCCGAAGGATTTACGTCAATTTTAATGCTGTCATCCACTAAGGGGTAGACATAGACAGAAGCAAAGGAAGTATGTCTTTTAGCATTGCTGTCGAATGGAGAGATCCGGACAAGCCTGTGCACCCCGTTTTCCCCTTTTAACCAGCCAAAGGCAAACTCACCATTAATCTCCAGGGTTACGGTTTTAATGCCGGCCACATCGCCTTCCTGGTAGTTCAATTCCTTAACTGAAAAGCCATTCCGTTCTGCCCATCGCATATACATACGCATTAACATAGCAGCCCAATCACAGCTTTCTGTGCCCCCGGCCCCTGCAGTGATCTGTAATACGGCACTGAGCTCATCGCCTTCCTCTGAAAGCATATTACGGAATTCCAGGGCTTCGATCTTTTCCCTGGCGTTCTCATAGGCTTGCTGCAATTCTTCTTCTACCTCTTCCCCGGAGGTATGAAATTCCATTAGAACTTCCATATCGGAAACCAGGCTCTCCGCTTCTTCAAAGTCGGTGACCCATTTCTTCTTGTTCTTTATAAATTTTACCTGGACCTGAGCTTTTTGAGGATCGTCCCAGAAGTCGGGGGCGAGTGTTTTTTCCTCTTCGTTCTCAATTTCAATACGCTTGGCTTCAATGTCAAAGATACCTCCTCAGCGCTCCGAGGCGCTCAACAAGACCCTTACTTTGTTCCGTTGTTATCATCGTCAATGAAGTTTCGGCAAATTTAGGGCTATTGTATGGTTGTGCAATCTATTTTATATAATTTTAGTCAGATAAATCAACCACTATGAAAATGCGATGCCTCAGTTATTTTACCCTCTTATTTGTATGTGTAAATACATACGCTCAATTCACAGATAAAAGCTCCGAATACCAAAAGTTCAAGGGCTTTTTTGATTTTTATTATGATGACAAAAAAGACAAGATCTTTTTAGAGGTCGATAAAGTGGATGAGGAGTTTTTGTATGTGTATTCGCTAAGTAGTGGCATAGGAAGCAATGATATTGGTCTCGATAGAGGGCAATTAGGGAATGAGCAAGTAGTTTATTTTAAAAAGGCGGGGGCAAAACTCCTCTTAGTACAACCTAATCTAAGATTCAGGGCCCTCACAGATAACAAACTGGAAAAGCAGTCTGTAGAGCAAGCGTTCGCGAAATCTGTCTTGTTTGGCTTTCCCATCATCGAAGAAAATAAAGGCACTTATTATATTGACATAACCGATTTCCTGATGCAGGATGCACACAGGGTAGCGGCCCGACTCAAAAGGGCGAAGCAGGGATCTTACAGCTTGGATAAAAGCAAGAGTGCTTTTGATTTTAACAGGACAAAGGCATTCCCTAATAACCTGGAATTTGATGCCATTTTAACCTTTAAAGGGGAGCCGCAGGGGGGTTATATACGATCTGTGACGCCTAATCCTAACTTAGTTACCGTGTCTCAGCATCATTCATTTATAGAACTCCCGGATTCCGAGTATTCTCCCAGGGAATTTGATCCGCGATGCGGGGCCTATCCTTTTAGTTATTATGACTACGCCACTCCGGTAGAGGAGCCCATTTTAAAGCGATATGTTACACGTCACAGATTGCAAAAGAAGGACCCGAATGCAGAAGTCAGCGAAGCTGTAGAGCCTATCGTTTACTATTTGGATAATGGAACCCCGGAGCCCGTGCGTACTGCACTGCTGGAAGGGGGTAGATGGTGGAACCAGGCCTACGAAAGCATCGGATATAAAGATGCCTTCCAGGTTCGGATCCTGCCAGATGATGCAGACCCGTTGGATGTGCGCTATAATGTGATCCAGTGGGTGCACAGATCGACACGTGGATGGAGTTATGGTTCGAGTGTGAGTGATCCCCGAACCGGAGAGATCATCAAAGGACATGTGAGTCTGGGAAGTCTTCGTATTCGCCAGGATTTTTTGATCGCCCAGGCCTTGATGGACAAGCCCTTTGCCGAACGGGACGATAATGATGAAGCCATGCTGGAAATGGCCCTTGCCAGGATCCGTCAACTATCGGCACATGAAATTGGGCACACCCTGGGTTTCGCGCATAATTTTGCAGCCAGTACAAATAATAGAGCCTCCGTCATGGATTATCCACATCCCTATGTGTCCATCAAAGGCGGTGCCTTAGATTTTAAGGAAGCGTATGATACCGGAATTGGAGATTGGGATAAGGTGTCAGTAGCCTATTCTTATTCAGATTTTGGTCCTGATGCAGATGAAGGCGAGGCCCTGAATTATATTCTGGAAAGGGCTTTTCAAAGAGGCTTGCGTTATATTTCCGATCAGGATGCCAGGCCACAGGGAGGGTCTCATGCCCAGGCACACTTATGGGATAATGGTACTATTCCTTCGCAGGAGTTAGGAAGAGTATTAGAAGTTCGGGAAAAAGCCATCTCACAATTTTCCATTGACAACATACGCACCGATGAGCCTAATTCAGTTTTGGAAGATGTTTTTGTACCACTCTATTTTTTCCACAGGTATCAAGCAGAAGCCGCTGTTAAGCTTATTGGTGGTCAAAATTACACCTATGCAGTGAAAGGATCAGCTTCACCGGTAGTCAGTACGCTCTCGAAAGATGCGCAATTGAAGGCCCTGGAACAGATGCTCCAAACATTAGATCCAAATACATTGATGATACCTGAGCATGTCTTAGAATTATTTCCGCCTCGGGCAATGGGATACCCCAGGACAAGGGAATCTTTTAAAGGAGTGACCGGCGTGAGCTTTGATGCTATTTCGGCAGCAGAAACAGCTGCTGATTTTAGTCTTTCACTTTTGCTGCATCCGCAACGTGCTTCTCGTTTGGTTCAAAACAAAGCCATGGATAAGAACCAGTTAGGCCTTGAAGAAATGCTAGATAATTTAATGGAAGCCAGTCTAAACAGATCTGGTGGTTCAGGTTATGCCGAAACGATAAGGAATGCCGTGAATTTTAGAGTGATCCACCATTTGATGAACCTCGCTGCGCATGACCAGGTTTATGATCAGGTGAACGCGATCGCTGCAGCCCGACTCCTGGCCATCAAAAAAGCGCTCCTCACCAAAAAACCTCAGGCTGTCCATATAGAAATGGTAAGAAGGATTGACACCTTCTTTGAGGATATGGATGAATTTAAACCAACGCCTGTGGCAAAGATCCCGGATGGTTCGCCTATAGGGATGTCATGCATGGAACCCCTAAAATAGTAAGGTGAAGATCAACCTGATCAGCGATACTGTTGCCCACCCTACACCGGGAATGCTCGATGCAATGATGCGTGCCGAGGTGGGGGATGATGTTTTTAAGGAAGATCCTACCGTAAACGCATTAGAGGAGAAAGTAGCCGAAATGTTTGGTATGGAAGCCGCATTGTTCTTTCCTAGTGGGACCATGACCAATCAAACTGCCATAAAACTGCACACACAGCCTGGAGACCAGCTGATCTGCGATAAGTATGCCCATGTTTATAATTATGAGGGAGGCGGGGCCAGCTTTAACAGTGGCGTATCTTGTAAGCTTGTAGACGGAGACCGAGGGATGATGAACGTCTCACAGGTTGAAGAAGCCATAAATCCGCCCGATTTCTACCATAGCCCACGAACGGCCTTAGTATGCATTGAGAATACGACAAACAAGGGGGGAGGCGCCTGTTGGGATGTAGAAGAGCTGAGAAAGATAAAATCTCTATGTTCAACAAATGGGCTCGCCTACCATTTAGACGGAGCCCGTATATGGAACGCGATCGTGGCAGGTGCCATTGATCCCAAAACTTGTGGTGACCTCTTTGATACCATTAGTGTTTGTTTAAGCAAGGGCCTCGGTTGTCCTGTTGGGTCACTCTTAATAGGTACCGAGCCACTGATCCAGGAAGCCATTCGTATTCGAAAGATCCTGGGTGGGGGCATGCGGCAAAGTGGGTATTTGGCAGCAGCGGGCATTTATGCCTTGGATAACCATATAGACCGACTAGCAGAGGACCATAAAAAAGCCAAAGAACTGGGGGAACTTTTGACTGTTCAAGATTGGGTGAGTTATGTAGCCCCGGTAGAGACAAACATCCTGATCTTTGAATTAAATGAAAAATTGATATCTACAGAGGCGTTTATTGAGCGTCTTAAGACTGAAGATATTCACATTATCGGAATGGGTGGTGGAAAACTACGTATCGTTACCCATCTTGATTACACAGATGTGATGCACGACAAAGTCTTGTCAGTACTTTCAGTAATTACCTGATACTCTAAAATTTAGCTACTTATTAGTACCGAAAGCCTCTGGGGGAAGCAGTGGATAAGGGATTTTTAAAAATTTAAAGCCACGTAAGATTAATCTTAACAAAAAATTGGTATTTTGCGCCACTCTTGCATTTCATCGATTTTTTCATGCATTTCATCGATAGGAAGATTATTCTTGACAGCATGTTAATGAGAAATAAATAGAATTGATGATTTTCGCAAGCATATATTAATTAATTAAAACACTAGACTATTATGAAAAGAAATTTATTTCTTTTGGCGGTATTAGTAACCGCCTACGGGATGTCTCAAGATCTCCCATCAAACCCCGAGCCAGGTAAGTGCTACGTACGTTGTACCACACCTGATGTTTACGTCAATGAAACAGTGACAATTACGCTTAAACCAGCTTACAAAGCCCTACGGACGGTTCCTGCCACATTCAAAACAGTAACGGAAAGAGTATTGGTTAAAGAAGAAGGTAAGCGCTTATCTGTTGTACCCGCAAAATGGGGAACAGAAACTGTTACTTACGTATCAAAAGAAGGTGGAAACACCTTATCTGTAATTCCGGCTAAATTTTCGCCAAGTTCTGAAACGATCGAGGTCAAGCCGGCCTATGCACAGTGGGAATTAGGTGCACCAGCACCTGATTGTGCTTCCGGAAATCCGGACGACTGTCGCTATTGGTGTTACAAAGGCTACCCTGCAGAATACACGACTGTGTCTACTCAGGTAATGGCCAATGATGCCAGTACAGCTTCTGCACCTATTGGTTCTAAATCCGGGTCGTTTACCAAGCGCGTTTTGCTTGAGCCTGCCCGTGTAGTTGAAGAGATCATTCCTGCAGAATATGCAGAGATCACCAAAACAGTTTTGGACTCAGATGCAGCTACAGTTGAAGAAACCATTCCTGCTGAAACTCGCACGGTAACACGCGAAGTATTAAAGGAGAAAGGTGGACTAACTACCTGGAATGAAGTTGAGTGTTCTTTAGTAGAATACCAAGCGCTTCCTATCAATTGGAACGTAGGTAGTGCCTCTCTTACTTCTGAAGCTATGCGTATTATCGATTCTCGTTTAATGCCTGTTCTACAACAGAACCCGGGTGTTAAATTGGAAATTGCGTCGCATACAGATGCACGTGGTACTGCTACCTCTAATCAGAGTCTTTCTGAAAGAAGAGCAAAAGCAGTTGCAGATTACCTGATGACTAAAGGTGTTAACTCCAGCTTATTGGTTGCCAATGGCTATGGAGAGCGCAACCTTAAGAATCGTTGCGCTGATGGCGTTTCTTGTACAGAAAGAGAGCATTCTGCTAACAGGAGAACAGAATTCAGGTTGATCAACAATTAATCTGATTCTTACAGAAACAAAAAAGGCTTCCATTTGGAAGCCTTTTTTTATTGAGCAGGGGTTCTTAGCCCTTATTCTTTTCCATAAATTCCAGGTGATACCGGATCTCGCCGGTCATATTATATCCAGACATTTTATCTAGTTGCCGTTCTTTAGAATCAACTACCGTAAACAAAGGGAACACATTCTTCTTATTCAAGCGGGGCAGGAGCGCCTTGTTATGTGCAAGTTGTGTCGACGATAATATATCTTTATTCATGGGAATATCTACATATAATAGTATGTAGTCCTCAGAAGCCGTTCTAAAATCATCAGTTTCAAAGAAATCCGTCTTCAACTTCTTGCAGGGTGCACACCAATCGCTACCCGTAAAGTATACCAGGATATTCTTATTTTCTTCTTTCGATTCTTTCAGCGCCTTATCGTAGTTCAGATGCCAGTTTATATTGGCAACCGATATCTTATCGCTTTGACTAAATCCGATAATAGGGAGAAGAAGAAAAAGTAATAAATAAGGTTTCATAAGTCGTATTTGTGTTTATTGAACAAGAAGTATGCCGCCTTCCATCATTTTAAGAACGCGTCTATTCCCGGAATATTGGGGAGTCCTTCTTTGGCTACGGCTTTCAGTTCAGCATTATGTACTTCTCCGGCTTTCGTAATGGCATTATTCAGGGCACTAACCAGGGCTTCCTGCAGTTTGTCTTTATCTGCAAGCAACGAATCATCTATATGTATTGCTTTTATCTCCCGGTTAGCTGTTATATGAATTTCCAGCGCCTCATCTTCAGATAGTTCACGTAGTTCTATAGTATTCAGTCGCTCCCTGGTCGCCTTCACTTTTTCCTTCGCCTCTTTCAGCTTACCCATCATACCCATCATATCTCCTAACATAATTTCTATATTTGATGGCTCAAAATTAGTAAATTGTGCCGCTAAATCATGCACTTATGAAACATACCTTTTATAGTAGCCTGTTCGCAATTAGTCTTATTTTTGCGACTTCATGTCAAGAACAACAGAAAAACATGGCTGATCTGGACCCTCCAAAAGCAAAGAAAGTTGCAAAAGAATTGACGATGCATGGAGACACGCGTATCGATAACTATTACTGGTTGAACCAGCGGGAAGATCAGGAAGTCATAGACTATCTAAGCGCCGAAAACGACTACTATAAGGGGATGACAGGCCATACTGATGACTTCAAGAAAGATCTCTATGAAGAAATGCGGGGCCGCATTAAAGAAGACGATTCATCTGTTCCTTATAAGCGAAGGGGCTTTTATTACTCCACTCGCTATGAGGAAGGGTATGAGTATCCAATATATGGCAGGTTTAAAGATAGCCTGACGGCCAAAGAGGAGATCATGTTTAATTGCAATGAATTGGCAAAAGGACATGAATTTTACAATTTAAGAGGCGTGAGCGTGAGTCCGGACAATTCCTTGGCGGCCTTTGGTGTGGATACTATCTCCAGAAGACAATACCATATTCAGGTCAAAAATCTGGTTAGCGGGGAGATCTATCCGGATAAGATCGATAATACAACAGGTAGCTCAGTATGGGCAAATGATAACAAAACTTTGTTTTACACTAAAAAAGATCCGGTTACACTAAGATCCTCGCATATATACAAACATGTTTTGGGTACCCCTTCGGATCAGGATGAACTTATCTTTCACGAAGAAGACGATACGTTTTCTACCTATGTATATAAGTCGAAATCCGAGAAATTCATAATTATAGGATCTTATAGTACATTAACAGCTGAATTTCAAATACTTGAGTCTAATAATCCAAATGGTAAGTTTAAGGTATTTTCGCCCAGGGAACGAGGGCTGGAATACAATATAGCGCATCATGGGAGCGAATTCTATATACTGACGAATAAGGACGGAGCCACCAATTTTAAATTGATGAAAACTCCGGATGACAATACCAATAAAGATCAATGGAAGGACTTTATTAAGCACAGGGAGGACGTGTTGCTGCAGGATATTGATACCTTCAAAGATTATTATGTCTTATCGGAAAGAGATAACGGTCTGAATAAGATCAAAATCGTCCGCTGGGATGGTTCAGATAGCTATTATATCCCTTTTGATAATGAGACCTATGTGGCCTGGACCTCGACCAACCCGGAGTTTGACACCGAAATCCTCCGTATTAGTTACAGTGCCATGACAAATCCTACTTCGGTTATTGACTTTAACATGCGCACCAGGGAAAAAGAGATCAAAAAAGAACAGGAAATACTTGGTGGAAAATTCGATAAAGCCAATTATAGATCAGAACGGGTGTGGGCTACAGCGAGAGATGGTGCCCAGGTAGCTGTCTCACTGGTCTATCATAAAGACACGGATCCCAAGGCAGGCGGACCGCTTCTACAATATGCCTATGGATCGTATGGAAGTACTGTAGATCCCTATTTTTCAAGTGTGAGACTGAGTCTGCTCGATCGTGGTTTTATATTTGCTGTTGCTCATGTCAGAGGCAGTCAATATTTGGGAAGGCCTTGGTATGAAGACGGCAAATTGCTCAAAAAAATAAACACTTTCACTGATTTCATAGACTGCTCGAAATACCTGATCGAGAGCGGCTATACCAGCGAGGCGCATTTGTATGCCAGTGGTGGATCTGCAGGCGGTTTGTTGATGGGGGCAATAGTAAATTTGGCTCCGGAGCTATATCACGGTGTGATCGCTGCAGTCCCCTTTGTAGATGTGGTTACCACAATGCTGGATGATTCTATTCCTTTAACCACCGGAGAGTATGACGAATGGGGTAATCCGAATGATGAAACCTATTATCAATATATGAAATCGTATTCGCCCTATGACAATGTAGAAGCAAAAGCATATCCTAATCTTTATATAACCACGGGACTCCACGATTCCCAGGTGCAATATTGGGAACCTGCCAAATGGGTAGCAAAACTAAGGGAGTTTAAAACAGACGACAATTTACTCTTCCTGGATACCAATATGGACGCAGGCCATGGAGGGGCATCAGGACGCTTTGAATCCCTTAAAGAGTATGCAAAAGAGTATGCCTTTCTACTTGATTTAGAGGAAATTAGCCAGTAAATTAAAAAAATAGTATTTTTGCCTCTTGTATGCATATCCCCCCTAAAGGGTTTGCATGTGCTAACCTGACTGTATGGAACAAAAGATAAGGGCCTACAAGAATATTCTCGAGCTTATTGGGAATACGCCTCTCATCCAATTGAACACCGTTACCAATAGCCTTTCCGGAGAATTTTATGCCAAAGTAGAGGCTATGAATCCTGGTCATTCTTCCAAAGACCGGATCGCCATTCATATTATTGAAGAGGCGGAACGACTTGGGATCCTGACTGAAGGTGCCACTATAGTAGAAACTACCTCGGGGAATACTGGCTACAGCCTGGCGATGGTCAGTGTGGTGAAAGGATATAGATGTATCCTGGCGGTAAGTTCTAAATCGTCCAAAGACAAAATAGATATGCTTCGCGCCATGGGTGCCGAAGTACATGTTTGTCCTGCACACGTAAGCGCTGATGATCCGCGTTCTTATTACGAGGTCGCTAAGCGTTTACACAAAGAGAATAAAGACTCTATTTATATCAACCAATATTTTAACCAGTTGAACATAAATGCCCATTACAGGACTACAGGTCCTGAAATCTGGGAACAAACTGGAGGTGCCATAACCCATCTGATCGCCTGTAGTGGTACAGGGGGTACGATCTCAGGTACAGCAAAGTATTTAAAAGAACAAAACCCTGATATCCGAGTTCTTGGCGTAGATGCCTATGGTTCTGTGATCAAGAAATATCACGAAACAGGTGAATTTGATGCCAATGAGATCTATCCATATCGTATTGAAGGCTTGGGTAAAAACCTGATCCCTGATGCGACGGATTTCGAGATTATTGATGATTTTATCAAGGTTACCGATGAAGAGAGTGCTCATGCCGCGCGTGAGATTGCCAAAAAAGAAGGCATATTTGTTGGATATACAAGTGGTGCTGCGCTTCAGGCTATTCGTAAGGCAGCTAAAAATGGTGAGTTCAATAAAAATAGTCGGGTAGTGGTTATCTTCCCGGATCATGGATCTCGCTATATGAGCAAAGTCTTTGACGATAAGTGGATGGAGGAACAAGGATTTACCGAAGAAAATAAAACAGTTCAGAGAAAAACCAAGCAAACGGTTAAATAACTGACTAACATATTGTAAATCAGCAATGACCGGGTGTCATTGCTTTTTTTTTGTGGGTATAAAGAAGGATATTTTAATTATGAGGAGCGCACAAAAATCCATAGTTTTGCACTCAAAACCAATCAGGCCATTATGAGAGACATATTTGAGCGGATCACTGAGAACAAAGGCCCATTAGGTAAATGGGCGTCGCAGGCAGAAGGATACTTCGTATTTCCGAAGTTAGAAGGACCTATCTCAAATCGAATGAAATTCCAGGGTAAGGAAGTAATTACTTGGAGTATTAATGACTACCTCGGCCTGGCCAATCTCCCTGAAATTAAAAAAGTTGACGGCGAAGCTGCTCTTAAATACGGGGCTGCATTTCCAATGGGTGCGCGTATGATGAGTGGACATACGGAAGACCATGAAGAACTGGAAAGGCAACTAGCCGAATTTGTCCACAAAGAATCTGCTTATCTCTTAAATTTTGGCTATCAAGGGATCTTATCTGCGATCGATGCCCTGGTTTCTAAAGACGATATCATAGTCTATGATGTAGATTCCCATGCCTGTATCATTGATGGTGTAAGGCTGCACATGGGCAAGCGCTTCACTTTCAAACATAATGACATTGAAAGCCTGGAAAAAAACCTGACGCGTGCTACCAAGATGGCCGAGCAAACCGGAGGGGGTATCCTAGTGATCAGTGAAGGTGTTTTTGGTATGCGAGGCGAACAGGGGAAACTGAAGGAGATCGTTGCCCTTAAGAAAAAATTCAATTTCCGACTCATGGTCGATGATGCCCATGGTTTTGGCACACTTGGTAAGACAGGTGCCGGAGCAGGAGAGGAACAGGGTGTTCAGGATGATATAGATGTGTACTTTGCCACTTTTGCAAAGTCTATGGCGGGCATCGGAGCTTTCCTGGCTGCCGACAAAGAGATCATTGATTACCTCAAATACAATTTGCGTTCGCAGATGTTCGCAAAATCGCTTCCCATGATCTATGTAAAGGGGGCGTTGAAACGACTGGATATGCTGCGCACTATGCCGGAGCTTAAAACCAAACTTTGGGAGAACGTAAATGCCCTGCAGAACGGTCTTAAAGAACGCGGTTTCGATATTGGAAATACATCCAGTTGTGTCACCCCGGTTTACTTAAGTGGAAGTGTTCCGGAAGCCATGGCACTGGTAAGGGATCTGCGTGAGAATTACGGAATATTCTGCTCTATTGTCGTATATCCGGTTATCCCAAAAGGTATGATCCTATTGCGAATGATCCCAACAACGTCTCATACAATGGAAGACATTAAGGTCACGCTAAATGCGTTCTCAGCCATACGTGAACGCCTGGAAAATGGTACGTATAAACGACTTTCGGCAGCAGTGATCGCTGCAATGGGAGAGTAGTTAATCCAATATCTTTTTATAGGTCCGACGCCGTTTGTACACGACAGGATAGAAGTTTTTCCATAATTTATGGATCGCCAAGTTATCTTCTAATTCAGGCGTCCTGTAGCACATATCTATGCCTTTTGATTGGAAAGTATGGTGGTAGCGATCAAAAATAATAGCCGTGACCCCTTTATTCTGATAATCCGGATGAATACCGATCAGGTAAAAGATGACATCCTTACTATTCTTTTTAGCGTTGAGTAAATGAATGAATCCAAAGGGC
>Ga0265309_10000105_pt1 | contig 27816 bp, 32 predicted proteins | sample Helome_FD_192492 | JGI IMG/M metagenome (GOLD analysis project Ga0265309, IMG submission 192492) | Marine sediment microbial communities from subtidal zone of North Sea - Hel_20160524 (Illumina Assembly) | ecosystem: Environmental > Aquatic > Marine > Subtidal zone > Sediment ...
TACCCTGTTGCCGACACTGGCGGCGAGTGCCATCATTGACCCCCCTTTCCGGGGCGCGGAGTACAGGATGAAGCGGCTACCATGGTTGATTTGCAGTGCATTATTGTCTTTCGGAGTATCCGCCTTGGCGTCTGATCCGGGTTACGATCGGGTCGCCGGGCGCGCGCACGCGTCCCGTTCCGAGGTCATTGCACCCCACGGTATGGCGGCGACAAGCCAGCCACTGGCAACGCAGATTGCGCTCGACATTCTAAAAGCCGGCGGTAGTGCCGTCGACGCGGCCATCGCGGCCAACGCCGCCCTTGGGCTCATGGAGCCGACGGGCTCCGGCATTGGCGGTGACCTGTTTGCAATCGTCTGGGACGCAGACAAAGAAGAACTCACCGGATTGAACGCATCGGGGCGGTCGCCCAAAGCGATGACACTGGAATATTTCCGCAATAGGGGAATTGACAAGATCCCGTCATTCGGACCGTTACCCGTGAGCGTACCGGGCGCCGTAGACGGCTGGTTTGAATTGCACGGCCGGTACGGGCGATTGCCGATGAAAGAAATACTGGCACCGGCGGTTCATTACGCGAGGAACGGTTTCCCGGTGTCGGAGGTTATTGCGCATTATTTCCGTTCGAATCAGAAACGCATTGGTCACTACCCCGGGTTTGCGGAAACCTTCATGCCCAATGGGCGGGTGCCGCGGAAAGGCGAGATGTTCCGTAACCCGAGACTTGCCAATACCTACGAAGCAATCGCTGAAAAAGGCCGTGACGAATTCTACAAAGGCGACATCGCGAAAAAAATCGACGCCTACATGGCGGAACAGGGCGGTCTGCTCTCCTATGACGACCTTGCCGCGCACGAGTCGGAGTGGGTGACACCGGTATCGACCAACTACCGTGGGTGGGACGTGTATGAATTGCCGCCCAACGGTCAAGGCATTGCTGCCCTGCAAATTTTGAATATTCTCGAAGGCTACGATATTGACGCAATGGGATTTGGCAGTGCCGAGTATTTACACACGCTGGTTGAGGCAAAGAAGCTGGCGTTCGAGGATCGCGCGAAGTTCTATGCGGACATGGATTTCGTCGACGTACCTGTCGCGCGTCTCATATCGAAGGACTATGCTGACGAGCGTCGCAAGCTCATCTCGCCGGAACGTGCCTCGAAGACCCTGCCGGCGGGCGATGCCAAACTCGAGCAAGGCGATACCATCTACCTGACTGTTGCCGACAAGGACGGCAACATGGTGTCGCTGATCCAGAGTAACTACCGAGGTATGGGCTCGGGAATGACGCCCGGCGATCTCGGTTTCGTCCTGCAGGACCGTGCGGAACTGTTTGCGCTTGAGGAAGGACATGCCAACGTTGTTGAAGGTGGCAAGCGACCGTTTCATACGATCATCCCAGCATTCGTCATGCAAGACGGTAAGCCATTGATTAGTTTTGGTTTAATGGGCGGCGCGATGCAACCGCAGGGACATGCCCAGGTGATTGTCAACATGGTCGACTTCGGCATGAACCTGCAGGAGGCTGGCGATGCGGCGCGCATCAACCACACGGGGTCATCGGAGCCGACGGGATCGCGGATGACCGACGGCGGAGTGCTGCATCTCGAACGTGCATTCAGCAAGGAAACGCGTGATCGTCTCGAGTCACTGGGTCATACACTCGGCGGCAGCGACGGCAGTTTTGGTGGTTACCAGGCAATCATGTGGGATGCAGCGCAGGGCGTGTACTATGGCGCCAGTGAAGTCCGTAAGGACGGTCAGGCGGCAGGATACTAGGTATGACGCAGGAAATTTACCTCACAGGGATTACCACCACGGGAACGCCACATATCGGCAACTATGTGGGCGCGATTCGTCCCGGCATAGCGGCGAGCCAGGACCCGGACAAGACGAATTATTATTTCCTTGCCGACTTCCACGCGCTGGCGAAAAGTGGCGACCCGGACAAGATCAGTCAATCGACGCTGGAGATTGCGGCCGCGTGGATGGCGTTGGGTCTCGATACGGAGCACGCGACCTTTTACAGGCAGTCCGATATTCCAGAAATTACCGAGTTGACCTGGGTGTTGACGAGCATGACGGCAAAGGGGCTGATGAATCGTGCGCACTCCTACAAGGCGGCGGTGCAGGCCAATATTGATAGTGGCAACAAGGACCCCGACAAGGGCATCACCATGGCCCTGTACAGTTATCCTATCTTGATGGCAGCGGATATCCTCATGTTCAAATCGACCAGGGTCCCGGTCGGTCGAGACCAGAAACAACACGTCGAGATGGCACGTGATGTCGCGCAACGATTCAATCACCACTACGGCGACGTTCTCGTTTTGCCGGAACCGGTCATCAATGAGCACACGGCAGTATTGTCAGGACTCGACGGTCGCAAGATGAGCAAGAGCTACAACAATACGATACCGCTTTTTGCATCGGAGAAACCGCTCCGAAAACTGATCATGAAGATAAAGACCAATAGTCTGGAGCCTGGCGAGCCGAAAGAGACCAAAGGCAGTACACTATTTGAAATCTACAAGGCGTTTGCAACGCCACAAGAAACGGCCGAGTTGGAGAAGCTGTACGCTGAAGGCATCGCCTGGGGCGAGATGAAGCAGAAGCTGTTTGAATACATCAATGACCACATCAAGCCGGCGCGCGAAGAATACGAGCGGCTCATCGCGGATCCGGCAATCGTCGAGACTGAACTCCGGAAGGGCGCGGATCGGGCGCGCGAAGTGGCCGTGCCGTACATGGCCGATATTCGCGAGGCAATAGGAATACGAAAACTGGGATAGGCAGGACCATGAGCAATACACAGATTCGAGAGCTACTGGCGAGACTCCAGGACGAGATGCAGAAGACGGAACTGGATGATGATACGCGTTCCCTGGTCCGTGACCTGGATTCCGATATTCACGATCTTTTGGACCCTGAAGGCCATCGCGCGGAAACGGATTCCGTGGTTCAGAAGGCCCGGGAACTCGAAACTAACTTCGCGACCGAGCACCCGACCATCGAGCGCTTCATGCGCGAAGTCATTGACGTGCTCGTGCGAATGGGAATCTGAGGAGGGGTCGGGCCGTGTGCAGAAGTATCAAGACATTATTCAACTACGACTATCTGTACCTGTTCAAGAAGCAAGGCATGCTCAGCTAAAATACCTGTCAAGTGTCACTGTGGCTGGCCCGGACGTTACGTGGATAGAGAGATTTGATGGCAGTGTCTGAACACGGCAAATACGTACCCGCGTTACGGTACCGTTGGCTGACTCCCTACTATGACGCTATTGTCGGATTCACGACTCGCGAGCGGACATTCAAGGCTGCCCTGATTTCCCAGGCAGAACTTGAGTCGGGCCAAAAAATTCTGGACTTGGCGTGTGGCACGGGAACCTTGTCAATATGGGCGAAACAAGCCTCGCCACATAGTGCAGTGAGAGGAGTTGATGGCGATCCCGACATTCTGACCATCGCGCGGCGAAAAGCACATCGGGCGGATACGGTGATCGAATTCGATACCGCATTGTCCTATGACCTACCGTACCCGGACGCTCATTTCGACCGGGCTCTATCCAGCTTGTTCTTCCATCATCTGAGTCCGCACGACAAGGTACGCACCGCCCGGGAAATTCACCGGGTTCTGAAGCCTGGTGGGCAACTTCACGTGGCAGATTGGGGGCGGGCCGGAAGCCGCGCGATGCGAGGGTTGTTTGTCTTTGTTCAAATCCTGGATGGGTTCGAAAATACCCGAGACAATGTTAACGGGAGGCTTGTGGGGATTTTCGAAGATGCCGGGCTTTCCAATGTCACAGAACGGCAGGCGTTTGGAACAATGTTCGGGACGATGACTTTGTACAGCGCCGACAAACCCGCCACGTGACGCTATCCTTTTTACAATGCTGTCGTTCAATCGTCAGGAGACTCTTATTGTCGTCTTGCGGGCGCTAAATCCGCGCCGTAAGCTAAAGACAACTTAGCCTGGACGTCGAGTGACAAGGAGATAACGGTCATGCGGTCGAAACTGCAATTCATCTTCGTCAGTATATTTATCTTCACTCACCTGGTTGCCTGTGACAACGCGGCGGAGCGATCATCCGTTGCCCAGGATGCGTTCGACGAACTCCAGAAGAAATATGATGAACTGATTGAAGATAAGTTCGATGACCCCGTCAAATGGGCGGCGGACGACCTGGAAAATATCGGTGACTGGGAGTATCGAGTATTGATCGTTGCATTCGATTCACCCGATGACCTGACCGCCGAGTTCAACAAGCTCGGCAACGAAAAATGGGAGGTGATCTGGATGGAGAGGTCGGTCGAAGGTTTCCTGGTCGTCGCGAAGAAACCATCCGTTAGTCTCCTGAGCCAGATACCGTTATCGCAGTTGGGCCGCCTGGTCACCGGGGATTCTGAAGGTTCCGAATAAACGGCCATTTGGCCGAGTATTGCAGGCGCAGCGAGCTTTGGATCAGTGACCGGGTGGTCGGGAATGTGACACAAAAACTTACACTAATCGAAGGATCGTGCCATTGCCGGAACATCCGCTATGACCTTATGTGGCCAGAGCCTGTCAGCGAAATTCCTGTTCGATGCTGCAGCTGTTCCTTTTGCAAAAAGCATGGCGGCGCGTGGACATCGCATCGTCGTTCGGAATTGACGGTGAATCTGTTGGATGTTACTTCCGTCTCGAAGTACCGTTTCGGAACCAGGACGGCAGAATTCTATATTTGCGCGAAATGCGGCGTAGCTCCGTTTGTTATCAGTGAGATCGACGAAAACCAATACGCGGTCGTCAACACAAATACGTTTGACAATTTTGACACGTCGGCATTCTTAAATTCCTCGACGAATTTCGACGGTGAGGACAAGGGGGATCGGTTGGAACGTCGAAGACAAAACTGGATACCGTGTGTCCGGATTACGACACGGCCTGCCTAACAATGCACTACGCGGCGTACGGCTCCAATCTGCATCCGCTTCGATTGACCGAACGGATCGCGTCTGCACGTCTGGTTACGACCGGTTTTCTACCCAATTGGTCACTGCATTTTAATAAACGGAGCAAGGACAAGTCCGGTAAATGCACTATTCGATCGGGCGGTGCCGGAGTTCATGTTGCGCTGTTTGATATGAGCGCGGAGGACAAACTTGTACTGGACAAAATCGAAGGTCTCGGCGACGGTTATTCCGAAGTTGAATTCAGCCTTCCCTGCGTCGGAGAGTGCACGGCCTATGTCGCGGCCGAATCACACATCGACGATTCGCTGATGCCTTACGATTGGTACAAAGAACTGGTATTGCTTGGTGGCCGCTCGCATGGATTCCCGAATGACTACTTGAGTCGCATCGATGCGCTTCCGGCATGTCAGGACCCTGATCGAGACCGCAGAGTCAAAGGCTGGCAGACCGTCGAGTTGGTCAGGGCCGGCACCTGACAATGTAGTGCATTCATGTGTCCGGCTTACGCCACGCGCCTTGCACAGGCAAGTTGCCCGCCGTAAGCTGACCATGGAGGTTTGAAGAATGCCCGGACCCAAAACATTCAACCCTGCTACACACACGATCGGACTGAGTCGCGATCTGGTTGCCGCGAAGATTCCGGAAAGACCGGACCCTCCGATTCCGGTTGACGGACTGACTTTCGGGGTCGCTGAGATGTCCGACAATTCGCCTCACGGCGGTGAGATGCACGCCGACGGTGACGAGGTTCTGTATTTGATTCGCGGTCGGGCGAACGTCGTATTCCTGGATAGCCCTGAGGACGATATCGAAATGCGACCGGGCGACGGCCTGGTGGTTCCCAAGGGGGTATGGCATCGCGTCGATATTCTCGAACCCTGTCAAATTGTCTATGTGACGCCCGGACCAAGAAATGAGTTCAGGCCTTTAGCGAGTGACGTCGAATCGTAGGAGACAATCATGCCAACAACCGATCAATCCATAGTAATCGATGCGCCAATTGCTGACGTGTGGAAGCGATTCGCCGACTTTCACGATTTCTCCTGGGCACCCAACGTGATTAGCAGTATCCAGAAAGTGGGCAGTATTAACGGGGATACACCAGGCGCAAAACGGATACTGAACGCCGCATTCCACGAAACGCTGACTGATCTGGATAGCGCCGACTATTTTCTAAAATATTCCATCGACGATGGTCCATCGCCAGTGTCGAAAGACGAGGTCGACAATTACTTCGGTGTGGTTCGATTGACTCCGTCCGAAGGAGGCAATGGCACTCTGGTCCAATGGACGTCGTCGTGATTCCGAGGTCGATGATGCCGTAGAGTTTTGTCATGGTATTTATGTGGCTTTGTTGGGGGAGCTCGCCAAGTCGTTTCGCGAGTAATCCCGGACAGGAGAAACGATATGGACCACAAGATGTATTGTGTTGTATCGGGCGTGCTATTTTCCCTGGTGGCTCTGGCACACTTGTTGAGAATTGCCTACGGCGTGACGATTCAGGTAGACGATTATGCTGTTCCTATGCTCGTATCGTGGATCGCGTTAATCGTACCCGGTGCCTTGGCCGTCTGGGCCTTTCGGATCGGCCGGGCCTGAGTTTCCGCAGGCTAAAGGCGACGCGTGGAATCGGTCTCTCTTTTCCTCCTGGCGGCTGATGCGCTTCTTCTCGGCCACGTTGTTTTCGTCCTGTTCGTGGTCGCCGGCCTGGCCCTTATTCTCATTGGCAAGCCACTCGATTGGGCCTGGGTGCGAAACTCCTGGTTTCGTATCCTGCACCTGGCCGCAATAGGCGTCGTCGTTCTTCAATCCTGGCTCGGCGTGATTTGCCCGTTGACGACCTGGGAGATGGCGCTTCGCGCAAGAGCCGGCGATGCCACCTATTCGGGTGCCTTTATCGCCCATTGGCTCGATACCTTGTTGTATTACCAGGCACCAGCGTGGGTATTTGCTGTTTGCTATACTTTTTTCGGCGCCGCCGTTATTGCCAGTTGGTTTTGGGTTCGCCCCCGGCCGCTATTCTCGAAATAATATCGCCATGTCAAATTATGGATCTGAACCAGGTCACTGTTCCCTGTATCGACTACGAGACGTCGGTGCGGTTCTACAAAAAACTCGGACTTCGACAGATTGTCGATAGCCCGCCGCGTTACGCGCGCTTTGAGACCGACGCCGGTTCGACGTTTTCGATTCACCGTGTCGTCGTGACGCCGTCACGGTCCGATATCATCGTGTACTTCGAAGTCGATGACCTCAACGGCACAGTCAAATCGCTTGTCGAGCAGGGTGTTTCCTTTGATACCGAGCCACAGGACCAGGATTGGCTCTGGCGAGAGGCGCGCCTCTCAGACCCGGCCGGCAATCGGTTGTGCATCTACCAGGCGGGAGAAAATCGACGACATCCGCCCTGGAGAATCGACGATGGCGCTGCCTAGCGGGGCGCTTCCTGTAGAATCAGGATCGTGACAGGTCAATTTCATCTCGCCCAGGCGAACATTGCACGGATGCGTGCGACTTTGGACGATCCATTGATGGAGGGCTTTGTTTCGCGTCTCGAGCCACTCAATGCGTTGGCCGACTCATCCCCCGGCTTCGTTTGGCGACTACAGACCGAAGAGGGAGACGCAACCGCGCTGCAGGTGTTTAACGACGAGCTGGTCCTGTTCAATCTTTCGGTATGGGAGTCGATCGAGGCTCTCGAGAACTACGTGTACAAAACAAACCACGTTGGCGCCGTGCAGAAGCGTGCAGAGTGGTTCGAACGGCCGACCAAGTCGCCCCTGGCATTATGGTGGGTACAAGCCGGTCACCAGCCGACGGAAGCCGAAGCGAAATCGCGCCTCGAGATGTTGTGGAAGAATGGTTCAACACCGCAGGCATTCACGTTTCGCAAGCGATTCGATGCGATAGCGTAATACGTTGAATATGAAGGAAATTACGGTCTCAGTTAAGGGCTCATCCGCTGAACCTTACGAGGTCACGTTCATCAAGGACGGTGACAGCCTCACGGCACTTTGCTCCTGCCCGGCCGGCCAGTACGGAAATTTCTGCAAGCACCGGATCTCGATCCTGGACGGCAATGGCAAAGCGATCGTGAGCGACAACGCCGACCAGGTGTCGACGATTGTCGAATGGCTGCAGGGAACCGACGTGGCCGCCGCGCTATCCGAGTTTCGCGAGCTTGAAGGGGCCTCGGACACGCCGAAGAGCGCGCTCGTCACGGCGAAACGAAAACTGGCCAGGGCGATGAATTCCTAGGCAGGCGTGTCATGCGTCTCGATGTGCTCCAGCAGAAAATTCGCAATCGGCTGCATGCCGGTCGCGATCGGATCGACGGCCGGAACCTTGAGTTGGTCCTCGAGGCTCGCGAGATACGAACAGCGTTCTTCGCTACCTAGCATCGATGTGTTGACACTGATTCCGGCGCATACACAGTGAGGATTGGTTAGCCGCGCCGCCGAAAGTACGCTGTCGAGAAATTCTGAAAGCGGCGGAATTGGAAAATAGCCATCGACGTCAAGAATCTGCTTGCGGCTGGCATCATGGCAAAGCAACAGGGCGTCTGGCTGCGAGCCGTGAATCAACCCGAGTGCGACACCTGCATAAGCCGGGTGCAACAGGGAACCCTGGCCTTCAATGACATCCCAGTGATCGTCCTCGTTGTCCGGAGACAGTGTCTCGGCAGCACCCGCAACAAAATCCGCGACAACGGCATCAATCGGAATACCTTCGCCGGCAATTATGATGCCGGTCTGACCGGTCGCACGAAACGTCGCCTTGATGTTCCGGCGGGCGAGTTCCCGATGCAATGCAAGCGCACTGTACTTCTTGCCAACGGCGCAATCCGTGCCCACCGTGAGCACGCGTCTTCCTGAGCGTGGCCTGCCCAGGCCACAGATCAGGCCAGGTGGTGGTGTTCGTACGTCAATGAGTTTCGCACCACCGATTTTCGCCGCTTCGACGAGCGGCGGAATGGCGAGGAGTTTGCTGTGAAGACCTGACGCGATATCGACACCTGCGCGGGCCAGTTCGACGAGCGGTGGCAACCAGTGATCCTCCATTTTTCCACCGGTCGGTGCGACGCCGATAACCACTGTGCGGACGCCGGCGGACAGTGCATCAGCAACACTGAGCTCGGGGAGCTCGCTCTCAACAACACAACCCGGCATGCGCATTTGTCCGGCACAGCGATCGGCCGCCCAGTAAGCAATGCCGAGACCGGTCTTGGCATTCAGTATGTCGCCAACATCACCGAAGAAAATCAGATACGGCGCCTCGAGCTTGATCGTTGTCAGTGGCATCCCGGTATAGTACCCAGATTGCCGTCGACCAGCATCAAGAGGATCACTGTGCCGAGCACCAGAGGATATAGGAGCTATGTACTGCTGTTGCTGATGGTGGTGTACATATTCAATTTTGTCGACCGGCAAATTCTTGTCATTCTGCAGGAGTCGATCAAGGCCGAGCTCGATCTCAGTGACAAACAGCTCGGCCTTTTGTCTGGATTTACATTTGCGGTCTTTTACGTCGTTTGCGGTATTCCGATCGCGCGCTGGGCCGATCGCTACAACCGGGTCAATATCGTGTCGGTGTCGATCGCGATCTGGAGCGGTATGACGGCGCTGAGCGGTTTTGCCGGAAGTTATCTTCATTTGCTCGCCGCGAGAATCGGTGTGGGTGTGGGTGAGGCCGGTGCAAGCCCGCCGTCTCATTCAGTCATTTCCGACTATTTTCCGCACGCGGAGCGCGGTCGTGCAATGTCCGTGTACTCGATGGGCATCTACATCGGCATTCTCGTCGGCTTCCTGGCGGGCGGCTGGATCAACCAGTACTTCGGTTGGCGCACGGCGTTTCTCGTCGTTGGCCTGCCCGGAATTTTGCTCGCGATCATCGTAAAACTCACCTTGCGCGAGCCGCCGCGTGGCCAAATGGACGAAGGCGACCACACCGACGTTCCGGAGAGTCACATTGTCGTTGACGTCAAACGCATCTGGGCATTGCGCAGCTTTCGGTATGCGGCACTCGGCGCGGGATTCAATGCATTCCTCGGATACGGCTCATTGAATTTCATGCCGTCATTCGCCATTCGGCTGTACGACGTCCCGGTGGGCCTGGTCGGGACCTGGCTGGCACTGATTGCCGGTCTTGCCGGTGCGGCGGGCGTGTACGTGGGCGGCTACCTCGGTGACCATCTCGGTCGCCGCGACGACCGTTGGCCTTACTGGGTGACCGGACTCAGCACCATGGCTGCCGGCATACTGTTGGTTCCAATGATGTTGAGCAGCCACCAGTACGTGATGTGGAGCATCTACGTGTTCGTTGCACTCAACCAGGCCATGTTCCTGGGACCTACTATTGCGATGGCTCACGCACTCGTTGGACCACGCTACCGTGCTCTTTCGTCTTCCATCGTCTTCTTCGTGCTGAACATGATTGGGCTCGGCCTCGGTCCAGTAACAGTAGGCGCGATCAGCGATGCGCTCGCGCCTTCGCTCGGCGTCGAGTCGATACGTTGGGCGATAATGAGTACCGCGCTTGCTGGGATTGTCGGTGCTGCCTTTTACTTCAACGCCGCCCGATACGTTCGTCTCGACCTTGAGAAAGGCGATAAATAAGCAGGACTATGGCTATGGTCAACGAACGCAGGTCACATTGGCAGCAAGTCTACCGCGAGAAAGAACCGACCGAGGTCTCCTGGTATCAGCCGGTGCCGGAAAAGTCACTGCTGTTGATTCGATCGACTGGAATCCTGCGCGACGACGCCATTCTGGATGCCGGCGGTGGCGCATCGACGCTCGTCGACTGTTTGCTCGACGAGGGCTATACCGACCTGAGTGTTCTGGACATTTCCGGACGTGCGCTGGAACGGTCACGTGCACGACTGGGTGAATCGGCCGGCAAAGTCGAGTGGATTGAATCAGACGTGACCAAATTTGATCCAGATCGTCGTTATTCGCTCTGGCATGACAGGGCGGTGTTTCATTTTCTGACCAACATTGCCGATCGCGACAAGTACCTGGATGTGATGCGCCGCGCGTTGCAACCCGGGGGTTACCTTGTGCTCGCGACGTTCGGACCCCAGGGCCCCAGGCGGTGTAGCGGCCTCGACATCAAACGCTACGGCCTCGAGGCACTACAGGGGCTGCTGGGCGCAAACTTCGAATTATGCCGCCATGCGCTCGATGAGCATGCGACACCCACGGGTTCGACACAACAATTCCTGTATTCAAGTTGGCAGGCAACAGGCTGAGATAAGGAGAAAGACCATGGATATCAACATCTGGGCCGTAATTGTGGCGGCCGCATCGAGTTTTCTGTTGGGCGGGCTCTGGTACTCGCCGATGCTGTTCCTGAAGACATGGAATGCTGCTATGGGTCGAACGGAAGAGGACAACGGTCATCCCGCGAAAGTTTTCGGTTTGAGTTTTGTCTTTGCGCTCGCCTCGGCATTCATTTTCGCGAAGTTGCTGGGACCGGATCCGGTGTTCTCGGAATCCTGGAAAGCCGGAATACTGGTTGGCCTTGGATTTGTCGGGACGAGCTTTGGAATTAACTATCAATTTGCCAACCGCCCGTTTAGCGCATTGTTCATTGATGGCGGATACCATACCGCCCAGTTCGCGCTCTACGGATTGATTCTCGGGGCATGGCATTGAGTGCAGGTGAACCTGGCTGGTTCATTGAGACTGAACGGCTATTGCTACGGCGTGTCACGTTGGGCGATGCCGGGCTAATGCTGGCAATCTGGAATGACCCTGCATTCGTGAGTTACGTTGGTGATCGGGGAATACGCACTATCGCGGACGCACAGGCGGCGCTCAAGGATGGCGCGCTCAAATTGTTCGAAGACTACGGCTTCGGCCCGTACGTAATGTCCCTGAAAACCAGCGGCTCGCCGATAGGAATTTGTGGACTATTTCGGCGGGAGAACCTGGATGATCCGGATATCGGATTTGCCGTGCTGCCGGATCATAGCGGTAATGGTTACGCCGGTGAGGCCGCAGAGGCCGTCGTCGCGCACGCACGTGACGATCTTGGAATCAGGTGCCTGACGGCAATCGTATCGCCCGGGAATTCGGCATCGATCGGATTGATCAAGAAGATTGGCCTGACGTTCGACCGAGGCATTACAATGCCGGGCGAAGATGAAGAAATCAGCCTGTACAGCATGAGGCTCGACTGACCGGGCAGGGACCAGATGGAATTTTTCAAAAATGATGGCGCCCGCACGGGCCTGTTCTTTGGTGCTACCTCCGGCGTTATTACCACCATTGGCCTGATCGTCGGCCTGAATTCCGGCACAAAGTCCATCACGGCTGTCCTGGGAGGCATTCTTGTCATTGCCGTCGCCGATGCGATGTCCGATGCGCTAGGCATTCACCTGGCCGAAGAGGCGGATCCAAACACGACGCACGATCACGTCTGGTCGGCGACGATCATGACCTTCCTGACGAAGTTCGTATTTTCCATCAGCTTTGCGATACCGTTGCTGCTGCTGCCACTGGCATCCGCTGTGCTGGTGTCCGTCGCGTGGGGCATTCTCGTGATTGTCGTGCTGAGTTACTTTCTCGCACGTTCACAGGGAGAGCCGCCAACTGCGATTATTGCGGAGCACGTCGGAATCGCGATGTTGGTCGTAGTTCTATCTCATTACATTGGCGTCTGGGTCAGCAGGACATTCGGTTAGGAGACTATCGCGATGAACGAGCCGCTTCAGATTTCTTCGAGGAGGACTGGCCGACCTGGGAAGTCCATCCTCATGGTGACGAATTTGTGATTCTCATTGCGGGCGAGGCCGACATGATTCTCGCCGCCCATGGCGGCGACCAGACGGTACGCCTGTCCGAACCGGGGTCGTTTGTTATCGTGCCACGCGGTACCTGGCATACCGCGACAGTACGCAAGCCGACTCAGATGATGTTCGTCACTCCGGGTCAGGATACGGATAACCGGGAAGAGCCGGTACGCAATGGCCGCTAGTTCCTGAGCGAGGGCCCGCACTCCGAGAACTGGCAATCTGTTTGATATTTCAGGTCGTATTGGCGATATTGGGACAGAGGAGTATCGCCGGCTCGCCGGAGGTGGCCACGATGAGACCAGAAAACCGAATCGACTATGTCGAGATTCCCGTCACCGACCTGAATAGAACTCGTGAATTCTTTGCGGCCTTGTTCGGCTGGACCTTCCAGGAGTGGGGCGACGATTACCTGAGTTTCAATGATGGTCGACTGGACGGTGGCTTTCGACGTGCCGCGGAACCGGCACCACCGACGGGCGTGCTGATCGTATTCTACAGCGAAAACCTGGAACGCGATGTCGACCGGGTAAAGGAACTGGGCGCCACCGTCAGCCAGGAAATCTTTGCGTTTCCTGGCGGGCGGCGATTTCACTTTATCGATCCTGTTGGCACCGAGTACGCGATGTGGTCTGACAAACAATAGCAAGCGGAGTATGACGTATGGCCGAATTGATCGACCACCCCTGTGTGCAACACAAGTTAGCGGTTATTCGCGACGTCGAAACCGGGCACAAGCGTTTTCGGGAGTTGGCAAAGGAGATTACGAAGTTCGTTTGCTACGAGGCATTGAAAAACATCAAGACCAAGGTGATCAAGGTACAAACGCCCGTGGCTGAAGCAGAGTGCCACACAATCGATACGGATATTGTCGTCATCCCGATTTTACGTGCAGGTGTCGGGATGCTGGAGGGCATTCTCGAGCTCGTGCCGACGGCAAGGGTTGGGTTTGTTGGCCTGTATCGTGACGAAGAAACGAAAACGCCCGTAACGTATTACGAGCGGTTTCCACCCCAGATCAGGGGCGGCACCTGCATTGTCATCGATCCAATGCTGGCAACCGGGGGATCGACGGTGGCCGCTATCGATCTCCTGAAGGAAAACGGTGCGGAGAACATCGTCGTTATCTGCATCGTGACCTGTCCTGAAGGCATTGAATTGGTGGAGGAAGCGCACCCGGACGTACGCATCTATGCGGCGGCCATCGATGAACAGCTGAATGACAAGAAATACATCGTGCCGGGATTGGGTGACGCCGGCGATCGCTTGTTCGGGACCTCACACCAGGAGAGTCGGAGTGGCGGAGAATAAGACGAAACCCACCAAGGGTAGCGTTACGTCCTTTATCAACAGCATTGAGGACAAGCAGAAACGCCTCGATGCCAGGAAATTGGCCGCTATGATGCGGAAAGCAACAGGATCACGCGCGAAGATGTGGGGAGCCAATATCGTCGGTTTCGGCGAATACCATTACCAATACGACAGTGGGCGTGAAGGCGACTTCATGATCACCGGGTTCTCGCCGCGCAAGCAGGCGCTGACGGTGTATATCATTCCTGGATTCAAACGATTCGAGTCCATCATGAACAAGTTGGGCAAGTACAAAACCGGTAAATCGTGTTTGTATATCAAACGACTGGCGGATGTCGACGAAAAGGCCCTCAGGCGCCTGATCGATGGTTCGGTCAAGTACATGCGCAAGAATTACCAGACAAAATGAGATTCTCATGAGCAGCGAAATATTGGGGTCCAGGCTTGAAGGTTCAACGTTGATTGTCGAAACGGCTGATGGCCCCGAATCCTATGATTCAAAATTCCTGGTCGCCGCCTTGTTAATCTACGTCGCCCGCGGCAGTGGCCAAATCGAGCCCGAAGAGTCTTCGCAGATCATCGATCTGATCGAGGCGCATTTTGCCATCAAGGGCGCGGCTTCGCTCGAGTTGGTAACGCGGGCACTGTCGGAAATGGCTGACAAGCCGACGCTTGTCAGCCTGCTTGTGGACCTGGCGCCGACGCTGTCGGATCAGGAGAAAGAAGACGTCGCCTTGATGTGTCTCAAGGTCGTCGCGGCGGACGGACAACGTGACGTCTCCGAAATGGAGCAGTTCAACAAAGCGATGAGCGCCATCGCTGCATCACCCGAGATCGTGCACCGTGCGTTTGATCGATATTTCGAGCAAACCACGCCCGGTGCCTAGCCAAGTACACACTGGGTCGAATAAGGAGAAGAAGAAATGACGAGCGAACTCACCAGCCTTACCTGGGTTGTTGCCCTGAACGCGGTCATGTGGATGCCGTACATCATCAATACCATCATGGTTCGCGGTCTGATGGACGCGGTCGGCTACCCGGAAGAGCCAAAAGCGCTATCCGGCTGGGCGACCAAGATGAAGGCGGCGCACTACAATGCCGTGGAGAACCTCGTCGTATTTGCCGCACTCGTGCTCATCGCAAACGCCGCTGGGGTCAGTAACGAGGTGACCGTGCTGGCTTGCAAGGTCTATTTTTGGGCGCGTGTTGTACACCTGCTTTCGTACACGATGGGCATTCCCTGGGTAAGAACGCTTTCTTTTGCGGTTGGCTGGGTGTGCCAGATCGCGATTATCCTGCAGTTACTGTAAGGAGCCAGTCGCTGCAGCGGTTGGTCAACGGGACGGCAGGGACTCTCTCATCGTCTCGAGTTCGCCCCATCGTTCGACGCATTGTTCGAGGCGTGACTCTGCGTCGTTGAGCTCCTTTAGCTTCTGTTGCACCGATGCGGTGTCCTGTGCGTAAAAATCGGGAGCGGCAACGAGCTGCTGCAACTCTTTGATGGTTGCCTCGATCGACTCGATTTCAGCCGGCAACTGGTCCAGTTCGCGCTGGTCTTTGTAACTCAGCTTGGTGCGTGTCTTGTTTTTGCGCCGTTCGGCCGCCACGCGTTTCTTTTCTTCCGGCTGAAGCGGACTGTCGGTCTCGGCAAGATGGTGGCCCTGCCGTAACCAGTCGCTGTAGCCGCCGACGTACTCCTGCACGTTGCCGCCGTCCTCGAAGACGATAGTACTCGTCACTATGTTGTCAAGAAACTGGCGGTCGTGGCTCACCACGATTAGCGTGCCCGTGTAATCGCAGAGTTTCTTCTCGAGTACTTCGAGCGTCTCAATGTCGAGGTCGTTGGTCGGCTCGTCGAGAATTAGCAGGTTCGCGGGTCGCGTGAACAGCTTTGCGAGAATGACGCGATTGCGTTCGCCGCCTGAAAGCGACTTGACCGGCGTCATTGAGCGTTTCGGACTAAACAGGAAGCCTTTGAGATATCCGACGATATGCCGGTCCTTGCCATTGAGCTTGATGTAAGTCCGGCCTTCGCCGACGTTGTAGGCGACCGATTTTTCAAGATCCAGGTTCTGTCGAAGTTGGTCGAAGTAACCGACTTCAATGTTTGTGCCGCGCTTTATGGTGCCGTTCCTGGGTTCCAGGTCACCGAGTAGCAGCCGCAACAACGTGGTCTTGCCCACACCATTATTACCGATCAGACCGATACGGTCGCCGCGCATGATCTTGATGGAAAAGTTGCGGATAACGTGTTCGTCGCCGTAGCTGTAGCTAACGTTCTTCGCGCGAAGGACCTTGCGGCCGGATTGTTCGGCTTCTTCAATGTGGATGCGTGCCTTGCTGTCTTTGGCGACACGCTGTTCGCGCTCCGCACGCATCTTCTCGAGCGACCGGACCCGGCCTTCGTTGCGAGTGCGCCGGGCCTTGATGCCCTGTCGTATCCACACCTCTTCCTGCTCGAGCTTCTTATCAAAACGGGCATCGGCACTGGCTTCATCCTCCAGTGCTTTTTCCTTTCTTTTCAAAAAGTTATCGTAATCTCCGGGCCAGCTTGTCAGTTTGCCCCGGTCGATCTCTACGATTCGCGTTGCCAGCCGCCTGAGGAATGCGCGGTCATGCGTGATGAACAGGACGGCTCCGTGATAGTTGTAAACGTGGTCCTCGAGCCACTTGATCGTCGCGATATCCAGGTGGTTGGTCGGCTCATCGAGCAACAAAAGGTCCGGTTTCTGAACGAGGGCTTTTGCGAGTGCCACACGCCGTCTCCAGCCACCCGACAACTCGTTCATTTTCTTTTCCGCCGGCAGGTTCAGTTCGGTAATCGTCGTTTCAACGCGTTGCTCAAGATGCCATCCGTCGTGCGAGTCGATCTTGGTATGCAGCGCTTCGAGTTCACGAAGGCCGTGCTTGTCGAGTTCGAGCCTGGACATGGCGCTGTAGTCGTCGAGCAGGCGTTCGATCTGGACTAGCCCCGAACGGATAATATCCATGACCGGCTTGTCCATCGTTTCGGGCAGCGTCTGTTCGAGCTGGCTGACAATTAGACCCGGTTTTCTGCAGATTTCACCGCGGTCTGCCTCGAGCGTCCCCATGATCAATTTCAAAGTCGTGGACTTGCCGGCACCGTTACGGCCAATAAGGCATATGCGCTCGCCACTATCGATCGAGAATTCGGCCTCGCGAAGAATGATCTGGTCGCCGAATTCCAGCCCGACCTGGTCGAATCGAAGCAGTGACATGCAGGGTCCTGTAGGTGCTACGCGTGTATCCTAGTACGAATGATTCACGACTTGTGGATCGAATTGCAAATAGCAGACAGGGGAAGGGGAATGAGCGAGGAGCGGTTCATCGATCTTGAAAGCAGGCTGGCGCACCAGGATCAGCTACTGAATGAACTCAATGACGTCGTTACCGCACAGCAGGCGAAAATCATGCAGCTGGACGAACTCTGCAAGTCATTGCTTACAAGAGTTCGTTCGTTGGGGGATGCAATGCCGGCGGGTGGTCCAGGGGAGGAGAGGCCGCCTCATTATTGACGTATAACCCCAATCCTATCCACCTCGCGTTGACGTATAGTGTGACTCACAGCCGCGCCGGAGAAACGTTATGTCATCAATACTCAGGCTGATTGTCGTATCACTGCTGTTTGCATCTGTGTCCGCCGCTGCACAGGACTACGTGCCCGAAGAACTTCGGGGCTGGCAAGCATGGGTTCTCAAAGACCGGGAATACCACGACTGTCCTTTCTACTTTGACCGCAACATCGCCGAACGCAAGGACTTCGTTTGCGCCTGGCCCGGGCGCCTGCAATTGACGGTTAGTGCAGCCGGCGCAGAATTCCAACAGCCGTGGACAGTGTATGCCGAGGAGCGGTGGATTGCTTTACCCGGTAGCGTGGAATACTGGCCCGACGCCGTGACCGTCAATGACCAGGCAATCGAGGTCATTTCGCGCAACAATGTTCCGAGCGTTCGTCTCGCACCCGGCCGCTATCGTGTCGCCGGCCGCATCGATTGGGACGAGCGGCCGGGTGTATTGCGCCTGCCCGCGGAGAGCGGACTTGTGGCTCTGACCGTCGACGGGCGCAAGGTCGGGCGGCCGGAGATTGATCGCAACGGTGTCTTTCTCGGCGATCGCCGGCGCGACTCACGCGCCGTGGATTCCGTGCGCTCGGAAGTCCACCGCCTGGTTGCGGACAGCGTGCCGACCAGGTTGATCACGCAACTACAGATAGACGTGTCCGGGAGTGTTCGCGAAGCATTGTTCGGCCCTGTCCTGCCCGCCGGATTCGTGCCGCTCAACATTCAGAGTGAGCTTCCGGCCAAACTCGAGGCAGACGGCAATCTGAGGCTGCAGGTTCGGCCCGGACGCTGGACCATCTACGTCACGGCCCGTGGGCCCGGGGTACTCAACGAAATTGAGCGTCAGGCGCCGGGAACGAACATGCCCGCGACTGAGATATGGAGCTACCAGTCAAACGATCGCCTGCGGGTAACGGCGGCTGACGGTCTCCCGCCGGTCGATCCGGGGCAGGTGCAGGTGCCCGGCAACTGGCAGAATTACCCGGCGTTTCGCGCTGAGCCGGGCGCCAAACTCACGATAACGGAACGCAGTCGCGGCATTGTTTCCGCCAACAACGAACTGGATCTGAACCGCACTATCTGGCTGGACTTTGACGGCGCAGGTTTCATTGTCCAGGATGCGATCGGAGGGCAGATGCGCGAGCACTGGCGCCTGGATATGGTTCCTCCCTTTGCACTGCTGAGCGCCGCCGAAGGCGAGCAAAACCTGCTCGTCACACAGGGCCGGGAAGAAGGTCAGACGGGTGTCGAGCTGCGGCAGTCCGACGTGTCGCTGGCGGCTATCGGTCGCAGCGACACGCGTGGGACCTTGCCTGTTACCGGTTGGGAAGCGCGTTTTGCGGGCGTCAAGGCCAGGTTGAACTTGTCGCCCGGGAACAAGTTGCTGGCGGCGCCGGGCGTCGATGACGCTCGCGGAAGCTGGATGAGTCAGTGGCAATTGCTCGATTTCTTTCTTGTACTGATCATAACGATCGCTGTATGGCGCCTCCTGGGTCGCAGAGCCGGCATTATTGCGTTGCTGGCACTCGTACTGAGTTTCCATGAGCTTTATGCACCGAGCTGGTTGTGGTTGAACCTGCTCATCGCCATTGCGCTGATGCGTGTGGCGCCCACAGGCCAACTGCGCCAGCTCGTTTCGGGCTACCAGCTGCTCAGCGCGGCAGCCCTCGTCATCGTGCTCGTGCCGTTTATTGCCGGCCAGTTACGTATCGCGATCTACCCTCAGCTCGAACCCCAATTCAACCAGTATCAGCTGTACGACTACGGGGTCGTACCGGCAACCGCGCCAGTGGCCGTTCGTGAAGCCCAGAAGAAGGCCGGCCGATCACAGGCACTGGAATTCGAAGAAGACAGCAGTATGGTCGATGAAATGCTCGTTACCAGCGCGAAGCAGTACGTCGACTTCGCACGTTATGCGCCCAACGCCATCGTCCAGGCCGGACCCGGAATCCCGTCGTGGCAATGGAACTCGTACATGCTCAACTGGAACGGTCCCGTCGACGCGGGCCAGGAGATGCGACTGTTTATCCTGCCGCGCTGGTTGGTGAGCCTGCTACGCGTCGCTGAAGTGGTCTTGCTATTACTGTTTGCCGTTGTGCTGGCCGCCGAAGTGCTCCACAAGCGCTGGATTTTGCCCGGTGGCTTCCACATAGGAGTGCAGCAGGCACTGGGTATAGTCGCCGCCTGCTTCTTCGTTACCACCGTTTCGTACAGCCCGGCGGCCGAGGCACAGATGCCGGACGCCGGCCTGTTGAAAAAGCTCGAGCAACGGCTGCTCGAACCGCCGGAGTGCGTTCCGCGCTGCGGGGAAGTTGTTTCGGCCCACGTGGATGTTGGCGAAAGCGCCATTAACATGCAGCTCGATATCCACGCGTTGGAAGGAATCGCCATTCCTTTGCCGGGCTCGGCGAATGGCTGGCGCCCGGAAGTCGTATTGCTTGATGGCACGGCCAATGCGCGCGTTCTGCGTGCCGGAAACAATGTGCTATGGCTGCATGTCGGCGCCGGTCGCCACAAGGTGACATTGCGCGGTCCTGTACCGGCCGTCGACAGTCTCGAGGTTCAGTTCCCGACGCAGCCGCGACTTGTCACGGTCGACAGCGATGGCTGGTTTGTTGCCGGCATCAAGGATCGGCGGCTGCTGTCCGGGTCCTTGCAACTCACGCGCTTACAGACGGATGCAGATGGCGACGAAACGGTTCGTTGGGAAAGCAGCCGTTTTCCGGCATTTGCCAGGATTGAGAGGATCGTGGAACTCGACCTCGACTGGCGCGTACGAACCACGGTGTATCGCGTGGCCCCTGTGCAAGGCGCGTTGACGCTCGATGTGCCACTGATCGAGGGCGAATCGATTGTCAGCGCCGATTTCGTGGTCGACGAAAATCGTGTGCTGGTATCGATGAATCCACAACAACATTCGGTGAGCTGGACCTCGGATTTGCCGCGCAAGTCCCCGTTGACGCTGAGCGCAGAAGACGGTGCGTCCTGGAGCGAAGTATGGCGAATTGCCGTCGGCAATATCTGGAATGCCGAGTTTACGGGTGTGCCTGAAAGCGATACCGGAAGCGATGTCAGCGACGTGCGGATTGCCGAATTCAATCCCAGGGGTGGCGAGCAGCTCACACTGCTCGCGACGCGCCCCCTGGCGGCGCAGGGTACGACACTTGCATTTGACGCGGTGAATCTCTCGGTGCAGCACGGCAGTCGCTCCAGCGATACGACGCTGACGCTGAGCTATCGCAGCACGACAGGCGATCAACATGTACTGCGACTGCCAGAGGGTGCGGATGTTACATCAGTCTCGATCGACGGACGTCCCCAGACCCTGCGGGCGGAAAACGGCGAGCTAACGCTGCCGATTTCGCCCGGTGAGCACTCGATCAACGTCAATTGGCGAGCCGTGGGTGAAATGGGCCTCCGCACAACGACTCCGTTCATCGACATCGGCGCCCCGGCCAGCAATATCGAAATGTCGCTGACCAAGCCGCGGGATCGCTGGCTGTTAGCTACGCGCGGACCGCAACTGGGACCTGCCGTGCTCTACTGGTCGGAACTCGCCGTACTTGTCCTGTTTGCGCTGATACTGGGTCGCATCGGCCTGACGCCGTTGTCGAGCTTGCATTGGCTGCTATTGGGCCTCGGCTTCAGTACGTTCAGTTGGCCGGCACTTGGTGTTGTCGTTGGCTGGTTGTTGGCCTGCGGAATTCGTGAAAAATGGCAGACCGATGTGAACTGGTGGCGTTTCAATCTGATCCAGACAGGTGTTGGTGGCCTGACGGTCATCGCGCTGCTGACCGTGGTGACAACATTGCCACAAGGGTTGCTCGGCACGCCGGACATGCATGTTGCGGGACACGGCTCCTACGGCAATGTACTGAACTGGTTTGCGGATCGCAGCGACTCCGTGTTGCCTGTCGCATCGGTGTTCACGCTACCGCTGTGGATTTACAAAGCGCTGATCCTGGCGTGGGCACTCTGGCTCAGCTTCGCGTTGTTGCGCTGGTTGCCGTGGGTTTGGCAATGCTTTAGCAGCCAGGGGTACTGGCGCTCGAGAAAAGGCGATGCCTTGCGATCAAAAGACGAGGGATCGGAATAGTGTCGGTGCGGCAGTGGCTCTGGGGGGCCACTTTTCTTGGTGTACTGATCTGGTCGGGCGTCGGGCCGAAAGACTACGTGACCTGGGGCCTCGAGGTTTTTCCTGCCGTGCTCGGGGCCGTCGTTCTCTGGATCAGCCGCGAACGCTTTCCGTTAACGACGCTGGTTTATGTGCTGATCCTGTTTCATTGCGTGATCCTGATGGTGGGTGGCCACTATACGTACGCCGAAGTGCCACTCGGGGAATGGTTTCGCGAGGCGTTCAATGGCATCCGCAACAACTACGATAAGCTTGGACACTTTGCACAGGGCTTCATACCGGCCTTGATTGCGCGCGAATTGATGATACGACTGAACGTATTCAATTCCGTGTCGTGGAGAAACTTCTTCATCGTCTGTTTCTGCCTGGCTTTCAGCGCGTTTTACGAACTCATCGAGTGGTGGGTCGCGCTACTGTCCGACGAGGCAGCAGATGCGTTTCTTGGCACGCAGGGCTACGTTTGGGATACGCAGTCCGATATGGGTTGGGCCCTGTTCGGTGCCGTGTTGTCGCTCCTGCTGCTCGGCCGCTGGCATGACAAGCAGTTGTGCGATCACGGTTTTCTGACCGAGTCCTGAAGCATGGTTCGCCGCGTACTAGTCTCCTTGCTGTTATTGTCGAGCAACCTGGCGTCGGCCGCCGATTGCGTTGTACTGCTGCATGGGCTGGCACGAACGGCGATATCCATGAACAAGATGCAGCGGGCGCTGACCGAGGAGGGTTATGTAACTGCAAATGTCGGCTATCCGTCGCGCCACCATACGATCGAGGAACTGGCGCCAATGGCGATCGCCGAAGGGCTGGAAGCCTGTCGTTCCAATGGCAACGTCGAGCGCGTGCATTTCGTTACCCATTCGCTCGGCGGCATTCTCTTGCGCCAGTACCTCAGTGTAAATGAGATCGTCGGGCTGGGCCGTGTGGTCATGCTTGCCCCGCCCAACCAGGGGAGCATTGCCGTCGACGAGCTCGGTAATTTGCCGGGATTCGACTGGCTGAATGGTCCGGCTGGTCGACAGTTGGGCAAGGGGGAGGACAGTGTGCCGCTCAGGTTGGGCCCGGCTGGCTTCGAGCTCGGCGTGATCGCGGGCAATCGCAGTATCGACCCCATCACGTCGGCAGTTCTCGAGAACCCTGATGATGGCAGGGTCTCCGTTGAGGATACAAAACTCGAGGGAATGGACGACTTCGTTGTGGTAGAGCACTCGCACGCGTTCATGATGCGCATGCATCGTACGATCGAACTGACGATTCGTTTTCTCAAGAATGGGAGCTTCGCCGAGTGAAAAAGGTGGCGTACCTTACGATGGAGGACCAAGGCGACTACGTCACGGATTTTCACCTAAGCTTCGAACCGATGCTGGAACTCGGCTGGCACGTCGAGACGGTCGCCTGGCGCTCGCCCGCGGACTGGGACGACTACGATGCGGTGTACATCTGCACGCCCTGGGATTACCCGGAGCATCTGTCGCAGTTCCTCGAGGTGCTCGGTACCATTGAGAGTTCGCGTGCTTTGCTGATCAACGATATTGCACTGGTCCGCTGGACGCTTCAAAAGACCTACCTGCGTGACATTGAGCAGCGTGGCGGTGCGGTCGTTCCGACGGCCTGGTACAAGGGCTTTGAGTCGGCCAATACCGACGAGTTCTTCGCGCATCATCGGACGAACAAGGTTGTCATAAAGCCTGCGGTGGGCGCCAACGCGAAAGATACCTTTGTGTTGACCAACCCACTCGATGAAGATCGTCTGCAGATGCTGCGACAGACGTACGCTGGCCGCGCATTCCTCGTTCAGCCTTTCATCGAGACGATTCAGGCGGACGGGGAGTACTCGCTGTTCTTTTTCAATGGCGAATACAGCCACGCGATTCAGAAGATACCCAAAGCTGGCGATTTTCGCGTGCAGGAAGAACATGGCGCCGACATTCAGGCGGTCGAGCCGCCGAACGCTTTACTTGACGTTGCGGGTACCCTGTTTCGCTCGCTCCGACCGCTTCCCACGTATGGTCGCGGTGACTGGGTTCGCGACAAAGACGGTCGCTATCTCCTGATGGAGCTGGAGCTGATCGAACCGTCCCTTTATCTACGCACTGACAGCGGCGCCGCGGCGCGATTTGCGCTTGCCCTTGACAAGCGGTTTCAGGAATTCACCAGTAAATGAACCTTTGGTTGACGCGACTTTTTCAGGCGAGCCCGTCGCGATGACCTGGCCGCCGCCATCGCCACCCTCCGGACCGAGATCGATCACCCAGTCGGCCGTCTTGATGACATCGAGATTGTGTTCGATAACGACGACGGTGTTGCCATGGTCGCGCAGGCGGTGCAATACACCGAGCAATTGTTCGATGTCGTGAAAGTGCAGCCCTGTCGTCGGCTCGTCGAGAATATAAAGTGTGTTGCCCGTATCTCTTTTCGACAGTTCTTTCGCCAGTTTTACACGTTGTGCCTCGCCGCCCGACAGCGTCGTGGCGTTCTGCCCGAGGTGGATGTAAGTGAGGCCGACATCCATCAGCGTCTGCAATTTCCGCGCGACAACCGGCACGTTCCTGAAAAACTCCGCGGCATCCTCGACCGTCATATCCAGCACTTCATGGATGTTTTTGCCCTTGTAGCGAATCTCGAGTGTTTCGCGGTTGTAGCGTTGCCCGCGGCAGACATCGCAAGGCACGTAGACATCCGGGAGAAAGTGCATTTCCACTTTTAATACGCCGTCGCCCTGGCAAGCTTCGCAGCGTCCACCTTTGACATTGAAACTGAAACGCCCGGGCATATAGCCACGAGACCGAGATTCCTGCGTGCCCGCGAACAACTCGCGTATGGGCGTGAACAAGCCACTGTAGGTGGCGGGATTGGACCGCGGCGTACGGCCAATAGGGCTCTGGCTGATATCGATAACGCGGTCAATCTGGTCCAGGCCCTGGATCTCCTTATGGGGCGACGGGTTGCGACTTGCGCGGTTCAGTTGCTCCGCGACGGCTTTATACAAGGTGTCGTTGACGAGTGTCGATTTGCCGGACCCCGAAACACCTGTAATGCAGGTCATGAGGCCGACAGGTATGAAAGCATCGACACTCTTGAGATTGTTGCCCGTGGCCCCGATGATTGCGATCTGCCGCTCCGGGTTCGGTGGCGTTCGCGCTTCGGGTACCGGGATCGCACGCTTGCCCGACAGGTACTGTCCCGTTAGCGAACGGGCTTCGTCCTTGACTTGCTGGGGCGTGCCCTGGGCGACAATCTGCCCGCCGTGTACACCGGCCCCGGGGCCGAGATCCACGACGTGATCGGCCGATAATATGGCTTCTTCATCGTGCTCCACGACGATGACCGTGTTGCCGATATCGCGCAGGTGAGTAAGCGTGCCGAGGAGGCGCTTGTTGTCACGTTGATGTAAGCCAATGGACGGCTCATCGAGGATGTACATGACGCCGACCAGCCCGGAGCCAATCTGGCTGGCTAATCGAATGCGTTGTGCTTCGCCACCCGAAAGGGTTTCGGCACTGCGATCGAGTGACAGGTAGTCGAGGCCGACGTCCGACAGAAAACCGACGCGCTCACTGATTTCTTTGACAATCTTGTCAGCAACCGTCGCACGCCAACCCTCGAGTTTCATGCCGGCGAAGAACTCCCGGGCATGGCCGACGGAAAGCGATGTTATTTCCGGCAATGTTCGCTCTGCGACGAACACGTGCCTGGCGGCGCGATTCAACCTTGTCCCATCACAGTCCGGACAATCCTGGCTGTTCAGGAATTTCGACAGTTCTTCACGGACGGCGCTCGACTCGGTTTCGCGATAACGACGTTCCAGGTTCGGTAATACACCCTCGAAGCGATGCAGTTTCTTGATTTGCATGCCGCGCGAATTCGCATAGAAGAACTCGATCTTTTCCTTACCACTGCCATGTAATACGACGTTCTGCAGCGTCTTCGACAACTCATCGAACGGCGTTTCAATGTCGAACTCATAGTGCGACGCCAGGCTTTTGATCATCTGGTAGTAATATGTGGTCTTGCGATCCCACCCACGGATGGCACCACCGGCCAGCGAAAGTCCCGGATTGACGACGACACGATCTGCGTCGAAAAACTGTTTGACGCCAAGACCGTCGCAGCCGGGACAGGCGCCGCTCGGGTTATTGAACGAAAACAGGCGTGGCTCCAGTTCCGTCAGGCTGTAGCCACAGAGTTTGCAGGCGAAGCGATCCGAGAAAATAATCTCCTCTTGCCCGGAATCGTCCAGCCCAGCGACCTTTGCAACGCCGTCGGCGAGTCGTAGCGCCGTTTCGAACGACTCACTGAGTCGCAGGCGAATGTCGTCTTTGACCCGGAATCGATCGACGATCGCTTCGATGTTGTGCTTCTTGCGCAGGTCAAGCTCGGGCGGTTGGTCCAGCTCATAAATTTCGCCGTCGATGCGTGCCCGGATAAAGCCCTGCGACTGCAGGTCCGCCATCAACTGTACGTGCTCTCCCTTGCGATCGGTCACCACCGGCGCGAGTAGCATCAGGCGTGAGCCTTCGGGTAATTCAAGAACGTGATCCACCATCTGGCTGACGGTTTGTGCCTCCAACGTAATGTCGTGATCCGGGCAGCGCGGTGTGCCCGCCCGGGCGAACAACAGTCGCAGGTAATCGTAGATCTCGGTGACGGTGCCCACGGTTGAGCGCGGGTTGTGAGACGTCGATTTCTGTTCGATCGAGATTGCCGGCGAAAGACCGTCGATATGATCGACATCCGGTTTTTCCATCATCGACAGGAACTGGCGTGCGTAAGCGGATAGCGACTCGACATAGCGGCGCTGACCCTCGGCATACACCGTGTCGAACGCCAGCGACGATTTGCCGGAGCCGGACAAGCCGGTGATCACGATTAGCTTATCGCGTGGCAGGCTGAGGTCGATGTTGCGAAGATTGTGGGTCCTCGCGCCACCAATATTGATACAACCGTCTATGGACTTCATAACAGGAATTCAGTGATTGGCGAACAACCTGCTAATATACGCCGCCGCGCATCCGCCGCGCAAAGGAAGTCCGCGATTGAGTTCAGAAAGCCCTGCCACCGTTGTCGCGATGCATGCGTCCGAGCGTCGCTCGGTCGGCGTGGTTGCGCTGATTTCCGTCATTCGCATGTTCGGGTTGTTCGCGCTGCTGCCCGTGTTGTCGCTCTATGCGGCGCAACTCGACAATGCGACGCCGCTCCTGATCGGGCTGGCCGTGGGCGCCTATGGGCTGACACAGGCGGGATTTCAGATACCGCTGGGAGCGCTTTCCGATCGCATCGGGCGTGTTCCGGTCATTCTTTTCGGACTCGCGATATTCGCGGCCGGTAGCACGCTGGCCGCGCTCAGTGATTCCATCTACGGCGTCATCGCCGGTCGCCTGCTGCAGGGGGCCGGGGCGATTTCGGCGACGCTGACCGCCCTCATCACCGATGCGACCCGTGAGGAGGTTCGCACCCGTTCAATGGCCGTGTTCGGTATCGGTATCGGCCTGGCCTTCATGCTGGCCATGGTTGCCGGGCCGTTAATCGCCGCGCAGCTCGGCGTCAGGTCGCTGTTCTGGATTGCAGCCGGACTCGCGGTTGTCGCCGGTCTGCTGCTTGGTTTATTGCCCGAGATTCCGCGCCCGGCGCAACGCGAAAGCTGGAGTTTATTGCCTGCTTTCCGCGCCGATCTGCTGCGGATCGACTTCTACGTCTTCCTGTTGCATACGATCATGACCGCGACTTTCGTTGCACTGCCATTTCTCTTGACTGACCGCCTGCAAATGGCGTTGATCGATCACTGGAAAATGTACGTCGGCGCGCTTCTGATGTCGCTCGTGATCACAGTGCCGATGATCCTGAAGGACGAGCATCGTGGGCGGGGCCGCCTTATCGGGGTCGCCGTGACCCTGGTTCTCGGCGCGCAGTTGGCGCTGACGTTTCTCGGCTTCTCCGTCGGTCCGGTGTTCCTGGCTCTTGTGATTTATTTCGGTGGCTTCAATTTTCTGGAGGCGGGGCTGCCCGCTCGTTTATCCGTGCTCGCCGAGGATGACGTGCGCGGT
>Ga0265309_10000106_pt1 | contig 27742 bp, 31 predicted proteins | sample Helome_FD_192492 | JGI IMG/M metagenome (GOLD analysis project Ga0265309, IMG submission 192492) | Marine sediment microbial communities from subtidal zone of North Sea - Hel_20160524 (Illumina Assembly) | ecosystem: Environmental > Aquatic > Marine > Subtidal zone > Sediment ...
TTCGATCCTTATAACAGTGGCTAGCACACCCCGGTAACGCTGCGCAAAGTCGATACGAAATTATCCCGGCCCAGAGCGTCGAGCGCATCGAGAAAGTGAATTGCTTGGCCCTCGGTCTGCAGCGACTTTTCGCGATAGGCATCCCCCGCGTCTCGTTCGGCCAGGCGCCAATAAAGAATACTGATCGTCGTCGCGAGTCGTGCACGAACGAGGTCGAACAGTATCTCGAGTTCGTCTGCAAGAATTGGCAGGACAGCGTGGTACGCCGCAATAAACGGGCGTATCAGGGCCAGCGGCTCGACGCTGCGCAGGTAGGACGATGCGATTGCTACATCGAATATGAGTGGCGCATAGACGCTGTCGCCGAAGTCGATGAAGCTGCAAGCGCGACCTGACTCGTCGAGCAACACGTTCCCGGGATTGGCGTCACCGTGAACAACCTGGCGACGCAGCGAGGCGAGCTTTGGGACGACATTGCGCTCGAAGTCGTCAATGGCCACGGCCACGGCCCGGGCCGTTGATTCAGAATCGATATGATGCGCGAGCGCGCGCAACTCGAGGGCCCGCTGCAAATCCCACAGCAGCAGCGGGTGCTCACCCGGATGCCGGAATCCCTGCAGTGCCGAATCGAGACGGGCGAGCTCGGTGCCGAAACAGCTCGCGGCGCCTGCATCGATGCCCACAGCCGCCAGAGGCGTGCCTTCAAGGTAGCTGACGACCCGCAGGACATGAGCTTGCCGTGCGTGCTGGATGCGTCCCGCGCTTGTTGATGCCATCGTTCGCACGACGTGTGGCGTTGACGTTGTGCCGGACACCTCCAGGTGCATTAGTACCCCGAGGTGGAAGTCGCTCACGATGTGCGGCTCGACCGCGCTCGTTACCTTTACGACATACTGCCGGCCGCAGGTTGTGTGCAGGTGAAAGTTCTGGTCGCGCTCGCTAACGAGCGACGTGAACTCGCCATCGAGGCCAAACTGGTCGCGAATCGCCTGGCGAACGAGCTCGGCAGGAATCGCGGGCGCGTTCGCCGCGACGCTCGCAAATGCGCCCGTCAGTTTGTCCACTTGTCGACGTGCGGTGCCGTGTAGCGCTCGAATTGCTGTACCAGACCTGCCGCATTCGAATCCTCGAGCAGCATGCGCCTGTTCTCCTGTCGCAGAAATCCCTCGGCGCTGGCGTGATCGAGATAGCTCAGCAAGTGATCGAAGAAGCCACCAACGTTGAGTACGCCGCAGGGCTTGTCGTGAAACCGCAGCTGCCCCCAGGTAATAATCTCGATGATCTCCTCGAGTGTGCCGAAGCCGCCCGGCATCGCGATAAAACCGTCCGATAGCGCCGCCATCATTGATTTGCGCGCGTGCATCGAGCCCACGACGTGCAGCTCGGTCAACCGCTCGTGCGCGAGCTCTTTTTCGCAAAGCATTTGCGGGATAACACCGTGGACCTTGCCGCCAAGCTCCAGCACGGCATTGGCCAGCACGCCCATGACGCCCTTGTCCGCGCCGCCGTAGACGAGTTCGAGATCATGGTGAATGAGAACTTCGGCCATCTCCCTGGCCGCATCGGCGTATTCCGGGCGAACACCCGTGTTTGAACCGCAATAGACACAGATGCGCTGCACCGCGGTCTCAGGCCGTGAGCGCCTGTGACTTGACGCCCTGCACGATCTCGGCAATATCGGGCCGACTTTCCCTGAGCTCCTCGGGCGTCAGCGCGTCGAGTTCGTGCGGGAATACGAGCCACTCAGCCGTTTCGCGCAGGAAGTAGTCCGGCACGATACTGGTCTCATTTCGGCTCGGCTTGAACCAGGGCACAGCCACGCGAATGTCCTCAGGCGTGTTGCCGCGCGCCCGCCGGGTGAGTTCGTCAATGACGGCCACGATCGTATTGCCGGTGTCAAAGACGTCGTCGACGATGAGCACGCGGTCGTCATGGCAGATCTTCTTGATAATGTAATTCAGGCCGTGGACCGCGACGGCGCCGCGTTGGTCGACGCCCACGTACGAGGATGTGCGAATGGCGATGTGATCGGAGGCGATGCCGCAATAAGACAAAACCTCCTGAACCGCCATGCCAACCGGTGTACCACCACGCCAGATCGCAATGATCATCGTGGGCTCGAAACCGCTCTCGAGGATCCTGATGCCGAGTTCCACGGAATCTTCGAGGAGGTCCTGGGCGGAAAGAATGGTCTTCTCCATGTATTCTCGAGCTCGCGGCTGCCGGTATAATGCGGGGCCCCAATTCTAACGCAGCACAGCGTGGGTACAACAATAATGAACGAGCGAATCATCGCCGCCGACGATCTCCTGAGAGACTCATTCCAGCTCGCCGCCAATATTTTCGAGGCCGGATTCAAACCGGACTTCCTCGTCGGGCTGTGGCGAGGCGGCAGCGCCGTTGGCATCGCTGTACAGGAAGGGCTCGAGTATTTCGGCGTAAAGACCGACCATATCGCGATTCGCACTTCGTACACAGGTGCACCGCGCTATTCGCAGATGGTCAATACGGCGGAGTCGATCCGCGTGCACGGATTGCAGTATCTGCTCGAGAACCTGTGTTCCCACCATTCGATGCTGATTGTCGACGATGTTTACAGCACGGGCTCGAGCGTCAACGCCGTAATCAACCAGCTGACCCGGAAAACGCGCCGCAACCTGCCACACGACATTCGGGTCGCAAGCGTTTGGTATCGACCTTCCGAAAAAACGCTGCGCGAACCCGAATATTTCGTCCACAAGACCAGCGACTGGCTGGTGTTGCCGTACGAAATGACGGGCTTTTCAATTGAGGAGCTGCGCGCCAACCGGCCCGAGATGTCGGGCCTGCTCGAGCGGCTGGCACCGCACGTGAAAACAAAACGCGACACGGTTGCCTGACGGGGCCATATAGCGGAAATCCGATAGTTGATTTTTCGGCGGCTGCGCTACCCTAGTCAGCACTCGCCCCCTATGACAGGCAAGACCATGCAGGATCTTCCCCATCGTTACGTCGTATCCGCATCAACAACGACCGAGCAGAGCGTCACTCTGTCGAGCCAGGGCCTGGACGACCTGAGCACGGCAGGTCCTCCCGAGTTCGGTGGTCCCGGAGACCTCTGGTCCCCCGAAACGCTGCTCGTCGGCGCTGTTGCCGACTGTTTCGTGCTGTCATTCCGCGCCATTGCCCGCGCGGCCAGGCTTGACTGGCGCTCGCTGGACTGCGAAGCCGTCGGCGTTCTCGACAAGGTAGAACGCGTGACGCAATTTACGCACTTCGAAGTCAGGGCCGACCTGACTGTCGCCGCCGGTACGAACGAGGAAAAGGCACGCAGGCTGCTCGAAAAAGCCGAGAAACACTGCCTGATTACGAATTCGATGAAGGCATCTTCAGCACTCGATGCCACCGTGTTGGTCGCTGACTGATCAGCGGTCCTTCGTGTCGAGACCTTCGGTGTAGAAAGCGCCGGCTGAGACTGACACGAGCTTTTCGTCCGTAGTGTCACCGTTCTGCAGGGTCGCGTATGCGTCCAGCAGATCGGCGATATTGGTCGTCGCCGCACGCAGGCGTACCGACACGAGCTTGCGCACGCGACGCACATCCGACTTCCTGATGGTCGCGCGGCTGACGGTCTCGACCGGCCACACGTCGTCCTCGCGACGAACGGTTTCGTTCCTGGCCATGGCCGTCAACAATGGAAAAGGCCCCGCCCGCAGCGCCGAGGCCATTGCTTCCTCTGACGCCTGCTTGTCCGGGTTCTCGGGTAACAACCTGAATCGACCACCCTCACACTCGGCTGCGCCGATGCGCTTCAGTTCGGTTTTCATCGCGCCCTCCGGAATATCGCCGGCGTACTGCTTGACGAGAGACCGGAACGAGCCTTTGTCACCTTCAATCGGCAGTACAGCGGGCTCCCCCGCAGAGTCCAGGAATTCGTCTGACGAACGCCACGCTTCTATGACTTCCCGGACCGGCGCCTGGCGTCCAATGACAACGCTTTCGCCACGATCGAGACGGCCGCGAATACGGCTGATCTCCTTGCGCGTCAAACCGGTCATCGCGGCAATGCGCGACACGTTGGTCGGCCGTCCATGCACACCGTAGTCCTCCGAGGCCACCGAGATGAAGGCAGTCTTGGACAGCTCCGAGTACTCGCGGTAACCACGACCGAAGCGCAGGAAGATTCGCGCCAGGGGCCGCAGGAGTTGGAAGAATATGGAGTTAAGTTTGTTGTTGTTATTGTCTTGCATCGAGGCAGAAATATATTTTGTCCCAGGGGTTTACGCCACGAAAAACTGCCAAATGGGAAAAATCGACCGTTTCACAGGAAACGGTTTTGTTGAAGCGATATTTTTGTCGCGCAGAAAAACGCTTTTTCTCAGCGCGGCCGCTGCAGCTTGCCGCGGACGTAGGTCGCCGCGATATTTCGGTCATCGCCCAGTGTGACCAGCGCAAACAGCTTCTCATCCACTGTCTGGGCGGCGGCAACGCGACGCGCCGTCAGGCTCGAGCCCGAGGAGTCCAGCACGATGAAATCCGCTTCCTTGCCTGGCAGGAAATTTCCAATGCAATCGTCCAGGTACAGCGCTTCGGCAGCACCCAGCGTCGCGAGGTACAGGGCACGCGTAGCGGGTAACGCATGCTCCTGCAGATGCAGGACCTTGTAGGCCTCACTCGCCGTCTTCAATAGTGACATGCTGGTGCCGCCTCCAACGTCGGTGCCAAGGCCACAGCGCACGCCGGCATCTCGCATGGCGGCCAAATCGAAGAGTCCGCTGCCCAGGAACAGGTTTGAGGTCGGGCAGAACGCGGCAGCTCCACCTTTCCTGGCCATCGAGGAGCGATCCCCGTCGTTCATGTGCAGGCAGTGCGCGAACACGGCACGTTCGCGCACCAGACCGAAATGATCATAGACATCCAGGTAACTCGATCGCTCGGGATACTGTCGCGCGATCTCGTCGACTTCATCCCGATTTTCGGCAAGGTGTGTGTGTATCCACACATCGGGATACTCCGCCGCCAGTCTGCCCGCCGCCTCGAGCTGGTCGGACGTTGAGGTGAGTGCAAATCGCGGCGTAATCGCGTAACCAAGCCGGCCTTTGCCATGCCACTTTTCGATCAGTGCCCTGCTGTCTGCAATACTCCCGGCGGCATCGTCGCGCAATTCCGCCGGGCAGTTGCAGTCCATGAGCACCTTGCCAGCGATCAGGCGCATGTCCCGCGCGGCCGCCGCTTCGAAAATCGCGTCGGCCGAGTGCGGGTGCACAGTGCCGAATACGAGCGCCGTTGTCGTTCCATTGGCGAGCATCTGATCCACGAACACACTTGCAACCTCGCGCGCATAGTCGGAATCCGCGAAACGCGCTTCGGCCGGGTACGCATAACGATTCAGCCAGTCGAGCAGCTGCTCGCCGTAAGAAGCAATGATGTCGAGCTGTGGAAAATGCACATGACAATCGATGAACCCGGGAACGATTAGCCCGTCACGGTACTCAGTGACCGGTGTGTCCCTGGAGACCTCCGGCAGCAGTGAATCTGCGTGCCCCACGATTAACACGTTGCCGTCTTCGACGACCAGGAGGCCATCCTCAAAGTACTCGATCGCCGACGCGCTCGCGGCTTCTCCCGGGTCGGTCAGGCAATGCAGTATCGACGAACGAAATGCCTGGCGCATGGCAATCAGAACGCCTCCAGTATGACGACGTCGTCAAGGACGACTTCTTCGCAGTTGGCTTCCGGGCCGCCGCGATCGACGACGAGGAACTCGTGGCCGACAGAGAGCGCAATCAGCGGCATGTGCCAGGTGCCGAGGTGGTAGTTGAACCCCTGGCGGGGCTGCGTGACGAATGCGCGCAAGTCGGACACATCCACGGATTCCCCGGGGGGGGCGACGACGATAACGGTTTCGCAGGCTTGCAAGGGCACAAAAGCCTGGCTGCCAAGCGGGTGCCGCTCGAGCTTGTCGATGCGCAGCGGCAGGGCCGTCGCCGCGCGGCAGCGCGCGACGCTGACCGAGACTCGGCCATCGCTGCCGACATCGACGCTGCAGAGGTCGTCGAAGCGGTCGAAACGCGCCTCGTTCATAGCGGCAGCCTGGCTGCGCGACGCCTCGATAACGTCGCCGAAAGGCGCGAACCGCTCGCAGGTCAGCGGCAACGGCTTCAGTGAGATTACGGGCTCAGCCATGCACCTGGCCGAAGAGGCGCACGCGACTGATGCCGCCGTCCGGGTAGATGGAAACTCGCACGTGACTGACCTCACCGGCTTCCTGCAACGCCTCATCAAAGTAGTGCTGCTGGTCCATCTTCAGTTTTGCATCCGGCATAAGAATCTGCCACTGAGCATCATCGGCGACGGCCGCTTCGTCACCTGCGAACATTGCGGCCTCAAGCGACACGCGATCCGGGTAGTTGCCCTTGAAATGCGCCGTATCGATTTCGGCACGCTCGATAACGGCGGGCCTGCCAAGCGCGATGATGACCCAGTCATTGCCGGGCCCGCGACGGCGCGCCGTCTCCCAGCCGTCGCCCATGTTGAATCCGCGCCCGGGCGCGGTCAGGTTGTGAATGCTGCCGTAGTGCTCGTCACTGGCTGCGATCGCCCGACCGCCATGCTCGACTGCCGCCAGGTCGACGTAACCGTCGATATCAGTGAAGTCGGCACGAATCTCGCCAAAGATCCTGAGCCGCGCCACGCCGCCGTCCGGGTAGATGTTCAAGCGCACATGGGTCCAGACCCTGTCATCGCGCGCGTCGAGAAAATGATGCGAATCGCCACCGAGTTCGGTCTCGGGAATGATCTCTACCCAGCCTTCCTCGGGTGCTTCGTCCTTGGAGTTCGCGCAGACCTCGATGGTCGCTCGCGGCGGAAAATTTCCCGTGAAGTGGCTCGTATCGATGTCGAAGCCGTGGATGACGCCCGGCACCCCGAGGCGAATGACGCAGTAGTCGTGCCCGGGACTACGACGGCGGCGGCTTTCCCAGCCATCCATCCACTTGCCGTGTTCATCGTACTTGTCCGGGACGAACACCGGCTCGGCCGCTTCGATCAGCCGCTCCTTGGCGCCGAAAAACTCGTCGCTGGCGCAGGTTACGCGCGTGCCGAGGCGCGGCTGCTCGAGTTGCACCCACTTACTGATCGGACGATTCATGCTTCACGCTCCATGGCCTCGAGACGCAAGCGCGCAATCTTGTGAATCTCGACCAGTGCCGTTTCGAATTCGAGTTCATAGTCATTTTCGAGCCGTGCGGCGAAAGCCTCGAGTATCTCGCCGCGGCTGCTGTTGCGCACGGCCATGACAAACGGAAAACCGAACTTCTCATAATAGGCCGTATTGAGTGCCTGGAAGCGCTCGAACTCCTCTTGCGAACAATGGTCGAGGCCCGCACTGGCCTGCTCTTCCGTCGACTCCGCGGTCAGTTCGCCAGCGACCTGCGCCTTTCCAGCGAGGTCCGGGTGTGCGCGAATCAGCGCCAGTTGCTGCTCGCCTGCAGCATTGTCCACGCAGTCCGCCATGAGCGCCGCGAGACGCTCCACGTCCGTGGCATCGACACCCAGCGCGGCGACGCGTTCGGCCACCCAGGGCGAGTGTTCGTAAATACCGCCGTAACGGGCAATGAAATCGTGAGTATCCACTAGAGGTCCTTCGCCGGGTGGCGGTCACGCCAGTGCCTTGCAATCGCCACGCGCGTCGCTATCCAGGCGTCACCTTGCGCCGCCACATAATCGAGAAAGCGCGCCAGCGCCGCGGCCCTGCCCGGGCGGCCGGCCAGGCGGCAGTGCAGGCCGACCGACATCATACGGCCACCCTCGTCATGCAGCGTATCAAAGCTGTCCATGAGGTAGTCGAAAAACTGCTGCCCCGAGTTAAAGCCCTGCGGAGTCGCAAAGCGCATATCGTTAGCATCGAGCGTGTAGGGCACCATGAGTTGCGGAGTGTCGAACGAGTAGTCCCAGTAAGGCAGGTCATCGGCGTAACTGTCGGCGTTGTACTCGAAATCACCTTCTTCCGCCGCAATACGATGACTGTTCGGGCTGCAGCGGCCAAGGTACCAGCCCACCGGCCGGGATCCTGTGACCTTTTCGTGTATTTCCAGCGCCTGCCGGAAGTGCTTGCGTTCGGTGACCTCGTCGATACGTTGGTAGTCGACCCACCGATAGCCGTGGCTCGCGATCTCCCAGTCCGCATCCTGCATCGCCTGCACGGCGTCGGGATTGCGCTCGAGCGCCATGGCGACTGCAAACACGGTAACCGGTAGTTCGCGCTCCGTAAACAAACGATGCAGGCGCCAGAAGCCCGCTCGCGACCCGTACTCGTACAGGGACTCCATGTTCATGTGGCGCTGACCCTCGACGGGCTCCGCATTCACGATCTCCGACAGGAAAGCCTCGGAGGCGGCGTCGCCATGGAGCACACAGCTTTCGCCACCTTCTTCGTAATTGATGACGAACTGCACGGCCGTACGCGCGCCCTCAGGCCAATCCGCATCGGGCGGCTTCTGCCCGTAGCCACCCATGTCCCGCGGATAACTCATGGCACCTCCTGCAGGGACAGGTACCACTGCCCGACGACGTCCCGTTCCGCATCGGTCATCGCCGTCAGGTTGCCGATCGGCATCACCCGCGTCACGACGGTCTGCTGATAGATGCGCTCGGCCTCGCCCAGGATCTGTTCATCGCTGTCGAACATCACGCCGAGTGGCGCGGCCGGAAACGCCGGATGTTGGGGCGCCGCAGAGTGACAGTTCGCGCAACGCGCGTCGATGACGTTCCTGACCTGCTCGAACGAGACTGCAGCCGTATCGCCCGGCTGAGCCCGCGGCGCAATCGCGGCCGCGATGCCGGCCAGTAGCAACAGCGCGAGTACGGCCGGCAGCAGCGATGCCTTGCTGCTGTGCCGCGCAACGAAATAGATGCGAATCAGCGCGCCGGCAAGCGCAATCCCCACGAGGATCGCCCAGTTGTACTCATGGCTGTAGGTCATCGCGTAATGATTGCTCGTCATGACGAACAGCACGGGCAATGTGAAGTACGTGTTGTGCACCGAACGCTGCTTGGCGTTGATGCCCGGCGCCGGGTCGGGCGCCTCGCCGCGCGCGGCAGATTCCACCATCTTGCGCTGGCCCGGGATGATGACCATTGCCACGTTGGCTACCATGATCGTGCCGAGGACGGCGCCGAAGTGTATGTACGCACCACGACCGCTAAACAGCTGACACAAACCCCAGGCCAGCAATGCGACCAGCAGCAACAGCACGACGCCGAAAACCCGATCGTCGCGCGCGAGCGGCGACTTGCACAACAGGTCGTATACCACCCAGCCACCGACGATAAACGCGACTGAGATGCCGACGGCAGATGCGGCCGACAGCTCGGCGACCGAGCGATCAATCAGGTAGACCTCAGCGCCGTACCAGTAAACGAGACCGAGCAGAAACATGCCGGACATCCAGGTCCAGTAGGCCTCCCACTTGAACCAGTGCAGGCGGTCGGGCAGCTGGCCCGGCGCCACGCGGTACTTCTGCGCATGATAGAAGCCGCCGCCGTGCACGGACCAGACCTCTCCGCCGACGCCTTTCGCATCGTCCCCGGGGTCAGCCGGCGGCCGCAGGTGATTATCGAGCCAGATGAAATACAGCGAAGAGCCGATCCATGCGATGCCCACAATAAAATGCAGCCAGCGTACAAGCAGGTTCAGCCAGTCGACGAGATACGCGTCCATATCAGCGCCGCCTCGCGTCCAGCGGGTGAACATTGTCAGGATACGCCGCCATCGATGGCCGCTCGTAAAGCCTGAGCACCTCGGCGGCCGCTGCCACAGCGATTTCGGCCGGCTTCTTGCCACTGATGCCATCGACGCCGATCGGGCACGTCAGGGCGTCAAGCAGTTCCTCGGGCATGCCCTGCTGCCGGTATCGCTTCTCGAAGCGCCGGCGTTTGGAGAGCGAGCCGATCAAGCCGCAGTAGCGCACATCGCGCCGCCGCAGGATACGATCGCAAATCTCGAAGTCGAGTGCATGACTGTGTGTCATGACAAGGTAGAAAGCACCCTCGGGCATGGCGGCCACCTCGAGTGCCGGGTCCGCCGTCTCGATAGCCCTGACATTGGACGGCACGCCGCGAAAAATATTGCGCCGGCTGTCAACCCAACGGATGTTGCAGTCCAGGCTCGACAGGGCCGCAACGACAGCCGTACCGACGTGCCCGGCACCGAATACGGCAATGTTGAGATCGGGGGCAACAACGGGCTCGAAAAACAGCTGGACATTTCTCGACGCTTTGCGATCACCGGCAAGAATCGCCCTGGCCTCGCCCACCGTACTTTCGTCGGCCTCGTCGTGCCCGGTACCAAACACCTGCTCCGCCGTGACGATGAACTTCTCCGGCACCGAGCGCGAAATGCGGGTCGCGACGACGGCCGGCTCACGCTGTCCGAACAGCGCACTCAAGTCACGAAGCCACGCCGGAATTCCGCCGCTGAGCGGCTCAAACAGTATTTCCACGACGCCGCCGCAGCACTGCCCCATTGACGATCCCAGGGGGAAGCTGCGCAGCGACATCTGCTCGTCCTCGAAGAGACCAACTGCGACGCGGGTGCATTGGTACTCAAGCTGGCCGCCGCCAATTGTGCCAATCGTCGCCGCTTCGGTGACGATCATCTTGGCCCCGATCTCGCGCGGCGCCGAACCGCGAATTCCGGCAACCGTGACGAGTACCGCGGGCTCGTCTGCCGCGCAGATATCGCTGAGCTCGTCAATCCACTCATTCATCGGGCCTGTCCCCAACGACACGAAGGATGGCCTCAGGCGTCGCCGGCGCATGCAGCGCGGGCATAACGCCGGCGTCGTCAGCGAGCGCATCGCGTATGGCATGGAATGCCGAGATTGCGAGCATGAGCGGCGGCTCACCCACAGCTTTGGAACGATAAATGGTGTCTTCTCGGTTGGCCGAGCTCCGCATCAGCTCGACACGAAAGTCGGGCGCGAGATCCGAGCAGGTCGGTATCTTGTAAGTCGATGGCGCATGCGTGCCAAGCTCACCGGCGTCGTTCCACCACAGTTCTTCAGTGGTGAGCCAGCCAACCCCCTGCACATAGCCGCCCTCTACCTGGCCGAGGTCGATCGCCGGGTTCAGAGAATCACCGCAGTCGTGCAGGATGTCGGTGCGCAGCAACCGCGATTCGCCAGTCAGCGTGTCCACGACAACCTCGGTGACGGCGGCACCGTAAGCGTAATAGAAGAACGGCCTGCCCGAAAACGTGTCGCGGTCATAGTTGATCTTCGGAGTCCTGTAATAGCCCGTCGACGACAACGACACGCGGCTCGCCCACGCGAGCTGCACGAGTTCGGCAAATTCGAGCTGCTGGTCACGCGCATAAACGTGGTTGTCACGAAACTCGATGTCGGCCTCGGTGACCGAGAAGTGTCGCGCCGCGACTTCGAGCATCCTGCCCTTGATCCTGGCGGCCGCCTTCTGCGCGGCCTTGCCGTTCATGTCAGAGCCGCTCGACGCGGCGGTCGCCGATGCGTTGGGCACCTTGCTCGTGTCCGCCGCCGTTATGCCAATGCGATCGACGTCGATTCCGAACTCGTCGGCAACGACCTGTGCCACCTTGATATAGAGCCCCTGCCCCATCTCTGTGCCGCCGTGATTGAGGTGCACGGTACCGTCCTTGTAAACGTGCACGAGTGCACCGGCCTGGTTCAGCAATGTTGATGTGAATGAAATTCCGAACTTGACCGGAGTAATAGCAATACCCCGCCGCAGGATGAGGCTGGCACGATTGGACTCGCGAATTTCTTCGCGGCGTTTCTCGTACTCGCTGGTTGCCACGAGCCTGTCGAAGATCTCATCGAGAATATTGTCTTCAATAGTCTGCTGGTAATGGGTGACATTGCGCTCGTCGAGACCGTAAAAATTGCGGCGACGTACCTCGAGCGGGTCCTTGCCGAGTTTTCGCGCAATGTCATCGATGACGTACTCGATCGCAAACATGCCCTGCGGTCCCCCGAACCCGCGAAACGCCGTGTTTGATACCGTGTTGGTCTTGCAGCGATGCGAGACGATACGTACGTTCTCGAGAAAATAGGCGTTGTCACAATGGAACATCGCACGGTCGTTGACGGGGCCCGACAGGTCGGCTGACATGCCACAGCGTGCAGCAAACTCGAAATCGACACCGAGAATGCGACCCGAGTCATCGAAACCGACGTCATAGTCGATGACGAAGTCGTGGCGTTTGCCCGTCATGATCATGTCGTCATCCCGATCGAGCCTGAACTTGCATGGCCGCCCGGTCTTGTCGGACGCGATAGCGGCAATGCACGCGATCAGGGCCGCCTGGCTTTCCTTGCCACCGAACGCGCCGCCCATGCGCCGGCAAATCACGACGATGTCCTTGGCAGGGCGTAGCGTCGTTGCCGCCACAAGCATCTGTACCTCGTCAGGGTGCTGCGTCGAACTGTAAATCAGCAGCTTGCCGTCTTCCCCGGGAATGGCCATCGCGATGTGACCCTCGAGGTAAAACTGGTCCTGGCCACCGAGCGATACGCGCCGCTGCAACCGATGCGGTGCCGCCTCGAGTGCTTTGTCGGGATTACCGCGGATCAGTGTTTCGCTTGGCAGGACGAACGACTGTTTTTCGACAGCCTCGAGCGGGTCGAGAATAGCGTCGAGCTCGTCACAGTGAATGTGTCCCTTGCGCGCCGCCCTGCGCGCCTCGTCAACGGTCTCGGCAACGACGGCAAAAACAGGCTGGCCTACGAACTGCACAAGGCCATCGGCCAGGATCGGATCGTCATGCACCATCGGGCCGAAATTGTTTTCGCCCGCGATATCGGCGGCAACACAGACATCGACAACGCCCGGTGACGCCAGTACGGAATCGAGCTCAACGCCGGAAACCTCGCCGTGTGGCACCGGGCTCATACCAACGGCGATGTGCAGGAGGTCGCGAGGTTCGGGCAGATCATCGGTGTAGGCGGCCGTTCCCGTAACGTGCAGTTGCGCGCTGTCATGCGGCAATGGCTTGCCGACAGCGGAAGTCCGATGCGTGCCCGACTTAGCGCTGGCGTCCATAGGTATACACCGTTTCTTCGAGCTGGCCTCGCGTCTCGTAGTAGAAGCGAAGCAACAGGTTGCGAGTTACGTGCATTCGGATATCGGCCGACGCGCGCATATCGCCGATGGGTGTGAAGTCCTGCGCCAGTGCCGCGGCAGCGCGCTGCACGGTTTCGAGACTCCAGGGCTGGCCGTTGATTGCCTGCTCGCAGTTTGTGGCCCGTTTCACGACGGGTGCCAGCCCGCCGCAGGCCATCCGGAATTCGCTGACCTGCTCGCCGTCGAGCTGCAGGCGGTAGGCTGTGCAAACAGCCGAAATATCCTGGTCGAAGCGTTTCGACCATTTCTGGCTGCCCACGATAGCGCCGGAATCCGGCAGCGGTATGCGAATGCGTTCGAGAAATTCGCCGGGCGCCATGTCGTTGACCTGGTAGTCGTGATAGAACGCATCGAGTGGCAGTTCGCGTTGCTGGCTGCCGCGCCGCAGCACGAGCGACGCGCCGACGACCATCAATACGGCCATCGAGTCACCAATCGGTGAACCATTGGCGATATTGCCACCCAGCGTTCCGGCATTGCGAATCGGCGGAGACGCGAAACGACGGAACAACTCCTCGAGCCCCGGATACTGACCGACGATCACGGGCATCACATCGGTCAGCGTGACGGCGCTGCCGACCTCGATGTGCGTCGAGGTGCGTTCGATCTCGCCCAGTTCGCGCACACGCCCCGTGTAGATCAGCGTTTCTATCTCGCGGTGCTGCTTGGTCACCCACAGGCCGATATCGGTACCGCCGGCCAGTATCGTCGCATCGGGATTCTGCTTGTACAGGTCGGCGAATGTTGCGATGTCGAGCGGTGCAAAAAAACGATGCCCGCCATGCTCGAGATCCAGTCCGTCCCCTCTTGCCAGACTCTCGAGCCGCTCAATACGGTCCACCGGGTCTTGTGCCCGGCCAAAAGGCTGCCGCAACCAGTCCGACTGCTGGCTCGCCTCTCCATACATCGATCGCGCAGCAGAAATGATCGGTCGATAGCCCGTGCAGCGGCACAGGTTGCCGGCCAGCGCATCGTCGATTTCCTGCCGCGACGGGTTGGCATTGGTCTTGTAGAGCGCGAACAGCGACATCACGAAACCGGGCGTGCAGAAACCGCATTGCGAGCCATGATGTTCGACGAGTGCGCGTTGCACCGGGTGCAGGTCGTCGCTGTCGGGCGCCAGGCTCTCGACCGTGATCAGTTCCTTGCCATCAATGGTCGGTAGAAACTGGATGCAGGAATTTATCGCCCGTAGCGTGAGATTCTCACCATCGGCTGCGGCGACAACGACCGTGCACGCGCCGCAATCACCTTCGGCGCAGCCTTCTTTCGTTCCCTTGCGACCGAGGTCTTCGCGCAGAAATTGCAGAACCGTTCGGGTCGGATTGACGTCGTCAATCTCTATAATCTCGCCGTCGAGCACGAACCTGATGGTCGAATCGGACATCGTCCCTAGCTGCCCCTGTAGGTCGAATACGACCAGGGCGATACGAGCAGCGGCACGTGGTAATTCTCATCGGCCCTGACCGAAAACCGAATGACAACCGTATCGAGAAACGCCGGCTCGTGAACGCTGACGTCGAGGCGCGAGAAATAGTCGCCTATGTCGAATTCGAGCTCGTAGATGCCGGTGCGCATGGCTTCGTCGGCCATTAGCGGCTCCGCCGAGCGGCCATCGGCATTGGACGTCGCGCTGCCGATGAGTTCCCGGCTCTCGCCGATTCGGAACAGGCGTATCGCCACGCCGGCCGCGGGCCCGCCATGGGCCGTATCGAGGATATGCGTGGTCAGTCGTCCCATCTCGTCACCTGTCAGCTGCGGCCCGGCAATTATACGCCGCCCGGCGACTAAGGCGCGCCGGCGTCCGCCAGCAATTGGTCGCGCCGCGCCGCAAGCGCCTTGATTCGACGTTTGTCGAGCACGTCGTCCAGCGATTCTGCGAGCACTTCGTCAGTCAGCCCTGAAAGCGCCGCGGTCCACCCCTGAGAGACTTCGACTGGCGCCGACTTGAGGTGCCTGGGCCGTCCCTTCTTCGTGGAGAAGGCTCGATCATGCTCGCTTAGCATGAGCCCCCAGTTGGAAAGGTCGTAGAGCATGCGCTGAGGGCTGCGTCCTTCGTTGTATATCAGCACATCGAAGACGTACATGGCGCCCCACTGGTCCGGCAACGCACAGGACGCACTGCCGCCGCGTCCCGAGGCGCTGCGCCTGGCCTCGTCCGAAAACCTGTCGGTCAGGAATTGCAGGGACCCTTCCGTATTGCCGACCTTGCGGATCGCCGTCACGGGCACCATGTCGAGCGCCAGCAACCGGTCAAGCCGGTACGCTGCAACGCCAGGGTAGAAGCTGCGTCCCTGGCGCTTCATGAAGATCGCGCTGACGGTCCTGCTACCGTCACCAACCTTGACGATGGTCCGGCCCGTCGCATCCTCTTCGCGCGACAGGATCTCGCCGTTCTCCAGCAAGTCCCGGAGGTCTTCCGCCGACAACAGGCCGGGCCGGATGCCAACCATGCGCGGGTGCTCGAGCGGCGGCACCTCCGTGTCGCTGTTCTGGTTCTGGACCGTGATCGAGTCGCCCTCGATTACCAGCGCATTGCCGCTGCCCTTGTAATAGAAATTCAGCATGCCGGTATCGATTTCGACCAGCTTCCCATCGAATCTCTGCAACACCGTGCGACTCGGCGTCGGCGTATGCCCGACAACGACGCGCGTCGCGCCGATCGCCTCCAGAGCCATATCGAGCTTGTATTCCTCGAGCAGTCCTCCACAACCGACATTGCCCCGGTACCAGAGCGGCCCATCGGCGTGAAATAGATCGGAGTCCGCCAGGCGCTTGGCCGTGTCGATCGCCTCGAGCACTTCGTTCGATGTGTTGAGTGTCGGCAGATAATCATTCAGCAACGGCAGCGTGTCATAGTGACTGTCGGTCGGTAGCAGGATCTGCTCTTCCATCAGGACGGAGATCGCGTTGACGTACTCGACCAGCTCCGACTTGAGACCCCTGTTGACGCCATCGAGGCCCAGGTCGGCCACCAGCGGCGACAATCCACCATGCACGAACGCAGTGCCGTTTATGACTCCGATTACCGGCTTTTCGAGCAGCCACCTGCCGTACTTGCCCTCAGGGCTGAAAGCCCTGCGCAATGCGAAAAAACCGGCCGGAAACTGCCGTTTGAATGTCTCCCGTAACGCCTGCGACGTTAGCTCGCCGTGGTTGCGGGCCGCGAACGCAGCGAACCAGCGATCACGTTCTTCCTTTGTCTCTTCTTCGGCAAAGGCCGCGTATTCTGACTTCGACACGTACCGCAGGTCGCCGATCAGGTTCATAGACTCATGATTACCGATGAGCACCAGGACCTTGCCGCCTGCCTGGGGCGCCTCGGACTCGATCCGCATAAGCAGGTCCATCGCGTCGCGGGATCGCGGGCCGCGATCGAGCAGGTCGCCGACGATGACGAGGTGTGTGGCGCCGCCGGACCAGGCGAGCTCATCATCGATGACGTTGGCCTTTTTGAGCGTCTCGACCATCGCCTCGTAGGCCCCATGCACATCGGCAATTGCGACAACGCGACCTGCATCCTCGACAAGCCACTCACTGGCGTCGGCTGTCGGGAGGCCGAGAAAAAGAACAGAAAACAGTATGGTCAGGTCGCGTATCAAGTCCCGGGGCTCCGTGATTGGCTGGGATGTTTCAGTGTAGTTAACCTGCCGCCGAGCGGCAATTGGCAGTCTGCCTGTATGCTAGACTTTGACCGTATTCGAAGACGACTTATCCATCCAATGCATATACTTCGTATTGTCTGCTTATGTCTGATTGCGTTGCTCGGCGCCCCGTCGATCGCCGACGACGACAAATCGCGCAAGCCAAATCCGCTTTATGCAGACCCGGAAATTCTCGAAGTCACGATCTCGGCGCCTTTTACGACGATTATGCGCGAACGCCCGGTTGACGAGGAAATGCCGGGGCAACTGTCGTACCAGGACGCCGAGCTGGGCAAGGTCATCCTCGATGTCGCCATTCGGACCCGTGGACGGTATCGACAGCAGAAGGAAATCTGCCCGTTCGCTCCGCTGCGTCTCAATTTCAAGAAGGACCAGACAAAAAAAACGCTCTTCACTCGCACCGACAAGGTCAAACTCGTAACGCATTGTCGCGACAGGTCGGAGCAATACTCGCAGGGGGTACTGCGCGAGTTCCTTGTGTATCGCATCCTCAACACGTTGACGCGAAAGAGTTTCCAGGTGCGTCTGCTGCGCGTGACTTACGTCGATACGACAGGCAAGAGCGACGACAGGGTCAGTTTCGCCTTCATGATCGAGCATGACGACCGCCTCGCCAAGCGCCTCGGCATGGAGGTCTCCGCTGCACCCCGGACATCGATCACGGCGCTCGACCGTGCTCACACGAACCTGGGTTCCGTTTTTCAGTACTTTGTCGGCAATACGGATTTCTCGCCGATCATGGCGGCACCCGGAGAGGCTTGCTGTCACAACTACGTGCTCCTCGAGCCCGGCGACAATGACGGGCGACCCGAACTGGCCGTACCCTATGATTTCGACATGTCGGGAATCGTCGACGCAAGACATGCCGAACCCAATCCGCGCTTCAAACTGCGCAACGTGCGCGTACGACTTTACCGGGGGCGTTGCGACAACAATGAATATCTCGAAGGTTCCTTGCAGGCGTTTCGCGACCGACGACAGGCCATCAACCAGCTTGTTGCCGGGTCGCCGCATATGTCGGATCGTACGAAAGAGCGCGTCCGCAATTACATCGACGACTTTTACAAGACGATCAACAACCCCAAGACCGTCAATTCCCGCCTGATCAAGAAGTGTATCTAGGCCAGCCAGTCCGCAATGATCTTCGACACACGTGGGTGAACGTAGTAGCCGACCGAGCTGTGGGGATTTGACTTGCCGTACCGCACTGCCAGGTTGAAGATGCGGTAGTCGTGCACGGCACTAACCTGCCGCTGCTGCAACATCTTCTTGAAGTCATCGGCAAGCGTGTTGTCGTGGCATATGTAATCGTCCTCGGCCGCCACGTTGTGCCACGAGATCACGTTGGCCGGGAACTTGCTGGCGGAGTGTTCCCTGGCGCCCGCCAGGCGCTTCTGGATATTGCGATCACCGAGAGGCGAACCGAGCGTCAGCCACATTTCCACCTTGCAATTGCCAAACTGCTCCTTGAGCGTTTCGTCGTGCGACATCTCCCAGAGCACGTCGTAAGCAACTACACTGCCCGTACCGTGCGTGATCAGCAGAATGCGATCGCCGCGATCCATAAGCTCGCCGAGTACCTTGCGTAGCCGTGCCCGCGCCTCCGGGCCATAGTTTTGCTTTTTGTCGAAGTACGCCGCAAAGTCGGCCGAAATCGCTCGCAATACGGGCATCGCCAGTCCGACGCGGCCGAGTACCGGAGCCGTCAAATCGGCGATGAATTCGGGGATGGCCGACTTGCCGGGCAGCCTGTCGTATTGGCGAATGCCGAAACGCTTGCGTGCCGGAACGTCACGCAATGCTGTCAGCGCATTGCGCCGGTCGCCAATATCGAGATCGCGGTCATAGGAATTGCCGCACTGCCCGAGAACCTCGGCACTGAGATCGCCGTACCACGCAAAGTGTTTCTGCAGTACGTCGAATCCATCGACTTGTCGGGATAGTCACGTTCGATGCCGGCACGCAGCGCCGCCATCGAGATGTCCAGGTACGCATCGTACCCCGGCTTGAAGTCCCTGCCATGAACCAGCAGCAGGCTGCGGTTCGACGGTCCGGCAAGCTCGTCCAACGTCATCTTCTCACTCATCGATTCTCGTACTCGTCTTCGCCCGCATCCCGACGCGTCAGCATCGTGAGGAAAGGCCCCGCCAGCGTCTTGCCATATTCGAGCTTCCAGATCACCAGCGTCACGAGTACGAACATCATTGAAATCACGCCTGAAATACCGAGCGCCCCGATACCCGACCCGAGGCCAATGCCGATGGCAACGAAGATGTACATCGCGTCGGAAGGCTGATCCAGCGAGAATCGGAAGCGAACCGCCGCGACGACACCCGCAAGACTGAACGCCAGCGCGAGGCTGTTAACCACGATCATGGCGATGCCGGTCACGACGACAGGCAGGATGATGATGGTCTGCAGGAATGACTGGTCGATGCGCCGTGCCCGGCTCGTAATGAAATACACCCAGGACACGGGCACCGTCAGAATCAGGCTGCCGATGCTGGCCATTGCCAGTCGCAAGGGACCTGTAGGCGACAGAATGGTCCGCTCCGCCATCGTGTAAACCGGTTCGAACGGTTCCACATTGGAGGCCGCGAGTTCGCCAACGCCACCCAGCGGCAGGTACTGGGCCAGGGCCGGGTAGTTCGCGACGAGAAAGAAGATGGAACCGAACCAGAAACCATAGTAGGCCAGGATTACCGTCAGCGGAATCAGCAGGCTCGCGGATCGTCTCATCGCATTACTCCGTACCGGGTGCCCGCCGACACCGCGACTTCGCGAGCGTCATCAGGGATAGAATTTCGAACAGCATCTGCGCCCCCACGTGCACGGTGTTGCTGGTCGCATCGTATTGTGGCGCGATTTCGACGACGTCGCCAGCCACAACATTGAGACCTGCCAGGCCCCGCAGTAGCTGCGCCGCCTCGCGCGGCGTCAGCCCGCCTGTCTCGGGCGTGCCGGTTCCTGGGGCAAATGCCGGGTCGAGCCCGTCGACATCGAACGTCACATAGACAGGACCGTCGCCGACGACATCCCTGGCTTTCCTGATGACGGCCTCGACACCCATTTCTTCGAAATCCTCGATATGAATGACGGTCATGCCGGACTCGTAGGAGAACTCCCAAAGAAATTCGGAGCTGCCGCGAATACCAATCTGAATAGTACGATCCGGATCCAGCACACCGTCGAGCACGGCGGTGCGAAACGGGCCGCCATGGTGGAACTTTGAGTGATCGTACTCGCCACCCGTATCGCAATGCGCGTCGATATGAACGCAAGCCAGCGGCTCCTCCGCGCCGAGCGCCTTGAGGATCGGGTAGGTGATCGAATGATCGCCGCCGACCGACAGCGGTCTCACCCCGGCGTCGCGCAATTTCGTGTAGTGCGTCTCGATGTCTGCGACGCACATTTCGAGATCGAAGCGGCTGCGAAACGGCACGTCCCCAATATCGGCGATGCGGCATTCGGCGCGCGGCACGATCTTGTGCACGTGGTGATAGGGCCCAATTCGTTCCATCGTGCGCACAGCGCGCGGTCCGAATCTCGCGCCATTGCGATTAGTGACCCCCAGGTCCATGGGAACGCCTACGAGGCCAATGTCGACATCGTCGAACTGCTCGGCCTGAGGGGCGTCGAGCAGTGTCGGGATGCCACTGAAAGGCAGCGACCGATTACCCGAGTCGTCGAATAGGAGGTCCGCGACCTTGCGGAACTCCGGGTCGAATACGTCGTCCCCCTTCGCGTCCTGGTACTTGTCCCGCAGCCTTTGTAATTTTTCCAGGTCCATGACCCGCGTCCGTTGTCGGCCAGCCTTGCAAGATACCGGCATGGCAGGAGATTCGCCAACCCGGCAGGCGCGCAAGCGTCGCCGTGTGGTGGTAGGCTATGCGCCGTTTTGGGCACTTGGACAGGCGAATGACGGTTCAGTTACTCGGTATCAGCAATGCGATAGTCGACGTTCTCGCGCATGTGGATGAGGATTTCCTCCGGACTATCGGCGCGGTACCAGGCTCGATGACATTGATCGAAAAGGACCGGGCCAGGGAGATCTACAACCAGATGGGGCCCGCGACGGAAATGTCGGGCGGCTCGGTGGCCAATACCGTGGCCGGCTTCGCCAACCTGGGCGGATCAGCCGCTTACATTGGCAAGGTAAAGGCGGACCAGCTGGGCACGATATTCAACCATGACATGCGTTCTCTCGGCGTCGACATCCGCCTCAAGGCGGCGCCCGGTGGCGCACCGACCGCGCGAAGTCATGTGCTGATAACCGAGGACGGCCAGCGCACGATGCAGACCTACCTCGGTGCCTGCCTCGAACTCGGGCTGGCCGACATCACGCACGACACGGTCGGCGCACCGAAAGCCATTCTCATCGAAGGTTACGTTTTCGACATCGCTGAAGGCCCGCAACTCGCCAGGAAAGCGGCAGAAATCGCCCGCGGTAACGGCACCGCGGTCGCCCTGTCGCTGTCAGACTCGTTCTGCGTCGAGCGTCACCGCGATGCCTTCCTGGAGTTCGTGCGCAACGACGCCAACATCGTCGTGGCCGATGAAGACGAGATCAACTCACTGGTTGCCACAACGGACTTCGACTCGACGCTTACAGCCTTGCGGGACTTCGACCAGCTGTTCGCGATGACGCGCTCGGAGCGTGGCTCGGTGATCGTGCACGGCAATGAGAAAGTCGAGCAGGCGGCAACGCCCGTCGAGACCGTCGTGGACACAACGGGCGCCGGCGACGCATACAGTGCGGGATTTCTGTACGGCTGGGTCAACGAGCAGCCACTCAGCAAATGCGCCCAGTACGGCACGCACTGCGCGACGAAGGTCATTCAGCAGCTGGGCGCCCGTATCGAGCCTGGCTTGCTCGACGACTTTGAATCTCGTTGACCCACGGCAGCAATTTCGGTGAATCCGATTTAGCCAGGCATGAGACCATGAACTGGCCGAATGTCTCAAATGCTTCGCGGCTGCCGACGTTCGGGTCGTCGAGGATACGGTAACAGTCGCCGCTCCACAGGACCGTGCGGCCAAGTGTGTCCTTCTCGACGTTTTCCCAGATGGGTACCTCGCGCGGCGCCCTGCTCGGCGCAAATTTCTCACGCGCCTGGCGCCGCTTTTCATCGAATACAGGGTTTACGGAATACTGCCGCGGGACATTATCAAGTGTGGCGGACACGGAGTCGGAAATATCGGCATGCCAGTCCCGGGACGGCCGCTGATCCTCTGCCATATCCTCGCCCGACGGCAAGGCGCTCTCTGCCTGTACCGGCTCGTCGACGGCTTGTTCGTCAATAGCCGACTCTTCGACGGGGTCCGGAATGGCAGGCTTGACCTCCTCGACGAGGATTTGCACCAACAGTTCCGCGAATGGCCGCGACTGTTCCGCGACAGGAAATTGCAGCACCAGCACAATGGTAGCGATGCAGAACGCAGACATTGCGCAACTGACAAGCAGGCGTCGCTCTGCCTGCCTTGACCAGTCGGGCACCCCGAGATAGAAGGAATCTGCGTACATCGCTATTAGAAGGATGCCACAAGACACCCATAAGGTCGCAGCTTCAGCCGGGGTCGATCACAACATCGTCGACGATTCCGATGACGATCGAACGTATGGGGGCCCGGTCGTCATCAAGCACCTGGCGTGCACCGCTACCCTCGTCGAGAATCAGCACGGTTTCGCCCTGGCCGGCGCCAATCACATCCATTGCAATGAGGTAGCGTCCCGTCGGTTTCCCGCTCACGTCGAGCCGCTCGGCAAGCAACAGCTTTCGACCTTCGACGACAGGATGATGGATCGTCGACACGACGCTGCCTGTTATACGGCCGAGGATCATTCCTTCAATTCCCCCGGAGTGTAGTTCCTGACCTCATCGACGAGACCCACGATTGCGTCATCGACGGGCACGAACCATGGATCGAGCGCCAGCGCCGCTTCGCGACTCGCGACCCAGTAGATGACCTGCCCGGGACCCGCCATACGCGTGCCATCCGCGCAGACCAGCGGCTCACCATCGTCTTTGCCGTTGCGATCGAGCGGCTGCACCCACAGCAACGGCGTTGCCGATAGTTCGTCAACGAGTACGGCGGGCACGACGGTGCCGATCACACGTCCCAGGAGCATGCCACCTCCTCCGGAAACTCGGCGCCCGACGGCTCGAACGGCAGGCACTCGCCAAAGCGCGTGCCTTTGTCTAGAAGGGTGCGCAGGTCCGCGTCGAGCCTCGGCAGCAGGGTTTGCACGAGTAACTCTTCCTCTGCTCGCTCAGCGCAGATCGCAAGCGCGGTTTCGGTATCGGTCAGGTTGCCGCTCACCAATGCCAGCGCGTGACCGCCGAGATCATCGCCCAGGCGTATTTCGGAGAGCACGACTGGCGTGCTTTTTACGGCCGCGTCGATGGCGCCAAGCAGCGCCGGCGACGAACGTGTCTCGACGACGCCGAGCGCGTCACCGACCAGGCCGCGCCGGGCGCCGAGCACCGCGTCATGCAACATGGGGTGCACATCGCCCAGGAAGATACTGCCCGTCAACGCGCGTCCCGACTTGCCCGACTGCGCGCCCACGGAATAAGCTTCCTCGGTACTCGCGACGCTGCCGCCCACGAGAACCAGGAAGCGACCTGGGTGAATCGTTCCACAGCGCAGCAACGCAATCGGCGAGCACTTGACCATAAGGTCGCTGGCCAGGACGCCGGCCGCGACGGTCTCGAACTCCAGTAACGCGAGGGCTCCGTGTCGCTTCTTCGTTGTCACCACGCGCCTTACACAATGCGGAAGTGGTCGACAAGGACGCAGCGTCGCAGACGACTGAACGAGACTGGACCCGTGAGCCCCTCGCCTGTCGGGCTGGCGATAGTGAAGCTGCAGTGCCCTTCGCCTCCTTCGCCGAGGCCCGCGAAGAACGGCCCGTTCTTGGTGAAGATGCTCGTATTGATCGTCCGCGCCATGCGGCTCAGGGCGTCGATGTCCCGTGAGTACATGCCAGCCGAATGTCCGTAACCGTGCTCGGCTTCCTTGGCGAGCGCGATACCGGTCTCGACATCGGGTACCGCCGTCACCGGCAGCACCGGCATCATCTGCTCGGTCCAGATCAGCGGGTGATCATTCGGGACTCTCGCGACCAGCAGTTTCGGATCGCCATTGCAGGCGATGCCTGCTCGTTCGAGAATCACTCCGGCGTTCTTGCCGATGAGGTCTTTTTCCACCACGGCATGTTTGCGAGGTCCGCGCTGCTCACTAAAGATCGCCTGCTCGACGCGATGCAATTCACCTTCATTGAGAACGTAGGCGCCGTTCCGGCCCATCTGCCTCATTAACTCCTCGACGACGCTTTCGACGGCAATGACTTCCTTTTCGTCCGTGCATACGATGTTGTTGTCGAAGGACGCACCGGCGACGATTTGCCGTCCGGCAAGTTCGAGATCGGCCGTCGCATCAACAACCACGGGCGGATTGCCGGGGCCGGCGCAGATGGCTCGCTTGCCGCTCGTCATCGCCTGGCGCACGACACCGCTGCCGCCCGTCACGGCGAGCAACCTGACGCCTTTGTGTGTCATGAGCGCCTGCGCCGATTCGATGGTCGGCTCAGCGACGGTCGTGACGAGATTTTCGGGGCCGCCGGCGCTCACAATCGCTTTGTGTAGAAGGCGGACGTTGCCCATGGAGCATTCACGGGCATTGGGATGCACATTGAACACGATGCTGTTGCCGGCCGAGAGCATGGCAATCGTATTGCAAATGATCGTCGAGGTCGGGTTGGTCGTCGGTGTAATCGCACCGATCACGCCATATGGCGCGTACTCGGTGAGCGTCAAACCGTCGTCCCCCGTGACGGCCTGCGGCGTCAGCACCTCGGTGCCCGATGTCTTGCGCGCGACGAGCCGGTTCTTGACGATCTTGTCTTCTACGCGGCCAAGGCCCGTTTCCTCGTGCGCATGGCAAGCGAGAGCTTCGGCATGCTCGAGCATGCATTCGCGAATCGACGCGATGATTCTCTGCCGTGCTTCGAGCGACGCGCCGTCAAACTGCTCGAATGCCGTGCGTGCTGCCGCGACAGCATCGTCCACCGTCGCGAAGATCCCCTCGCCGAGGGCCGCTCGCGGCGCAACGGCGGGAGCGCGACGCACCGGCGTCGTCGCCGCCGCTTGAGGATTGCCCAGCCGTTCAGCCAGGCGGGTGGCTATGAGGTCCACCTGCCGGTCGCTTAGCAAGCCGGCCTGGCTCATGCATCATCCCCCTTGCGGTATTTTTCCTTGCCCTCGATCTCCCAGCTATCGACGATCGCCATCACCACCGCATCAACGGGTTTGTTATCGGTGCGTTCGGTTTGGCGGGCCGAGGAACCGCTTGCAAACAGGACCATCTCGCCGACACCGGCGCCGACAGCGTCGACCGCAACTACAGAATCGCCGGTCGCCTTGTTGTTGTGACCCCAGACGCCGAGCATCAGGAACCGTAGTCCCCCAAGCTTGGCGTCTTTCTCGGTCGCGACGACCGTACCCAGTACTTTCGCGAGTTTCACGGCTGTACCAGGGACATTACTTCTTGCCGGCGTCGGCTGTGCGGCCCAGCGGAATTGTCATGTCGACGCCCGTATGCGGACGCGCAATCACGTGCACTGCTACGACGTCACCGACGCGTGCGCCTGCTGTGCGACCGGCGTCGCACGCGGCACGAACAGCCGCGACATCACCACGCACGACGGCCGTTGTGTAGCCACCACCGGTCTTCTCGTAACTGACAAGTTCGACCTTGGCCGCTTTGACCATCGCGTCGGCCGCTTCCACCATGGCCGGAAAACTCCGGCATTCAATCATTCCCAATGCTTCTGACATCGCCTTGCTCCTCGCGAATCGGGCATCTCTGCCCGCGTTGATCCATAAAAACTATTTTTTCTTCGTGCCTGTGACCGCTTCGATCGCCTGTGTCGCTGCCTCATGCGCGACCACCACGTCTCTCTCCTCACCGCCGATGTACACGCGGCCAAAGCTGCCGACGGCACGTACTTCGAGAATATTGATATCCGCCGCCTTCTCGGCTTCGTTGGCCGCGAGCGCTGCGTAGGCGGCCGGCTCGACTTCGAGCACGAACAGCGTCTGCCCCGCAAGAATCATGTTGCCATGGCGAAAACGATTGATGAGCATCGTCTGCGTGTCTTCGAGGTGCCGCACGACTTCGTTGGCGACAACCCGCGGTTTGTGACGGTCCTCTTCCTGGAGCCCCAGCGAGTCGAGAATCGCCTGCCCGGCCTGGCGAACGTCGGCCTGGCTTTCGGAGTGAAGCTCGAGCATGCCGTAGTGGCGCTCGACGATTTGCATACCGGCCGTCACGTCGGTGGCTTTCAGGGCCACATCGAGGATGTGGTTGATTGCCATACCCGGGGCGATCTCCACGAACAGGCTGGCCTGCCCGACCTTGGGAAGGTAGCCCTTCGAGATCGTCGCCTGGAAGGACGCGAACTGCGGCTGTAGCGAGTCGAGAAAAACGTAAGCTCTCAGATCGACCATTTATGATTCTCCTCAAGCACTCATGCTTGTCGATTTGGCTTCCCGGACAATGCCGATGCTGGCGCTTGCCCCGAGTCGCGTGGCGCCCGCCTCGATCATCGCCTTGGCGTCGCTATAGGAACTGATACCGCCGGATGCCTTGACCTCCATCCCGGCACCACGCACGACGTCGGCCATGAGCGCAACATCGCCGACCGTGGCGCCGCCCGTCGAAAAGCCCGTCGACGTTTTTACGAAATGAGCGCGCGCCTTCTTTGCAAGCTCCGATGCGCGGCGCTTCTCGTCGTCGGTCAGCAATGCCGTCTCGAGAATGACCTTGCAGACGGCGTTGCCGTCCACGCAGTCCTCGACCACGGCCTGGATGTCCCGCAGCACGAGCGCATCGTCGCCGCTTTTCAGTGCGCCGATGTTGAGCACCATGTCGATTTCGCGGGCACCGTTGCGAATCGCGCGCCGCGCCTCCATGGCCTTGATCTCGGGTTCGGTGGCGCCGAGCGGAAACCCGACCACCGTGCACGTGAGCACGTCGCTACCGTGCAGTAGATCGGCTGCGAGCTTGACCCAGGTCGGGTTCACGCAGACCGACCGGAAATTGTATTCGAGAGCCTCGCCGCAAAGCTCGCGTACCTGTTCTTCGGTCGACTGGGGTTTGAGCAATGTGTGGTCGATGTAGCGTGCCAGGTCGCCCGGAATACTGCCGGGACGCTCGGCCGGCGACACGCTGGTCAGGCCGCTGGCACCCAGCTTGACGAATTTGCGCGCGGCGTCGGGATCGTCGCCGACGCAGGGACCTTCGGGTTCCGCATTCGTAATCGGGCCAATGATCTCGTGCAGGCGATTCACGACGCGGTCGATATCCTGCTCGGACAGGTCCAGGTTGCTGACGCCATCCGGTGCCTGGTCGGCAAACATCGCAACGCGCTTGCGGTGGCGTGCTTCAGTGCAGCCGGTCGCCAGCCACGTGTCAACGATCTGCGTGGCAAGCCCGGAACCGATCAGGCCGGCGCCCAGCGTCAGCAGGTTCGCATCATTGTGTTCGCGGCTGTTTCGCGCGCTCGACAGGTCGTAGGCTAGCGCGGCGCGCACGCCCGGAACCTTGTTGGCGACCATGCAGGAGCCTATGCCTGCGCCATCGATCATGATGCCGACGTCTGCCCTGCCCTGCGATACCGCATCCGCGACGGCGCGGGCGAACACCGGGTAGTCAACAGCTTCATGAGATGAAGTACCGACATCCTCTACCGCGTATCCGGCCTTCTTGAGATGAAGTACGAGGTCGCCCTTTAGCGTGAAACCTCCGTGGTCTGCCCCGATTGCAATTTTTTTTACCATTGTCATGCCCATACCGCTGCGTCGTCCTGTTGCCTCGAGCCTGTCGCAGGCCGCGAACTGCCCGTATCGCGGTCCAGGACCTGCTGTAACTTCATG
>Ga0265309_10000107_pt1 | contig 27672 bp, 20 predicted proteins | sample Helome_FD_192492 | JGI IMG/M metagenome (GOLD analysis project Ga0265309, IMG submission 192492) | Marine sediment microbial communities from subtidal zone of North Sea - Hel_20160524 (Illumina Assembly) | ecosystem: Environmental > Aquatic > Marine > Subtidal zone > Sediment ...
GTCTAATCCATCTTCATCCGTGTCTTCTCCTGAAGGAGGTATATAACCATCAGTGGGCTGCCCCTCAACATTGTCAGGAATACCATCATTGTCCGAATCGATATCTAAATGATCCGGATTGCCATCGCCATCACTGTCCTGCGGATCCGTCGTCGGATCATCGTCGCCATCTAAATTCGGGTCTTCTTCACTATCCAGTATGCCATCGCCATCATCATCAATATCTACTGAATCAGGGACTCCGTCGCCGTCAAAATCCATGTCGTCCGGCTGATCAGGATCCAGGTAGTCCGGTGTGCCGTCATCGTCTGTATCGTCATTGGTAGGATCACCATCCTCATTGGCATCTTCTTCTTCTGTCGGGATGCCATCATTGTCATCGTCAATATCCCGATAGTTCACATCGCCCTCACCATCTGTGTTGGGCAAGTCATTGGCCGGATCTTCGATCTCATCGTTCGGATCCGGTCCGTCATTTACATCACTGCCTTCATAACCGTCATCAAGGCCATCGCCGTCTGTATCTTCGCCGGTAAATGTCTGATCAGGTATGCCGTCAAAATTAAAGTCGTTGCCTTCATTATTATCCGGAACCGTATCATTATCGCTGTCCTGGTCCAGGTAGTCTGGCGTCATATCTCCATCTGTGTCCTGAGGATCAATGCCATCTGGTTCATAGGCATCGTCTAATCCATCTTCATCCGTGTCTTCTCCTGAAGGAGGTATATAACCATCAGTGGGCTGCCCCTCAACATTGTCAGGAATACCATCATTGTCCGAATCGATATCTAAATGATCCGGATTGCCATCGTCATCACTGTCCTGCGGATCCGTCGTCGGATCATCGTCGCCCTCTAAATTCGGGTCTTCTTCACTATCCAGTATGCCATCGCCATCATCATCAATATCTACTGAATCAGGGACTCCGTCGCCATCTGTGTCTGTTTCGCAAAGAATTGGTGCAACTTCCAGCCAAATACCGTTGTTTAGGTCATCTTCCAATGTGAAAAATAGTATGTTATCTGCAGGCTCAAGTGAGGTCCATGTAAAATTTTCTTCATTATCTATATCCGAAGTTGTTGTGTTTTCTATAACGTAGGTACCGTCGATCTCATAGGTTATTAGACCTGGGGCAAGGCTTGATTCCAATTCATAGGGAGTATCAAAATTGAAGAATCCGTCTGAGCTGCCTGCTTCGACCCGATAGGAATGAGAAGGCCTTAGAACTAATGGAACGGTGCCTTCAAATTTAAATTCGATTTCAAAGGCTTGTCCGACAACAAATTTTGAAACATTTTGAGCGGTATTTGCTCCATAAATAGTTAAGACAACACTCCCCTCCGGAAGATTCCATAAGTGACTTATGTCTTTGTCTTCTAGAGAAAAATGGCTTACACCCCGAGGTATGTCCAGTACATCCGGATCCAAAAGCATAAATTCACCAACACTACAATTCGGGTCGTTAAGTAAATTGTCAATAGGACTATAGTTGACACCCTCCTTTACCGAATGGTTAGATTGTTTATTACTTGCTATCTGGATTTTACTTTGATTGTCAGGTAAACCAAATGCGCCCGTTACACAAATAACGAGAAAAGCAATTAGGGCCTGGCGTCCAAAGCTCAAACGGCGGGGTGTCTGAGAACGCGTAATTTCACTCATATATGATAGGTTTAGATAAAACGTATCACCATGAACTCGTAAGAAAAGTAGTAAGAATAAGGGCGATGTAAATAATAGTACAATATAGAGCATAATAGAATAGCAACAAATGCCCCCCTTAGGTTAAGTTATCAACTATCTATGAACAGCAATTTCTATCGATAAAATGCACATTTATAGGTATTTTCCTACATATTCAAAACTATTATTGCCTGGTCTTGATGTTATAGACAAAACGCACTCTCTCAATTACAAGTACTTATCCATTTATGACTGCATTAATTGGTGTATTTTTGCTCGAATTTTTCAATGAAACGCATGAGTTTTACCCAGGAGATCGAAAAAAGACGCACATTCGGTATCATCTCACACCCTGATGCAGGGAAAACCACACTCACAGAAAAGCTGTTATTATTTGGTGGGGCTATCCAGGAAGCCGGAGCAGTGAAAAATAACAAGATCAAGAAGACTGCAACCAGTGATTTTATGGAAATAGAACGCCAGCGCGGTATTTCTGTTGCAACTTCGGTACTTGCCTTTTACTACAAAGACAAAAAGATTAATATCCTGGATACACCAGGTCACAAGGATTTTGCTGAAGATACATTCAGGACCTTAACTGCTGTAGATAGTGTTATAGTGGTAATTGATGTAGCAAAAGGTGTGGAGGAACAAACCGAAAAACTAGTTGAAGTTTGTCGTATGCGCCACATCCCCATGATCGTTTTTATCAACAAACTGGATCGTGAGGGGAAGGATGCCTTTGACTTGCTTGATGAAGTGGAATCAAAATTAAAATTGAAGGTTACCCCACTGAGTTTTCCTATTGGGATGGGGCACGATTTCAAAGGCATTTATAATATCTATGAGCGGAATATCAATTTATTTACCGCAGAATCTAAAACTAAAATATCTGAAGGCCAGGCCTTCGAAGATCTGCATAGCAAGGAATTAGAAACACTGATTGGCGATACACATGCCGCTCAACTTAGAGATGAACTAGAACTTGTATCTGGAGTATATCCCCCTTTTGATCGCGATGCATATTTAGAGGGAGAACTCCAACCTGTGTTTTTCGGATCTGCTCTTAATAATTTTGGTGTACGGGAATTACTTGATTGTTTTATTGCCATTGCGCCTTCTCCCCGACCAAAATCAGCTGAAGAACGCCTTGTACGACCTGAAGAAACTGATATGACCGGTTTTGTCTTTAAGATACATGCGAATATGGATCCGAAACACCGGGACAGATTGGCTTTTTTAAAGATCGTTTCCGGAACTTTTAAACGCAATACGCCCTACCTACACATCCGTCATAATAAAAAACTCAAATTTTCAAGTCCGAATGCCTTTTTTGGGGATAAAAAACAGATCGTTGATACCTCCTATCCCGGAGATATTGTGGGTTTGCACGATACAGGTAACTTTAAGATAGGAGATACGCTTACTGAAGGTGAACTTTTGCATTATAAGGGGATACCCAGTTTTTCTCCTGAGCATTTCAGATACATTAACAACGCAGACCCGATGAAGTCGAAACAGTTGGCTAAAGGGATCGATCAATTAATGGATGAAGGGGTGGCTCAGTTATTTACGCTCGATCTTAACGGCAGGAAAGTCATTGGAACAGTGGGTGCCCTTCAATACGAGGTGATACAATACCGCTTAGAACACGAATACGGGGCTAAATGTACGTATGAGCCCTTCCCGGTTCACAAAGCTTGTTGGGTGGCGACGGAAGATGAAAAAAGTGAAGAATTTCTGGATTTTCTAAGGGTTAAGCAGAAATATATGGCCAAGGATAAAAAAGGGCAGACCGTTTTTCTGGCCGATTCACATTTCTCCCTGGAAATGGCCCGACAGAAATATCCATCAGTCAAACTCCATTTTACTTCGGAATATGAATAAAAAAAACCCGGTCGTAATGACCAGGTTTTTAGTTCTTTATGCTTCTCCTGTTGGCCCAAAATTAATCGGGATAGGAGGTTGTTCATAATCTTTAATGGTTCCGTGAGCTTTTTCAAACCTACTTATATTGTCACTCAACGCTTTTAAGAACTTCTTTGCGTGTTGCGGTGTAAGTACGATCCGACTCTTAACCTTTGCCTTGGGAGCTCCAGGCATCATGCTGATAAAATCTACAACAAATTCAGATACAGAGTGGTTAATGATCGCCAGATTGGAATAGGTCCCTTCTGCCGTTTTCTCATCCAGTTCTATATTGATCTGTTTTTGCTTCTTCTGTTTTTCAGCCATGATTTAGTACTTAAAATTTGAGCTCTTCCTTACGCGCCATGATCTCATCATATTCCTCTTTCGAGCCAACAATGATAGTTTCATAATCGCGCATTCCGGTTCCGGCAGGGATCCTGTGACCAACGATCACATTCTCTTTTAAGCCTTCAAGATGGTCAACCTTACCACTCACAGCAGCTTCGTTTAATACCTTAGTAGTTTCCTGGAAGGAAGCAGCTGAGATAAAGGACTTAGTCTGCAAAGAGGCACGGGTGATCCCCTGTAGTATTGGAGTCGCTGTTGCAGCTATTGCATCTCTGGCCTCGACCAATTTCTTATCGGTACGTCTGAGGATTGAATTCTCATCCCTGAGTTCACGTGCTGAAATGATCTGACCTGCCTGCAAAGTCTCAGATTCCCCGGCTTCTTCAACCACCTTCATACCATAGATCTCATCATTTTCCCTGATGAAATCGTCTTTATGAACCAATTGGTTTTCAAGGAATGTGGTATCACCGGAATCCTGGATACGTACTTTACGCATCATTTGTCTCACGACAACTTCAAAGTGCTTATCATTGATCTTCACACCTTGCAACCTGTATACTTCCTGAACTTCGTTCACTAAATATTGCTGCACGGCGGATGGTCCTTTTATTGATAAGATGTCTTCAGGAGTAGTTGCACCATCAGACAGCGACATTCCGGCACGTACATAATCGTTTTCCTGAACAAGGATCTGGTTCGATAATTTCACAAGATATTTCTTGATCTCTCCACTCTTTGCCTCTATGATGATCTCGCGGTTACCTCTTTTGATCTTTCCAAAAGAAACGACACCATCGATCTCAGAAACTACAGCCGGGTTAGACGGGTTACGTGCTTCAAACAATTCTGTAACACGTGGTAAACCTCCTGTAATATCACCTGTTTTAGCAGATTTACGAGGTATCTTGACAAGGATCTTTCCTTCCTTGATCTTATCCCCATCATCTACCATAAGGTGAGAACCCACTGGTAAATTGTAAGATCTTAGCACTTCATTCTTAGTGTTCATGATCAATAAAGTAGGGATCAATTTCTTATTCCTGGATTCAGAGATCACCTTCTCCTGGAATCCGGTTTGCTCATCGATCTCTACCTGATAAGTAACCCCTTGCTCGATATTCTCATAAGCGATCTTACCGGTGAATTCAGATACGATAACCCCGTTATACGGATCCCACTGACAAATGGTTGTGCCTTTTTTGATCTTGGCGCCATTCTTTGTGAAAATTTGAGAACCATATGGTATATTATTAGTACTCAGGGTTATACCTGTATTTTTATCCATGATCTTGATCTCAGAAGTACGAGAGATAACAATATCAACCTTCTTGCCCTCTGCATCTTCACCTTTCACAAGTCTAAGATCTTCGATCTCTACAACACCATCAAATTTAGCTTCAAGCCTGCTCTCTTCAGAAATGTTCCCTGCAATACCCCCTACGTGGAAGGTACGTAATGTAAGCTGTGTGCCTGGTTCTCCAATGGACTGTGCGGCAACAACACCAACGGCCTCTCCGCGCTGAACCATTTTATTGGTCGCCAGGTTTCTTCCGTAGCATTTCGCACAAATACCTCTTTTAGCTTCACAGGTTAAGGCAGATCGTACTTCAACGCTTTCTATTGGAGAAGCAGCGATCTTTTTCACATGAGTTTCCATGATCTGCTCACCGGCCTGAACTATAACTTCTTCCGTTAGCGGATCAAAGACATCGTGAAGTGATACCCTTCCCAGAATTCGTTCTCCAAGTGTTTCAACGATCTCTTCATTCTTTTTCAGGGCTTTTGTTTCTATACCCCTGAGTGTTCCACAATCATCAAAATTGATGATCACGTCCTGGGACACATCCACTAAACGCCTGGTCAAATACCCGGCATCAGCCGTTTTCAAAGCGGTATCTGCCAATCCTTTTCTCGCACCGTGAGTAGAAATAAAGTATTCGAGAATGGACAATCCTTCCTTAAAGTTCGCAAGGATCGGGTTCTCAATAATTTCCCCACCCCCGGCAGTAGATTTCTTAGGCTTGGCCATCAACCCACGCATTCCGGTAAGCTGTCGAATCTGTTCTTTAGATCCCCTCGCTCCCGAATCCAGCATCATATAAACTGAATTGAAACCTTGTTGATCTTCACGGATTCGTTTCATAGCCAACTCCGTAAGCATGGCATTCGTTGATGTCCACACGTCAATGACCTGATTGTAGCGCTCATTGTTCGTGATAAGACCCATGTTATAATTCATCATGATCCCATCTACCTGTTCGTTGGCATCAGCGATCATTTCATCTTTTTCTTCAGGTATGATAATATCCCCAAGGCTGAAAGAAAGACCTCCCTTAAAGGCAAATTCATAGCCCATGGTCTTGATCTTATCCAGGAAGGCTGCCGTCGTAGGCACATCTGTTACAGCCAGGATCTGACCAATAATATCCCGAAGCGACTTCTTGTTCAGGACATCGTTCACGAAACCAGCCTCTTCCGGTACTACCCTGTTAAAGAGTACGCGCCCGACAGTAGTTTCAATGATCTGATCTACAAGTTCTCCTTCTTCATTAAAATCCTTGGTTCGAACTTTAATTCCGGCATTCAATTCAGCTTTGCCTTCATTGAAAGCGATCATCACTTCTTCATCGGAGTAGAAAACAAGCCCTTCTCCTTTTACCTTGTATTCTTTAGTAGACTTACGCTCCTTGGTCATATAGTACAGACCCAAAACCATATCCTGGGATGGTACCGTAATTGGAGACCCATTCGCAGGATTAAGAATGTTATGAGATGCAAGCATCAACAGTTGGGATTCCAATACGGCTTCCGGCCCTAAGGGCAAGTGAACGGCCATTTGATCCCCATCAAAGTCGGCATTAAACGCCGTACAAACCAATGGGTGTAACCTAATTGCTTTTCCTTCGATCAATCTGGGTTGGAAGGCCTGAATTCCCAATCGGTGTAATGTGGGGGCCCGGTTCAAAAGTACCGGATGTCCTTTCAATACGTTTTCCAGGATATCCCAAACGACAGGCTCTTTCTTGTCGATAATCTTTTTCGCAGACTTCACAGTTTTCACGATACCCCGCTCAATGAGCTTACGGATCACAAATGGCTTGTATAATTCTGCGGCCATATCTTTCGGCAAACCGCATTCGTATAATTTCATTTCCGGACCTACAACGATCACGGAACGTGCAGAATAATCTACCCGCTTACCTAGTAAGTTTTGACGGAATCTCCCTTGCTTACCTTTCAGGGAATCTGAAAGTGATTTTAGCGGTCGATTAGATTCTGTCTTTACTGCAGAGGCCTTACGTGTATTGTCAAATAAGGAGTCTACAGATTCCTGGAGCATCCTTTTTTCATTACGCAGGATCACTTCTGGCGCTTTGATCTCCATCAAACGCTTCAAACGATTGTTCCTGATGATCACCCTACGGTACAGATCGTTAAGATCCGAGGTGGCAAATCGGCCACCATCAAGAGGCACAAGAGGTCTCAATTCCGGCGGGATCACAGGTACAACCTTCATGATCATCCACTCCGGCCGATTCTCCCTGTTATTTTGTGATTCCCTCAAGGCTTCAACAACTTGAAGTCTTTTCAGCGCTTCAGTCTTACGTTGCTTTGAGGTTTCTGTATTTGCCTTATGACGCAATTCATAGGATAACTGTTCAAGATCGATCCTGGAAAGCAGATCGATAAGACATTCAGCGCCCATTTTGGCGATGAATTTATTTGGATCAGAATCCTCCAGGTATTGATTCTCAGGTGGAATGTTCTCCAAAATATTGAGGTATTCCTCCTCAGTGAGGAAATCCATTTTCTGGATCTCTACATCTTCAGGTCCTTTTGCGACACCGGGTTGGATCACTACATAACGTTCGTAGTAAATGATCATGTCTAATTTCTTAGACGGAAGTCCGAGCAGGTATCCGATCTTATTAGGTAAAGAGCGGAAATACCATATATGTGCAACAGGTACTACCAGGTTAATATGCCCAACGCGGTCGCGGCGAACCTTTTTCTCGGTCACCTCTACCCCGCATCGATCACATACGATACCTCGGTAACGGATACGCTTGTATTTTCCACATGCACATTCGTAGTCCTTAACCGGACCAAAGATGCGCTCGCAGAAGAGTCCGTCCCGTTCCGGTTTATGAGTACGGTAATTGATAGTTTCAGGTTTTAAAACCTCACCCCTGGATTCAGCCAGAATTGCTTCCGGAGAAGACAGACCAATAGAGATCTTGTTAAACCTTTTTGTTTGTACGTTATCTTTTAATCTTGCCATGATACTAATGGTGATTGTATATTATTATTGACTCCTTATTCTTCCAACCTGATATCTAAGCCCAATCCTTTGAGCTCGTGCATCAGTACATTGAAAGATTCTGGTAAACCGGGTTCCGGCATAGACTCGCCTTTTACAATGGCTTCATAGGTCTTTGCCCTACCGATCACATCATCTGATTTCACAGTGAGGATCTCACGAAGTGTAGCAGAAGCTCCATAAGCTTCCAAGGCCCACACTTCCATCTCTCCAAATCGCTGTCCACCAAACTGTGCCTTACCACCAAGCGGTTGCTGTGTAATAAGTGAGTATGGTCCAATAGAACGGGCGTGCATCTTGTCGTCTACCATATGGCCCAACTTCAGCATGTAGATCACACCTACGGTTGCAGCCTGGTCGAAACGCTCTCCGGTTCCCCCATCGTACAGATAGGTATGGCCGTGCTGTGGCACTTTACCATCTTTGGTAAGTTTTTCGATCTCCTCGATCGTAGCACCGTCAAAGATCGGAGTTGCAAAATGCTTATCCAGATTCTGACCTGCCCAACCCAATACGGTTTCATAGATCTGACCGATATTCATCCGTGAAGGTACCCCAAGCGGATTCAAAACGATATCTACAGGAGTTCCATCTTCCAGGAATGGCATATCTTCCTGGCGAACGATACGGGCAACAATACCTTTGTTCCCGTGTCTACCCGCCATTTTATCCCCAACTTTAAGCTTCCGCTTTTTGGCGATATAGACTTTGGCCAGTTTCATGATTCCTGCAGGCAATTCATCCCCTACGGAAATGGTAAACTTATCCCGTCTGAGATTCCCCTGAAGGTCATTCAATTTGATCTTATAGTTATGCAATAGATCGGCTACCTGGTTATTAGTGCTTTTGTCTGTTGTCCAGCTTCCGGCCACCAGGTGAGCAAAATCATCTACTGCATTCAGCATTTTCTGCGTGTACTTTTTCCCTTTTGGCAATACTTCTTCCCCCAGGTCATTGATAACGCCCTGAGAAGTTTTCCCACCAACCAGTTTGAAAAGCTTTTCTACCAATACATTTTTTAGCTCCTGAAACTTAACTTCATATTCCAGCTCTAAATTGGTAATGGCCTCTTTATCTTCAGAACGCTTGCGCTTGTCCTTGATAGATCTTGAGAAAAGCTTTTTGTCTATAACAATACCATTCAAGGAAGGAGAAGCTTTCAGGGACGCATCTTTAACATCACCCGCCTTATCTCCAAAGATCGCACGTAGCAGTTTCTCTTCTGGCGTTGGATCAGATTCTCCTTTTGGTGTGATCTTCCCGATCAGGATATCACCAGGGTTCACTTCTGCACCTATACGGATCATTCCGTGTTCGTCCAGATCCTTAGTCGCTTCTTCAGAGACATTAGGAATATCATTGGTCAATTCCTCAGCACCCAGTTTCGTATCCCGAACTTCAAGTGCATACTCATCTATATGAATAGAAGTGAAGATATCTTCGCGGACTACTTTTTCAGAGATCACGATCGCATCCTCAAAATTGTATCCCTTCCAGGGCATAAAGGCAACCTTCAGGTTTCTACCAAGTGCCAATTCGCCACCTTCCGTTGCATATCCTTCACATAGGACTTGTCCTCTTTTAACCTTATCGCCTTTTTTAACTATCGGTTTGAGGTTGATACACGTTCCTTGATTCGTTTTCCTGAATTTGACCAGGTTATACGATTTAGAATCCTCTTCAAAACTCACAAGGCGTTCTTTCTCGGTACGCTTGTATTTGATCACGATCTTCTTCGCATCAACATACTCAACTACCCCATCACCATCTGCATTGATCAAAACCCTTGAATCAGACGCTACCTGGCGCTCTAGTCCGGTTCCTACAATAGGTACCTGAGGCTTAAGCAGTGGTACAGCCTGACGCATCATGTTAGAACCCATCAACGCACGGTTCGCATCATCATGCTCCAGGAATGGGATCAAGGAGGCCGAAATTGACGCGATCTGATTAGGAGCGACATCTGTATAATTGACCTCTTTTGGTGTTACAACAGGGAAATCGCCTTCTTCACGGGCGATGACTTTATCCTGTGAAATGATCCCAGAAGGTTTTAATGGAATATTCGCCTGAGCGATCTTCATGCCTTCTTCTTCCTCTGCACTTAAATAAATAGAGGAAGCCGTATCTACTTTTCCTTTTTCAACTTTTCTATAAGGTGTCTCCAGGAAGCCCATGCTGTTCACTTTTGCAAACACGGACAGAGAGGAGATCAATCCAATATTCGGGCCTTCCGGCGTTTCGATCGGACAGAGTCTTCCGTAGTGTGTATAGTGCACATCACGCACCTCAAATCCAGCTCGTTCCCTGGAGAGTCCCCCAGGTCCGAGTGCAGATAATCTTCGCTTGTGCGTGATCTCTGCCAGTGGATTTGTCTGGTCCATGAATTGAGAGAGCTGGTTTGTTCCAAAGAAAGAGTTGATCACAGAAGACAAGGTCTTTGCATTGATCAAATCGATCGGTGTAAACACTTCATTATCCCTAACATTCATTCGCTCTCTGATGGTTCGGGCCATACGGGCCAAACCAACACCAAACTGAGATGATAATTGTTCACCTACGGTTCTAACACGACGATTAGATAAGTGATCAATATCATCTATCTCGGCCTTGGAATTGATCAGCTCGATCAAATATTTGATGATCGTAATGATATCTTCTTTGGTAAGGACTTGCTTGTCCATCCCTATATCCAGGCCTAATTTCTTATTCATCCTGTACCGTCCTACTTCTCCCAGGTTATACCGCTGGTCTGAGAAGAACAGTTTGTCTATGATCCCTCTTGCGGTTTCCTCATCCGGTGGTTCGGCATTCCGCAATTGACGGTAAATATGCTCTACCGCTTCTTTTTCTGAATTAGTAGGATCCTTTTGCAGGGTGTTATGGATAATTGCATAATCATTCTGCGCCATATTCTCTTTGTGCAAGAGAATAGTTTTTACATCGGTTTCCAGGATCTGATCGATGTGTTCCTTCTCTAAAAGTGTATCACGGTCGAGTACGATCTCATTTCGCTCAATGGATACTACTTCCCCGGTGTCTTCGTCCACAAAGTCCTCATGCCAGGTATTCAAGACACGGGCGGCAAGTTTGCGTCCCAGTACTTTTTTTAGTCCGGCCTTACTAACTTTCACTTCTTCAGACAGATCGAAGATCTCCAGGATATCTTTATCTCTTTCGAATCCGATCGCTCTAAATAAGGTAGTTACGGGCAACTTCTTTTTACGATCGATATAGGCATACATGACACTATTAATGTCAGTAGCGAATTCGATCCAGGACCCTTTGAAAGGGATCACCCTTGCCGAATATAATTTTGTTCCGTTCGCATGGAAAGACTGGCCAAAGAATACACCAGGAGATCTGTGCAATTGTGAAACAACTACACGCTCGGCTCCATTGATCACAAAGGTGCCACTTGGAGTCATGTACGGGATCGTTCCCAGGTACACATCCTGCACGATAGTCTCAAAGTCCTCGTGCTCCGGATCGGTACAGTACAATTTGAGTCTGGCTTTCAGCGGTACGCTATAAGTCAGACCACGTTCAATACATTCCTGTATGCTATATCTGGGTGGATCAATGAAGTAATCCAGGAATTCCAGTACGAATTGATTTCGTGTATCGGTAATTGGAAAATTTTCCATGAAGGTGTTGTACAAACCTTCATTGCCTCTTTCGTCAGATTTCGTTTCAAGTTGGAAAAAGTCTTGAAAAGATTTAATCTGAATGTCCAAGAAATCCGGATAATCCGGTATGTTCTTAGCGGATGCGAAGTTTATTCTTTCAGTCTTTTGAGTGAACATCTATGGACAATTTTTGATCGTGAATACTCTCTTGGGTAGTATACCTTTAGATATACTGTATATAAACAGGATTAGGCCTAGCCACCAAATAAGGTGGAAAGGCCTTCCTTAAACCGTAATATGGTTAGCGCTTCTATTTAAGCTCAACTTCTGCTCCTGCTTCTTCTAATGATTTTTTGATGCCTTCGGCTTCATCTTTACCTACTCCTTCTTTAACTGCTTTTGGAGCACTATCTACAATATCTTTAGCGTCTTTCAGTCCAAGCCCGGTCAATTCTTTTACCAATTTAACCACGGCTAGTTTAGAACCACCAGCTGCTGTGAGGATCACATCAAATTCTGTTTGCTCCTCACCGGCATCGCCTCCGGCGTCACCACCGGCAGCACCACCAGCTGCAACTGCTACTGCTGCAGCAGCCGGCTCAATGCCATATTCTTCTTTTAATATATCAGCTAACTCATTTACTTCTTTTACCGTAAGGTTAACCAATTGGTCTGCGTATTTTTTCAAATCTGCCATTTCTCTATCGTTTAATAAATTCTTTAGTATTTCTTATTAGTGTGTGTTATTCTTTTTCAGATAATGTTTTCAGGATTCCTGACAATGTACTTCCACTGGATTTAAGTCCGGAAATTACATTTTTGACAGGAGACTGAAGTAATCCGATAATTTCTCCAATTACTTCTTCCTTGGATTTGATACTTACCAGGGTATCCAGCATATCGTCCCCTACAAAAACCGCTTCTTCGACGAAGGCTCCTTTGAGTATGGGTCTTTCTGCTTTCTTCCTGAAACTCTTTATCAGTTTTGCCGGTGCACTTCCCGCTTCTGCAAACATAAGGGAAGTATTCCCTTTAAGTACATCCTGTAATTCTCCGAATTCTTTTTCCGAAGCCTCCATGGCTTTCGCCAAGAGTGTATTCTTTACTACAGAAAGCTCGATGTTAGCTTTAAAGCATGCTCTACGTAAATCTGAAGTTGTTCCTGCATCCAAGCCTGAAATATCGGCCAGGTAGATGGTCTTATTATCACCCAACTGTGCCTTCAAATCTTCAATAACTGTTGCTTTTTCTTCTCTTGTCATGATACTTCAATAAACAGTTAAACTTCTTTTGGATCTACTTGCACACTCGGACTCATCGTGCTGGACATATAGATACTTTTCATATAAACTCCTTTGGACGAAGCCGGTTTGAGTTTATTAAGTGTATCTAGCAGTTCCTGCGCATTTCCAGCGATCTTATCGGCGGAAAAGGAAACCTTGCCAATAGCGGCATGTACGATTCCGGATTTATCAACTTTAAAATCGATCTTTCCGGCTTTTACATCAGATACGGCTTTTCCTATATCCATGGTCACTGTACCCGTCTTTGGGTTAGGCATTAAACCTCTTGGTCCTAATACTCTACCTAAAGGTCCTAGCTTACCCATTACACTAGGCATAGTTACGATCACGTCTACATCAGTCCAACCTCCTTTGATCTTATCAAGGTACTCCTGCAATCCTACAAAATCAGCGCCGGCTTCTTTTGCTTCGGCTTCTTTTTCAGGAGTTACTAGTGCAAGTACCTTTACATCCTTACCCGTTCCATGAGGCAGGGTTACTACACCCCGCACCATTTGATTGGCTTTCTTTGGATCCACACCTAGGCGAATAGACAAGTCGACGGATGCGTCAAATTTGGTATGAGTGATTTCTTTTATTAGTTCGGAAGCTTCCTTTACACCATATAATTTAGAACTATCTATTTTGGCGTGGGCTTCTTTCTGATTCTTTGTTAGTTTTCCCATGTAATTGCTGTTTTAGATAGTTAAAAAGGTCTCTTACCTTTTACTTTTATGCCCATGGAACGCGCAGTTCCTGCCACCATATTCATAGCGGATTCGACAGTAAAAGCATTAAGGTCTACCATTTTGTCTTCGGCGATGGTGCGAACCTGGTCCCAGGAAACATTTCCGGACTTAACCCTGTTGGGTTCTCCGGATCCCTTTTTAACCTTAGCCGCTTCTAACAGTTGTACTGCCGCTGGTGGTGTCTTTACGATGAAGTCGAACGACTTATCTTTATAAACCGAGATCACTACGGGCAGAATTTTGCCCTGTTTATCCTGGGTTCTTGCATTAAATTGTTTGCAAAACTCCATGATGTTAACCCCGGCAGCACCAAGAGCGGGTCCAACCGGTGGCGACGGATTCGCTACACCTCCCCTAACTTGTAGTTTAACTACTTTACTTAACTCTTTTGCCATTGTTACTATTTAATATTTCAAATTGTGTTAATTGGAAGCAACACAACTATTGTAAAAGCGTAACAGCTTCTTAAATTTTTTCTACTTGCATATAACTGAGCTCCAGCGGTGTTTTTCTTCCGAAAATCTTCACCATCACTTCCAGTTTGCGTTTTTCTTCGTTGATCTTTTCAACGGTACCATTGAACCCATTAAAAGGCCCATCGATCACCTTAACGGTTTCACCAAGTACGAATGGAATTGCAATGCTATCCGTACTAACCGCTAATTCATCCACCTTACCAAGCATCCTGTTTACCTCAGCTTTGCGCAGTGGAACCGGGTCTCCTCCCTTAGTTTCCCCAAGAAAACCGATCACATTGGTAATGGATCGGATTATATGGATCATCTCTCCGCCTAAATTGGCTTTGATCATGATGTATCCGGGAAAATACACCCGTTCTTTACTTATTTTTTTACCGTTCCTGATCTGAACCACTTTCTCAGTTGGAACTAATACGTCTTCTAAATAATCCCCAAAGCCATGACGGTCCACTTCACTCTCGATGTAGCCCTTGATCTTATTTTCCTGGCCACTGACGGCACGTACGACGTACCATTTCTTTTCCAATACTTCTGACATAGGTCTGGACTTAATCAAATTAGTGCGTCAAAATACAGCTTAATCACTTTGGCAAAAACGGTATCTACACCCCAAGTTGCCAATGCGAATATGATAGAGAACACAGCAACAACTACCATAAGATTTGAAGAATCTGCCCTTGAAGGCAATGTCACATTGTGCTGTAATTCTTCAATTGATTCCTTAATATATGATATCATGTGTTCGCAATTTTTAATTTCGGGATCCCCTGCATACTAGCACGGGAGGAGAGACTCGAACTCCCGACACCTGGTTTTGGAGACCAGTGCTCTACCAACTGAGCTACACCCGTATAAGCACATTGAAAGGTATCTCCCCGCTTATCGCAGGATGAGATACCCTCTCAATGAACTTGTTTTAGACTAATAATTAGTCCAAAATCTTTGTTACCTGACCAGCACCTACTGTTCTACCACCCTCACGGATCGCAAAACGCAGACCTACATTCAACGCAATGGGTTGAATCAGTTCTACAGTGATTGTCACGTTATCACCAGGCATTACCATTTCTACTCCGGATGGAAGATCAATGGTTCCTGTTACATCTGTTGTACGCACATAAAATTGCGGACGGTAATTTTTGTGAAATGGAGTGTGACGTCCACCTTCTTCTTTTTTAAGAATATAAACTTCCGCCTCAAATTTGGCGTGAGGAGTAACAGAACCTGGCTTACAGATCACCATACCTCTACTGATATCAGTTTTTTCGATACCTCTGAGAAGGATACCTACGTTATCACCAGCCTCTCCGCGATCAAGAATCTTACGGAACATCTCTACACCCGTTACCGTTGAAGAAAGTTTTTCAGCTCCCATTCCGATGATATCTACAGCATCTCCTGTGTTTGCAATTCCGGTTTCAATACGACCGGTTGCAACAGTTCCACGACCTGTAATAGTAAATACATCTTCAACGGGCATTAGGAAATCTTTCTCTATATCCCGCTTTGGAAGCTCGATCCATTCATCAACAGCCTTCATCAGTTCCATAACTGTATCTACCCACTTTTCTTCACCATTCAAAGCACCTAAGGCAGACCCTGAGATCACAGGACTATTGTCTCCATCGTACTCGTAAAAAGAAAGTAATTCACGTATTTCCAATTCTACCAGTTCCAGAAGTTCTTCGTCATCAACCATATCCACTTTGTTCATAAAGACAACGATTCTTGGAATACCAACCTGGCGACCAAGAAGGATGTGCTCTCTGGTTTGTGGCATTGGTCCGTCTGTTGCAGCAACAACAAGGATGGCCCCATCCATTTGAGCGGCACCTGTAACCATGTTCTTTACATAATCGGCGTGACCTGGACAATCCACATGCGCATAGTGGCGATTAGCCGTTTGATATTCTACGTGTGATGTGTTAATTGTAATACCACGCTCTTTTTCTTCAGGAGCGTTGTCAATCGAATCAAAACTTCTGATTTCAGAAAGTCCTGCTTCAGCCAGTACCTTGGTAATAGCTGCAGTCAATGTAGTTTTACCGTGATCTACGTGTCCAATAGTACCTATGTTTAAGTGCGGTTTGGAACGATCAAATGTTTCCTTTGCCATTTTCTAAAAAATTTAAATCTTAGTTTATATTAGTGTCTTACTTTTAAAATTAGAGCCAACGACGGGAATTGAACCCGTGACCTCTTCCTTACCAAGGAAACGCTCTACCCCTGAGCTACGTCGGCTTGGTTTTTTCACGTCGATCATTCCAATTCAGACCTGCGCCTCTCAAACCAAAACTACAACGCTCACTCAAAGTTTCAGAGCGGGAGACCGGGTTCGAACCGGCGACATTCAGCTTGGAAGGCTGACGCTCTACCAACTGAGCTACTCCCGCATTCTTTACATTTCAATATGTCAATTCCCAAATTCCTATCTGTGTAAATTCCCTGCTGGAATTTGGCACAAAACCCTGTGGGGAGAGCAGGATTCGAACCTGCGAAGGTGAAAACCAACAGATTTACAGTCTGTCCTCGTTGGCCGCTTGAGTATCTCCCCTCCTTATTTTCAGAACTTTCGAGCCGATGGAGGGACTCGAACCCACGACCTGCTGATTACAAATCAGCTGCTCTAGCCAGCTGAGCTACATCGGCTTTTTTATACCAATTTTCGTACAAAAAAACCTGCTATTTCTAGCAGTTTGCAAATGTAGATAATTATTTCTTTAATCAAAACAAATTATTCAAATTTTTAGAAGGGGATTAAGTACCGTGCTACAAGCAGCTGGGCGTTGTTTTAGGAATCTGAAATTTGATACCTTTTTTGGTGAAATTTTTACACCCAATTTCTAGCTGCTAACCCGGCGAAAATCGACCTGCTCTAATCGACTCAAATAATTTGATTCAATCCGACTTGTTTCTCGGGTGGGAAGCACCGTGTACTTTCTTTAATTCTGCAATACTATTATGCGTATATACCTGTGTAGAGGCCAGGCTGGAATGCCCCAATAATTCCTTGACAGAATTCAGATCGGCACCTTTGGCCAATAAATGTGTGGCAAATGTGTGCCTTAATATATGGGGACTTTTTTTTGTTTTACTGCTGATCCTTGTAAAATAAGAATTAATAATGCGATATACCAGCGTATCGTACATCTTTGCCCCTTTTGCGGTAAGAAATAGAATTTCCGGGTTCTTGATCACCTCTAATTCCTTCCGAGCCTCTAAATATTTAATAATATTCTCCCGCAGGGAAGGGAGTAAAGGGAGTATACGTTCTTTATTGCGTTTGCCCAGCACTTTGATGGTGCCAATATTCAGGTCTATATCGACAACCTTCAAATTAATAAGTTCAGAACGGCGCATGCCGGTCGCATATAACATTTCAATTATGAGTCGGTTACGAGCTCCTTCCCAATCGCTTTCAAAAAAATCCGGATCCATCAAAGCCGACATCTCTTGTTCTGAAAATGGGATCTCTACCTTTTTAGCTGTTTTCAAACTTTTATGATGGGCAAGCGGATTATGCCCGATGTCTCCAATACGCATCAAAAACTTGTAATATGCCTTTAATGAGGAGACTTTTCGATTGACCGATCGATTGGTTAAGCCTCCTTCAACCAAGCTAACCAGCCAGCTGCGGATCATTGGGTATGAGGCCGTGACAATTTCATCCAGCGAATGTGTTTCCCGGCAAAAGCCCTGGAAAGCCAACAGATCTTTTTCATAGGCCTGAACCGTATGTGGAGAATAATTTTTCTCCAATTCCAAATACGCCTTGAAGGATTGGATAGACATATAACAAAGGTATGAATACTGAAAGTACCTAAAATGAAAAATCCCCGGCAAAACCGGGGATTCATATATGATAGAAAGTGCTGACTACATTTCTTCTTTATCTCGTAAAGTTTGAATGTATTGAGCTTTCATTATTTCCTGTCTTCTGGATACAGAAGGTTTGGTGAACTGCTGTCGCCTTCTCAACTGGCGCATAGTGCCAGTTCTATCGAATTTACGTTTAAAACGTTTTAACGCTCGATCTATATTTTCACCTTCTTTTACCGGTATAATTAACATAGGCTACAACCTCCTTTCATTAGAATTTTGGACTGCAAATATACGAGGAATAACTATAAGGAAAGGGAATTATTTTAAAATATTCTTTGCAATGACCACTTTCTGGATCTCTGTAGTTCCTTCCCCAATGGTGCATAGTTTGGCATCCCGGTAAAATTTTTCAACCGGAAAGTCTTTAGTATAGCCATAGCCCCCGTGAATTTGCACCGCATCATTTGCAGCTCGCACGCAGAGTTCAGACGCATACATTTTGGCCATGGCACCCCATTTAGTCATCTTCTTTCCTTGATTCTTGAGGTGGCCCGCTTTATGTAACAGTAATTCTGCCGCTTCGATCTCTGTGGCCATATCTGCCAATTTAAAAGACACTCCTTGAAATGAGCTAATAGGCTTTCCGAACTGATGTCGTTCTTTAGCATATTTGAGTGCTGCTTGATAAGCGCCTTTAGCTATTCCCAATGATAAGGCGCCAATAGATATACGACCCCCATCAAGGACCTTCATAGATTGTATAAACCCATCCCCTATTTCACCTAGTCTGTTATCGTCTGAAATGCGACAATTATCAAAAACAAGTTCTGCAGTTTCACTAGCCCGCATACCTAATTTATCCTCCTTCTTTCCACTTGCAAAACCAGGTGTGCCTCTTTCAACTGCAAATGCCGTCATACCATGGCTATCTCCTTTTTCTCCCGTCCTGGCGATCACCACAGCAATGTCCCCACTCTTTCCATGGGTAATAAAATTCTTGGTTCCATTTAAGATCCAATCCCCTCCTTCTTGTACCGCAGTTGTCGACATATTACCGGCATCTGATCCCGTGCTATGTTCGGTAAGGCCCCAGGCACCTATCCATTCTGCTGTAGCCAATTTCGGGATCCAGCGTTGTTTCTGCTCGTCATTGCCAAACATCAGGATGTGATTAGTGCACAGGGAATTATGTGCGGCGACCGAAAGACCAATAGACGGATCTACTTTGGCGATCTCTTCAATTATGGCAATATATTCATGATATCCAAGCCCGGAACCCCCAAGGGATTCTGGCACAAGTACACCCATAAACCCCATTTTTCCAGCTCGCTTAAAAACCTCGATCGGAAAGAACTGCGATTCATCCCACTCCATGATGAAAGGCCGAATAAATTGTTCTGCGAAATCTCTTGCAGATGTTGCAACCATTCGTTGTGTTTCCGAATATTCAAAGCTACTGTCAACCGAAGCGTCTGTGATCATAAAAGCAATTTTTTTACAAGGTCAAATATAGTTTAATTCTCTCAATCTTATCGATTGGAAACCCCTGAATAGTAGCTATTTCTTCCCATTTTGTAACGCCACCCACTGAATCTCTATAGGCCACGATCTCCCTGGCGACATCCCATGACAAATAGACTGAAGATGCGAGCTCAGCGACGGTGGCCCCATTGATCGAATATCTTTTTATTTCAGGAATTTTGATTATTTCATAGCTATTAAATACCCTCCGAACTACTTCCTTCTCCAGACCGTATACATCGTATAATTGACGCTCGTCTATGAATCCGCCCAGGGCATTCCGAAACTTTATGATCCTTTTGGAAAGTACTTTCCCTATACCATATATCGCTTCCAATTCTGTGGCCGTAGCTGTATTGAGATCCTTCTTTATAATTTTCTTTTTGGTTACAACTCTATTTCCGAAATTGGTATTCTTGATTGCAGGTATTCGAAGGATTGGAGATATGGTTTTAAATAGTGAATCGGAAATTCCAGTCACCTTTTGGAATTCTTCTTTTGATCGAACATACATCCCATTATTACGGAACTGGTGCAAGCGATCTATTTCTGCCGGCGACATTCCCATGAGGTAGCCCCTGTAATCTGAAAGATAATTTGGGTTTACAGAAGTAGACCTACGTTGTTCATTAGCTTGAATAAGCTTCAGAGAATCTATTTGATCTTGCACGGTAGCGTTCAGTTCCAACTGAGGCCCATTGGCGAATAGAAAAGAATCTAAGAAGTAATAGCCGGCTTGAGAGAGGACTAATAACAACAGAAAATAAAAAACCCCACTTCGTTCTTGTTTGCTGAACTTGAAGTAGGGTCCTCTATTTTTCCAGTTTTTCTTTATTTGCGGATAGATTTTATTGCACCTAAGTACTTGGTCAATTCTTCTTTTACTTTAGGGAAGAGTAATAACAGACCAATCATATTCGGAAACACCAGGGCCAGTATCATGGCATCAGAAAATTTAATCACTGCATCTAATGTTGCTGCGGCGCCAATTACTACGAAGGATAAGAACAATAATTTGTAAATAAAATCAGCTCTTTTGCCCCTACCGAATAAATATTTCCAGGATTGAAGTCCGTAATACGACCACGAAATCATGGTTGAAAATGCGAACAATATTATCGCAATAGTCAGTACGTATCTAAATCCAGGAATTACTGAGTCATAGGCCATGGAAGTTAAATCTACACCACCAACATAATTACCAGTCTCAGTCAACAAAACCGTACTATTCACCGAATTACCATATTCAAAAGCTCCAACATCCATATTGAAAAAGATAATTACCAAGGCTGTCATAGTACAAATAACGACTGTGTCTATGAAAGGTTCTAGCAGTGCGACAACTCCTTCACTGGCAGGAAACTTGGTTTTTACCGCAGAATGAGCTATCGCTGCTGAACCGGCGCCAGCTTCATTGGAAAAGGCCGCTCTTTGAAATCCTACAATTATTACTCCAAGCACGCCACCCAGTCCGGCCATAGGGGTAAAAGCACCTGAAATAATCATCCCAAAAGCATCACCTATAAAACTAAAGTTGGCAAAAATTATTATCAGAGATGCTATCACATAAATGACGGCCATGAATGGAACTATCTTTTCGGTCACAGCAGCAATTTTTTTAATACCCCCGATAATTACAATTCCAACAAGTACAGCAAGAACTACACCTATTAAAACTCCTGTAGCACCTCCTTCTAAATTTAACATAGTTGAAAGTTGTACGGCAGCCTGATTCGATTGAAATGCATTTCCGCCTCCAAATGAGGCTCCGACACATAACACCGCAAAAATAACGGCGAGTACCCGGCCCAATCCTTTATAACCATTTTCCTTTAACCCTCTGGATAAATAATACATGGGTCCGCCATAGACCGTTCCATCTTCACCTACATCCCGATATTTGACACCAAGAGTACATTCCACAAACTTGGTAGACATTCCAATTAGACCACAAACAATCATCCAAAAGGTTGCTCCTGGTCCTCCAACAGCGATAGCCACGGCTACCCCTGCAATGTTTCCTAACCCAACAGTTCCGGAAACGGCGGTTGCCAGGGCCTGGAAATGGCTCACTTCCCCCTCCTTGCTCTCATCTCGAATGGTATCGGGAAGATCTCCATCGACGATATTAACCTCGGCTTTTTCTACTCCATGACCCTCAGGGCCTTCCAGTTCATCATATAGGCCTCTCACTGTATTAATGGCAAGGGGAAATTTAAAAATATTGGGGAATTTGAAATAAAAGGTAAAAAATGTCGCGCCAATAACCAGCAAAAGTAAAACAACAGGAATATCGTATCCGGCGATTGGAATTGGCGTCAAAATAAGGCCTTCCCACCAAATCGCTATGGGCATAAATGCATCATTAATTCGTTCGTCCAATCCCATTTCAGCCTCCTCTTGGGCCAGCGTTACTATTGGAAATAAAAGGGTTAAAAAGGCAATTAATTTCTGCTTCATGTTGGAGTTTTAGCGGGTGAAATTGGTTTGTACAAGGGGCAAGATGCTAAAAAATATCTACGCAATCAAATAATGCCCTTAATTGATATGGAACATATTGTTCAACTTATTAATCTGCTCAGGCCGACCAAGAACGATGACTTTGCCCTGTGGTTGAAGAGGTAGATCAGCCTCCGGATTTATTAAATAATCCCCATTAGGATCAATATATCCAATGATGGTACATCCGGTTTTTTTCCTCAGATCCAGATCGCGAAGGGTTCGGGCATCTATATGACCGGCAAAATCTTCAATGGCCACTTCCTCAAGATTGGTTGTATTCTTCCCTTCGACTGATAATTTATCCATAAACGTGATCAGGTCTGGCAAGACAACAAGAGAAGCCATATGGTCACCCCCGATTTTATCCGGCATAATGACTTTATTGGCGCCAGCCAGAATTAATTTTTTCTGTGTGCCAGGTTGAGAGGCTCTGGAAATAATGAATATATCCGGATTCAGTTGACGGGCAGAGAGCACTATAAATAGATTATCGGCGTCTTCCGGCAAGGCTACGATTAAAAAGGAAGCCTTTTCCACACCTGCTTTCTGTAGCATGTTATCCTCGGTAGCATCTCCCTCTACAAAAAGGATGTCTGCTTCATGCTTAGTGATCATTTCTTCGTCTTTTTCGATCACAATGAAATCCCGGTTATAGGCCTTCAAGCGATCTGCGGCCTGCATACCATTCCGACCAAAGCCGCAAACGATCACATGGCCTTCCAGTTGCTGAATTTTAGTTTTCACCTTTTTTTTCTTTAAGAGTTGAAGAGTATTCTTGCTCAGGATATATTCAGAGATCACGGAGAGGGCATACCCCAGTATAAAAACACTACATGCAATAAGTATTACTGTAAAGATCTTGGCCTCTGCGCCTAAGGGCCGTACTTCCATAAACCCAACTGTGCTTATGGTAATTACGGTCATGTAAATAGCATCGATCCAGCTGTAGTTCGAGATGTACCTATATCCTAAAGTCCCCATAAGGATCACACATAGGACCAACGTAAGGGCAATAATGATCTTTGACCGAAAAAGTTTTAGCATTGGCTACAAGTCAAATACAGATGTTCGTTTGGTGTGAAGCATATCCTTTATCCTTAACCAAAATGCCAGGAAAAGATATAAGGCAAACCCAAAACCCAGGGTCACGAATGTCAAATAAATAAAAGAAGTGCGGACAACTCGGGTTCGAATACCCAGTCGTTCTGCTATTCTTCGGCATACCTCAAAACCGCGCTTTTGGAAATAATACAGTAATTGATAGAAGTACTTCACTTTCTAAAAATACTATTTATCCTGCAATACGAAATGTCCGATACTACATTCTAAACAACGATGTTTTGAACAATAGCTATTATATAATTGAAGCAAAGCTTGTGAATCTAATGCCGAGGCGACTTCAATTCCTAAAGCAACGTATGAGCGGGTAATGCCATTCTTCTCTGCTTGTAGAGAACGAACCATGGAAAGGATCTTCTCGTTTTGATCAAGGCCCCGATAACGCGCATAGGCAAATCTGAGCGGGAGAATGGCATTGAGCACAAGAGATTCAATAAATGCTTTGGAGGTCCTCTTTGGTCTGGGTTTTGATTCCTTTCCAAAGATATAGTGCGTCTCCCAATACCCAGATGCCTTTACTGTAAGCATATCTACTAAGCTCTTGAAATTGTATTCGGACATAAGTGCATCAAAATTGAAATGGTCCTCGCACCATAATGTGGCAAACTGGGATAATCGTATTGTTGGGAAATTCATCGGCCGAAGTCTAAAATATTCCACCTTTTTCTGTGTAGGCTGTTTTAAAGTAAATTTATGAGCCAAAAAATTAAATTCTGTGTGTAAGGATTGGTGATATGAATCTATGGGTTCATTGGCGTCTAATATGCCGGATACACCATAGAGAATTGCCTCTAATTGTGCCGGATCCCCCTTCACTTTTTTAACTACTTGATAGGGTATCCTTCTGCCAAGTTCAAAAAAATTCTCTTTGTTGATCTTGGAACCGAATCCCTGGAGAATGATAAGGAATGAGACGGCTTCCCAATCCGAATTAACAGCTGGAAGTAATGTTTCAATTTTCGATACCTTCGCTATCAAGCGTTCAAAGAAAAGGCGCTCTGTCCAGGTGCTTAATACAAATTTGTCGATCGTTGCTATTTGTTTCTCGCAATTGATAAACTGTCCGGATCTCACCTTCATTAATTCGCGATAGGAACGCAAGGATGAAGGACGAAGCATTGTTGGTATCTCCAAAGTAGGTATGGCAATTCCCCCTGCATCGACAACGGGAACATCGTCATGCCAGACTACATGCAGGATCACATTATCATAATTAGGATCGCGTTCATGATGATGTGCATACCAATCAGAAGACCGGACATGGATCTCTATGTTTCCTGCCCATAGTTGATCATTGAGTCGAATTCGGGCATTAAAGAAATCGGGACCCGATAATTTATTATGGTGACCGGGATGTATTATAAAGAGTGTTTGACCACAACTGGTCTGTAAACCGGGTAAGTCCAGTTTTCTGAATTTCCACAAAAAATGTAGGAAGTCTTCCTGCATCCTGCCAAGGTATTGTCAGGATATGCAGTATACATGCAGCTATTAAGTGGCTACTATTGGATCTCTCCCGCCCACTCAAGTATCCCGCCAGGTAAATTATACGTGGTTTTGAAACCTATGCTCTGCATTACAGCACAAGCCTGTTCACTTCTTCGCCCGGAACGGCAATAGATATAGTAATTTTTACTTCTATCCAGGGGCTCAAGTCTGTCGAGGAACTCTTGCCTTTCATAGATATCATTTTGTAAAGCACCGGGAATATAACCCTCAGCTATTTCTTCCTGGGTACGTACATCCAGGATAACAGCGTCCTTATCTTTTATTATTCCTTCGGCCCAGGCCTCTTTGTCAATATCAAACATTTGTAAATACCTTAAGTGCGCAAAAATAAGGAACTCTTTTGATGAAATTCATACGAGTCGTTGGGAAAATTCAATAACCTTTCTATATTTGACTCAATGAAACGAATTACAGTACGCAACTGGTGGTGGATAAACTTACGTTATATGTCGTGAGCAGACCCCTCGTATCGTATTGTACGAAAAGGCTTGTCTAACACGACAAGCCTTTTTGTTTTCTTATGAATTATAGAAAATGGCTTTTACACTAGAAACACATGTAAAAAAAATATTGTCGGATACCCTCACTCCGGTGAGTATCTATCTCAAGATCCGAGATACTTTTCCCAATAGTATACTTTTGGAGAGCAGTGACTATCGGGCATCTGACAATACTTTTTCCTATATCTGTTGCAATCCAATTGCTGAAATTAAATTAGCTAATGGCTTACTAACTGCTGCGTATCCGGATGGCAGCCAAACATCTGAGGAAATTGGCCCCGATACGGACGTGAGTCGATCCATCCATGAATTTGCCCGGAAGTTCACAAGCCATGGCCCTGAATTTAAATTTATTCACAATGGGATCTTTGGGTATATGAATTATGATGCTGTACGTTATTTTGAAGATGTAGAAATCTCTCGAAAAGAAGGTTCACCCGACGTACCTGATCTCTATTATGCCGTATATCAGAACATTATCGCCATAGATCATTTTAAAAATGAAACCTATCTCTTTGCCCATTGCTACGGGCGGGCATCAAACCTTGATCAAATAGAAAGACTATTACAGGTCCAGACATTCAGTTCTTATCATTTTGAGCGGGATGGCGAGGCAGGATCCAACCTCAGTGATGAGGACTTTATGGAAATGGTGCGGGTGGCGAAAGGCCATTGCGCCAAAGGCGATGTATTTCAGTTAGTGCTATCCAGACGCTTCACACAAGAATTTACGGGAGATGAATTTAATGTTTACAGAGCACTACGTTCTATTAATCCATCTCCATATCTTTTCTTCTTCGATTACGGCAATTTCAAGATTTTTGGAAGTTCTCCCGAAGCCCAGTTGATCGTACAGGATGACATGGCAGAGATCCATCCTATTGCAGGCACCTTTAAAAGGACGGGGAATGATATTGACGATGCAGAGAAGGCAAAGGAATTGTCAGAAGATGAAAAAGAGAACAGCGAACATGTCATGTTGGTAGACCTTGCCAGGAATGATCTAAGCAGGCATTGTTCCCAGGTAAATGTGGCCAAATATAAGGAGGTACAATTCTTTTCTCATGTGATCCATCTGGTCTCTCGAGTAGTCGGTAAGAAAAAGAAAGGCACGTCTACCATGCAGGTAGTGGCTGATACATTTCCTGCAGGCACCCTGAGCGGAGCACCAAAACACATGGCTATGCAATTGATCGAACGATATGAAAATGTGAGCAGGGGATACTACGGTGGCGCCATTGGATTTATGGATTTTGATGGGAATTTTAATCATGCCATCATGATTCGCACCTTTTTGAGCAAGGATCACAAATTGATCTACCAGGCAGGTGCAGGCCTGGTCCATGCTTCCGATCCAAAAATGGAATTATTGGAAACATATAATAAGCTGGGGGCGCTCAATAAGGCGCTGGAAATGGCCGAAAACCTATAGAACCTAAAGTATGAAGCCCATATTAGTCATTGATAATTACGATAGTTTTACATACAATCTGGTTCATTATCTTCTGGATCTCGGACAAGAGGTAGACGTTTTTAGGAACGATAAGATAGCTCTTGAAGAAGTACAGGAATACGGCAGGATCGTTCTTTCACCGGGTCCGGGAGTTCCGGATGATGCCGGGCTGTTAAAAGAGATAATCAGAGACAATGCCGAGAGCAAACATATTTTTGGAGTTTGCCTTGGGATGCAAGCGATAGGTGAAGTCTTTGGGGGAAAATTGACGAATCTTGACCAGGTCTATCACGGTACGGCAACACAAATGCGTGTGACATCCCCCGATCCATTATTCAAAAATTTACCCGATGAAATGTCTGTGGGCAGGTATCACTCCTGGGTGGTAGATCCCGATCTTCCTGAAGAACTTATTCTTACTTCAGAAGATGAGAAGGGTCAGGTAATGTCCTTGCGACACAGATCACATTCTGTTTGTGGCGTCCAGTTTCATCCGGAATCGGTGCTAACCGAACATGGAAAAACAATACTGTCTAATTGGCTAACCTCAACTTCGGAAAAATGAAAGAACTTTTAAACAGACTTACAAATCACGAGGTACTTTCGGTCACAGATGCCAAAGAAGTATTGGTCAATATTGCCAAAGGGGCCTATAATGGGAGTCAGATCGCCGCATTCCTGACAGTCTATATGATGCGTGGTATCAGCATTGATGAGCTCCAGGGATTTCGCGACGCTTTGTTAGAATTATGCAGGGCTGTTGACCTATCTGCCTATGATCCTATTGATCTTTGTGGGACCGGCGGAGATGGAAAGGATACATTTAATATATCCACCCTG